>ERZ1023652.1-NODE-1-length-112179-cov-6.264583_pt1 | contig 112179 bp, 115 predicted proteins | sample MGYA00520879_ERZ1023652 | MGnify/ENA primary metagenome ERZ1023652 (study PRJEB33180, sample SAMEA4044469) | wastewater metagenome | place: Denmark | collected 2016-04-02 | study: EMG produced TPA metagenomics assembly of the PRJEB13832 data set (Local surveillance...
TGCGTGGACAGATTTCCTAAATTGTCATGACTCTTGCGATTTCAATCGCTTAGAGGCATGATACACTTGACCGATTAGGTCACAGTGTTTCCTTAATCAGGGCTGAACGAACCCGTTCAGCTTTTCTTGCTATTCAGCAATGCCATGAACTCTTTTCAAATTGATTCCAAATAGGATGCCATTACCGGGTGCGGTAATGTTTACGGCTTCCTCAATTTGATTGATGATTTTTTCGGAATGCTCTTCTTGGGTCAAAACCAGCAGAATTTCCTTTTCCGGTTCCAGCGCCAGATTGAACAACTTTTTGTTCTCGTGCATCCCGGATCCGCGGCCTGAGATGACGGTACCGCAGTAGGATTCTTCGCAGCGGGCACTCTCGAAGACACGGTCGACCAATCCCTTATCGACTACTGTGACAATCGATTGATAACTCATTTGAATATCCACTCCTTTTTATTGGTTTGCATCCATCGTAGTATCGGAAGCTTCTGGAGGACAAAAAATACCGTCCCTAAATTGAGACTATTGTAGCATACATAATTTCGGACTGCCAATAATCGGCAGCCCTATTGGAGAAAGCAATCTAGTCTAAACCACAAAAGTGAAGCAAATCAGAATGAAATTTGCCTCATTTTTACAAAAATCCTTTATCTTAAGGTAAAATAGAGATACGAAAACAAATAAAGGAAGTTACTGCATGAGTAAAAAAGCAATCGGTTTTATTGACTCTGGCGTCGGCGGCTTGACCGTCGTGAAACAAGCAATGAAACAGCTTCCCAATGAATCCATTTATTATCTGGGGGATTCCGCCAGATGCCCCTATGGACCAAGGCCCAAAGAAGAAGTGATTCAATACACATGGGAAATGACACAGTTTCTGCTGAAGAAAGATATCAAAATGCTGGTGATTGCTTGCAACACAGCGACCGCAGCCGCCTTGGATGTCATCCGCGAGCGCATAGACATTCCGGTGATCGGCGTTATCAATCCCGGTAGCCGAGCGGCAATCAAACATTCAAAAAATGAACGCATTGCCGTAATCGGTACAAAAGGCACCATCAACAGCGACGTTTATAAACAAACCATCAAGGACAAAGACAAGGGTATTTCAGTCATCAGCATGAGCTGCCCAAAATTTGTGCCGCTAGTGGAGAGTAACCAATACAACGGATCAATCGCCAAAAAAGTGGTTGCGGAAACGCTGAAACCTTTACTGAAAGAATCTGTTGATACTCTCATTCTGGGGTGCACGCATTATCCGCTCTTGACACCGCTCATCCAAAATGTGATGGGCCCTTGTGTAACTCTTATCGATTCCGGGGCTGAAACGGTATCTGAGGTGAGCACACTCTTGGATTATTTCCGATTGGCGGAGAGTTCGCACAACAAGCAAGCATCCGAATACCGATTTTATACGACGGGTTCGCCTAAACTGTTTTCGGATATTGCAGAAAATTGGCTCGGACAGAGCAATTTTACGATTGAAAAGGTTGATTTGCTAAATTTGATCGAGAATGACTGAGAAATGAGGGATACGATGAACGCAATTGAAAAAAAGAAAATCGTAATAGCAACCAAAAATCCTGGAAAAGCCAGAGATTTCGCCGTCCTATTTGAACCAAAAGGCTATGAAGTCGTAACTTTGTTGGACTATCCGGAGATTGAAGATGTTGAGGAAACGGGCTATACATTCGAAGCTAATGCACGGAAGAAAGCTGAGACAATCGCTGAATTATTAGGCATGACGGTCTTAGCGGACGATTCCGGCATCTGCATCGATGCCTTGGATGGCCAACCAGGTGTGTTTTCAGCCCGATTTGCTGGCGGAATGAAAAGTGATGCCGCCAATAATGCCAAGGTGCTGGCGATGCTCGGGTCCCAGGAAAACCCATCCCGTAAGGCGCATTTCCATTGTACCTTAGTGTTGGCCCATCCGGATCGGGAAAGTCTGGTTGTCGAAGGGGATATCGAGGGTGAAATAGCGGAATTCCCGATCGGAGACTATGGTTTCGGATATGATCCGTTATTTTATTTGCCACACTTGGGAAAGACGATGGCAGAGTTGAGCGATGCAGAAAAAAATCAGATCAGCCACCGTGCGATTGCCCTGAAAAATCTTGAGAAAAATTGGGCAGCATGGTTGGAAAAGGAAGCGGATTAGATGATAAAGATACTTGCAGTCAGTGACAGCCATGGTAATAAAGATATTCTTAACGAACTGGCTTTACGCTATTCAAATCAGGTTGATCATTTCGTACACTGCGGTGATTCTGAATTAAGCAGTTCCGATCTGATTTGGGGGATCATGTCCACTGTGATGGGAAATTGCGATTATGATTATCAGATGAACGACGAATACCGTTTCCAGGCCGGCAGCAAAAATGTACTGGTTGTCCACGGGCATCAGCATTCCGTAAGGAGCTCGATTGCCGGTCTGAAACGAGAAGCTGAGCAGGCGAATGTTTCGCTGGTGTTTTATGGGCATACTCATATCGCCAAAGCGGAACAGGAGGAGGGCATCCTTTTCATAAATCCCGGTAGCATCAGCCAACCACGTGGCACGCTGATGGAAAAGACCTATTGTATCGTCACGTTGGATGACCAAACGGCTACTGTTACCTATTACAATGATCACCATCAGGAAGTGGTCGATCTGAGAAAACAATTTCAAATGCTTTGATCACATGCAAAGAAGGTGCATCCGGCTGCACACATTCCGGATGGATACCTTTTAGGAGGAAAAATTAATGATTAGTAGCGAAGTAGCCGCGTTATTGCTGGACAATGATGCCTGCGGAGATCTGATGATCCACGGCGAAAATGTCGCCAATGTACATTGTTCGAATAACCTGAACCATGCGTTTCTCGTGTTGTCCCAAGTGAAGTATTCCGTCATTCCCGTTTTGGATTCGAAGTCCCGCATCAAAGGACTGATTTCCATACCGATGATCATCAAAGCCATCACGGAAATCGATGCGATCCGCTATGACAAAATGGAAACACTCAAAGTGGAAGATGTGATGGACAGGAATGTACAGACCATCCGCCCATGGACAGACCTGGAGGATATCCTGAATTATCTGATCGATCACAATTTCTTGTGCGTTACCGAAGATGACGGCAAATTTATCGGCATCATCACGCGCAAAGAGATACTGACAAGAGTGAATCATCTGGTGCATGGCATCCACCGCATCTACAAATTAGAGAAAATCGAGGAAAAGGAAGAAGTGGCCTCCAAAAGATAGCATGCGGATTTCTGCTTCAAGCCTAACCCAATAAATCAAAAAGTGCTTCACTTCCAAATACACTTGGAGGTGAAGCACTTTTTCGTAAGACGTTTATGCTTTCGGCACGGTGTACGGCATAGCAGGAATCTGGATACCGGCCTCCAACAGTGCGGAACGGTAGCTTCCCAAGAACAAGTTTTGGATGCTGTACTGCTGGCCGTTCAATGTATAAAAGACAACCCGATAGGCAAGCTGGCCATTCCCTTTGTCGGTGATGCCAATGACATTAGGGCCTTTGACGATTTCCGGATGTTCCGGCACAATCCGTTCATTGACGGCCTGAATTACCTGATTGACCGTTTCAAAATCGGTATCCGGATACAACAGGATATCGATCATGGCCCGCATATCATTTCGGGACAGGTTGCTGATGGTCGTGATGGTATGATTAGGTAAAAAATGCAGCGTGCCATCAAAACTTTTGATCTGAGTCGTCCGCAAGCCAACGTTCACGACTGTACCATCGATTCCGCCGATCACAACATGATCACCGACATCAAATTGTGATTCCAGGATAATGAAGAATCCATTGACGATATCATTGATGAACTGCTGTGCGCCAAGACCGATAACCAGACCTGCTAGACCCGCACCGGCAATCAATGTAGCGATGGGTACGCCCATGATGGAAAGGATCCCATAAATCAAAAAGAAGAACAAGAGATAACGCAAACCGTTCTCGGCTATTTTGTAGATGGTGGTAGCGCGGTTCTGGGTAATGTGCTTGGTCAAAATCTGTTTTTCAAAAGTTCGGTGCAATACGTAATTGGATAAACTTTTTAAAGCAAAAAAGATGAGCAGCAAAAAAAGCAAGGTTATGCCTTTTGAAATAAACAAGCCCACAATCTCTTCCCATGCGATGCTGTTCCACCATTTTACGAAAATGTTTGGATTCGTCACCACTTCCTCTATCAAATCTTGTGCAAGTGCGCTGTCTTGCGTGCTTATATCATTCATAAAATCCCTCATTTCTGAACAGTTGGTTTCATTGTATCAAATTCTGCGACTTATGAAAATGAAGATAGGTTTACATTTTGTTGAAGAAAGCATGTCCAAATCGGAACCATTCCTTTCCAGACGATTCGGCATTATCTAAAGGGTTTTCAATAGCATATCGGAAATGTCTATGGTATCATTTTATTATAAATGAAATAAATCTTATAAAAATTCGTACAATGCTTTGACAGATGCACGTATGAATCAAGAAGGAGTGAGTACAAATAATGGGGTATGGTGAAATTGCAGCTTTGATTGCTGCGTTGGCTTTTGCAGTGTTGGTGGTTTTCATCATTTTGGCATTAAGGAAAGTCACTGACATCTTAGGCGAGGTTGAAAAAGTGACCCAGGAAGCGAACAAAAGCTTGGCCGTCATCACGAAAGATGTTGACCACTTGTCGATTGAAGTCGAAGGCTTACTGAATAAGGCCAATACGTTAGTGGATGACCTGAACGGCAAAATCAGCAAGACAGATCCTTTATTCACCGCAATCGGCGATCTGGGAGTGACGGTTTCTGATGTGAACCAATCTACCAGAAATTTGGCGGTATCACTTAAAGGTGGCGGAAAAGGGGTCAAAAGCACATCAGGTTCCTCCACGGTCGGAAAGCTTGGGCGGACAGCGATGGCAATTGCCCGGCAACGGCAAGCGAAGAAAGAAACGAAGGATACAAAGTTCAAAACTTACTGAAGCGTCAACCAATAAATAAACAAAAAGGAGATTGAGGATTATGACAAAAAATAAAGGCGGATTTGTATTAGGGGCAATCATCGGCGGGGCTGCAGCAGCCATCACAGCTTTGCTGTTTGCGCCTAAACCAGGCAAAGAACTACGCGATGACATCACGGAGGAAGTAAATAATCTTCTGTACACAGCGCGCGATTACGCGGATATCGCTGTGGAGAAGAGCAATGAGTTCATGGACGTCGCCAAAGAAACCACCGAAGATATTAAAATTAACTTGAAGGACACCACTTCTTCAATCAAAACACAATTCTCTGAAACAACGAAACATGTCGGTGAAGACTTGAAAAAAGCTAAGGACGACATCAAAGAAAAAGCTACTGATGTGAAAGAATTTGCTTCTGTCATCGCTGAAGAAGGCAAAGAGGAAGCGGCCGCCGTAACGGAAGAAAAAAAGGTCGCAGTGGAAGAAAAGGTCGATGAAATAAAAGACAGCGTGGAAGATATCTGAATGCGCAAAAAAAAACAGGCCGGGTGCCTGTTTTTTTTTGCACACTGTTTAGCTGATCGCTGCTGCTATACTGATTCAATCAACTAATCGATCAATTTCAAATATGCACCTATATCGGTTGGAGTGTTAGTGAAGGACTCAAAACCATCCGCAGTCACATAACCGCAATCTTCGACTCTGACGCCGATATCCCCTTCGATATAAATGCCGGGTTCAATAGAAAAACACATATTCTCAGTAAGGATCATTTCATTGCCTTCCATGATAGAAGGGTACTCATGCACGCCTTGACCCAATCCGTGTCCGAGGCGATGGTTGAAGTAGCGACCGTAGCCTGCTTCGGTAATGATTGTCCGCGCTACAGCATCCAAATCACCAGCTTTGATTCCGGGATGGACTGCAGCCATGGCTTCATCATGGGCAGCCAACACCAACTCGTAGATTCGTTTTTGGTGCGCGGAGGGTTCTTCACCAAAGAAGAACGTGCGTGTCACGTCACTTGCATAACCTTCATGCATGGTTCCCAAATCGAACAGCACAAACTGGTTTTTCTTGAGCTTGGTATCGCCTGGAACACCATGGGGGCTAGCCGCGTTTTCGCCGAACAACACCATAGTGGTGAAGCTCATTTCGGCTACGCCTCTTTTTTTCAGCTGATATTCAATTTCGGCAACGACTTCAAGTTCGGTAATGCCCTCGCGCAGCGTTCCAGCACCTATTTTAAGTGCTTCATCAGCCCAATAGCCTGCTTGTTTCATGAACGTAATTTCTTTTTCGGATTTGATCAGGCGCATGTTCTGAAGTGCTGTACTTATGTTGTGGTTGAAAGTAGCTGTCGGGAAATGTTTCCGCAACGTCTCCATTCGCTCGACAGTCAAAAAGTCCTTTTCGATGGACCAGCCCGACAGCGATGAATAACGTTCTTTAATATTGGTTGCCAGTACTGTCCAAGGATCTTGCGTATCCATGTAACTGATCACATCAAATCCCTCTGCAGTCTTCCGCGCATCATTTTCTTCCAATGCAGGGACAAACAGGATGGGCGCAGCATCCTTGAACAGAACCGCCGCTAAAACTCTCTCATGCGGATCGCTTCTGTATGAGGAAACATAAAAGACGTTTTTGGGATCATTGAGAAATACGATATCTACATCTTGTTTTTTCATTAAATTGATAATTAGATTTAAAGGCATTTTTAATATGACACCTTCCTTTCTTTAGTATTATAGCATATAATGAGGGTTCTATTTTTGAATAATGCAATGTGAAATTTTCATGAAAACTTTTATAAAACGCTTGCACATCTTATGAAACAATGTTAAATTCATTATAAGCTTGTAAAACAATCAATATTTACAACATCATGTTGAGTAATGGAAAATAAAAAATTGAAAACAATTGAGATAAGGAGCAACATAAATGGAAAAACAAACGATTACAATTTACGATGTGGCTCGCGAAGCAAACGTCTCCATGGCAACTGTTTCCCGCGTAGTGAATGGTAATCCCAACGTGAAACCATCCACAAGAAAAAAGGTATTGGAAGTCATTGAACGTTTGGATTACAGACCGAATGCGGTTGCCCGTGGTTTGGCAAGCAAGAAAACAACGACTGTAGGGGTTATTGTCCCTGATGTCACAAACTTATTCTTTGCATCTCTAGCACGCGGAATCGATGATATCGCTACAATGTACAAGTATAACATCATTTTAGCGAACTCTGATCAGAATGACCAGAAAGAAATCCAAGTGTTGAATACGTTACTTGCGAAACAAGTGGATGGCATCATCTACATGGGCAATAAGATTACGGATGAGTTGCGCGCAGAATTTTCCCGATCCAAAACGCCGGTCGTGCTGGCTGGAACAATCGATCCTGAGCAACAAGTCGGAAGCGTCAATATCGATTATATCGGTGCAACCGAAGAAGGTGTAGCGAACATGATTGCGAACGGAAAAAAACATATCGCTTTTGTATCAGCTTCACTTTCCAATCCAATCAATGGACAGTATCGACTAAAAGGTTACAAAAACGCTCTGGTCAATGCAAATATTCCCTTTGATGAAGCGCTTGTCTTCGAATGTGAGCCGACGCTTCAAAATGGTGAGCTGTTGGCTCCTCAATTACTTGAAGCAGGAGTGGATGCAGCATATGTAGCCGGCGATGAACTTGCAATCGGCCTGTTGAACGGTATCATCAATGCAGGTGTCAGCGTTCCTGAAGCATTTGAAGTCACTGCCAGCAACAATTCGCGTATTACAGAAATGGCTCGCCCAAAATTGACGTCCATCATGTTGCCGTTGTATGATATCGGCGCTGTAGCGATGCGTTTACTGACTAAAATAATGAACAAGGAAGAAATTGATGAGAAATCAATCATCCTTCCATACAAAATTGTCAACAGAGGAACAACATTACCTAAAAAATAATGTGTTCATCCGCGAGACACTCAAGACCAAAAAGCCCTGTATCCTGAATGGATGCAGGGCTTTTTGGGCAAGAAATTTGGAATGTTTTCCGGCACTGCTGACGAAAATACAAATGCCAAAAACAAAAGGCTGCCATGACGGGCAGCCTTTTCGCTTATTCTTCAGTTGTGGGAGTTTCATCAGCGGGTGGTGTTTCACCTTCTGGTTCTGTGTCAGGAGGTGTTTCCGCATCTTCTTCTGTAGGATCTTCTTTCTCTGCATCGTCGGCATTATTTGCCGCATTGTTTTGGCTAGCTGCTGCAGCCGCTGCTGCAGCGGCGGCATTGCGTCTTGCTGCTGCTTCAGCCAAATAACTATCCCAATAGTCTTCCAGGTCTTTATCGGTAGCCCCGGGGGAGAAGTAGTAGGAAATTTGCTTCGGCAACGCATCAGCTTTGAATAAGTCGGTCCTTGTTCCACCATTAAGCGTGACGGATAAGCCGTTCGCGAATGACACGGTTCCTGCCAATGTTCCGGTTTCGGCCAAAACTGATTTTTCGACAATGCCTTCCGGCCGCTGATGCGTCTGGTCGGTCCCGAGAATGCCCGGATTGATGCTGTAGATTTTGTTGGCGATTTGCGACCAATAATTCAAATTTCGGCCAGTTGGAAGTCCTTGATTATTCGGATCATAGAAGACATGTTCCCCCTTGTAATTGTCGTAACCCATCCAAGAGCTGAGCGTAACGGTAGGGGTGCTGGCGATGAACCAAATGTCACGGTTAGCTTCCGATGTACCGGTCTTTCCGGCCCAGTCAGCGTTGAAATTCAGATAATTGTTGATCGAACGGCCAGTGCCGTCAGTTATGACGTCGCGCAGAATATCCAAAGTCAAATAAGCTGTATCCTGCGAGAACACTCTTGTCGCTTCGGACTCATGCTGATAAACAACATTTCCGTGCTTGTCCGTGATTGTTTCGATCAGGTAAGGCGATACATGCTCGCCTCCAGTTGCGAAGGTCGTAAACGCGCTGGTCTGCTCCAAAACAGTCGGTCCGTCATTCGTTGCCCCAATCGCTAGGGACGGATTGCCGTATTCCGATTCGTCTATTGAAGTGATACCCATCTTTTCCAAATATTGCCCAGGATTCATTCCTTTGCTGTTCATAGCGACATAGAGTTTGATTGTCGGATTATTCTTAGATTGGTAGAGGGCCTGGCGCGCGGTCACGTAAGTATTGGAAATGGTGTCGCCGAAGTTAGTGGGCTCCCATAACGTGCCGTCTGGCTGTTTGATGCTTATCTTTGTATCAGGCACCATCGAGGCGGGATAAATCAGATTTTGTTCAATCGCCGGTGCGTAGACCAACAACGGTTTAATCGTGGAACCAGGAGAACGTTTCGTGCTGAATACGTGGTCCACTTGGTTGACTGAAAAATCTCGTCCGCCGATGAAGCCAATGATTCTACCGGTCTGATTTTCGATAAGAACACTGCCTGTTTGCGCAAGCTCAATCACTTCCTGCGTGACTCCGTTTGCATCGACATAAGAATCCACAAAGGTTTCGCCCAAAGTTTGTCCGTAATCTGCTGCCACTTCTTGCATGCCGTTGTAGACATCTTTGTCGATTGTACTGTATACGTTGTAGCCGGACAAGCGCAATGTGTTGTCGGCATTGGCGTAATATTCGTTGTACAATTCAATATCGGCTTCCAGATCGTCCATCGTAAGCTCGTTTGCGGCTGCGGCCTGTTCCATCAGAACAAGGATTGCTTCACGTTCGACAGCTTGATAAAGGTAACTGTTCCGGTCCTCTTGTGTGGCATTAGCAGGTACGAAATCTTGAGTGATGTCATACGCGATTGCAGCATCATATTCTTCCTTGGTGATATATCCCTCGCTGAGCATCCGGAAAAGCACAGTATTTTTTCGGTTAAGGGCTGCAGTCAAATCTTCTTTTCTTTCTCCGTATTGGGTGAAAGGGGTATAAGTATATGGATTCTGTGGGATACCCACCAAAAATGCCGCTTGAGCCAACGAAACATCGATAGCATGGACGCCAAAAATACCGTTCGCCGCTTCCTCTATGCCGGCGATGTTGGAACCACTGCTGTTTCGGCCGAATGGCGAGACGTTCAGGTAGGCTGTCAGAATTTCATCTTTCGTAAAGAAATTTTCAAGCCGTAGCGCCAATAAAATCTCATTGGCTTTGCGGGAAAAAGTCACTTCATTCGTCAAAATCTGTTGTTTGACGAGCTGCTGCGTCAATGTTGAGCCGCCGCTTTGACTGCCGAATCCGGTCAGTTCAGTCACCAACGCCCTTAAAATGGCCTTAGGTACAATCCCATTATGCTCATAAAAATTTTCATCTTCTGTTGCGATGAGTGCTTCTTTGATGAGCGGAGAGATGTTTTCTGATCCGACAGTTGTCCTGACCAAATCTGTGCGTATTTCCGAAATGGCCTCACTGTTCGCATAATACATAGTGGAAACGAGTTCGACATTTCCGATGTCTTCAGCCATGCTCTCATAGGTAGGGGCAGTTTCTTTTGAAATCAAATTAGCGAAATAACCCAGACCAGCGCCACCGCCGAACATGCCCAACAAGACCATCAGAAGTATGATTCCGGTAAAAATGTTCCGGATGACACCGAAAAAAACATTGAGACCGAAAGCTCCTTTTGAAAGGAGCGGTTTCATGTTTGTTTCGGTGTCCAACTTATGTTTCATTTTTCGCAATGAAGTCTTACTTTGGTTTATACGCTTGTGGGTTTTTTGTTCCCACAGCAAAGCTCTCTCTTTTGTTCTTGCAGCATTTTCTTTCGTGAAAATCCGCTGGAGGCGGCTATTTATTGATTGCCCAAGGCGTTTAACAAATTCGCCGATTTTTTTCAGCCATTTTTCCGCATTATTTCCATCTGGATTCTTCATAAATTCCCTCTTTCCTTTTCAGGTGGTCACTTATCAGTATAACAAAAAAGCTCTGCCCTGACTATTACATAGCGTGAACAATCACTAAGTGAGAGGAACACAAAAAATCAGCAAGGAATATTATCCTTGCTGACAATGTTATTGCTATACTGTTGTAGTAGCAGTATTCTCAAATGTTTCACCGATGGCAGCCAAACGTTCCTCAACGTCAGACTGCGTCAATTGATTACGTTGCACATAATAATTCGGCTGATGGACGCGGCATTCATGCGAACAGCTGCGCATGTATTTGTGCTCGTTTTCTTCGGAACAAAGTATTCTCCGGTTGCAGCTTGGATTGGCGCAATTCACGTAGCGTTCGCATGGTGTTCCATCGAACCAGTCTTTTCCGACCACGACATGTTCGATGCGATTGATATCCACACCGATGCGCTCATCGAAGACATACATTTTCCCATCCCAAAGATCGCCTTTAACCGTTTCGTCTTTGCCGTAGGTTGCGATCCCGCCATGCAGTTGGCCGACATCTTTAAAACCTTCTTTGACGAGCCAACCTGAGAATTTTTCACAACGGATGCCGCCGGTGCAATAAGTCACAACTCGTTTTTCCATAAATTGTTCTTTGTTTTCACGGATCCATTGCGGCAATTCGCGGAAGTTTGCAATATCCGGACGAACAGCTCCGCGGAAGTGGCCGAGGTCGTACTCATAATCGTTGCGGGCATCAATGACGACAGTATTTTCGTCTAGAATGGCTTCGCGGAAAGCTTCCGGAGATAAGTATTCACCAGTAGTTTCGTTGGGATCGAGATCGTCTCCTCCCAAATGCAAGGAAACGATTTCCTGGCGTGGGCGGACGAACATCTTTTTGAAGGCATGACCGTCTGTCTCATCGATTTTGTAGGTGATGTCGCTGAAGCGCGGATCTGCATTCATTTGAGCGATGTAGGCTTGTGTTTGATCGATTGTTCCGGAGACCGTGCCGTTGATGCCTTCCGGTGCTACCAAAATTCTTCCTTTTAAGCCGATTTCTTTGCAGAATCGTAGATGTTCTTGCGCGAATGTTTCTGCATCCTCTATCGGTGTATATTTATAATAGAGTAGGACACGATAGTCTTTTGTCATACTGCTCCCCCTAATTCAATCTGTTTTACTTCGAACGTTATGAAATTATACACATTTTGTAAGCGAAAAGCCAAGGATATGCTCAAAATTCGAAAAATGGTGTTCTACTTTATGGATGTGAGTGTTGCATGCTACACTTACATTAGAGATAAAATGAAAGTGGGGGAATGAAATGGGCATTTGTACATTGATCGTCAATCCATCATCAGGGGGCGAAATGGCCTCTAGTTATCTGGAATTGATGGAAACGCAATTGAGAAACATGTTCGAAGAGGTGACAGTCAAAGAAACAGGGAAACAGGGCGATGCCATGAAGTTTGCGTATGAAGCTGCAAAGAACGGCCATGAAGCTGTGTTTTGCATGGGAGGTGATGGCACAGTCAATGAAACCATCAACGGCTTGGCGGCTGCCGGAACAGATGTCTCTTTCGGTTTCGTACCATTGGGCACTGTCAATGATCTAGCAAGGGCGCTCGGCATCCCTTTGGACCCCGGGCAGGCTATCGAAATGTTTGAAACTGCGGTCTTGTTGGATATGGATATCGGCAAAGTTAATGACCGATATTTTGTGTCTAATGTCGCTGCCGGCGCGATTCCTGAAGCTGTGGAAGAAGTGAGTGTGGAGCAAAAAACAAAATTAGGTCCACTGGCTTACTTCATTGAAGGAGGGAAAGCGCTGGCGAACCAGCCGATGCATCGTTTCCGCATAACAGTGGATGAGGAAACATTTACTCAGGAATCCCCGCTCCTCCTGATTGCTTTAACGAATTCAATCGCCAGTTTCGAGCGTTTCATGCCACAAGCAGAAGTCGATGACGGGAAAATGCGAATGGTCGTTTTCAAGGAGTTCAGTCTGTTGGATTCTCTGAAAATCCTGCCTCAGCTTATCATGGGTGAACTCAAAAATTCGGATACTGTCATCTATAGAACATTCAAACACGCTACTGTCGCCATTGCGGATGGCGATAAACTGATCACGAATGTAGACGGTGATGAAGGCCCTGCATTTCCGCTTGAAATCGCGATACTACCTTCCTTTATAAAGGTTTATGGACCGGCACGCTCTTAAAAACACATCCCTACGACCCAAAATACAGGTCGCAGGGATGTGTTTTGTCTTTTGTCTTTAGACATACTTTTCGGTCAGGCGCAGGAATTCCTTTACATCAGCTGCCATGATCTCCAATCCTTGATTCCAGAAGTCCGGCTGAGTGATATCGGCACCAAGATGCTTCAGCACAAGGTCTTCAGTTGTCATCGAACCAGTATCCCGCAGTAACGAAATATAGGTTTCTTCAAAATTTTCAGTCTGCTGCAACGATTGCGCATAGATTCCCAGGCTGAACAGGAAGCCAAACGTGTAAGGGAAATTGTAGAAGGGCACATCATCGATGAAAAAGTGCAATTTACTCGCCCAGAATAGGGGATGGTAGTCACTCAAGGCATCTTGATAAGCCTCTTTTTGGGCGGCTTCCATCATTACTGACAGTCGTTCTGCAGTGACAAAGCCGTTCATCCTTTCGGTGTAGAAGGTCTTCTCGAAAAGATAACGAGCATGTATATTCAGAAACATGGCCGTCGCATTTTCGAGCTTCGTGTTGAGCAAGGAAATTTTTTCTTCATCGCTGCTCGCTTCCCTGACTGTGGCAGCGCTGATGATGGTTTCCGCAAAAGTCGATGCCGTTTCGGCGACGTTCATGGCGTAGCGCGTGTTCAGATCCGGCAGATCGCGCATCACGTGTGAATGGAAGGCATGTCCCAATTCATGGGCCAGTGTACTCATATCGCTGGCTGAACCCGTAAAGGTCATGAAAATCCGTGACTCTTTCGATTCCGGGTAATCTTCGCAATAGCCTCCAGGTCTTTTGCCTGATCGGTTCTCGGCTTCTACCCAGCGGTTTTTGACGGCGTCCAAGGAAAAGTCTGCCAGTTTCGGACCGAAGGAGGCAAAGTGTTCGATGATGTAATCGACTGCTTCGTCGAAGCTGAAGGTTTTTGACTGGAAACTGCCGAGTGACACAGGGGCATCGACATCATACCAAGCCAGCCTGTCTTTGCCCATCAGAGCGGCTTTGCGGTCCAAAAATGAAAGGAAGGGCTGTTTGTTCGCACTGATGGCTTGCCACATCGTATCCAGTGTCTCGCGTTTGATGCGGTTGTAACGCAATGGCTCCACCAAGAAGTCCTCATCCTGATGCGCCTCGAAATCCGCCAAACGGAAACCTTGCAGGTGGTTCAGCGTATCGGCGAAGGCTGGAGCAAGGTATCCCCAAGCTTTTTCCCACTCGACGAATATTTTTCTGCGGACGCTCGGATCGGGATCGGCATACATCCGGTTCATCGCTTGACCAGCTGATAGTTCGTTCAAAGTTCCGTCAGCTTCTTCAAAAGGAATCTTGATGAAGGATACGAGCGTGTCATAGTGCGCGCTCCAGCCATTGAATCCATCGACACGCAAATTTGCCAATAAGGCTTCTTCCTTATCGGAGAGGAGGCGACTGCCCTGTTGGCGCCATTCTGACAGTGCAAATGCAAGAGCTGAAAAGGCAGGCATTTTCACCAACAACGTCCAATCGTTTTCTTCGATGGCAGTTATTTTTTTCTTCAGAGTCGTTTGAATAATCGTTAATTTGCTGTACAATTGAATTATTCGCGCATGGATTGCGCTTGCATTCAAATCCGATACATCGGCGGATTGGATACCTGTTATGAAACTGTTGCATTGCATCAGGGCTTTTGTGTACTGTTCCTCGTAATGAAGCAAATCCTTCAAATCAGAGTATTCCGGTTTATCACGTTCAGGGTTCCAATTGTTTGCTGCGGATTCAAAATCCTTCAATCCGTCTTGGATGGATTTTATCTTGTCTTGTAGGTCCGGTGAAGAACTCCCGCCTTCGAAAAACGAGTCCAAATCCCAGGTAAGGCTATATTTCATGCTGATCATCCTCTCAGTCTTGATTGACTAATTTATTGCCATAAGTACATTATATCCGTTTTACATCAGAAATAATAAAAGAATTCACATCAGGAAAGGAAAAATACTACATGCAAAAAGAGCAAAGAAGCAATTCATATATAGTGGGAGCAGTTTTGATCATGGGTTATCTCTATTACCGTGCCACTTTCCGACAAGATTTTTATGCTTTGCCGAACATCATCGCGAATTTCCTGCAATCGCAACCGCTCTCCGGGTTATTCGCAACATTCACCTTCCGATACGGTGAGCAGATGGTCAGCACGGAGGCTTTGGGCTATTTCGGTTTTCTGGGATTCTTCGGCAGCAAGATATGGTTGTTCCTTTCCTATTTCATCTTGACTTATCTTTGGTATGGCGGTCTTTCCGGGAAGATGCGGGATGTAGTTACACCTGTTGTTGTGGCGCTGTTGCTTTCCGTCAGTTACGCGGCTGCGGATGAATTTCATCAATCGCTGGTGTCTCCGGCATTTGCGATGAAGGAAGATGTGGTCTTGGCCGGCGCAGGAGCAGTTTTGGCGGTAATCACCGGTTGGTTCTTCTTTACAGTCAGAAAAGGCAGAAAGTGAATTGCCATAAGCGGTTACTTTTGATAAAATGATTGAGTAAATTAATAGATGAGAAGAGGGATCTGAATGTCAGGACATTCAAAATGGAGTAAAATCAAAGGTGCAAAAGGCGCTGCAGATCAAAAACGAGGTAAAATTTTTCAGAGATTATCGAAAGAAATTTATATGGCTGCAAAAAACAGCGGTCCGGATCCCTCATCTAATCCGAGCCTGCGCTTAATGATCGATAAAGCGAAAGCAGCGAACATGCCGAATGATAACATCACGCGTGCCATCAAAAAAGCAACATCTGCTGGAGAAGGCGAAAATTATGAAGAAGTCACTTACGAAGGATACGGTCCGAACGGTGTAGCCGTTTTGGTCCATGCTTTGACAGACAACCGCAACCGTACCGCCACTAATATCCGGGTTGCTTTCAATAAAAATGGAGGATCTTTAGGTGAATCAGGTTCGGTTAGTTACATGTTCGACCGTAAAGGCTATATCGCAATCGAACGTGAAGACTTGGATGTGGATGAAGATACAATGTTGATGAGCGTATTGGAAGCCGGTGGAGAAGAGCTGCAGACGAGTGATGAAGTTTTCGAAATCTACACGGATCCTGCCGATTTTGATGCTGTTTCCGAAGCTTTGAAGGCAGAAGGCTATGTCCTGGCTGAAGCTGAGGTCACAATGGTTCCGCAAACTTTGTCGTCTATTGCAGCGGACAAAGAAACGCAATTCAGAACGATGTTGGAAAAACTGGAAGACGATGATGATGTCTCCGAAGTATTCCACAACGCTGATCTGGACGACGAAGAATAATATAGTACAGATAAAATAAAAAACGGTTGCTTACCACTGTCTGCGGACAAGGTAGGCAACCGTTTTTTCGGATTCGACTCGGAGCCTAGTAATAGGCAGTGCCGCCTGGTTGGAATCGCTTTCTTGTTAGGCTTGTAGTATAATTTAGATAGCCAAAGTCGGATTTTCCTTGGGATTTTCGATCACGGCTCTTAAAGCGAAGCGATCATTATCCAATCGGGATAAACTATGAATGGGGGACAACCGTATGGCAAAAGTAATATTTGTGATTGCACCTGAAGACTTTCGTGATGAAGAATTATTCATGACCCAGGAAGAGGTTGCGAAATGCGGGCATGAGATGTGGATCGCAAGCCACAAGACCGGAACTTGTATGGGGGTGCATGGCGGGATTGCGCAGTCGGATCTTTTGGTTGAGGATGTCGATACGACCAGTTTTGATGGAGTGGTGTTCGTTGGAGGTCAGGGGAGCCGTGTTTTCTTCGACGATCCGCATGCCTGGATGTTGGCACAGGCGATGAACGGGCAGGGCAAAATGGTTGCTGCAATCTGTATCGCGCCGGTGGTCTTGGCGAATGCTGGTTTGTTGAAGAAGAAAAATGCGACTGTTTTCGAATCCGAAATCGCAACTATTGAAGCCAAAGGGGCCATTTATTCTGAGTCCGCGTTGACAGTCGACGGCAATATCATCACTGCGAGCGGTCCGGATCAGGCAAGGCAGTTCGGATTGGAAATATGCAAATTTTTGACGGCATAAAGAGCTAGGACAGCTGTTTTTGAGGAATTGGAGGCGGCAAGGTACATGGAAGAGTTGAAAGCTAGAATTGAATTATTGAAGGAACAGAATCCGATAAAAATACAAGATCTGGAAAGGAAATTCGGATTGTTGAAGTTCGAGCTGCAGGAGGCGAAGAAAATACTGGAGCGTAAGGAAATCGCCTTAGCGGATGTGAAAGGTGAATGGATCAAAAACAATTCGGAAAAAAATCTCGCCGTAATGCGCGAAGAAGAGCAGAACCTGAAGATTGCCAGAATGAACTACAATGCTGCGGTGGAGAAAATGGATATCATGAAGACCGTCGTTTTTCTGCTTTCCTGAAGGTCCAACTATTTGTATGATCATCACAGCATCCTAACGAAAAAGAACGACAAGGACATTTTTACTGGTCCTTTGCCGTTCTTTTTCGTTGTGTCGTTGCTTTATTGTTGTTGCGACTGTTCATCGATGAAATCGTTGATTTTCTGCTGGTATTGCTCATCCGAAATCAAATAAGAGAAACCTTCTCCGATGACGCTTTGAGCTTCGCTGATAGTGAAGAAAGCTTTAGGATCGATGGCTGTCACAATACGGTTTAACGGCATCAATTGCTGTCTGTTGACGACTATCAAAATCACCTTCTTCTGGCTTTTGGAGTAATAGCCTTCACCTTCCAAGAAGGTCATTCCGCGGCCGATTTTTTTATCGATCGCATCAGCGATTTCCTGATGCCGCTCCGAGATGATCAGGACTTGTTTTTTCGGATTGAACCCTTCCAGGATGAAATCCAGCACTTTCGTTTGCACATAGAGATGCACGACAGTCAAAACGACATTCTCCAGCCCGATGACGAAGATGGAGGGTCCGACGACGAACAGGTCCAATACGACCAGTGCGATACTGGTGCTCCAACCGAGATATTTATTGAAAATCAAGGCGATGATGTCGGTACCGGCTGTTGAACCGCCTGCCTGCATCACGAGTCCTAAGCCTGTGCCGACCAAAAACCCGGAGCAAAGCGGAGCCAGAATGATTGTTTCCATCGGATAGCGCCAAGCAGCAGTCAGATGGAGAAACACCGACATCAACAGTGTAGCCAAAAGCGTCAGCCTCATGGTCGATTTTTCCAAAAATCGGAATCCGATGACCAGTATGATGCCATTCAACACGAAACTCGTGATGGCTACAGGGACATCCAAGGTATAGAAGGCCAACAAACTAATGCCGGTGACACCGCCTTCGCCAAGATGGTTCGCCACGGAAAACATATTGATGCCCATCGCGAACAGAAATGTTCCGATTGCAATCAGAAGAATCGAACCAACAACGTTCTTTTTCAAAAAAGTTCACCTCCCTTATATCAAGTGATCCCGCTTGTTTTTCGCGTGTAGGACCGCTGTTTATGCCAATATAACATATTTTTAACTAAGTTTCTCGTTGGAGAAAGAGCGGAAGCCAGGATTTTGCAGAAGCTATAAGTGACGGCAAAATAGAAATGAGGTGATGAATATGGAAGAAAAAGCAGAGAGCTTGTTGGCCGATGCGATGCGGCTGGGTGTTTCCGACATCCATCTGCTCCCTTATGAAGACCACTATGAACTCTTTTTCCGCGTGAGTACCGGATTATCGAAAGTAGCGGTGTATTCAATCGAAAAGGGTGAGCGGCTGATTTCTTATTTCAAATTTCTTTCGAACATGAATGTGGGTGAAAGGCGGAAACCGCAATCCGGTGCTGTCAGGTACCGGCTGAACGGCAAAAAAATTGAACTGAGGCTGTCCACCATCGCAAATTTCCGCTACCAGGAGTCGCTTGTCATCCGCCTGCTTTATGCCAATCCGGGTTTTGAACCGGGTTTGCACGCATTTTTCCCGGCCCAGGAGGCGGAGTTGCTCGAACTGTTGGACCACAAGAGCGGTCTTGTACTGTTCTCTGGCCCTACCGGATCCGGCAAAACAACGACGATCTATCACTTGCTGCGCAGGAAATATGCCGATGAACCGCTGCAGATCATTACGATGGAGGATCCGGTCGAAATTGAGGAGCCGCTGTTTCTGCAGGCCGAAGTGAATGAAGCGGCAGGTATCACATACGACCTGCTCATCCGCCAGTGCCTGCGTCATCATCCGGATATTCTCGTCATAGGCGAAATCCGGGATCAGGAAACAGCTAAAATGGTCGTAAGAAGCGCATTGACGGGGCATTTGGTGATTGCGACAATCCATGCCAAAGAGTCATTCGGGGTATTGGAAAGGCTGCGGGAATTGGCGATTTCTTCCGAACAAATAAAGCAGACGTTGCTCGCTGTCGTTTCCCAACGTTTGATCGCAAAATATTGTCCACTGTGCTCCGGTAAGTGCACCATTCACTGCGCCCATTATCATGTAAACGAAAAGTCGGCTGCTATCTATGAAATTTTGGCAGGTAAGGAACTGCAGAACCATCTGCAGAACAAGGAGGACGGAAAGCGGTTTGTCACACTGAATGATAAATTGCGAAAAGCCTATGCGTGTGGATACATTACGGAAAAAAATTACTTGGAGAATCTCGTCTGAAAAACGTTGGCTGGCAAAAGAGCAGGCTTATTTTTTGAGGCGCTTAGGTGAATTACTGAAGGAAGGTTTTTCGTTGTCGGAAGGGCTTGCCTTTCTGAAGGTGATGCAGCCGAAGCGCTCGGGCGATATCCAGCGCATGTTGGTCAAACTGGAAACAGGTATCAATCTTGCGGATGCATTGGCTGGATGCGGATTTTCGGAACAAGTCGTATCGCAGCTGCGCTTATCCTTCCTTCACGGAAAATTGACGGAAACCTTGCTGTTTTGTTCCGATTTCCTGACTGAAAAGGATAAACAACTGCATAAGCTCAGAAAAGTCTTGATCTACCCCTTGTTTTTGCTGGTGTTCGCGAACGTAATGCTGATTGCGATCAGACAGGTCCTACTGCCCAGTTTGGAGACGATGCTGGTGCCCTCGCAAGAGGGTTCCGGCTTGCTGGTCCGCATCATCCTGCTTTACCTGGAGAACCTGCCGCTCATCATACTGGGTACGCTAGCCTTAGCCGCCAGCTTAGTCCTGTTGGCAAAAAGTTATTTGAAAAAGAAATCAGCTTTCCAAAAATCTTTGCTGTTCTGCCGGATTCCGCTATTCAGCAAATGGGTCCAACTCTACTATTCCTTTTTCTTCTGCCGGGAATACGCTTATTTCTTCCGCAACGGCATGCAGCTGAACCAGATCGTTTCGCTGATGCGAGGCGATGAAGGGACTGCCTGGATGAAGGACATATCCGGATTGGTGGAGGAAGGGTTGATGCAGGGCGATAGCCTGACGACAATCATCAAACGTTATCCCGTTTTCAAAGAGGAGATGGGCTGGATCATCTATCACGGCGAGCTAACCAGCCAATTGCCGATCAAATTGAGCATGTACAGCGAAGAATGTTTCCGGCTGTTGATAGCGGACATCGAACAGAAAATCGGCTGGTTGCAGCCTGTCTTGTTCCTCATGGTCGCCGTCATCGTGATGGCGATCTATCTCATATTGTTGATGCCGATGCTAAGTTCATTAGGAGGAATGTATTAATGAAATCAATAAAAAAAACACTAAAAAATAAAGAAGCCTTTACACTTATGGAAATGGTACTTGTTCTGTTCATCATATCGGTGCTGATGCTGATGATCATCCCGAATGTGGCGAACACGAAGAAAAGCGTGGAGACAAAAGGCACGGACGCTCTGGCGGTCGTCGTGCAGACACAGGCTGACATGTATGAACTGGATACAGGGACGGAAGCTGCCAATTTCGCTGAACTCAAGGCTGGTGGTTACTTAAGCGACAATCAAGTGACTCAAGCAACCGCCAAACTGACAATTGCAGGCGGAAATGTTTCCAAAATTGAATGATTTAAATGACGGCTTGAATAATGTATAAAAGCGGATTCACATTATTGGAGAGCCTATTGGTGCTGATGATCGCATCCATGATTTTGCTGCTGACCCCGCAAGTGGGAACCGCAACGGATGAATTCGCGTTCAATCTGTTTTTGGACGATTTCCTGACGGAGCTGCACACGGCGCAGAGTTACGCGGTCATCACAGGGAATGGTGTCAATATGGATGTCCTGCGACCAATCGGCGCAACGCATTATGCTGTTTTTAAAGACGGTACCGGATCGGACCGTTATATCAATCGGAAGTTGCTTTTGCCTGAAGGATCAAAAGTGATTCAAGGCTACACCGGATTCATCAAAGGAGGCAGTGGATATCTGCAGCCGAATACCATCATCATGGAAACGGCCCGATATCGCTATACCATCACAATCCAATTGGGGAGCGGTCGTTATGAAGTCAATAAAGCTAAACGATAGCAGCGGATATATGCTTTTCGAAAGTCTGATCGCTTTGGCCATGGTCAGCATCTCAATCTATGTGCTGATGCCGCATTCCGTTCAATTTTTCACGACTTTAAAAGCGGCGGGAGCGGAAGTTGCCTACTGGCGGGTCGCGCAGGACCAGATGCAGGTCATCGCCAAAGGAGGAAACCCAATCGAAAGTCAGGCTTCCGGAGGTATACTGTTCACCACTACTTGGAATCCGGAAACCTCAGAACTTATAGTGAGCGGTGATGATGGGCCAGAAAGGGTGACGGTGCATGCCGACGAAATCGATGCAAAAGAACCCTGAACAATCGCAAGCCGGATTCACTTTATTGGAAGCGGCGTTTGCGCTGACTGTCAATACGTTGGTGCTCCTGCTGATAGTTGGAGGCATGGGAGTAATCCGCACTGCGAACGTACAGCTGGAGCAGAGACAAGAAGCAGAATGGCATCTTTTCCTGATCCAACTCGAGCATGAGTTGGAAGACGAGTTGATGGTGCAAAAGACAAGTACGACCGTCCGCACCAAATCAAAAAATCCTGCTGATACTGCTGTTTATACTTATGAGTTCCGTATCAATAAAGTGCTTCGTTACAAAAACGGAGAAGGCTATCATCCGATGCTGCTGCAAGTCAAAGCGTTGAAATACGAGGTGACCAATGAAGGGATTTCTATCCAGGCTACGCTTTCGGACGACCAGACGCGCAGAGCGCATCTCATCCTGCCGAAAGCCCCCATTAAACAGTGATCGATCACTAGGAAGGGGAGGCTCGATTTTGCCGATCACCATTTTTTACTTGTTCCTTTCACAAATGATGCTTTTCGGAATCATAAGAGTTTATGAGAATCAGCTCTACCTGTACAGATTGACGGAAAACCACTACAAAGCGCAAACTTTACTGGCGTATACAGATTACTGGCTGAAGGAACATAACAAAATATCGAGTCCGGAAAATCGGATCGTACCGGCTTCCCTGTATTTTGAAGAAGGAATCGTGCACTGCGTGGCGGATGCGAGCGGCAAAGTCACTGCCACCGTGACCCTGCAAAATGCCTACAGCGAAACGCTGGTATTGGAAATCCTGTCCCCGGAGTGATATGCAAAATAAAAGGTCATAAAGGTCATATGGAGAACCAGACCTGAGGTAAACAGCATAAAGAACCGCACAAGTAACCCGTAGGTACGTCGGGTTATTTGTGCGGTTCTTGGCTGTTTCATCGGATTTGGGGTCTAATACTGGCCTCAAAGCTCTTATTGGCGAATTCCCCCTATCTATACGAGCACTTTTTTGATATACTTGATAGGTATGTTCATAAACAAACAGGATTTTTTTGGAAGGAAGTATGTGAAATGAGTAGAGTCTCAAAATTGCAAGATGCCATCAAAGCGAAGAAGATGGATGCAATGCTGGTGACAAGTCAATATAACTTACGTTATGTTTCCAATTTTACGGGTACGACCGGTTTGGCGGTCATCACTCAAGAGGAAGCTTTTTTTGTGACCGACTTCCGTTACACCCAACAAGCTGCTTCACAGGCACAGGGTTTTCAGATTATTCAGAATAAAGGACCAATATTCGATGAAGTGAAAAAGATCGCGGAAGAAAAAGGTCTAGCATCAATGGGATTCGAAGATGCCATCCTGTCTTTCCGAAGTGTCGAGGATTTAGAGGATCTTGTGACTTGTGACCTGATTCCTGCCTCGGGCATCATTGAAGAGTTGCGTGAAGTCAAAGACGAAGATGAAATTCGAACTATCAGCCGTGCTTGTGAAATTGCGGACGCCGGTTTCCTGTTCATCCTTGATCATATCCGTCCAGGAGTTTCGGAAATAGAAATTGCTAACCGCTTGGATTTCCACATGCGTGAATTAGGTGCGAGTGGCGTTTCATTCGAAACGATTGTCGCCAGTGGCATTCGTTCCGCTATGCCGCACGGTGTCGCCAGTCCGAAATTAATCGAAAAAGGCGACTTCGTGACGCTGGATTTTGGTTGCTATTACAATGGCTATGTTTCGGATATGACCCGCACGGTTTCAGTGGGGCAACCGCATGCAGAATTGAAGAAGATTTACGAGATTGTGCTGGCTGCCCAATTGCGCGTGAATGCAGCGGCAAAAGCTGGCATGAGCGGCATAGAAGTAGACAGTGTCGCACGCGAGTACATTACGGAACACGGGTACGGAGATGCGTTCGGCCACTCAAATGGCCACGGAATCGGTTTGGAGATTCATGAGGGGCCGAATACATCGCAAAAAGCCGGGAAAGTGCTTGTTCCGGGAAATGTCATCACAAATGAACCGGGCATCTATCTCGCTGGTCTTGGCGGTGTCCGGATTGAAGATGATCTTGTGATCCGTGCTAACGGCAACGAGATTTTGACGCATTCTCCAAAAGAGTTGATTATTTTATAAAAAAATAGAATCCGCATTAAAATAATGGTAAACTTAGTTCAAATGAGCTGCCACAGGAGGAATTATAAATGATTTCAGTAAATGATTTTAAGACAGGCTTGACGATCGAAATTGATGGAGGGTTATGGAAAGTTGTCGATTTCCAACACGTAAAACCAGGTAAAGGTGCGGCTTTTGTCCGTTCAAAATTGAAGAATCTTCGCACTGGAGCTGTACAGGAAAAAACTTTCCGTGCGGGTGAAAAAGTCGGAAAAGCGCACATCGCGAACCGTAAAATGCAGTTTCTTTACGAGAGTGCCGGTGCTTACGTTTTCATGGACACAGAAAACTATGAACAAATCGAATTGAACGCAGGCCAAATCGAGTACGAATTGAACTATCTGAAAGAAAACATGGAAGTCAATATCCTGATGTATGAATCAGAAACAATCGGTGTCGATCTTCCGAATACAGTAATCCTGCGCGTGGAAGAAACTGAGCCAGGAATCAAGGGCGATACAGCTTCAGGCGGTTCAAAACCGGCTAAAATGGAGACTGGATTGATGGTCAATGTACCATTCTTCGTGAATGCGGATGATATGCTTATCGTCAACACAACGGACGGCTCATACGTATCCCGCGCATAGTGTTTCCCAAGAAAGGAGAATGACAGATGATGGAAGAAACAAACATTCCTTTAGCAAACGGTCCGGCTCCGCTGGGAGAGATTGAAATTGCTCCTGAAGTGATTGAAGTAATTGCTGGTATTGCAGCGAATGAAGTAGAAGGTGTTTATGCGATGCAAGGGTCTTTCAAGACTGGCGTCAATGAACTGTTGGGTCGCACTACCCATAACAAAGGCGTACATTTGACTGTCGATGAGAATGGTTTGTCGGTTGATGTCTATTGTTACATCAAATACGGCGCTTCCGTGCCGAAAGTCGCTTTGGATATGCAAGAAAAAGTGAAAGAACAAGTCCTTTACATGAGCAATCTTGAAGTGTCGCAAGTGAACGTCCATGTGGTCGGTCTCGTTGCACCAAAATCCGAAGATAGTACTTATCTTGATTTGGATACAGAATTGGGGGAGAATGCGTGAGCAATTCCCGTTTAACAAGAAGAGAAATCCGTGAAAAGGCGCTTCAAGCTCTTTTTCAATTGAAGACAAACGAAGAATTGACCCCTGAAGAAGCCATCAAGCAAGCTTTGTTGAGCGATTCAGAAGAATGGAACAGCGAAGAGGATGTCGAAATTCAAGATTATCCTTACTTGATCACATTGGTGCATGGCGTATTGGATAATCAAGCGGCGATCGATGAAGCGATTCAACCTTATCTGAAGAACTGGACCGTGGGCAGACTGGCCAAAGCAGACGCTTTGATCATGCAGATTGCTGCTTATGAGATGCTGTTGGGAGATACGGAACAGGTACCTCAAAGGGTAGCGTTGAATGAAGCAATCGAAATTTCAAAGCTATATTGCGATGAACAATCGAGCAAATTCATCAATGGCGTATTGTCCAACCTCATTCCTAAAACGGAAAATCCTTAATGCTTCGGCTTAAGGGTTTTCTTTTTTTAGTTGATGAAATCGGATATACCAGGCCCGCTTTTCTAACTGTAATCAAAGATATTATGGTAAAATAAACGATAACACCGAGGAAAAGGAGATTGATTAATGGAAACGATTATCATGGATGGAAAAGGCTTAGCCAAAAAAATGCAGGACCAGATGAAAAAACAAGTAGCAGCATTGACAGCGGAAGGAAAAACTCCGGGGCTTTGCGTCATTTTGGTCGGCGAGGATAAGGCAAGTCAAGTCTATGTCCGCAATAAAGAGAAACAATCCGAAGCAATGGGCATGAATTCGCGTGTCGTTCGCCTTGCGGCAGACATTTCCGAAGCGGATCTGCTGGCTGAAGTTGAAAAGCAGAACCAAGACGACAGTATGCATGGTATTTTGGTGCAGTTACCATTGCCGAAACACATAGATGAACAAAAAGTTCTGCGTGCCATCCGTTACGAGAAGGATGTGGATGGGTTCCATCCGATGAACGTCGGAAATTTCTTCCTGGGCAACGAATCTGCATTGCCATGCACACCATACGGCATCATGAAAATTTTGGATGAATACAATATCGCGCTTGAAGGAAAAAAAGCATTGGTTATCGGCCGCAGCAATATCGTCGGAAAACCAATGTCCATCATGTTGCTGAACGAAAATGCAACAGTCACGATTGCCCATTCCCGCACAAAAAATCTGAAAGAATTAGCTAAAGAAGCTGATATTCTGGTTGCGGCAATCGGCAGAGGCCATTTCGTCACTGCTGATTTCATCAAAGAGGGTGCAGTCGTCATCGATGTCGGGATGAACCGCAGCGCGGAGGGCAAGTTGATCGGCGACGTGGACACTGCTGCTGCAATGGGCATCGCAAGCCATATCACACCAGTGCCCGGCGGTGTAGGGCCGATGACCATCACGATGCTATTGCAACAAACAATCGATAAAGCAAAATAGTCAAGGAGGCACAAAGTTGGAACCTGTCTATCTCAGCGTCACCGCTTTAACCAAATACATCAAAAGAAAATTTGATGCCGATCCTTATCTCGAACGTGTCTACCTTACTGGTGAAATATCCAATTATCGTCCGCGTCCGGGCCATCAATACTTTAGCCTGAAGGATGACCATGCTGTCATCTCTGCGGTGATGTACAAAGGCAGATTCGACAAGTTAGCCTTCAAGCCCAAGGAAGGGATGAAGGTCCTGCTCATTGGACGGGTGAATGTCTACGAATCGGGCGGAACCTACAACATAATGGTCGAACATATGGAACCGGATGGCATCGGTGCTTTGTACCAAGCCTTTTCGGAACTGAAGGAAAAATTAACGCGCGAAGGGTTGTTTTCGCTACCGAAGAAAAAGCTTCCTGTCTTTCCTAAGCGGATAGCCATTGTGACCAGTCCAAGCGGTGCGGTCATCCGTGACATCATGACGACCGTCAAAAGGAGATATCCGATTGTACAACTCGTGCTTTATCCGACGATAGTCCAAGGGAAGGATTCCGCTGCCAATATCGTAAGCAATCTTAAATTGATTGAGGATAAAGGCGATTTTGATACTGTCATTGTTGCGAGGGGCGGCGGTTCCATCGAGGATCTGTGGTCCTTTAACGAGGAAGCGGTCGTTCGGCAAATAGCGGCTATGAGTGTCCCGGTCATTTCTTCTGTAGGTCATGAAACGGATACGACATTGGCTGACTTTGTTGCCGATGTCCGTGCCGCTACCCCAACAGCAGCGGCAGAATTGTCTGTGCCGGTGTTGAGCGATGTCATCCGTTATATCCATCAGATCGACAACAGGCTCTATCAGAAAATGCGGCATCTGCATACGATGCAACAACAACGATTGAATCGCGCCATGCAATCGTATATCTTCAGACAACCGGAGCGGATGTATGAAGGTTATGCCATCAAAGCCGACCAGGTGCAGCAACGACTGGCAAATCAGATGCAACAGCAGATCCATTTGCGCTCCAATGAGTTGCAACGGCTGCAATTGCGTCTTGAAAACCGCAATCCGGCAAGAGACGTTCAGCTGGCCGGAAATCGCAGACAGCAGGTCACCGATGAACTGCAAAGGGCCATGGACCGCTACTTGAAACAAAAGGAAATGCGCATGACATCGGCTATGCAATCGTTGGACTTGTTGAGCCCGTTGAAGATCATGTCGCGGGGGTACACTTATACGACAAGGGACGGGAACGTAGTCGCATCCGTCAAGGAATTGCAAAGCGGCGATAAATTGAAAGTGAATTTTTCGGACGGTTACGCCGAAGCGGAAGTAAAACAAGTGGTGGAGGAAAAATGATGAAGGCCGAAAAAAAAGTAAGTTTTGAAGAAGCGATGAACCAATTAGAAGCTATTGTAACAAGACTGGAAGCAGGGGATGTCCCCTTGGAAGAGGCATTGGAGCAATTCAAGGTCGGGATGGATCTCAGCAAATATTGCCAAGACACTTTGAACAATGCTGAAAAAACGTTGACAAAAATCGTTAATCCGGACGGTTCGGAAGCGAATTTTGAAGCGCCGGCAACCCAAACCGAAGGAGAATGACAGGCATGAATCTTAGTGAATTTCAATCGGAATGGATGCCTCGATTCGATGCTTTCCTCTACTCGGAATTGGATGCACGTGTGCCTTCGCAAGAAAATCTGCACAAAGCGATGGCGTATTCTTTAATGGGGGGCGGAAAAAGAATTCGCCCTCTTTTAGTGTTGGCGACGCTTTGGTTGGCCGACGGTGAGATTGCGGATGGCTTCGCAGCCGCAGCCGCTTTGGAATATATCCATACGTATTCCTTGATCCATGATGATCTGCCGGCCATGGATGATGATGATTACAGACGGGGGCGCTTGACTTCCCATAAAGTATTCGGAGAATCCACCGCAATCCTTGCCGGTGATGCGTTGTTGACGGCGGCATTTGAAATCCTTGCACAATCCTCTGACATTCCGGCGGAAAAAAGAATCAAACTGATCGACTTGTTGGCGAAAGCCTCGGGTCCGAACGGCATGATCGCCGGCCAGATGGATGATGTTGAGGGTGAAAAGAAGGCACTGACAATAGAAGAGTTGAAGCAAGTCCACGATAAAAAGACCGGCGCATTGATAAGGTACGCTGTCACGGCGGGATGCCTCATCGCGGATGCGGATGAACTGTTCATAACCGAGATGGAAAGATACTCCAGACACTTAGGTTTGGCATACCAAATCCACAACGATCTGAAGGATGTCGTGTTGGATGAGGCCGAGACAGGCAAAACCATCCATCATGATGCCGCATTGAACAAAAATACATACCCATCCTTATTGGGTATCGCCGGAGCCATTCAAGAACTGAACGACGTCATTCGCCAAGCGGAAGACTGTTTGAATCGAGTGGTACTATCCAATGGCGATACGGAGAACAAAATAGATGTATTCCGCCAAATATTGGATTATGTCAGAATATAACGGGAGATTACCATGGAAAAAGAAAGATTGGATTTACTTGTAGTACAACAGGGCTTGACAGATTCCCGTGAAAAAGCCAAAAGATTGATCATGGCCGGGCAAATCTATGACGAAAACAACCAGCGCTACGACAAACCGGGCGAAAAAATTTCCGTCGAGAAAACGCTCCACATAAAAGGAGAAACATTGAAATACGTGAGCCGTGGCGGATTGAAACTTGAAAAAGCCATCGCTTTATTCCAAGTGAACCCTAAGGACAAAATCTTTTTGGATATCGGCAGTTCAACGGGCGGTTTTACGGATGTCGCGCTCCAAAATGGAGCGAAATTATGCTACGCACTGGATGTCGGCTACAACCAATTGGATTGGAAGTTGCGCCAGGATGAGCGCGTCGAGGTGATGGAACGGGTGAATTTCCGTTACAGCAAACTTGAGGATTTTGAAAAAGGACGGCCCGAGATGGCTTCCATCGATGTATCCTTCATTTCGTTGAAACTGATTTTGCCTGTCCTGAAGGAAATCATCGCTGTCGGCGGAGACGTCGTTGCGCTGATCAAACCGCAATTCGAAGCTGGAAGAGGGAAAATCGGCAAAAAAGGCATCGTCAGTGATCCGGCAGTCCATAATGAAGTGTTGCGGGACATCTTGGAGTTCGCTTCGCTGACCGGGTTTGATGTGAAAAATCTGAGCTTTTCGCCCATCACAGGTGGGACCGGAAACATCGAATTTTTGGTCCATTTAGAGGCTAATGATCATGCGCCGGGAATCATTTCTCCGGAAATAGACAGCCAGCAAGTCGTCAAAGAGGCTTACCTGCAGCTTAAGAGCAAATCAATCTCGATTTCCGATAAATAGGTGACTAAGGAACCATTGCGAAGGGGAATACGGAATGTTACAAGAGTTGTCCATTAAAAATTTTGCAATAATTGAAAATCTTCAAGTGAGTTTCGACGAGGGTATGACCGTGCTGACTGGGGAAACCGGCGCAGGGAAATCCATCATCATCGATGCCGTAGGTCTGTTGGCAGGCGGAAGGGGATCCAACGATTTGATTCGATACGGCGAAAACAAGACGGTCATCCAAGGGCTTTTCAGTATTCCCGAAAACGCCAAGACAGTTTCCGTGTTGGAGTCATACGGAATCGAAGCAGACGGGAACCAAGTTTTGCTGCAGCGGGAACTTTCCCGAAACGGCAAAAACATTTCCCGCGTCAACGGTACAATCGTGACAGTTGCGACTCTGCGTGAAGTAGGCGAAACGCTGATCGATATCCACGGGCAGAACGAGCATCAAGAATTGATGGATCCGCAAAAACATATCGACCTGCTGGATCAGTTTGCCGGGAATGAACTGAGAGAAGTCAAAACGACCTATCTCAATACTTATGCCAAATATGTGGATACACGCAAGCAACTGATCAAACTGAAGACGGACGAGAAAGAAACGGTCCAAAGAATCGACTTGTTGACTTTCCAAATCCAGGAAATCGAACAAGCGCAGTTGAAAGATGCTGCAGAGGATGAAAAATTGGAAGAGGAGCGGAACCTGCTCGTCAACTACCAAAAAGTCATGCAGGCTTTAACGAGTGCGTACGATTCAATGCAGAACAGTGAAGAGAACGGCATCGACAAAATCGGTCTCGGCATGGCGGCGCTGGAAAAAGTGCAGGACATCAATCCGGTCTACCAGGCAATCGCATCCTCGGTCTCGGCAGCGTATTACCAACTGCAGGAATGCGCAGGTGACATCCTGTCGGAGATCGAGCAATTGTCCTACGATGAAGGGCGCTTGAACGAAATCGAGAACCGATTGGAATTGATCCGCCAGTTGAAGCGGAAATACGGAAACACAATCAGTGAAGTGCTGGGGCATTACGAAAAAATTTCCCAAGAGCTGGATCTGATCGAAAACCGGGAAAGCTACCTTGAGAAACTCAATGTGGACTACAACAAAGCAAAAGAAGAAATCTTGGCTGTCGGCAGACAATTGACCACTATCCGGAAGAAAGCTGCAACCGTTCTGGAAGAACAGATCCAACTGCAGCTGAAGGAATTGTACATGGACAAGGTCCTTTTCAAGACGGTGTTCCATGAACAACCAGGAAAGGTTCAAATCACTGATAACGGCTTGGATCAGGTGGAATTCTATATTGCGACGAATGTCGGCGAACCTTTAAAAGCATTGGCGAAGGTTGCCAGCGGTGGCGAACTTTCAAGGATGATGTTGGCGATGAAAGCCATTTTCACCAAAACCCAAGGCATCACCAGTATCATCTTTGATGAAGTGGATACGGGTGTCTCGGGCAGGGTAGCGCAGGCGATAGCCAATAAGATCCACTTGGTGGCCGGTTACTCACAAGTGCTTTGCATCACGCATCTTCCGCAAGTGGCGGCGATGGCGGATCAGCACCTTTATATAGAAAAGGAAATCATTGCCGATCGGACAAAGACGCATGTCAAGTCGCTGTTCGGTGCTGAACGCATCAACGAAGTGGCGCGGATGTTGGCAGGTACCGATATCACGGAACTTTCGCTGGCTCATGCGAAAGAATTGCTTGAGTTGGCCGATACCGAAAAAAACAAAGCGTAACAGAAGACCTGCGCAGTAGAACAGACCGGAAGGATTGAGGAGATTGGCATACACTAAAATCATCGCGCATAGAGGCAGTCGCGGAAACCGGCCAGAAAATACGCTGGAGGCTTTTCAGGAAGCTCTGAAAGTTTCCAGCGACGGTATCGAACTGGACGTCCATTTAAGCAAGGATGGTCAGGTAGTGGTCATCCATGACGAGACCGTGGACCGCACGACATCCGGAAAAGGCTATGTAAAAGACATGACGCTGAAGCAATTGAAGGAACTGGATGCCGGCAGCTGGTTCGATCCGAAATACAGCAACGCCCGTATCCCGACGCTTCAGGAGGTATTGGACCTATTGGCCGAGAATCATTTTTCAGGCGTCCTTAATGTTGAATTGAAGACGGATGTGTTTCAATATTCCGCAATCGAAGAAAAGGTGCTTGCTTTGGCAGAGCCTTATCTTGCCCAATTTTCGGTCATCTACTCCAGTTTCCATTACGAAACCTTGAAAAAAATCAAGGAGTTGCGCCAAGACTCGAAAATTGCCCTGCTTTTCAGCAAGAAAGGCAAGCAACGACTGGATCTAGGTGAAGGAATTGCTGTGGAAGGTTGGCATCCGAAATTCTCGATTCTGCGCAGTCTGCCCCCTTTCGAACAATCAAAGATTCCACTTCGTGTTTGGACGGTGAACCGAAAGGTCGAAATGCAGGTTTGTCTGCGCAAAAACATCGATTCGATGATTACGGATTATCCGGAACGCGCACTGCAGATGAGAAAGGTGATTCAAGGTGTCTGAAACAAAGAACAATTTAGAGAAAATCATGGTCATTGTCGGACCGACAGCAGTGGGGAAAACCGCACTGAGCATCCGACTGGCAAAAAAATACAACGGTGAAATCATCAATGGCGATTCCATGCAAGTGTACGCAGGGTTGGACATCGGTACGGCTAAAGTGACCGAGGAAGAGGCTGAAGGCATCCCGCACCATCTTTTGGATATCATTCCAGTGGAGCAGGATTACACGGCGTCCGATTTCAAAAGGGACGCCAGACAAGCAATCGAGTCGATCCTGGCGAGAGGCAAGCTACCGATCGTTGTCGGAGGTTCGGGACTTTATATAGAAGGACTATTGTTTGATATGCAGTTTGGCGGGGTGGCTGCCGAAAATCCTGACTACCGGAAACAACTGGAGGCTGAGTTGGAGCGGACTGATGCCATGTGCATATGGAAGCAATTGCAGGCGAAGGATCCCAAAGCAGCTGAACAGATCCATCCGAACAACAGCAGAAGGGTGATCCGCGCTTTGGAAGTGATCCACTTCAGCGGAAAGCGTTTCTCGGATCAGGCAGATCGGGAGACAGCTCCACATTATGACGCCTTGCTGATTGGGCTTGACACCGATCGCGGTATCCTTTACGATCGCATCAACAGACGGGTGGATCTGATGACTGATAAGGGTCTGGTTGAAGAAGCTAAAGCTCTTTTTGACAGGAAACTGCCCGTCAAGACGCAAGCGACAAGAGGCATCGGCTACAAAGAATGGTTCGGTTTTTTCAATGGTGAAATCACATATGAAGAAGCCACAGAAATGCTGAAGCAAAATTCCAGACGCTATGCCAAACGGCAGTTGACCTGGTTTCGAAACAGAATGAGCGGCATCCATTGGTTTGATTTGGTTCGGAACAGCCATGATATGCAGAAAATCGAAGATTTAGTCGAGGCGTTCTTAGCCTGATGGATGATAAAGAACGTATAAAGAAAGTTGGAAATTCTATGGAAAATACGAAAGAAAAAGTAATTCTGGTTAACGTTCAGACGAATCAAACAGATGAAGCCTTTGAATATGAGCTGAGAGAACTGGCTGAATTGACCGAAACCGCATTAGGGGAAGTTGTCGGCGTATTGACCCAAAAGAGGGAACGTAAGGATTCGCGCACTGTCATCGGCAAAGGGAAAGTGGAAGAGCTAGTGAATTTGTGTGCAGAATTAGAAGCAGATACCGTCATTTTCCAACAGGAGCTTTCTTCCAAGCAAGTGCGCAACATCCAAGAAACTGTCGACTGCAAAGTCATCGATCGTGTTCAACTGATATTGGATATCTTTGCAATGCGCGCACGCAGTAAAGAAGGGAAACTTCAGGTTGCCTTGGCGCAGTTGAGTTATCTATTGCCGCGTTTGATGGGTCAAGGCGTTAATTTATCCCGTCTAGGCGGTGGAATCGGAACAAGAGGACCGGGTGAGACAAAACTCGAGACCGACCGTAGACACATACACAGTCAGATGCAGGAAATCAAAAAGACATTGGAAGAAACAGAACTTCACCGTCAAAGGGCAAGAGAAAAGCGCCATGCCAGCGAAGTTTTCCAAATCGGCTTGATTGGTTACACGAATGCAGGCAAATCGACGATCATTAACCGCTTGACTGATGCAGCAACGTTGGAAGAAGATAAATTGTTTGCAACGCTGGATCCTTTGACAAGGAAGCTGACATTGCCTAATCAATTCCAGGCAACTATAACCGACACTGTAGGTTTTATCCAGGACCTTCCGACACAGTTGATCCATGCTTTCCATTCAACGTTGGAGGAGAGCCGCAATATGGATGTATTTTTGCATGTAGTGGATGCTTCGACCTCCTTCATCGATCAGCATGAGAAGACCGTCTTGGCATTGTTGAAGGATTTGGACATGGATAAGACACCTATGTTGACGATCTACAACAAACGGGATCTTGCAAGCCCGGATTTCCAGCCGAGACTCTTCCCGAACATCGTAATTTCTGCCCTTGAAGATGACGACATCAACCGATTGAAGGACTTCATCTGGGATGAAATCGCCAAAATGTTGGTTCCGTATACAAAGGACATTGATGCAAGCGGCCCTGAAGCCCGGACGATGAATAAGATGCAACAAGAGACTTTTGTGGAATCCATTGAGTACATAGAGGAAACAAACGCATATCGCTTAAGAGGATATGCTAAAACGAATTCAAAGTGGTTAGGAGACAAAGTAACTGATGCAAGTGACGAATAAAGAAGAACTACTGGCGGATCTGGTCGTTAAAGTGGACAACAAAATCCAGCCCGTGTTTAAAGAAATACAGGAGAAGGCTTTATTTAATCAAGGCAAGGTGCTTGAAGCTTTCCGGAAGCACCGCGTCAGCGATTACCATTTTAATCCTAGTACAGGCTATGGCTATGATGACGACGGCCGCGATACGCTCGAGAAAGTCTATGCAGAGATTTTTCAGGCTGAAGCCGCTTTGGTCAGGCCGCAAATCATTTCCGGAACACACGCTATTTCGACTGCGCTCTTCGGAGTCTTGCGTCCCGGCGATGAATTGATCTACGTAACCGGAACGCCATACGATACGTTGTTGGACATCGTTGGTTTGACCGGAAACGGAATCGGCTCCCTAAAAGAGTTCAACATCGCTTATCAGCATATCGATCTGCTTGCGGACGGCAAAGTGGATATTCCGAGTGTTCTTAGAAAAATCAGTCCAAAAACAAAAATAATCGCGATACAACGCTCACGTGGCTATGCAGCCAGACCTTCCTTTACAATAAACGAAATTAAGGAGATGATTGCGGCAATCCGACCGCACGTTGGTCCGGAAGTTGTCTTTTTTGTCGACAACTGTTATGGCGAGTTCGTCGAAACACTTGAGCCGATTGAAGTCGGAGCGGATCTGATTGCCGGTTCCCTCATCAAAAACCCGGGCGGCGGCATCGTGAAGATGGGTGGTTACCTCGCGGGCAGAGAGGACCTGATTGAACGGTGTGCATACCGACTGACAACTCCCGGTATCGGTCGTGAAGCAGGCGCCTCACTCTACAGCCTTTTGGAGATGTATCAAGGCTTATTTTTGGCGCCCCATGTTGTCGGCGAAGCGGTGAAAGGTGCTGTCTATACAGCAGGATTGTTGGAGGAGTGCAACGTACCGTCTACCCCTGCTTGGGACAGCCCCCGCACTGATTTGATCCAGATGGTCGCATTACCGAGCAAGGAAGCGATGATTGCTTTTGCCCAGACGATCCAGAAATATTCGCCGGTTAACGCAGCAGTCAAACCGATTCCGGCCTATATGCCCGGTTATGAAGATGATGTCATCATGGCTGCCGGAACCTTCATTCAGGGCGCAAGCCTGGAATTGACGGCAGACGGGCCGATCAGACCGCCTTATCTCTTGTATGTGCAAGGCGGACTGACCTACGAGCATGTCAAATTGGCAGTCACTGCAGCCGTGAAGGATACGTTCTTCGCAGAATGATTTGTGATTTCAGGCTGAGTCAAATCTGTACTCAGCCTGAAAATCACTTTTTTTTACATAAGGAGCTCACCTGCAGGAAAACCTCGAAACCTTCCTACGAAATAGTATTGACTTTAAGCTGGTCATCGCCTATAATATTAAATGTTGTGAGTCGTTTTGAGGACTCAAAATTTTGTCTCAATAGCTCAGCCGGATAGAGCATTCGCCTTCTAAGCGAACGGTCGGGAGTTCGAATCTCTCTTGAGACGTCCTATCTGTTTTCAGGATCAAATGTCCTTGTCAGAGAAGGGGTTACATCCGTTGTGAAGCGGGTGTGACGCTTTTTTTCTCGGCACAGAGCGATGTTCAGGACTGAAGATGGATAGCAAAACATAATTATCTATTTGTTGCAGCAGTGAAATTTTTTTGTGGAAATAGTCAAAATTATGGTGACAATTTAAACGGATTGCTGTATAATCATTTCTTGTGGCACTGGTTTGAAACTTCTTCAAATTTGTTTGGCCGAATAATCATTTTGTCTCAATAGCTCAGCCGGATAGAGCATTCGCCTTCTAAGCGAACGGTCGGGAGTTCGAATCTCTCTTGAGACGTCTGAAAATAATTGAAAAGACCGCTGCAAGGACTATTATCCTTGCAGCGGTCTTTTTCTGTGGAATGGCTTGTATCGTATCCGGGAATCAATCCAGATATTCAAAGATATTTTTTGCCGTCTCGTCGAAAAGAACCTCATGCGAATCGCTGTTATCAATTTTTTTCAGCGGAAAGTTGGTGCGATAGATGCTTTGGCCAGGGAACTGCTCCAAATAGATGACAAAATTTTTGGGATAAAAACTTACCATTTTCGTGAATACATGATCTTGATCGATGATGACAGTCTTCACTTCAGACATGCTTTTTACCCAGTAGGTATCGACATTGAAATATTCTCCTGGGTGAACCGTGTATTCATATTTCAGTATCGTAATCAGGTCATTCAGCATCATAAATCCCTCCTAAACAGAATGTTAAAATTTTCACATCCTTATTATACCTCATAGTGAACAGATAATTAATACCTATTTAAAATGAAATTGCGGGCAGCAGCCAACAAAATGAAAGATATGTTTCGATGTTAAAGGCAATAATTGAAAAAATAGGCTAAATGATGGAAAGTGTGGTATACTACTACTTGTAAGTGTGTTGTAGTTCCTGGTTCTTAAAAGTGAGGCGATAATGGAAATGGTACGAAATATTACTGATGAAACAAAAACCATGATTGAGAGCGAATTACGTAAGGGCACGAGCAACTCACGTATCGCGAATCTGCTTGGCGTATCGTATGAGCAGGCTTTGGAAGTCGTCGAAGCCATCAAGGAATCTATACGACCTGAAATCGGTGACGAAATAAAATTTACCTTCCGTAAGCAGGAAATGGTAGGAGTAATCCGGAAATTATTGACAAATAGCGCCGTCGTAGAGATCTACTGGGATTTGTCCTCCGGCACGATGAAAGACATCTGCGAGGATAAAACAATCGTGAATTTCAAAGACATTGAAGAATTTGTTAAAGTTGATTAATACATATATGCAAAAGAAGCGGCACTCATCGTCGCTTCTTTTTGTTGCGGCAGGCCATACCAAGCAGGCTGGTTATCCTGCAGTTCAACGTAACCGTTTTAAATAGAGTAGGGACTCAATGAATCTTGCGGCACCTGAAGATATAACAGAAAAATTATTATCGAAATGCTTGACAGGTTGTATAAAATTTTATATAGTTTGAAAGTCGAAAGGTTTGAACATCAAACTATTTTGACCTTCAAGCGCATGTGGTTTGATTGGGCATCGAAAGGAGGAGAGCTATCTTTGGATCATTCCATAGATGAAATTAACTCATATCTCGTAGCAGTCTTCAGTGAGGTGTTGGATATCGAAGAGCGTGCTTTGCGTGTCAGTACGTTTTCTGATTTATCCATCAAGGAGATGCATACAGTCGAGGCAATCGGCATGTATCAAGCTCATACAACTTCTGAAGTAGCAAAAAAATTGAACATTACTGCGGGAACTTTGACGGTGGCCATAAACGCTCTGGTAAAAAAGGGGTATGTCGAACGCATTCGGATGGAGAAAGACCGCAGAGTCGTAAAACTAGGATTAACCAAAAAAGGACGCTTACTGTATCGTCTTCATGATAAGTTCCATAGAGAGATGGTAAAAAATACTATTCGCGATATGGAAGATCAGGAAGTGAAAGTTTTGCTGAAAGGCCTAAACAATCTTCACGGTTTCTTATTTGGGTTAGTTCAAAATATCAAGGAACAGGGTTGATGAAATTGGGTTCAAAGATTAGCGCAACAGGTCACTACCTTCCTGAACAGGTCATCTCAAACGATGATCTGTCTAAAATCATGGACACAAGTGATGAGTGGATCAGCAAAAGGACAGGCATCCGCAGCCGACACATTTCGAAGGATGAAAATACTTCCGATTTATCAAGCAAAGCGGCCGTCAAAATTTTGCAAAACGGTAAGATCACTGCAGACCAACTGGACTTCATTATCGTAGCAACAATGACGCCGGATGCTCTCAGCCCATCGACTGCTTGTTTAGTGCAAGAAAAGATAGGCGCAGTAAATGCTTTCTGTTTCGATATCAATGCAGCTTGTTCCGGCTTTGTCTACGCATTGTCCACCGGTCTCCATATGATGCAGAGCGGTCTCTATCAATATGGCATGATCATCGGTGCTGAGACAATGTCAAAAGTCGTCAACTGGGAAGACCGTTCTACGGCTGTTCTGTTTGGGGATGGCGCTGGCGGTTTGTTGTTGGAACGAACGGAAGATGATTGCTTCGTTGCAGAAGCGATCCATTCTGATGGTGGACGCCATATGGCATTAGTGGCGAACACGATGAAAGTAGAAAATCCGTATGGAGACTCCTCGCAAAAGGAACAAGCTTTCCTTACGATGGATGGCAGAGCCATCTTTGATTTTGCAATCCGCAGTGTGCCAAGCGTCATACGCGAAGTGATGGAGAAGGGAAATCTTTCTGATGGCGATCTGAAGAAGATTTTGGCTCATCAAGCAAATGTGCGCTTATTGGAGGCAATCAGCAAAAAAGTGAAATTGCCATTTTCACTGTTTGCCACAAACATTGCGGAAACGGGCAACACTTCAGCAGCAAGCATTCCGATATTGTTGGATCAGCTTGTTCAAACCAAGGAAATTCAACTCGGCACCAAAGATAAGGTGCTGATGACAGGATTTGGTGGCGGCCTCACTTGGGGAGCCATCGTAGTATCATTAAACTAAAAAAAACATATTTGGAGGAATTTATTATGACATTCGAAAAAATTCAAGCTATTATCGTGGACCAATTGGACAAAGAAGTAGAAGAAGTACAATTAGCAACTAACTTCAGAGAAGACTTAGATGCGGACAGCTTAGACTTATTCCAAATCATCAACGACATCGAAGACGAATTCGACATCAAAATCGAATCAGACGAAGGCATCAACACTGTTGAAGATTTAGTTAAATACGTTGACGCTCAATTAGCAGAATAAGCAGTAGCAGGAAAGTAGGCCTTGTATGAAATCAGAATTATGTGAATTATTAGGTATTCAATATCCCATCATTCAAGGGGCAATGGCGTGGGTAGCGGATGCTGATTTGGCAAGTGCCGTTTCCAATGCTGGTGGTTTGGGTCTTATCGGGACTGGACATGATAGTGTGGATGTAGCGAATGAGAAAATTTCGAAAATGAAAGCATTGACGGATAAGCCTTTCGGTGTAAACATCATGCTTTTGAATCCGCATGTCGATGCTATCGTAGAAGCAGTTATCGCTGCCGGCGTTAAGGTTGTCACAACCGGCGCCGGAAGTCCAGCCCGTTATATGAACCAATTCAAAGAAGCAGGCATTACCGTTATTCCGGTAGTGGCTTCCGTAGCTTTAGCGAGAAGAATGGAGAAAGATGGCGCACACGCTGTCGTAGTCGAAGGCATGGAATCCGGTGGTCACATCGGGAAAACAACGACACTTGCCCTGGTTCCTCAGGTTGTCGATGCCGTTTCGATTCCAGTCATCGCTGCCGGTGGTATCGGCGACGGACGTGGGATGGCAGCTGCTTTCATGTTGGGCGCATCTGCTGTTCAGGTAGGTACTCGTTTTGTAGTAGCCACAGAATCCAATGCACATCAAAACTTCAAGAATGCTATCCTCAAGGCAAAAGACATCGATACAGTCATTACCGGTCAGATTACCGGACATCCTGTTCGTGTGTTGCGCAATAAGTTGACCAGAGAATATCTGCAAGTCGAAAAAGAAGAGACAAGCAAGGAAAATCCGGACTTGGCAAAACTTGAAGAAATGGGCAAAGGCGCTCTGAGAAGAGCGACTGTTGATGGCGATAAAGACTACGGTTCGATGATGGCCGGACAAATCGCCGGTTTGATTTCGAAGGAACAAACGTGTCACGAGATCATACAAGAGTATATGACGGAATGCAAAGAAGTTATTTTGGCCCAAGCTAAATTGTGGGCTGAGTAACAAATTTATAGAGGTGAAATAATGGCAACAGCTTTTGTCTATAGTGGTCAGGGTGCACAATATTTCGGTATGGGTCAAGAACTTTATAACGAGTATGCCGTTGTGCGCGCTGTTTTTGAGGAAGCCTCAGCAACACTTGGTTACGATGTTGCAGAATTATGTTTCCAAGAGAATGACAAGCTTCATTTAACTGAATATACACAACCAGCAATCTTAACGGTTAGCTACGCCCTTGATCAATTACTAGCTGAAAAGGGAATTCAGCCAGATTTTGTTGCAGGATTGAGCCTCGGAGAATATACAGCACTGGTGAAAGCCAATGCTTTTTCTTTTAATGAGGCTATTTCGCTCGTAGCGAAACGCGGAAAATACATGAGCGAAGCTGTGCCGGCAGGCCGTGGGAAAATGGCTGCCGTCATGAATGCGGAACGTTCTGTCATCGAAGAATCTTGCCGGGAAGCGAGCGAGACAGCCTATGTCGCGCCTGCCAACTACAACATGCCGACGCAGATTGTTATCGGCGGAGAAATCGAAGGCGTGGATAAAGCCATCGAAATCCTTGAATCCAAAGGCGTGAAACGCATCATCCCTTTGAAAGTCAGCGGTCCTTTCCATACGGCTCTGTTGCATCCTGCAGCGGAAAAGTTGGAAGTAGCCTTGTCTGAAGTGGCTGTCGATGAACCGAAGATACCGGTCGTTGGCAATACCGAAGCGACCATCGTAGCAAGAGACGCCATCAAGGGTCTTTTAGTGCGTCAGATCGAATCGCCGGTACTTTGGGAAGACAGCGTCCGCAAGTTGGTTGAACTGGGAGTGGACACCTTTGTGGAAGTCGGCCCAGGCACGACTTTAAGCAAATTCATCAAAAAAATCAACAAAGAGGTCGCTGTATATAATGTGGAGGATTTGAAATCCCTCACCAAGACCCTTGAAGCATTACAAAAATAAGAAGATCAGACAAGAAATGAGGGATAGTCTTGGATTTAAAAGGAAAGACGGTCATCGTCACTGGTAGTTCAAGAGGAATCGGCGAAGCCATCGCTGAAGCTTATGCGAAACGTGGAGCCAATATCGTTCTGAATGCACGTAAACCGATTGCTGAAGAAAAAGTTGCGCATCTGGAATCTTACGGTGTAACTGTAAAAACGCTCCTAGGAGATGTCAGCGATTTTGAGACTGCCAAAGAAATCGTCAGCCAGACCAAAGAACTGTTCGGTTCTGTTGATGTTTTGGTCAACAACGCTGGGATTACCCGCGACAAATTGATCATGCGCATGGATGAGGAGGACTTTGATGCCACTTATCAAGTGAACTTGAAAGGTACCTTCAATATGATCCGCCACGCCTTGCCTCTAATGCTGAAACAAAGAGCCGGCAGTATCATCAATATTTCCAGCGTAGTCGGTGAAACCGGAAATACAGGGCAGGCCAACTATGCCGCCAGCAAAGCCGGTATCATCGGATTGACGAAATCTGTCGCCCGTGAAGCTGCGACAAGAGGCATTACGTGTAATGCCATTGCACCAGGATTCATCGAAACGGAAATGACGGATGTTCTTTCGGAAAAGATTCAAGAACAAATGTTGACGCAAATCCCATTGAAACGATTTGGAAAAGCCGAAGAAGTGGCAAACACTGCTGTCTTCTTGAGTGAGAATACTTACATCACCGGCCAGACCATCAGTGTCAATGGCGGCATGTACATGTAAGACAGGAGGATAAATATGAATCGCGTTGTTATTACAGGTATGGGTGCTATCACACCTTTAGGAAATACAGTCACTGAATTTTGGGACGGCATCAAAAACGGTAAAAACGGTATTGCTGCTATCACAAATTTTGATGCAAGCGAAACGGGCATATCCGTCGCAGGTGAAGTGAAAGACTTTGATGCGACCAAGTATATGGACCGAAAAGAATACAAGCGTATGGATTTGTTTTCGCAATATGCGGTAGCTGCCTCTGCTCAAGCCGTGGAACAAAGCGGCATCGACATGGAAAAAATCGATGCGGACCGCTTTGGCGTTACCATCGGCTCTGGTGTCGGCGGTTTCATTACAATGGAATCCGGCATCATCAAAATGCATGAAAAAGGACCGAAACGTGTCCCACCTATGTTCGTTCCGATGGCAATCGGCAACATGGCGGCAGGAAATACTGCCATCAAATTCGGTGCTAAAGGACCGAGCATGGACATCGTTACTGCTTGTGCTTCTGCGACAAATTCAATCGGAGAAGCATTCCGCAGCATCAAGCATGGTTATGCCGATTTGATGCTTGCAGGTGGATCGGAAGCTACGGTGTGTGAAATCGGTATCGCTGGTTTCGCGGCTCTGACTGCTTTATCCACTAGCACCGATCCGGACCGTGCGTCCATTCCTTTCGATAAAGAACGAAATGGTTTTGTCATGGGTGAAGGTGCGGGCATTTTGATGCTTGAAAATCTTGATCACGCACTGGCACGAGGCGCAAACATCTTGGCTGAAGTTGTCGGTTATGGCGTCACCTGTGATGCCTATCATATGACGGCTCCATCAGCTGATGGAAGCGGTGCTGGCAAAGCGATGATCCTAGCGATGAAAGAAGCAGGCATCACTCCAGCGCAAGTCGATTACATCAACGCTCATGGAACAAGTACGCCTGCAAATGATTCAGGCGAAACGGCTGCAATCAAGTACGCATTCGGCGAAGAAGCTCACAATGTCGCTATCTCAAGCACAAAGAGTATGACGGGACATTTGCTGGGCGCAGCCGGCGGTATCGAAGCGGTTGCCTGTGTCAAAGCTATCCAAGATGATTTCATGCCGCCTACAATCGGCTTCCAAACGGCTGATGAAAATTGCGATCTAGACTACATCCCGAATGTAGGACGTGAAAAAGAAGTCACTTACACATTGAGTAACTCTCTGGGCTTCGGCGGCCACAATGCCGTACTATGTTTCAAAAAATGGGAGGCTTAATACATGAATATTGAAGATGTAAAAAGCCTGATCTCCTTGATCGATGATTCAACCTTGACTGAGTTGCACTATCAGACAGGTGACTTTCAGCTCCTGTTGTCGAAGAACAAGTTGGTTCAAACGAACCAGCAGTCAAGCGACAACATTCAGGCAGAAGTTCCTAGTCCAGCAGTGATCGCTCCAGTCCAAAACCTCAAGGAGGCTGTTTCTGAAGCGGCTACTGCAAAAGAAGGAAAAATCATCACTTCCCCGATCGTCGGTGTTGTTTACCTGGCACCGACCCCTGAAGCAAAACCTTACGCCATTAAAGGCCAGAGCATCGCAAAAGGCGACGTTGTCTGTTTGGTGGAAGCGATGAAACTTATGAATGAAATCAAAAGCGAATTCGATGGGGAAATCGTTGAAGTGTTGGTTGAAAATGAACAAATCGTTGAATACAACCAACCATTGTTCCGTATCGTCTAATAAAAGGAGACTAATAAAATGAGTTTATTGAGTGCACAAGAAGTAATGGATATCATCCCGAATCGCTATCCGATTTTCTTCATCGATAAAGTTGAAGAATTGACACCAGGCGAACACATCGTCTGCTACAAAAACGTAACAATCAACGAGCCTTTCTTCCAAGGCCACTTCCCTGGAGAGCCAGTAATGCCAGGTGTACTGATTGTTGAAGCATTGGCTCAAGCAGGATCTATTCCGTTGTTGACATTGCCTGATTTCAAGGGTCAGACAGCTTACTTGGGCGGATTGAATAAAGTCAAATTCCGTCAAAAAGTTGTTCCAGGAGACGTTCTTCGCCTCCAAGTGGATATCGTCAAATTGAAGAAATTTGCAGGTATCGGTTATGGGCAAGCTTTTGTCGGTGACAAAAAAGTTTGTGAAGTTGAAATGACATTCATCATTGGTAGATAATATGTTTACGAAGGTATTGATCGCAAACAGAGGAGAAATTGCTGTCAGGATCATTCGTGCTTGTCATGAGTTAGGAATCCAAACGGTTGCGGTCTATTCTGAAGCTGACCGCGAAGCATTGCATACACAACTAGCCACTCAGGCTATCTGTATCGGCCCTGCAAAAGCAAGCGATTCCTATCTGAATATGACAAGCATCTTGAGTGCAGCAGTCGTTACAGGGGCACAAGCTATCCACCCAGGCTTCGGGTTCCTCTCGGAAAACAGCGCATTCGCCACAATGTGTGAAGAAATGAATATCCGATTCATCGGACCTTCTTCCACCATCATCGACCTGATGGGCAATAAAGCAAATGCCCGCAAGACGATGATTGCAGCAGGCGTACCAGTCACTCCGGGAAGCGAAGGCTACATCTCTTCATACGAAGAGGCAGTGGTACAAGCTGAGAAAATCGGTTATCCCGTCATCCTGAAAGCTGCCGCTGGTGGTGGGGGCAAGGGGATGCGGAAAGTCTACCAAGAAAACGGACTGGAGGCAGCCTTCAGTCAAGCGAAAGCGGAAGCTAAGGCGGCTTTCGGGGACGACAGCATGTACCTTGAAAAGATCATCACGCCGGCTCGCCATATCGAAGTGCAGATTTTAGGTGATTCTTTCGGAAATGTCGTCCATTTGGGCGAGCGTGATTGTTCCTTGCAACGCAATCATCAGAAAGTGTTGGAAGAAAGTCCATCCACATTTATTTCTGAGGAGACCCGCAAAGCCATGGGGGACGTCGCCATCCGGGCGGCTAAACATGTCGGCTATACCAATGCAGGGACAATCGAGTTTCTTGTCGATACGGAACAACGGTTTTATTTCATGGAAATGAACACACGTATCCAAGTGGAGCATCCGGTAACCGAAATGGCGACTGGCATCGATATCGTAAAGGAACAATTGCGCATCGCGAGCGGTGAGCCTTTGTCCTTTACGCAAGATGAAGTTGTTATCACCGGTCATACGATCGAGTGTCGTATCAATGCTGAAAATCCGGCTTTGGGCTTCCGTCCTTCGTCCGGAAAAATCGACTACCTGTTCCTGCCCAGCGGCGGGAATGGACTGCGCGTGGAAAGCGCCATGTACGGCGGATATATGATTCCGCCGTTCTATGACTCGATGATCGCGAAAATCATCACAAAAGGTGACAACAGAAGTGAAGCAATCGCCAAAATGAGGCGTGCGCTGCAGGAACTGGTCATCGAGGGAGTCGACACGAACCAATTCTTCCAAGAAGATATTCTGCAGGATCCAAACTTCATTTCCGGAGATTACGATACAGAATATCTCCAAAATGTGTTCCTGAAGACGTGGGCGCCTGAAGAAGAGGAAAGTGTATAAATCAATTAGTCAAGAAGTCACACTAGAGGTGAGGAAATGAAATTATTTCGTAAGCGTCCTTACATTCCGATAGCTCAAGTTCCCGCTTCAAAAGCAGACGATCAGAAACCGATCGTTCCTGAAGGCCTATGGGAAAAATGCCCGAATTGTCAAAAGACGATCTACAGCAAGGATTTAGGGAAAGATAAAGTATGCCCGCATTGTGCCTACAATTTCAGGATCCCGGCATACGAACGCATTTCCAGTATCGTTGATGAAGGTACTTTTGATGAATGGAATGCGCTCATGCCTGAAGAAAATCCACTGGCGTTTCCCGGGTATGAGAACAAATTGAAGATCGCCAAAGAAAAAACGGGACTTGACGAAGCGGTTGTAACAGGCGCGGCATTCATCAATAAGCATAAAGTTGCTTTGTGTGTGATGGATTCGAACTTTATCATGGCAAGCATGGGGAAAGTGGTCGGCGAGAAATTGACACGTGCATTTGAACGTGCAACGGTTGAAAAGCTCCCGATCATCGTCTTCACGGCTTCAGGCGGTGCCAGAATGCAAGAGGGCATCATGTCCTTGATGCAGATGGCTAAAGTCAGCGTTGCAGTCTCCAATCACAGTAAAGCAGGACTTTTGTACATCACAGTCCTGACCGATCCGACAACTGGGGGCGTAACGGCCAGCTTTGCAATGCAGGGGGATATTATCCTAGCTGAAACAGGGGCGACTGTCGGTTTCGCCGGCAAGCGCGTCATCGAACAGACAATCAAAGCAAAATTACCAGAAGGCTTCCAGACAGCTGAAAAAGTGCTGGAAAACGGCTTTATCGACAAAATAGTAGCCAGAAAAGATTTAAGGAGAGCATTGCAGCATTTATTGCTGTTGCATGCTCCTGCAGAAAAGGCGGGTGAAGTGCAGTGAAGGATGTCAAAGAAATTATCACCTCTGCAAGAAGCATCTCCCGTCTGACGGCGACAGAAATGATCCATGCCATTTGTGAAGGCTTTGTTGAATTCCACGGCGACAGAAAGTTCGGTGACGACCCTGCTATCGTCGGTGGGATCGCATTGTTGGATGACATGCCGGTAACCGTCATCGGAACCCAAAAAGGCCATGACGTGACTGAAAATGTCTACCGGAATTTCGGATCCCCGCATCCGGAGGGCTACCGCAAAGCGATCCGTTTGATGAAACAGGCGGAGAAATTCAATCGTCCGATCGTTACTTTCATCAATACCTCAGGCGCTTTTTGCGATGTCGATTCTGAAGATCGAGGCATCGGTGAAGCCATCGCTGAGTCGCTTTTGGTGATGAGCCAATTGACGGTTCCTTTCATCGCCATCTTTATCGGTGAGGGAGGCAGCGGCGGAGCCTTGGCGCTGGCAATGGGCAACGAGGTATGGATGTTGGAGAATACCATGTATTCTGTCCTGTCACCGGAAGGCTTTGCTTCCATTTTGTGGAAAGATTCTTCACGATCCGATGAAGCAGCCAAAGTAATGAAGTTGACGCCTGATGATCTCTTTTCATTGGACGTCATCGACAAAATCATTATGGAAACCCGTAGGAAAGTGGCCCGTAAATCGGATGATGTCATGCTGGAACTGAAGCAGGAATTAAGTGCCAAGCTGAAAGAGCTGAAGCAACTGACTCCAGCTGAATTGGTCGAGCAACGCCAGAAACGATTCCGGAACTATTGATCAATGAACGATTATGGACCGCCCACACAGCAGCAGCTGTGCGGGGCGGTTTTTTTCGCGTTCGCTTTTGTGTTATAATGACCTAACAGGAAAATCAGCGTAGATTGGGGTGATGGAAATGGGAGATAAAATTATTTTTCCATTAAATTACGAAGGATACTTGAAAAAGGGACTATTGGCATTTGAAGAGGGGAATCTGCAGCTTGCGGAAGAATGGATCGGCAAGGCTGTTGCCATCAAAAAGACGGACGATATGCTCCCGCTGTACCTCATGTTGTTGCAAGAGACTGATCAAACAGAGAAGTGCCTGGAGATGATAACCGAAATGCGTCCGGATATTGCTTCCGCCATTTCGGTCGACGACATTGATTTCCTTTACTTGAAAGGCTTATTGCATTCCGGATCATTCGACATGGCTCGTGAACAAATCGAAGCACGCAAAAATACTTTCGGGCTTTCGATGGAACATCAATTTGCTTTGGAGCAATTGGAGGCTGAAGTCGAGAAAGCTGAACTGAAGAATTTGGAAAAAAAACTAAAAAGAAGTTCAGAAATCCTCCAAGCTGAAAAAAACATCGATACGCAACCGTTCCACAAGCAGCAGACATACGCGCAACAATTGAAGGAATTGGAGGATGACCAATTCGGCAAGATAGCGCAACGCTTACTCATGAATAATAATCTCCATCGGATGCTCAAAACAGAGATCATTCATCAATTTCTTGCGCGTGGGCTCCATCCGACGGTAGCTGTCAGGTTGGACGGAAGCGAAGAAAAATTGGACCTGGCTGGATTGGTCCCCTTGATCGAGTCAAAGACGTACAAAGAAGGAATGGCGTATATCCGTGAAGAAATCGCCAATAAAAATCCGACTGTGGCAGATGCCATGGAAAATGCCTTTTTCATGCAGTTGTCCCTTCTTTATCCGTTCGAAGCCAGGACCATACCGTCCGTTTCGGAGTGGTTGGAGGTGGTCTACCGCATTTACAATGGGATCGGATCGACGGGCGAGCCGAGCGAAAATAAAATCCGCGATGAAATCGATCAATTGGAAAATAAGCTGGCCGAATTTTTTGGTTTTTTTGAATAAGTGCCAATGAAGCTATCAGAATAATTGACTCTATAGGGATTCCTCTCTATAATGGGGGTAACCCGTCTTTGTGAAAGCAGTTCCAAAGAATTGAGTGTTTAAGGAGGATGTACAATGGAATTTGGCAAAGTAAAGTGGTTCAATAATGATAAAGGGTATGGTTTTATTGAATTCGACCAACAGGATGACGACATCTTCGTACATTTTACCGGTATAGCTGGAGAAGGCTTCAAAAGACTTGAAGAAGGGCAACGCGTTCAGTTTGATATCGCTGAAGGCGTAAGAGGACCACAAGCCACTAATGTGATCGTCGTGGCAGAATCATAAACAAGTACAGTAAACCGCAAAGGTGAGGAGAATCCGTTCAGGATTTTCTTTCACCTTTGTTTTTTGGGATGTGGAACATTTGATAAAATTATTTGTGGATGGGGCGGCCACCGGAAAAGAAGGGTATGCTGCCATTGGGATTTTGATCGTTGAGGACGGTGTACAAGAGCAAATAGGCCTGCCTTTAGAGGGCAGGATGGATAATCATCGGGCTGAATTCGAAGCGCTTCTGCATGGCTTGCGCCACCTGAAAGCGCAAAACAAACAAGACCAACTCATTTTTTGTTATACGGACAGCAAACTTGTTGCCGAGTCGATCAGGAAAAAGTATACAAAAAAAACGGAACACAAATTGTATCTGGAAGAGACCTTGCAGGAATTGGCTGCGTTCACGAATTTTTACTTGGAATGGATTCCGGAAAAGGAAAATAAAGGAGCCGATAATCTCGCAAAAAAAGCACTCTATCAGCTCACGAAAAAGAACAAATGAGTAAGCTTGAGATTTTTCGGGAATATGAAAAAATAAAGCAGTCCGGACGAACCCGCATCAGCGAGGAGTCCGGACTGCTTTTATTTATTTGAAAAAATTATTTTTCTTTGGTTTCGCTGGCATCAAGTTCTTTTTTGACTCTCGGCGGGCGCGTTCCCCAATATTGGAACAGATCGGTACGCAATCTGCCGTTGTAGAGTTTGCGTTTTTTCGTAGCTCTTTCGCCGTAAAATTCTTCGAAAAGCAATTCGCTCGTCAGAATGTACTTGCTCCATGTCTTCAATGGGCGGAAAACTTGGCCCATCTCTTTGTAGAGTATCTCGATCTCTTCCTGATCGGAAAGACGCTCACCGTAGGGCGGGTTGCAGACAATTGTGCCGTATTCCTTGGTAGTCGTGAAGTCGGCCAAAGCCAACTGTTTGAAAGTGACATAATCCGCAACGCCTGCTTTCTCGGCATTGCTCTTCGCGATGGCGATGACATGTGGATCGATGTCCGAACCGCCGATATCCAACTTCACATCGAAATTCGCGGCAGCTTTGGCTTCATTGCGGATACGATCCCACATACCTTCTTCAAAAATGTTCCACTCTTCGGAAGGGAATGAGCGCTTCAAACCAGGCGCGATATTCAAGCCGATAAGAGCTGCTTCAATCGGAATCGTGCCGGAACCGCAAGTCGGATCATAGAAGGGGCGATCAGGGAACCAATTGGTCAACATCACCAAAGCGGCCGCCATATTTTCCTTCAATGGTGCGCCACCTTTTTCGGAACGGTAACCGCGTTTGAAAAGACTGGAACCGCTTGTGTCGATCGTCAGGATCACTTCATCCTTGTTGATGGCCACTTCAATCGGATAAAGTGCGCCGGATTCAGGCAAACGGGTACGACGGTGATAGTATTCGCTCAGACGGTTGACGATGGCCTTCTTTACGATCGCTTGGCAATCGGGGACACTGTACAAGGTCGATTTTTGTGATTTGCCGGAAACAGGGAATTCTGCATCCATCGGTAGGATTTGTTCCCACGGCAAAGCTTTCGTTTGCTCGAAAAGATCATCGAAGGTTTTTGCTTCGAATTTGCCGAAAACGATTTTGATGCGGTCAGCGGTGCGCAGCCACAGGTTGGTGGTGATGATGTCCGCTTCCGTACCGGTGAAGTAGGCCTTGCCGTTCTCTACTTGGACATTGTAGCCCATTTTTTTCAGCTCATTGCCGGTGATTGCTTCGATGCCGCTTGCGGCCGTAGCCATTAGTTGATAAGTTTTCATTTAGTGCTCCTTATTGTTTTGCCTTAGAAATTGCCGGATAATGCACGAAAAATGGGACAAAAATTAGCTTGTCCCATCCTCGATCGTATTCTTTTTGAAGAAAAAAAGCCTGATTTGTAAATTTCTGTAAGCCATGTTCTGTCACGCCATCGGAGCCAGGCCTCTGATGGCGGAGGTAATTATCTATCTGCATTTCTGCCTCTTTCCCTCGTTCATTTCCTTGGAAAGAGTGCCCCTACCAAAGTTTGGGTTGCTCGCTCGAGGGGTTTACCGCGTTCCACCAGAAAGGTTTCCCCGTCTGCTTCGTCACTGTGGCACTTTCAAGAATACTCAGGCATAGGCAGAGCCCTTAGCCTTTTTTTCTGCCGTCAATCTCTCGATTGCCTTAGCTTATTGTTTCGCTAAGCACGAACACTACAAGCATCTCAGCTTGTGCGAGCATGGACTTTCCTCAGCCTCCATGAAGGAGACCGCAATTACCCGAAATTTACAAATGTCTATTGATGCTAGTTTGCTTCTTCGTTGGTTTCATCCAATTTTGAACCGAATACATGTTTCTCCAAGTTGGAAAGGCGTTTCAGAATATCAAAATTCGTTACACCGCTGCCGACTGATGATACATTCGATTGGGTCGGCTTAGCTAAAACTGCTTGCTTCGTCAACTCATCCACACGGCTCATCAAACGTTCATTTTCGCTTTGAAGATAAGAAAGATCTTTTTGATAAGATTCATAATCTCTTATGATCATATCCAGATATTCATCGACTTCTGCAACATTATAGCCTCTCATAGCGCTTTTGAATTCTTTTTGCAGAATATCTTTAGTTGTTAGATTTTTATCTGCCATATTTGCACACCTCGTTAGTTGTCCTTGTTACCTAAACAGTATAGCATAAAAAAGTAATATTAATAAGCAAATATTCTAATCAACATCATATCAGGCTTTTCGCATAAACTCAACTTAATTTTTTCTTGCTTCAGCCGCGGATCATAAAGCCTCTGCGTAAATGGAAAGCTTAATATGGCAAGGCTCCTTGAAAATTGATGATGATGTATTGCTTGTCGCCCGATTTAGTGGTTGTGATGGATAAATTTTCATTAAGAACCGGCTGCTTGCCGAATATCTCCAATAGAAAACTCTTGAAGACCTTATCCGTTTTAGCTTGCAGGACCTCTTTGAAGAGTTCGCTTTTTATGGCCGGATCGATACCATCCTCAAAAATGATTTTTTCATCCGGAGTGAGGTAATCGTCAGCCAAAAGTATTTCAGCCCTACGACCGAACGGAATCTGGATTTTTAAGCAGTCTTTGTATTCTTCTTTTTGGTAATCACGTGCGATGCGCGCGACCAAGTAATCGATGGATTGTCTGATCTCTGAGTGTTCTGTCATGAAATATCCCTCCAACTTTTTGCCTAGACTAAATATATCATAAACCGGATCTTTTAGAAATCGTTCCCTCAATAATCCGGGGCTGATTTTCACTAAAATAATTTGCTGATGCTTAGCCCGGAATATATCTTTTTCTCATTATTTGCTACAATGGATGGAGAGCATCATCCGGAGGCGGCACAGAGCCAGTAAAGATCAGCCGAAATGAGGGCACGAGGAGGAAGAGAATGAACAAAAGTATGATCGACAAACTCCACGAGGAACTGGAAGAACAACACTTGCCTTGTGAATGGCGATTGGAGTGGCATAAACCGTTCCATACAGTCGAAATTGTGTTATTATTAGAAGTCAGTTATCCTCCAGACAATAGTATTTCTGACATATTTGGCCACTCGAATCACGAAGATCGGTTCATTTTTGAAGATTCTGTTTTGTTTTATGATCGCGCGTCTTCAAAAATCAAAACGGAGGAGTATTTAACGGGTATCCCATTCGATCGGAAAAAAGGGATTCAGGGAGGATTGGCGGAAGCGGTCGTTAAGAATATTCGCTTGACGGTCGGAGAAGCAAACACTAAACTCAGGGATTTTCTGAAAGACGAGGGTGAGTCCAGCTTCGAATTGCATTGGAATGAGCTGAATTTTATGCAGACAATCGAAACACTGAAGGAATTAGGAAGATTTGATGAAACGTATTATCGTTATCCTTGATGGTAGGAAAGGTGAATGTAAATGGAATGGAATGAAGTGAAGGTTGTGACTGCTACCGAAGCAGTTGAGGCTGTATCGAATATATTGATGGAAGCTGGTGCGAAAGGTGTCGCCATAGATGACGAATTGGACTTCGTCAATCTTCAGGACGACGGTTTCGGGCAAATAAAGGAGGAACGTGCGTTGCCTGAAGAAGGGCATGCCGTTTATATCATGGCTTATTATCCGAACAACGCGGGTTTTCAGGACACTGTGTTGTTCATCAAAGAACAGCTGGCGGAACTGGAAAAGATCGATCTAAAAATCGGGAGGAATGAGCTGCAGATCAACGAAGTGAAGGAAGAGGATTGGGAAAACTCTTGGAAAGAATATTTCCATCCGATTCGCTTGACCCGCTTTTTGACGATTGTACCTTATTGGGAAGAATACACACCTGAAGATGAAAAAGAAATGCTGATTCAATTGGATCCAGGCATGGCCTTCGGTACCGGCACGCATCCAACCACGCGTCTGTCCATCGAAGCACTCGAAGCAGTGATGCGGGGCGGCGAAAAAGTGATCGATGTTGGTACCGGATCGGGCGTTTTGAGCATCGCAGCCAAGGCAATGGGCGCAGACACTGTCTATGCCTACGATATCGACGAAATCGCAACACGCGTCTCCAAAGAGAACATTGCTTATAATGCTTATGCTTCGGACGTCATCGTCAAAGAGAACAACCTTTTGGTAGGGATCGCTGATCAAGAAGCGGACATCATCGTTGCGAATATCTTGGCGGAAATTCTTCTGCTGTTGCTTCCTGATGCCTACAAGAATCTTAAGGATGATGGCTATTTCATCCTTTCGGGCATCATCGAATCGAAGAAAGCGGAACTGATCGCTGCTTTGATCAGCAATGGCTTTGAGATCGAACAAGAAAAGCAAATGAAAGATTGGGTTTGCTTGATCTGCACTAAAAACCTGGAGGATTGAAGCATGCAACGATACATCATTCCGCCGCTGACAAGAGATTATCAAACGCAGCCGATCATTTTGTCGGATGATTTCCATCACCATATGGTGCATGTGATGCGCATGAAGCAGGGGGAGCAAGTATATTTGGCCGACAATTCAGGCATTTCGTTCGTTGCGGAGCTCATTGACATATCCGCAAATACGGTCAGTTTGAAATGGGTGGCTGATGAAGACCGTTCAACGGAACTTCCGGTCAAGATTACGATTGCCTGCGGTTTGCCGAAGGGCGACAAGCTGGAATATATCGTACAGAAGGGTACAGAGTTGGGCGCGGCAGCCTTCCTGCCTTTCGCAGCAAAAAATGCGGTTGTGAAGTGGACAGCGGACAAAAGCGCAAAAAAACAGCAGCGCCTGCAGAAAATTGCGAGAGAGGCCGCGGAGCAATCGCACCGCCAAAAAGAGCCTTTTGTGCATCCTGTGCACAACCTCAAAGAGTTGTTGGCGGAAGCGGAAAAATACAGTAAAGTATTGATTGCCTATGAAGAGGATGCAAAGGTCGGTGAGGGCAGCATCTTGGTGAACACACTGGGAAATCTTGAACCAGGCGATTCTTTGTTGTTTGTATTTGGTCCTGAAGGCGGATTAGCGCCGGAAGAACTGGCGGCGTTCAGACAAGCCGGTCATAAGAGCTGTGCTTTGGGACCGAGGATTTTGCGGGCCGAAACAGCCCCTTTATATGCGTTGGCGGCAGTATCCTATGAAATGGAATTAAGAAAAGGAGCGGATAAAAATGGTTGAAAAATTAAACAAGTATATCGATCACACATTATTAAGACAAGATGCGACAGAGGAGGAAATCAAAGCCCTTTGCGAAGAGGCGAGGGAATATGACTTCAAGTCTGTCTGCGTGCAACCCTACTGGGTCAAAAAGGTGGAAGCTTTCCTGACTGGCTCGGATGTGCTTGTCTGTACGGTCGTTGGGTTTCCGCATGGTGCCAATACGGCTGAAGTGAAGACTTTCGAAGCGAAACAGGCGGTCCAGAACGGTGCTGATGAAGTCGATATGGTCATCAACATTGGCGCTTTGAAGGATGGCGATTATCAGACTGTCGAACATGAAATCGCAGCTTTGGTCGAAGCCGTAAAAGGCAAAGCGATCCTGAAGGTCATCATTGAGACCTGTCTGTTGACCGATGATGAAAAAGTTATCGCTTGCCAGTTGGCCCAAAAGGCTGGTGCCGACTTTGTCAAGACATCCACCGGCTTTTCAACAGGTGGTGCAACTTTGGAAGATATCGCACTGATGCGTAAAACTGTCGGTCCCGTGATGGATGTGAAAGCAAGCGGTGGAGTGCGCACGTACGAAGACGCCTTGGCGTTCATTGCAGCCGGCGCGACTCGTTTGGGCACTTCCAGTGGCAAGAAAATCGTCGAAGGTTGGCTTGTGGTCAGATAAATGCATGGGGTGCTCCGTTTGCATCCGAATAATTAAATGATCAAGGAACCTTGAATGACTGCTTTTTTTATGAAGCTGTCCTTCAAGGTTTTTTATAGTGCATAAAGCTCGTGAACCGAGGATAATTGTTGATGGCGCATCGTTCCGATTTAAAGTATAATAAAAGGAAATATTCATTTTTTTATTTACGGAACAGCGTATGTTCGGTATTGGTTCCGTCTGAGAATGGAACTGCAGTAAGGAAATACATAATCTTAAAGAGTCAGGAGTGACAACATGCCGAAAATCAAAACCTATTCACCTGAAGAGGTTGTGCAGCTATGCGCGGAATATATGAATGAAACCCACGTGGCATTTGTCCAAAAAGCGTGTGATTTTGCCCGGGAGGCTCATAGCGGACAGATGCGGAAGTCCGGTGAGGAATACTTCGTTCATCCGACTCAAGTCGCAGCGATATTGGCAGATTTGAAATTAGATCCAGAAACGATCGCAACGGGATTTTTGCATGATGTTGTGGAAGATACAGAATTTACTTTGGATGATATCGAACGGGAATTCTCCAAAACCGTCGCCATTCTGGTGGATGGCGTTACCAAGTTAGGGAAAATCGAATACAAGTCGCATGAAGAGCAACAGGCTGAAAACCACCGCAAAATGTTGATGGCCATGGCGAAGGATTTACGGATCATCATGGTGAAACTAGCGGACAGATTGCACAATATGCGGACATTGAAATATCACAAGCCAGAAAAACAACGGACCATCTCAAATGAGACTTTGGAGATATATGCACCCTTGGCCCACCGCCTGGGGATGAACCGGATCAAATGGGAATTGGAGGATACGTCGCTCAGGTATTTGAATCCACAGCAATATTACCGGATTGTTCACTTGATGAACAGCAAACGCGATGAACGGGAGCTCTACATCAAGGACACGATCAACAAAATCAAAGACTCAATCGATGAATTAGAGATTGAGGCCGACATCTACGGCAGGCCGAAGCATATCAACTCCATTTATCGGAAAATGAAGGACCAAAAGAAACAATTCACGGAAATCTATGATCTTTTGGCTATCCGCGTCATCGTCCATTCCATCAAAGACTGTTATGCCGTTTTGGGTGCTATTCATACAAAATGGAAACCGATGCCGGGTCGGTTCAAAGACTATATCGCCATGCCTAAGGCGAATATGTATCAGTCGCTGCATACGACAGTTATCGGGACACAAGGAACGCCAGTCGAAATCCAAATCCGGACAATCGAAATGCACCAAGTCGCGGAGTACGGGGTTGCGGCTCACTGGGCATACAAAGAGGGTATCACCAAAAAAATCGATCCCGATAAGATGCCCCATCAGATCGATTGGTTCCGTGATCTGATCGACTTGCAGGATGATTCCAAGAACGCTAGTGAGTTCGTCGAAAGCGTCAAGGAGGATATCTTCAAGGACAAGGTTTATGTCTTCACTCCGAAAGGCGATGTCGTCGAATTGCCATCGGGTGCCGGCCCTTTGGATTTCGCCTATAATATCCATACTGAAATCGGACATAAAACCATTGGGGCAAAAGTCAATGGCAAGATTGTCCCTTTGAACTACAAACTGCAGAATGGCGATATCATCGAAGTGATGACATCACCGAACTCATTCGGTCCGAGCAGGGACTGGGTCAACTTGGTTTCTACCAGTAAGGCAAAAAACAAAATCAAACGCTACTTCAAGCTGCAGGACCGTGATGAACACGTCATCAAAGGCCGCGATATGCTGGAAAAACAACTGACGGAAATGGAATTTTCACCAAAAGAATTCCTGACGAAACAAGCAATCAAAGATTTATTGAATCGCTTCAATGTCAATTCAGAGGATGATCTGTATGCAGCCATCGGGTTCGGTGAATTGTCCGCGTTTATTGTATCCAACCGTTTGACCGAGAAAGCACGCCGGGAGCGGGACAAACACAAAGCGGAACAACAGTTGGACACAATCGAGCAAAAAACGAAAAAAGACAACCCTAAAATGAAGATCCGCCACGAGGGCGGTGTAGTCATTCAAGGTGTAGATAATCTGCTCATCCGCATCAGCCACTGCTGCAATCCGGTCCCAGGAGATGAAATTGTCGGATACATCACAAAAGGGCGCGGCATCTCAGTCCACAGGAAAGATTGCCCGAATGTGCAGGTATCGGGAGAACATGGCAATCGGCTGATTGAAGTCGAATGGGAGGATACCGGCACGTCCACTATCGATTACGAAACCGAGTTGACAGTAGAAGGCTATAATCGCTCCGGCCTCTTGAATGAAATTCTGCATGTGGTGAACACAATGACCAAAAATCTCAGCAGCGTCAACGGGAAAGTCGACAGCAATAAGATTGCGGTCATTACGTTGAAAATTGGAATTCAGAATTTGAGTCAACTGGACAAAATCGTTGATAAAATAAAAAATATTCCGGATGTGTACACAGTCAGAAGGGTCATATCCTGATTAATCAAAGTGAATAGAGGGAATATATGCGTGTAGTTGTGCAGAAAGTGACGGAAGCAGCCGTCTTGGTCGGTGGGGAAATCATAGGAGAAATTGGTAAAGGCTTCATGCTTTTGGTCGGTATCGGTAAGGAGGATGCGCAAGAAGATGTGTGCTACATTGCCCGTAAAGTTGCGAATCTCAGGGTTTTCGAGGACGAAGAGGGGAAAATGAACCGTTCTTTGAAGGATGTGGGTGGAGACATTCTTTCCATATCCCAGTTCACTTTATTCGCTGATACCAAAAAAGGCAATCGTCCAAGCTTCATCAATGCGGCCGCCCCCGAAACCGGCGAGGCGCTCTATCAAGAGTTCAATGAACGGTTAAGAGCTGAAGGATTCTCAGTGGCGTCCGGTAAGTTCGGGGCGCACATGGCGGTTTCTTTGGTCAACGATGGACCTGTAACCATAATCATCGATTCCAAAAATAAATAACAGAGTCTGCAGCTTGAACCATTGGCGGTTCAAGCTGCAGACTCTGTTTTTTTGATGGCTAGCTTCACGGGTTAGCCCTTCGGAAAGAAGAATAAGGAACCTCTTGTCTCTGCGAGCCAAGGATACTATTCGACTAACCTGCTGATGCAGGAAGTCTCTTAGCATATTGCGCTCTACGATGCTCAGTTGCATGGGAGTCTTAGGGATTCATCCCTTAGACTCCCAGTACAAGGTGACCGTAGGGAACGTTGCGGAGCACGATTTCCTAAATTGTCATGACTCTTGCGATTTCAATCGCTTAGAGGCATGATATACTTGACCGATTAGGTCACAGTGTTTCCTTACTCAGGGCTGAACGAACCCGTTCCGCTTTCTTATTGGAAATATTCGGTCAATGCTTGGTAGATGCTTTCTGCCACCAGCGAGCGATAGTAGTCGGAATTGAAGGTCTTGACGTCGGATTCGTTGTTCATATAGCCAAGTTCCAACAGCAAGGCCGGCTGATCATTTTCGCGTGTAACCAGGAAATCTCCGAACTTGGATCCGTTGTCCTGCAACGGCAAGGTGTCAGCCAGGTGATTATCGACCAGATTGGCTAACGGGATATCCTCATCTGCGTAATAATAAGTCGTAAAGCCAGTCGCTGAAGTACCGCTTGCGGTGGAGTCGTAATGCAGACTGATGAATAAATCAGCATTGTTGACATTACTCATTTCTGCGCGATCTTCCAAAGTGACATAGATGTCCGAGGTGCGCGTCAATATGACGTTGGCTCCGGCACTGCGTAATTTTTCCGCCACAGCTTGAGCGGTTTTGAGTGTGACTTCCTTCTCATAAATATAAGTACCTTCCGCACCCGGATCTTCTCCTCCGTGGCCCGGATCAATCACGATTGTCGCTTCTGCAAGCGTGGTGGTCGATGACGCAGTGACTGGCGCACCGAGTGATTCGGATGTTTCCACCAACCAGGAGGCGACGTAACCTTCCTTGTTTCCCTCATATAGGATCTTATAGAAATCACCGGATTCGCTGATCAGTTCGTACTCTTCGCCTTTTTCGGCAATGAACAGGATATCGCTGCCTGTCGAAGCACTGCTGCGGACATTTACGCCATCCATCGTGATGATCACTTTCGGATTAGTGTCGTCTGCAACAACGGCAGTGGTATCGACTGTTTCTGGCGCCAACTGAATACTGCCTGGTGAAATTTCGATCAGCTCAGACAAAATCCAAGCAACTTTATTGTTGTATTGGATTTGGCTCCAACCGTTTTCTTCGTATAATAGGGCGAATTTTTCACCTGCAATAGCCGTTCCGACGACTTCAGATGTTTCATTGTTCTCCTGCCGGATATTGGCGGAGGGTACAAGGACCGTTGCCAGCAATTCGGAGGTTGCCGCGATTTCGGTATTGTTGATCAGCCAGCTTGCTACCCAACCGATTCTTCCATCCGATAACCGGACTTTATACCATTCGTTCTTATCCGCTAAAACGTTGACAGAGGATCCGCCTTGTATTTGCGTCATAATATCGTAAGATAAGCCCGGACCGGACCGGACGTTTACGATGCTGGCGGAGATGCTGACCGAAGTATAGTTGGCTAATGCTACCGTACCGAAGGAGCCCAATCCAACAAATAGCAAAACAAGCATCAAGAAGAACAGATGTCTATTTTTTCCGATAGTTTTCACTGATTGTCTCCTTTCTGGTTTGGGATGCATAAAATTTACAAAAATTGTTCAATTCTTCTATCATTATAGCAAAGATACGTTATCCAATGCAAAGCCTTTTCAGAAATTATAAAGTTGTGCTGTATCTGGACAGGGGGGAAGTACATCAAGATGAAAATATGATGAAAACAGTATTGACAATTCGAAGCTTATCTTGTATCGTTAAGGAAATTATAAATGTCCAGTGAAGATCGAAGTAGAATAGATTGGTTTGATTCAGAGAGGATTGCCGCGGCTGAGAGCACTCCCAAACGTTTATTTGAAAGACAGGTTGGAGGATTAATAGTGAAAAGCTATTACGCCACGAACGTTACTCGTTAAAGGAAAGCTATGCTTTCGAATAAAGGTGGCACCACGTCTGACTAATCGTCCTTTTCCATGATGGAAAGAGGGCTATTTTTTTGCTTTTTTTCAGACAAAAAACAGTATGAAGCGAAAGGAATGGTTATAAAAATGATACAAAAACCAAAAGGGACTGCTGACATATTTTTGCAGGAAGCAGAAATTTGGCAATATGTGGAAGAGACAGCCCGAATCTTATTGCATGACTATCAATTTTCGGAAATCCGCACGCCGATGTTTGAAAGCTATGAGTTGTTTTCCAGAGGCGTTGGCGATACGAGCGATATCGTATCGAAAGAAATGTATGATTTCTTCGACAAAGGCGAACGCCATATCGCATTGAAGCCGGAAGGAACAGCCCCGGTGGTTAGGGCTTATGTTGAGAACAAACTGTTCGGTCCTGAACATCCAAAACCGCTGAAAGTCTATTACATCAGCCCGATGTTCCGCTACGAAAGACCACAAGGCGGAAGAATGCGACAATTCCACCAATTGGGTGTGGAAGTTTTCGGAAGCGTGAATCCGGCGACCGATGTCGAAACAATGGCATTGGCATGGGATATACTGAAGGAATTGGAATTGAGCGATCTGAAATTGGTCATCAATTCTTTGGGGAAAACTGAAGACCGGATCAGATACCGCGAAGCGCTGATCGCCTACCTAGAACCGTTCCATGATGAACTGAGCAAAGATTCCCAGACTCGTTTACATAAGAATCCGTTGCGCGTGTTGGACAGCAAAGACAAGCGCGACAAGGAAATCGTTGCCCAGGCACCAAGCATCTTGGAGTTCTTGTCGGATGATTCAAGGAAACATTTTGAGGCGGTTCAGGAAATGCTTCAGGCATTGGAAATTCCGTTCACTATCAACAGCAATATGGTCCGCGGACTCGACTATTACCAAGACACTATCTTTGAAATTATGACTTCGTCCGCAGTCTTCGGAGCCGAAACGACCATCTGCGGCGGTGGCCGCTATGATGGCTTGGTTCAGGAAATCGGCGGGCCGGAGGTTCCTGGATTTGGCTTCGGAATGGGCTTGGAAAGGCTGATCCTTTTGATCAAGGACCAGCAAGTCGATGTGCCAAAATTATCCGAGTTGGATGTTTATGTGGTCGGTCTGGGAGAAGCTACGAACATCGAAACCTTGAAATTGGTCCAAAATGCGCGCCAAGCAGGGTATTCGGCGGATCGAGACTTCCATGACCGCAAAGCCAAAGCCCAATTCAAAACCGCTACGAAAAATGGAGCCAAAGTGGTCCTGACAATCGGCGAGAATGAATTGAATAACAAACAGGTGCAATTCAAAGTGATGTCAACCGGCAAAGAACAGACTTTATCATTGGCTGAAATTTATGCTGATTTCGATAAAGTGTACAAAACACAGACAGCCGATATGACGGCTTTTAATGAATTTTTTGGAAAAGAAGACTAGAAAATACAGAAGAGGGTAGTGAAAATGGAAAGAAGAACAGAGTATTGCGGATTATTGACAGAAGCATCGGTTGGGCAGACTGTCGTCGCCAATGGTTGGGTAAACAAAAGAAGGGACTTGGGTGGATTGATCTTTATCCATCTGCGTGACCGTGAAGGCATCGTCCAAGTCGTTTTCAACACGGAATTCAGCGAAGAAGCCTTCCGTATTGCAGAAACGATCCGTGGAGAATATGTCCTGCAAGTCAAAGGTAAAGTAGTCCTACGTGAAGAAAATCAAATTAATCCGAATATCGGTACAGGAACGATCGAAATTGAAGCGGAATCCGTGGAAATTTTGGCGAAAGCGAAAACACCGCCGTTCTATATCGAAGGCGATCTGAACGTATCGGATGAACTGCGCATGAAATACCGCTACATTGACTTAAGAAGAGACAAAATGATGAACAACATGAAAATTCGCCATCAAACGACGCGTACTGTCCGTAATTATTTGGATGACTTGAATTTTATGGATATCGAAACACCATATTTGACGAAATCGACTCCGGAAGGTGCGCGTGACTATATCGTTCCATCCCGTGTCCACCAAGGCGAATTTTACGCACTGCCACAATCGCCGCAACTGTTCAAACAGATGCTGATGGGCGCTGGATTTGACCGCTATTACCAGATCGTTCGTTGCTTCCGCGATGAAGATTTGCGCGGTGACAGACAGCCAGAATTTACGCAAGTGGATATCGAAACAAGTTTCCTTTCCGCTGAGGAGATTCAGGAAATTACCGAAAACATGCTTCAAAAAGTCATGAAGGACGTTCTGGGCAAAGATATTCCGGCTCCATTCCCTCGCATCTCCTATGATGAGGCGATGAACCGTTTCGGCAGTGATAAGCCGGATACTCGTTTCGCGTTGGAACTGATCGACATGAACGAATTTGCGAAAACTTCTTCATTCAACGTATTCAAAGCAACAAGTGAAAGCGGCGGACAAGTCCGTGGCTTGAACGTTAAAGGTAAAGCCGATGCTTATTCACGCAAAGACATGGATAACCTGATCGAGTACGCCAAACAATACGGCGCAAAAGGCATGGCTTGGATGAAAGTCGAAGAAGATGGATTGAAAGGCGCCGTGGCGAAATTCTTTACCGAAGACAGCGATGAATTGATCAGACTGATGGATGCTGAGCCTGGAGACTTGCTTGTGTTTGTTGCTGATAAAAAAGAAATCGTCTATCAAGCGCTTGGAGAGTTGCGTCTGAAGTTTGGCCGCGATCTTGATCTAATCGACAAATCCCAATTCGCTTTCGTTTGGGTTGTGGATTGGCCATTGCTTGAGTACGATGCGGACGCAAAACGTTACACTGCAATGCACCACCCATTCACTCGTCCGAATGATGAAGATCTTAGCAAATTAGCCGAACATCCGGAAGAAGTTTATGCGCAAGCCTATGATATCGTCCTGAACGGTTATGAGATCGGCGGAGGCTCGTTGCGTATCCACACAAGAGAAGTACAGGAGCAGATGTTTGCGGCACTTGGTTTCAGTAAAGAAGAGGCTGAAGAGGAGTTCGGTTTCTTGATGGATGCATTCGATTACGGGTTCCCACCTCATGGGGGCATCGCTTTAGGGTTGGATCGTTTGGTCATGTTGTTGGCTGGTGAATCGAACATCCGCGAAGTGATCGCGTTCCCTAAAAACGGGAAAGCTTTCGACCCGATGACGAACGCCCCAAGCGAAGTAAGCGCAGCTCAGTTGAAAGAATTGAGCCTGAAAATCGCCTCTTTGGACTAACCTTGGATTAGCAATTGAACTAAAAAGAGCATCTGATGGTAATGAAAACAGGCCTTATGATACAATAATCGTATCATAAGGCTGTTTTTTTTCGTCTGTTGCTTTGGATTAGGCGGAATTGCTTTTTAGGATAATACACAATAAAAGGGTGAAGATATGTTAAAGATAGGTTCACATGTTTCTATGGGCGGCAAAAAAATGCTGTTGGGTTCAGCAGAGGAGGCAGCGTCATACGGTTCTTCGGTATTTATGATTTACACAGGCGCTCCGCAGAATACCCGGAGAAAAAGTGTCGATGAGATGAATATTCCGGAAGGAATGGATTATATGGCGAAGCATGGTCTGGTCGAGTTGGTCGTCCATGCACCCTACATCATCAATTTGGCGAATACAACGAAACCGGATCATTTTGAATTTGCGATCGGATTTTTGCGCGAAGAAATCGTGCGGGCGCAAGCGCTTGGTGCAAAACAAATCACGTTGCATCCAGGTTCGCATGTCGGCGCAGGTTCTGAGATAGGCATCAAACAGATCATCAAGGGCTTGAATGAAGTGCTGGAGCCTAGTCAGACAGCGCAGATTGCATTGGAAACGATGGCCGGAAAAGGCACAGAGATCGGCCGGACGTTTGAAGAGCTGGCTGCCATCATGGATGGGGTAGTCCATAACGACAAACTTTCGGTGACGTTGGATACGTGCCATACGAATGATGCGGGCTATAACGTCAAAGAGGACTTCGATGGTGTGTTGGAAGAATTCGACCGCATCATCGGCCTGGAACGTTTGAAAATGATTCATGTCAACGACTCAAAAAACGAGAGAGGGGCCCACAAAGACAGACATGCGAATATCGGGTTGGGCAGCTTCGGCGTCGAGGCTCGGAATAAATTCGTTCACCATCCGCAACTGCAGGATTTGCCGAAAATATTGGAAACGCCGTTCGTGGGCGAGGACAAAAAGAACAAAAAGGCGCCTTACAGATTCGAATTGGATATGCTGAAGTCGCAGACATTCAATCCGGGCTTATTGGAAGACATATTGAACCAGTAAGAAATACATCTTTGGATGGATGCGGTTTTGTCTGGAATCAGGGATAATTATATACAAGCACAAAATAAATGAATGAAGGAGATGGGAAGATGAAAGGTTGGTTGAAAGGTTTAATCGGTGTTTTTATTGCAGTGTTGTTGTTGGGAGTGCCATTGATCAGCTCTTATAATGGTTTGGTGACTGAGGAAAGCAATGTCGATGTGCAATGGGCGAATGTGGAAACCAAGCTCCAAAGACGTTATGATCTGATCCCCAACTTGGTGGAATCAGTAAAAGGAGCCATGGAACAGGAACAGGAAGTGTTCGGCGCAATCGCTGATGCCCGTGCCAGAATCGGCAGTGCCCAAACGACCGAAGAACAGGTTGCCGCCAGCAACGAAATGGAATCTGCACTTTCGCGTCTGTTGGTGATTGTCGAGAACTATCCGGAATTGAAATCGAATGAGCAGGTGACGGCTTTGATGGATGAGTTGGCGGGCACAGAAAACAGAATTTCTGTCGAAAGGGATCGATACAACGAATCTGTGCAACAATACAACAACAAAGTCAAACGCTTCCCTGGGTCGCTCATGGCCGGACTTTTCGGATTTGATGAAAAATCTTATTTTGAAGCGGTCAGCGGCGCTGAAACCGCACCTAGTGTAGATCTGAATACAGCTGACGAATAATTGAGGGGTTGAGGATGCTTTGTTTCAAATGAGAAAAAAGGTGCGATGGCAACTACTTTTGGTTTTGGGAGCATTCTTCTTTTCGATGATGTTCGCACCATCCAAAAACGCGCAGGAGTTACCAGATCCGACTAGCGAATTTTATGTCTATGATCCAAGCGGTACGCTCTCCGAAGAAACAAAAACATTCATCATGAGTGTGAATGAGCAGTACGAATTGACCGAGGAGAAACCTCAAGTTGTCGTGGCAGTGGTTGATTCACTGGAAGGCGAGACAATCGAGGAGTATTCTGTCGATCTGTTTGAAAAATGGAAAATCGGTCAAGCGGATGCTGACAATGGTGTACTGATTTTGTTGGCTCTGGAAGAAAGGGAAATCCGCTTCGAGATCGGGTATGGTCTGGAAGGTGCCCTGACGGACAGTAGAACGGGCAGAATTCTGGATAATCATCTGGAGTATCTTTCGGCCAATGATTTCGATGGTGGCCTGAAAGAAATCTTTACTGAGGCGGCAGTTGTCATCAATCAGGAGTATCAATATGATGATGAAGTGATTTTCTCCGGTTATCCTGTCAATACGACGCAATATGTGGAGGACGATTCGTCGTTCTTCGCATCCCTTATCCAATTCCTGTTTATTCTTTTGCTGTTGTCCTTCTTTTTTGGTGGCAGAGGCGGTCGCGGTGGACGTGGTGGTGGAATGAACCCGTTGTGGTGGTTGCTTCTTAGTGGAGGCGGCGGGAGCAGTTACCGCGGTAACAATCATCGTGGCGGATATGGCGGAGGCGGATTTGGAGGCGGTGGATTTGGTGGTGGTGGCGGCTTCGGAGGCGGCGGTTCTTCCGGAGGCGGTGGATCCAGCAGAGGGTTCTGACCAAACTGCCCGGCTGCAAAATAGAAAAAAGAAGAGGGCCCGAATGAATCAACGGGTTCTCTTCTTTTGGTTTTACGGAATGATGGTTGTATCGGAGATTTCGATGCTGCTCATGATGATCGCGGCTGTTTCTTCTATAGAACGTTTGGATACATTGATGACAATGCAACCCAATTTGTTGTACAAATCATACGCATATTCCAATTCAGCCCGGATACGATCCATGTCCGAATAGATGGTTTCAGGCGACAATCCGTAGGCGATCATCCGTTCTTTTCGGAAATTATTCAACACTTCGGCATCATTGGTCAATCCGACGATTTTCTTCGGATCCACTTGCCAAATCTCTTCGGGCACTGAGGCTTCCGGCATAATCGGCAAGTTTGCTACTTTGATGTTTTTGTTTGCCAAAAACATGGAAAGTGGGGTTTTTGAAGTGCGCGAAACGCCCAGCAGGACGAGATCCGCATCCAAAAAGCCTTTTGGATCTTTTCCGTCATCATATTTGACAGCGAATTCGATAGCGCTGATCCGGTTGAAATATTCGTCGTCCAGACGGTGCAAAGCGCCCGCCCTCTTGAGTGGCAGTTGTCCCGTTGCTTTGGAAATATCCTTGACCAAGTCCTTCAGTATGTTATAGCAAGGCAAATTCTCTGCTTCGCAGAAATCGTCTGTGAACTCACTCAAATTTTCGACGACCAAAGTATGGATGACAAATGCTTTCAGCTCTTTGGCCTCTTCCAATACTGGCTCCAGATCCTTCATTTTTCTGATGAACGGATAGTGATACATATGAACTGTCAGTGATGGGAATTGCGCCAAGACTGCCTGAAGGACTTTCCTGGCCGTATCTCCCACTGAATCGGATATAATGACAAAATGTAGGTCCTGTTGCTCTTGTTGTTCCATATAATTTCATCCTTCCTGAATCTTAATCATTGCATTCTCACTAATAATATACTATAGTCAATTTGAAAATGATAGAGTCGGGAGGGAAAATGATGCCAGTAGATACCGTAACAATTGCACTGCAGCGATTAAAAAAGCACGGTTATAAATACACTCAAAAAAGAGAAGATATCATTACTGTCTTTGTGGAGGAGAACCGCTACCTTCCGGCAAAAGCAGTTTTACAGGCTTTGGAGGATGAATATCCGACACTCAGCTATGATACGATATACCGCAATCTGTACACTTTTGTTGAAGTTGGAATCTTGGAAGAAACAGAATTGAACAACGAAAAACTTTTCCGGATCACTTGTCTGCACGAGGGACACCATCATCATCACTTTATTTGTCAACAATGCGGAATGACGATTGCTTTGCAGATGTGTCCGATGGATTTCTTCGAGCAACAGTTGGAAGGATGCCAGATTTCTTCCCATCGCTTCGAAATATTTGGTGTTTGCAAGAACTGTCTGACTGCCGGATAGCGCGAAAGTCAGTACAGAAAACTCAGGTTTATTCTGATGGTAGAAATCCTATTGTTGTTTTACAATAAAACGTTGCAATTGCTTTCTTCTATGATATAATATCAAAAGAACAATTTCATTTTGATTACTTGCTTTCAAAAGGAAACGTTACTTTTAATGCTCGGAGGGAGGGAATATTTAATGTCAAAAACAGTTGTTCGTAAAAACGAATCTCTTGATGATGCTCTTCGTCGCTTTAAACGTACTGTTTCAAAAACTGGAACTCTACAAGACGCTCGTAAACATGAATTTTATGAAAAGCCAAGTGTGAGACGCAAGAAAAAATCTGAAGCTGCCAGAAAACGTAAATTCTAACAGTCAGATGCTCACATTCTAAAATTCTTAGAGACTTATCGATAAAGAATGGGATGATCTCCGTATCATTCCATTTTTTTGTCGTTCTGCAGAATCACCTTGAACGTAAGAGGGATAAATACTTTCATAAGCCTTGCCGCTTTATGTTATAATGTAGGCAATGAGCAGTGAAAAAAATCCCCAAAAAGAGGAGTGTAGCTTGTTTGACCGATAAAGTGAATAAAACAGAGAAAATTGAAGTGACGGACGCATCCGTCTTGCCTCAATTATTTGGATCGCAGGATAAGCATCTGAGGATGCTGGAAGATGCTCTGCATGTGACCATTACAAGCCGCGGCATGAAAATTGAAATCAGTGGTGAAGAGCCAGCTGTCGACAGAGCCCGCTCCCTGATTAAGCAACTATTGGAACTGTCAGCGCGCGGCATCCCTATTTCACAAACAGATATCGTCACAGCTATAAAAATGTCGGAACGCGGAAGCCTTGACTTCTTCATTAACCTTTACGAAGAGGAAATAGGCAGATCATACGCAGGCAAGCCTATCCGGGCAAAAAATTTCGGCCAAAGACAATATGTGCAAGCCGTCAAGAATAAAGATGTTGTTTTCGGAATAGGTCCTGCCGGGACCGGGAAAACGTTCTTGGCCGTAGTGATGGCTGTTGAGGCTCTGAAGAACGGTAAAGTAAAAAAAATCATCCTGACACGTCCAGCTGTTGAAGCTGGTGAAAATCTGGGATTTTTACCCGGAGATCTGAAGGAAAAAGTTGACCCGTATCTGCGTCCGGTCTATGATGCGCTTTATGCAATCTACGGCGTTGAGCACACCACACGTTTGATGGACAGGGGAGTCATCGAAATTGCGCCGCTAGCTTATATGCGTGGACGGACGCTGGAAGATGCCTTCATCATCCTTGATGAGGCTCAGAATACGACCGTCGCACAGATGAAGATGTTCCTGACGCGGCTCGGGTTCGGTTCGAAAATGATCGTTAACGGTGACAAGACCCAAATCGATTTGCCGAAAGGGGCGCTGTCAGGATTGATTGATGCCGAGAAGAAACTGAAGGGCATCCCGGATATCGCTTTTGTCACCTTTGATACCTATGATGTCGTGCGGCATCCGGTCGTTGCGAACATCATCAAAGCATATGATGTCAAAGAGGAAACAAAACACAACATAGAAAAGTGAGCGATTATATGGAAATAGATATTTTTGATGAAACCGAATCTGTACAAAAAGAGCACACGGAGTTGGTCCATTCCCTGATTTCCTTTGCGGGGGAGTATTTGAAGTTGGCACCGGATACCGAATTGTCGATCACGTTTGTGGACAACAATCGTATCCAGGAGATCAATCGAGAATACCGCAACAAAGATCAAGCGACGGACGTCATCAGCTTTGCGCTGAATGATGACATGGATGATGACTTCCCAATCAATATGGAAAGCATATCCGGATTGTTCCCCACCAACATTGGCGATATCATCATTTCAACCGAAAAGACCCTTGAACAAGCGGAGTCCTATGGTCACAGTTTCGAAAGAGAACTGGGTTTCCTTGCTTTGCATGGTTTCCTGCATTTGAATGGTTATGATCACATGACGGAGGAAGACGAAAAGGAAATGTTTGGTCTTCAGAAAGAGATATTGGATGCTTATGGACTTAAAAGAGACGAGTAAGGAAAAAATGGGGAAAGTTGGCAAGAATCCAAATTTTTTCGCTTCAGTTAGGCATGCTTTGGATGGCATCGGCATTATCCTCAAAGAAGAAAAGAATATGCGCAGCCATGCCTTGTTGGGCTTGATACCGCTTCTGTTGGCATGGATTTTCGAATCGAGCACAACGGAATGGATCGTGATCATCTTCTGCATATTTTTGGTCATCATCATGGAATTTTTGAATACGATATTTGAAAATGTGGTCGATTTGGTTACGGATTACGAATATCATCCTCTGGCAAAGAAAGCAAAAGATATCGCTGCCGGAGCGGTCTTGGTTACAGTACTCTTTACCATTGTTATTGCAGCTATCATTTTTTTGCCCGAGTTTGTGGAATTATATTATAAGTTAATTTGAGGAGTTTTGTATGAATAAAAAAGAAGGTTTCAAATCTGGGTTCGTCTCCATCATCGGGAGACCGAACGTAGGAAAATCCACCCTACTGAACCGTATTGTCGGTCAAAAGGTCGCTATCATGAGCGATGTCCCGCAAACTACACGGAACAAAATCCAAGGAGTAGTCACTTCGGATGATTCCCAAATTGTGTTCATCGACACTCCCGGAATCCACAAACCGCAGACGCGTTTGAACGATTTTATGCTGAAGAGCGCATACAGTACGTTCAATGAAGTGGACCTGGTTCTCTTTATGGTGAATGCGGCAGAAAAAAGAGGAGCGGGCGATAATTTTATCCTTGAGAAACTCAAAAATCTGCGCACGCCGAAATTCTTGGTCATCAACAAAATCGATCAGGTCAAGCCGGAGGAATTGCTTAAAATTATTATGGACTATACGTCAGACAATGAATTTAATGAAGTGATTCCGATTTCCGCCATTCAAGGGAACAATGTCGATGAAATGATGGTCACCATCAAAAAATACATGCCGGAAGGACCGCAATTCTATCCGGACGATCAAGTGACGGATCATCCGGAATACTTCGTCGTGTCCGAATTCATCCGCGAAAAGATCCTGCAGTTGACCAAAGAAGAAGTGCCGCATTCCGTGGCAGTCGTCGTGGAATCGATGTTGCGCAATGAAGATGATAAAGTGCACGTACACGCAACCATCATCGTCGATCGCACTAGCCAGAAAGGCATCATCATCGGCAAAGGCGGGAAAATGTTGAAAGAAATCGGTGTCCGTGCACGCCGCGATATCGAAGCGATGCTTGGTGATAAGATCTACCTCGAACTTTGGGTGAAAGTCCAAAAAGATTGGCGCGACAAACAGAGTTATCTGCAGGACTACGGTTACCGCCAAAAAGATTACGATTGATCAGCTCGTGCGCTAAAGGTACTCGTATAGCAATCAGAAAGAGTTTGGGAGGTTGCCTTCCGGGCTCTTCTGTTTTTGAAAGGATGCGACATGGAGACATATCAGCAATTTGATGGCATCGTCTTATCGATCCGAAAACACAGGGAAAAGGATGCTTTGGTAAAAATATTTACGCGTGAACATGGAAAACGGATGTTTTTTGTAAAGAACATCAAAAATCCGAACCATTCCCTGAAAGCAGCGTTGCTGCCATTCACGAAAGCGACTTATCTTGGCCGCATCAAAGATGACGGACTCAGCTTCCTTCAGGATAGTCGCGATATCTCCCATTTTTCCAACATGCAAACGGACATCCACCTGAATGCCTATGCGACTTATTTGAACAACTTAGCCGATGCGGCCATTAATGATGCCATCAAGGCAGCCGACCTCTACGATCTGCTCGAGGAATCTCTGGTCGCCATGCAGAACGGGATGGATGCGGAAGTCATAGTGAACATTTTCGAGATGCGGGTATTGAAATATTTCGGAGCAGCTCCGCAACTGCAGGAATGCGTTGTCTGTCACAGCAAACAGGAACCATTCGATTTTTCGGTCAAATATTCCGGAGCGCTATGCCAGAAACATTACGGTGAGGATCCCAGAAGATCACATGCAAGCCCTGCGGCAGTCCATTTTGCCCGTATTTTCCAATTGGTAACGCCCAAGCAAGTCGGGAACATAAAAATAAAACCGGAGACAAAACAGGCGCTCAGAGCCTTCATCGACGAATTATATGAAGAATATGTCGGGATCCGCCTGAAAAGCAAGAGCTTCATCGATCAGATGTACGCTTGGGAGACAAAGGTTGAAATCCCGTTCCGTTCCGCTACCGAACCGGAGCCAAACAAGCCGAACGAAAGCGTACAGTCCGATCCAAGTAATTCTTGACAATCTGCATAAACAAGGCTAATATTGAGGATAACTAAATACTGGACGTTGAAGATAAAAGTACCTCTGGTCAGTACCGAAAAGCGAATTTGGGATAGTGTGAGCCAAAGCGGGAGACTATTGCGGAAAGGCGTATCCGAGTCCTGTAACGAAGTGCCGGCATCAGCCGGAATTAGGGTGGAACCGCGAAAATATTCGTCCCTATGTTTCAAGGAAACTTGATGCATAGGGACTTTTTTTATGTATTATTTCAAGTGGAGGAGAATTATGATGGAAAACAAATTAACTGTGCAAAAAATGATTCAAGCGCTACAAAATTTTTGGGCAGATCAAGGCTGCCTATTGATGCAGTCCTATGATACGGAGAAGGGTGCCGGAACAATGAGCCCGTACACTTTCTTGCGCGCAATCGGACCAGAACCATGGAATGCCGCTTACGTGGAGCCTTCACGTCGTCCTGCTGACGGCCGTTATGGTGAGAATCCCAACCGCCTGTACCAGCATCACCAATTCCAGGTGGTCATGAAGCCATCACCGGATAATATCCAGGAACTCTATCTGGAAAGTCTGAAGGTGCTGGGCATCGATCCGATCGAACACGATATCCGCTTTGTAGAGGACAACTGGGAAAACCCTTCATTGGGTTGCGCAGGCTTGGGCTGGGAAGTCTGGTTGGACGGGATGGAAGTAACCCAGTTCACCTATTTCCAGCAAGTGGGCGGTTTGGAATGCAGCCCTGTCACGAGCGAAATCACTTATGGGCTGGAGCGCTTGGCTTCTTATATCCAGGATGTGAACAGTGTCTACGATCTTGAATGGACAGAGGGCGTGAAATATGGCGAAATCTTCGGCCAGCCGGAATATGAACATTCCAAATATTCGTTTGAGGAGAGCAACGTTGATTTATTGTTCCAACTGTTCGATTCGTTTGAAGCAGAAGCGACAAAACAGATCGAAAATGGTCTTGTGCATCCGGCGTATGACTATGTCCTGAAGAGTTCGCATGCCTTTAATCTGTTGGATGCAAGAGGGGTCATTTCTGCTACAGACCGCGCAGGTTATCTCGCGCGGATCCGCAATATGGCACGCCAATTGGCGAAAGCTTTTGTCCAAAAGAGAAAAGAATTGGGTTTCCCTTTGCTTTCGGATGATCAAAAAGAACTTGCCCTGAAGGAGGACTAAATTGATGAGTCAAACTGTATTATTAGAAATCGGACTGGAAGAAATGCCTGCGAAATATGTGCGCAGCAGCAGTATCCAACTGAAAGAAAAGATGACTGCTTTTTTGGAAGATAACCGCATCAGCTTTGATGCAATCGAAATGTATGCAACACCGAGACGATTGGCGGTCATCGCCAGCGGAGTGAGTGATAAACAGGCGGATTTGGCTGAAATCGTCAAAGGACCCGCAAAAAAAATCGCTTTGCAGGCGGACGGCAGCTGGTCAAAAGCTGCACTAGGTTTTGTCCGCGGGCAAGGATTGACGCCTGAAGATATCTTCTTTGATGAACTGAATGGTGTAGAGTATGTGTTCGTCAAGAAGGAAACGAGCGGACAAGCTTCCTCAGAAGTCCTGAAGGAATTGAACACAGTTGTTGAGTCGATGACTTTCCCTGTTTCGATGCACTGGGGCAACCATCACTTCAAATACATCCGACCGATCCATTGGATTGCGGCCCTTGCTGACGATGAAATCATCCCATTCCAAGTTTTGGATGTCGTTTCAGGCCGGACCACGCGCGGACATCGTTTCTTGGGCAAAGAAGTGATGCTTGCGCATGCAAGTGAGTACGCAGAAAAATTAGCGGAACAACACGTCATCGCCGACCAGGACAAAAGAAAAAACATGATCCGTGCCCAATTCCAGCAGATTGAATCTGAAAACGGCTGGATCATCCCTAACGATGAAACCTTGTTGGAAGAAGTTACATCATTGGTCGAATACCCGACTGCCTTTTTCGGGGAATACGACAGCAAATATTTGACGTTGCCGGCAGATGTATTGATCACATCGATGAAGGACCACCAACGCTATTTCGAAGTGAAGGATAAATCCGGGAAACTGTTGCCGTACTTCATATCCGTACGCAACGGGAATGGCGCATTCATCGATAACGTTAAGAAAGGAAATGAAAAGGTCCTGACAGCACGACTTGAGGATGGCTTATTCTTCTTCAACGAAGATCAACGCATCACTATTGCGCAGTCGGTCGAAAAATTAAAAAAAGTCACATTCCATTCGAAAATCGGGTCCATTCATGATAAGATGGACAACACAGCTAAAATTGCTGCTCACCTTGCTGATTTGCTTGATTTGGCAGAGGATGACAAAACGCAATTGTTACGTGCGGCTTCCATCTATAAATTTGATTTGGTAACCAATATGGTTTCCGAATTTACGGAATTGCAAGGGATCATGGGTGAAGTCTATGCGCTACAACAAGGCGAAACCGCAGCAGTAGCGACCGCAATCCGCGAACACTATCTCCCTGTGTCCAGTGAAGGTGCATTGCCGGAGACCCAAGTCGGAGCAGTTTTGGCGATGGCGGACAAATTGGACAGCATCATCAGCTTCTTCTTGCAAGGAATGGTTCCGACGGGATCGAATGATCCTTATGCTTTGCGCCGTCAAATGATCGGGGTCATTCAGATCATCGAAAAATACCAATGGTCGTTTTCATTGGAAGAGTTGCTCTCCAGCTTGTTGGTAGAGGTGTATGCGGTTGAAGATACAGAATCGTTCTCCAAAACAATGAATGAACTTGCTGTTTTTGCAAAAGCCCGTATCCAACAGAAACTTCAAAACTACGGCATCCGATATGATATAGTGGAAGCTGTGTTGCAATCCGGAGAACAAGATGTCAACATTTTGTTTGCAAACGCAAAAGTATTGCAGGCGCACAGTGAAGAGGCATCGTTCAAGGCGATCATGGAAGCTCTTGCGCGTGTCGTAAACATTTCCGGGAATCCTGATGAATCGATTCCTGTTCAGAAAGATCTTCTTGAAACAGCCAGCGAAAAGAATCTGTACGTACAGATTAACCATCTCGATTTGGCTCTTTCACACGGCGATCCGGAAGCGGATTATGCGGCCTTGGCTGCGATTGCGCCATACATTGAAGCTTATTTCGATGAAAACATGGTAATGGTCGAGGATATTGCGATCCGCAGTAACCGTTTGAACACGCTCGGAAACCTGACGTTGAGCATTATGCAGTTTGCTGATGTCAGAAAATTAATCCTTAAATAGTGAAGTGATGGAGGCGGGGCTAACATTGTTTACTCCCGACTCCATCATTTTGTTTTTCGCCGAGCGCTGGCGGGATCAATACCTCCCATACTGTATTTTCTTTTCGTTTTTTGGTTAATATGGTAAATTAAGAGGGAAGAATGAGCGGTTCAGAAAAAAGAAGCGCAAATTATTTGTTAAAGATAACGGTCCAACTTTTTGTCTGCGGAAGCGCATTTGGAAATGTTGGGCCAATCGAATCATTTTGTTCGGCATATAGAGTGCCGAACAGCTTTCCAAGGGGGAAAAAAGATGTCAATGTTTTTAGATCATGCAAAAGTGCATGTAAAAGCCGGTAAAGGCGGCGATGGTATGGTAGCTTTCCGTCGCGAAAAGTATGTTCCCGATGGGGGGCCTGCAGGTGGCGACGGCGGTCGTGGGGGAAGCATCATTTTCGAAGTGGATCCAGGCCTGCGCACGTTGTTGGATTTCCGTTATAACCGCAATTTCAGGGGCAAGCCCGGTGAAAACGGCATGAGTAAGAGTATGTTCGGCCGTGGAGCAAAAGACACGATAGTCAGGGTGCCGCCGGGTACGATTGTGCGCAATGCGGAAACAAAAGAACTCATCGCTGATCTGACTGAAGCTGGCCAACAGGCTGTAGTCGCAAGAGGCGGACGTGGCGGACGCGGGAATAACCGTTTTGCCACTGCGAGAAACCCTGCACCCGAAATCGCCGAAAATGGTGAACCCGGGCAAGAGCTGGAGTTGGAGCTTGAGCTGAAAGTCATCGCGGACGTCGGTTTAGTGGGCTTCCCGTCAGTCGGTAAATCGACATTGCTGTCGATTGTGTCAAAAGCGAAACCAAAAATCGCAGCTTATCACTTCACTACGCTCGTGCCCAATTTAGGTATGGTACAAACCCGCAGTGGAGAAGAGTTTGTCATGGCCGATTTACCTGGATTGATCGAGGGCGCATCCCAAGGCGTAGGTCTGGGGATCCAATTTTTGCGCCACATCGAGCGCACAAGAGTCATTCTGCATGTCATTGATATGGGCGGCACGGAAGGCAGAGATCCTTTCGATGACTATGAAAAAATCAATAAGGAATTGGAAAGTTACCAATTGCGTTTGCTGGAAAGACCGACAGTCATCGTAGCCAACAAAATGGACGTGGCGGAGGCGGAAGAAAATCTTGAAGTCTTCAAACAGAAAATCGCCGAAAAATTCGGCGAAGACGAAGCGCCAAGAATTTTCCCGATTTCAGCTTGGTCAACGACCGGCGTAGCCGAATTGTTGGACTACACTGCAGAAGTTCTGAAAGAAACGCCGGAGTTCCCATTATTCGACGAAGAAGAAGTCGAATCATCCGTCCTTTACAAATTCGAAGAAAATCAAGAACAATTCACTATCGGACGCGATCCTGATTCCACATGGGTTTTGGGTGGCGAAAGACTGGAAAAATTATTCAGCATGACCAATTTTGCTCATGACGAAAGCATCATGCGTTTCGCGCGTCAACTGCGCCAAATGGGTGTGGATGAAAAACTGAGGGCCAAGGGAGCGAAAGACGGCGACATGGTCCGCATCATGACTTACCATTTTGAGTTCGTCGATTAAAAAGTAACATCAGTATCAATAAATGGGGGATAATTATCGTGACAGTACAAAAACGTTCCGTTCCATTGGATGGGATGCGGGCGCTTGCGATTATTGCCATCATTTTCTATCATTTGATGCCTCATGTTTTGCCCGGCGGCTACTTAGCAGTTAACATTTTTTTCATCCTGACCGGATTTTTCGTTACAGCGTCGGTGATCAAAGAATACAGCGAAAAGGGCAAACTGGCTTACAAGAGCTATTTGTCCAGAAGGTTCCACAAGCTTTTCTTTCCGTTGCTATCGATGATGATAGTAGTGACCGCATATATCACTTTGTTCCAAAGAGGACTCTTACTGAATTTACGGCCATGGATCCTTTCTTCATTAGGGATGTTCAATAACTGGTGGCAAATTTCTGTTGGAGCTTCTTATTTTGAACAATTCTATGTGCAGTCACCGTTCATGCATCTCTGGTTTCTTTCGGTCATAAGCCAATTCTATATCATCTGGCCACTGGTTATGTTGTTGCTGTTGGCGTTGTACAAAGATAAACGGATAATCCTCTACACAGCGGTCTTACTTTCTTTGTTTTCTGCTCTTGCGATGGGGATGTTGTACGTACCTGGAGAGGACGCTTCACGCGTTTATTACGGGACGGATACGCGTTTATTTTCGTTTATGATCGGCAGCGCGCTTTCGGTTGTCTGGCCGTTGGAGAGGCTGGACGAACCGGTGCCGAAGCAGATTGGTCGAAGATTGACGCTCGCCGGATTATTGAGCTACGCTGTTCTCGGCGTCATGTTCAGCAGCATGTTGGATAGTCAGGCATTCACTTACAGAGGCGGGATGTTCCTCAACAGTGTCATGATCGGCATTGCGGTTGTCTTAACAGCACATCCGGCAAATTTCATTTCAAAAATACTGCGGTTCAAGCCGTTTCAGTGGATCGGCAGGCGGAGTTTCCTTCTGTATCTGTGGTACTATCCGGTCGTTTCCCTTTATCAAGCAAAAGTAGTTGATACAAGCGTTGATCCCGGTCGCCATGTTTTGATCCAACTGGTACTCATCCTCTGTCTTTCCGAAATAGGTTACCAACTATTCGAAAAAGAGCGGCGGAAAATACCGTTTGGGCCGTCTTGGCGTCTTGGGGATACTTTTTCCAAAAGAAAACTTTCAGGATCCCTCGGTTTCACCGGGCATTTTCCGGAAAAAATCTTTGCAACCGGCAGTGTTTGCCTGCTGCTGATTGCACTGACTGGTTTGGTCCAGGCAAAATCCGGCGAAAATGCCGATGTGCAGGAATTGCGAGAGCAGATCGCAGCCAGCCAGAGTAAGATGGAAGAAATCAATCGTGATGCTTCCGCCCGCAGCAGGGCCATCAACAATATTGAAGGGCTGGAACGAGAGGTAGTTTTATTTGCCCATGATGCTGATATTACCTTCATAGGCGACTCTGTGTTGCTCTCGGTTTCGGATCAGCTGGTTACTGTTTTTGGTCGGGCAGTTGTCGAAGGTGCAGTCAGCAGACAGCTTTACCAAACTACTGAGGTGATTGCTGATTTAAAAAAACGGGAGCAATTACATGATACGGTTGTTGTCTTTCTTGGTTCCAACGGGACTTTCACCCGTACGCAAATGGAAAGCTTCATAGAGGAAATCGGGACATCCAAGGATTTGTTTTTTCTCACCACGAATGTTCCGAGAATCTGGAAGGACAGCGTGAATGAGCAATTGGAACTTGCCGAAAGCACGCATTCCAATATCCATCTTCTGGATTGGAATGCCTACAGCAGCGGGCATGGCGATTGGCTTCTGGAGGACCAAGTCCATCCGAATCCGACTGGCGCGCAACAATTAGTCCTTTTTGTGGCAGAGCAAATCTATCAAGAATTAAATGATGAAAATGGGAGCAATTGATTATGAAAATTCAATTTTTAGGCACAGGAGCAGGTGTTCCTTCCACCAGCAGAAATCTTTCCAGTATAGCATTGAAGCTGTTGGATGAACGCAATGCCATCTGGCTTTTTGACTGCGGGGAGGGTACACAGCAGCGTGTACTCAAAACAACCATCCGACCCAGGAAAGTGGAAAAAATCTTCATCACCCATCTGCATGGAGATCATATATTCGGACTGCCTGGCTTTTTGAGCAGTAGGGCTTTTCAAGGCGGCAATACTCCCTTGAACATCTATGGCCCTGTCGGAATAAAGGAATTTGTGTTGACCAGTCTGCGTATATCCCAGTCGCACTTGCGCTATCCGATCTTTTTCCACGAAATAACGGAAGATGGCGTTGTGTTTGAAGATGAGCAATTTCGCGTCAGTTGTGCAAAGCTGAATCATGGTATCATTTCGTATGGATACCGTGTTGAAGAAGCAGACTATCCAGGAGAATTGCAGGCCGATAAACTCAAAGAGATGGATGTTCCCGCAGGACCGCTCTATGGAAAACTCAAGAACGGCGAGACTGTTGTTTTGCCTGACGGAAGAACCATCAACGGACTGGACTTTATTGGAAAAACAACTAAAGGACGCGTCGTAACGATTTTAGGCGACACAAGAAGAACGAAAAATACAGTCGTTTTAGCCAGAGATGCCGATGTGTTGGTTCATGAGAGTACCTTTGGGAAAGAAGACCAAGCGATAGCTTCTGATTATTTCCACTCAACGTGCATCGATGCCGCTAATGTAGCAAAAGAAGCAAACGTAAAGCAACTTTATTTGACCCACATCAGTGCGCGTTACTTGAACGGCAATGCGCATCAGCTGCAGCGGGATGCCCGTAAAGTCTTTCAGAATACAAAACTTGTCAATGACTATGACGAGTTCGACATTGCTCTGATGAAATGATTGCCGGAACCCTTGAGAACATACTCACTATTGTTCTCAAGGGTTGTAAGTTGACGATGCATCGGCAAAAAGATGATAATAAGAGTGTGTAAACATCAAAATGAGTGGGGCGATTATAATGAAAAATCAATGGAGATTAGTAGCAGGTATTATTTTGATCATCATCATTGTGTTGTTTGCCGTTTTTAACGTTGATTCTGTGCCGGTCAATTTTGGGTTCGCCGTCTTGGATGGACCTCTGATCATCGTCATTCTTGTTTCACTTCTGATGGGCTCGCTCATCACTTTATTGGTTGCGACAGGGAGTGCGACGAAGAAGAACAAAGAGTTCAAACAGATGCGTGCCGAAGTCGACGCAAAAAGCAAAGAGATCCAAACAGCCGTAGATACTGCAAAAGCCGGATACGAACAGCAACTGAGCGATCTGCGGATGCAGTTATCCCAGAAAGACAGCAAAATCAATTCGCTTGAAGAAGAGTTGATAAAAAAGCTGACTGTTGGTAACCCGGATCAACCGAGCAAAATTTGATAAAAACAGAGCTGGAGATTCATTTGATGGCTACTTCAAGTTAGAAAGAAAAGACTAGAACGGGTTTAGCTTCTAGTCTTTTTTCGGTTAAGGGGGCTGCAGTGCTTCTATATAGTTTACAAAGTAAGGAGTCGGTAAATTGTTATCGTCAAAGATGAATTGGAAAATACGCAAATCAGAAATTGATGCATCTATAAGCCTGGGAATCAGTCAGGCTACGGGCTTATCAGAAAAGTTCGTCCTACTGTGCATGCAGCGCGGACTTGAAACAAAGGAACAAATCACAGCATTCGTCGAAGGGACCCAAATGGAATTCCATGATCCATATTTGCTGCACGATATGGATAAAGCCGTCCATCGTTTGACTGAAGCTATTGAATCAGGGGAAGAAATCGTTGTTTATGGTGATTACGATGCGGATGGCATCACAAGTACTTGCATACTCGTGGAAACCATTGAAGTGTTGGGAGGCAATGTCGGTTATTATTTGCCGAATCGCTTCACGGATGGTTACGGCCCAAATGCTGCCGCATTCAAAAAACTGATCGAAAACGGGGCGCAACTGATCCTGACTTGCGATAACGGAGTTTCCGGTCACGAACCAATAGCGATGGCAAAAAAAATGGGGGTAGACGTCATTGTTTCCGATCACCATGAATTGCCGGCTGTCTTACCTGATGCATATGCTGTCATCCACCCGAAACATCCTGCCGGGTCCTATCCTTTCCCGGATCTTTCCGGAGCTGGCGTCGCCCTAAAAATCGCGGCGGCCCTTCTGGGGGAAATGCCCTTTGAATCACTTGACCTGGCTGCTATCGGCACTGTTGCGGACCTTGTTAGTTTGACAGGCGAAAATCGCTGGATCGTGAAACAAGGACTACAAGTCATGAAACAAGCGCATCGGCTCGGGCTGGCTGCATTGATGGAAGCCGCTGGAATAGATACGGCCGTTTTGGACGAAGAGAGCATCGGTTTCATCATCGGACCACGTTTGAATGCAGTCGGTCGATTGGAAGATGCGGGTCCGGGCGCTGAATTGATGCTGTCATTCGACGAAGAAAAAATTGCTGAATTGGTTGCCTATATTCAGGAAAAAAACGTCGAGAGACAAAGCATAGTTCAGTCCATCCATGAAGAAGCCCGTATCCAATTGGCGAAGAATGAAAATTTGCCGGACGTTGTTGTGTTAGGCAACAAGAATTGGCATCAGGGCGTTCTCGGAATCGTGGCAAGCAAATTGGTCGAGGAATTTGGACGGCCAACCGTATTATTTAATATCGACGAAAAAACCGGTATCGCGAAAGGGTCAGCCCGCAGCACTGAAGCGTTGGATATCTATGCTGCTTTGACCAATGCAAAAGACTTGCTTACGAAGTTCGGTGGGCACAAAATGGCAGCAGGCATGAGTCTTCCTGCTGCTGATTTAGCCGCTTTCTCTGAAAAGATCAACAACTATGCTGCTCGCTATCATGATGCAATCGTGCTGGGCGAATCCATTTATATAGACGCCATCTTGCCGCTTGCTGACGTCACCTTGCCGTTTTTGAAGGAATTGGAGTTGCTGAAACCATATGGTACCGACAATCCGAAGCCGATATTCGGCTTCCAAAATGTACCTTTGACAGACATCAGACAAATCGGTGCCGACAACAAGCATCTAAAGTTCAAGCTCAAGGATAAGGAGCTCTTTCTGGATGTGATCGGCTTCAATAAGGGGAGCATCAGCAATCATTTGAATGAGGCGGATGTCGTTTCCCTAATCGGCGAGCTTTCAATTAATGTTTGGCGGGACAGCGCGAAGCCTCAACTGCAGTTGAGGGACATTAAAAATAAACATGTTCAGTTTTTTGACAAAAGGAGTTCGGTCATCCAAGAATCGGTATTGGCTGTGGAAGATGCCTTGTATCTATTTTCGACTTCCAACATCATGAAACAATTTTATGAGCGTATTCCAAGCAGTTCGAATGCGGCCTTGCTCACGGACAATACAGTGGATGCCTTGCAGGCCGTCAGCGCCAAGAATCTCGTGCTCTTCGAATGTCCTTTGAAGCTGAACCTTTTGGCGAATCTCCTGAAGAGTAATCAGTTCGAAAATGTGTATGTCGTCTCTCATGAATCGAATGGCGTATACGCAGATGGCGTTCCTCCTAAAGACCAGTTTGCAAAATTTTACCAGTATATCCGTTCGCATAAGGATATCGACGTGAGAAATCGATTAGATGCTTTGGCAGAATATTTAAAAATCAAGAAAAATCTTGCCATTTTCATGATTCAAGTGTTTTTGGAGGCGGGATTTGTTACAATAGACAATGGTTTCATCAATGAGGTCAAGAATCCCGTCAAAAGGGCTTTGGCTGATACACAAGTATACAAAGATCGCCTGCAGAAAATGGAAGCTGAAAAAATATTCATCTACAGCCCGTTTTCGCAACTGACAAAATGGTTGAATGAACAGATGATGGTTCAATAATTAGGAGGAACATAAAAATGGATTTAAAAAAATATATTGCTGACGTAAAAGATTTTCCGGAACAAGGCATCATTTTCCGCGATATTTCCCCTTTGATGGCAAATGGCGAAGCCTATCGTTATTCAATCAAGGAAATCGTGAAATATGCTCAAGACTTGAATGTTGATAAAGTAGTCGGACCTGAAGCGCGTGGCTTCATGGTCGGTTGCCCTGTGGCTGTGGAATTAGGCTGCGGATTCGCGATGGCCCGCAAAAAAGGCAAATTGCCCCGCGAAACAGTAGAAGTATCCTACGGGCTGGAATACGGGAAAGCGACATTGCAACTGCATCAAGACGCCATCTTGCCTGGCGATAAAGTGCTGGTCTGTGATGATTTGTTGGCTACTGGCGGCACTACAGCCGCGACTATAGAATTGGTTGAAAAATTAGGCGGAGAAGTTGTGGGCTTGGCGTTCTTGATCGAGTTGCTGGATTTAAAGGGCAGAGATCTGATCCAAGGGTATGACATCTTCACGCTGATGGAATACTAAGAGAAGCAATCCTAAATAAGCATAGACACGCAAAAAGGCTGCCGGTTGGCAGCCTTTTTGCGTCAGTTGGAGGACTGTTCTTTAAATGATGTGGTTCCGGTACAGGCCGACTACTTTACCCAGGATGAGGACAGAATCCAGGATGATCGGATCCATGCTCGAATTTTCAGGTTGCAGACGATAGTAGTTATTTTCTTTGTAGAAACGTTTGCAGGTCGCTTCATCATCGTCCGTCATGGCTATGACGATATCTCCGTTTTCAGCCGTGTTCTGTTTTCTGACAATGACGGAGTCGCCATCGAAGATGCCGGCATCGATCATGCTTTCTCCGCGGATTTTCAACATGAATAAAGATCCCGCATTGGATTGCAGATCCGGGGGAACCGGGAAATAGTCGGTTGCTTCTTCTACGGCAAGTATGGGCGCTCCGGCTGTGACAGTACCCAACAACGGCATTTTATCTGATAGGATCCCCAATTTGTCCAGACCTGCTTGGGTCAATTCTATCGCACGGGGTTTTGTAGGATCCCGCTGGATAAAACCATTTTTTTCAAGACGCGACAGATGGCCATGAACCGTAGATGTAGATGACAGTTTTACCGCATTTCCGATTTCCCTTACGGTCGGCGGGTAGCCCTTTTCCTGGACTTCTTCATAAATGTATTGAAGCACTTCAATTTGGCGTGAATCTTTATTTTTAACCATGAGATCATCATCTCCGTAATCCTATATTTATATCGTTTAGGATACCATTAATCCCCCAAAAAATCAAACAGATGTTCGCATGTTCTTTGAAAATTATGTAAGAATATGCCTAGTATTGCCACAAATCCAGCAAATGTTGAAGCGTTTTCCAAAAATCGCTAAATTTATCCGTGATTGCTATTTCTTTTTCTCATAATCTTTAGTACAATTAATGAATGAATGCTTTGGAAAGGGGGATGAATACGTGTCAACAACAGCATGGGTAATGATGGTTATTTTAGGAATAGTAATAGGCGCGGTTGGCGGATTTTTCCTTGCAAGACGTTATATGGTAAAATATTTTGAAGAAAATCCACCGATCAATGAAGAAATGTTGCGTTCTATGATGATGCAGATGGGTCAAAAACCATCCGAAAGAAAAGTTAAACAAATTATGGCTTCGATGAAAGCACAATCAACAAAGAAAAAGAAATAGACTAATGAAATAATATACAAAATGTGGATCTTTACGGTTCCACATTTTTATTTTGTCTGAATAAACGCAAGAAAGGGGAAATATCCGTGAGTATTTTCAAAAAATTGAGTTGGTTTTTTCGTCAGGAATGGAAAGCCTATTTTGTGGGCGTCTTTTTCCTGATCATTGTGGCTATACTTCAGGTTGTATCGCCGCGCATCGTCGGAATCATTATCGATGAAATTGCACTTGGCACGTTAACGATGGCTTCTTTGTGGAAGTGGACAGCGATCATATTGATAGCGGGCGTGCTGCAGTACCTCTTCCGTTATATTTGGCGGATGAAGATTTGGGGAACTTCAGCAGAACTGGAAAAGATACTTCGGTCAAGATTGTTCAAGCATTTCACCGAAATGGATGCTGTCTTCTTCCAAAAGTACAGGACAGGCGATCTGATGGCGCATGCGACGAATGATTTGAATGCCATCCGCATGGTCGCTGGCGCAGGTATCCTGACATTGGCAGATTCAATTTCTTCAGGCGGGATCACGCTCTTTACGATGTTCTTCTTGATCGATTGGCGTTTGACGCTCATTGCTATGATCCCATTGCCGGCTTTGACGTTGGTGTCACGAATCCTCGGACAAAAGATGCATAAACGATTCCGCAAAGCACAGGCCGCTTTCTCGAGTTTGAATGACAAAACGCAAGAGAGCGTATCCGGCGTCAAAGTCATCAAAACTTTTGGTGAAGAAGAAGAGGATATTCGTGATTTCGAAGCAATGACAAAAGATGTCGTTGCAAAAAATAAATCTGTCTATCTGGTTGATGCCTTATTTGATCCAGCTATCCAACTTATTTTAGGACTTTCATTTGCGCTGACAATCATATTCGGAGGTCGCTTTGTCGTGGAAGGCAGCATCAGTATCGGTCAGTTGGTTTCGTTCATCAGTTACATCGGAATGATGGCCTGGCCAATGTTGGCAGTGGGCAGACTGTTCAATGTACTTGAGCGAGGCAGTGCCAGTTATAGCAGGATTGATGAGCTTCTGAAGGAAAAATCAACAATCCAGGAGCAGAAAAATGCCATCCGGACGGTGGTTTCAGGCGATCTGGATTTTCAGGTATCCTCATTCAACTATCCAAACAGCAAAGAAATTAGCCTCCATGATGTCACCTTCCATTTAAAGCGGGGGCAAACGTTAGGGATTGTCGGCAGAACTGGATCGGGCAAAAGTACGATTTTCCGTCTGCTGTTGCGTGAGTATGACCAATATACAGGCAGCATCAACTACAATGGGATCGATATTCGCGATTATTCATTGGATGCATTGCTGAGCGGAATCGGTTACGTTCCCCAAGACAACTTTCTGTTTTCTTCTGACGTCAGGGAAAATATCCGTTTCGCTGATCCATCCATCAGCCAGCAAAAGGTGGAGGAGGCAGCGCGCTTGACGGCCATTCATCATGATATCCTTGGCTTCCCCGCTGGATACGATACGCTGGTCGGCGAGAGAGGTGTTTCTCTGTCAGGTGGGCAAAAACAACGGATAGCGATTGCGCGAGCCTTAGTCACCGAACCAGAACTGCTTATTTTGGATGATTCTTTATCTGCTGTGGACGCGAAAACCGAAGAAGCAATCTTGACGGGACTCAAGCAACAACGAGCCGATCAGACAACAATCATCGCAGCCCATCGGATCAGCAGTGTGATGCATGCGAATGAAATCATCGTTCTTGATGAAGGACGCATCGTCGAACGCGGGACTCATCATGAGTTAATGGAATTGAACGGGTGGTACCGAAGAATGTATGAAAAACAACAACTCGAAACAAAATTGGAAGGGAAGGATGAAGCATGAGTGGATCAGCATGGTCTAAGACAATCCCATTGAAGGAACAGCTACGGGTAATCAAAAGAATTTTCCGATTTGCCCATCCTTTTCGTTATCAATTTTTCATCGCCTTGCTTTTCAGTATCGCGTTATCGTTGGTGAATGTTGTGGCCCCGCGAATCATCCAAATTTATATGGATGATTATCTGGCTGTGGGCGATGTCACGACCAATATCAGTCTGTTTTTTGCGATGGCCTATCTGGGATCCATACTGCTGAAGATGTTAGTCACTTATCTGCAGCGTTATATATTCAGCATGGCATCCGAACAAACTGTCGAGAATATCCGAAATGCTGTTTTCCGTAAAATCAATCAATTGGGGATGCGTTATTATGATACAACTCCAGCTGGTTCGATCGTTTCTCGCGTCACCAATGACACAGAAACCATCAAAGAATTCTGGAATGTGTTTTTGGCTTTGGCAGAAGGGATTTTCAGCATCATTACCGTGTTCATCGCCATGTGGACATTGGACAAGCAGATTTCCTTGCTCTTCATCGTTTTTGTCCCGATAATGGCAGGTCTGATTTGGTATTATCAAAAATACAGCACACGTGTTTACCGGACGATGCGTGAAAGACTGAGCCAGCTGAATACGAAATTAAATGAATCCATTTCCGGTATGGCAATCATTCAGCAGTTCCGCCAAGAAAAACGTCTGCGCGCAGAATTTGATGCAATCAATGATGATTACAGTAAAGGTCGCGTAGCGATGGTCCAGATGAATGCTTTGATGTTGATGCCGGTCGTCAACCTATTGCAGGCAATTGCTTTGGCGATTGTCCTTTGGTTATTTGGCTACCAGACTTTGAACGGCGTTGTGGAGTTGGGGGTCATCTATGCATTCACTACCTATATCCAAAATTTCTTCCGTCCTATGGGAATGATGATGGACAACCTCAGCGCCCTGCAGGACGGTATCGTCTCCAGTTCCAGGGTCCTGAGTGTATTGGATAACGCCGAATTGGCGCCAAATCAACCCGCAGATTCGGAATTGGAGATCAGTCAGGGCAGAATCGAATTTAAAGATGTTTCTTTCTCTTATGACGGGAAACAGGATGTGCTGAAAGGCATCAGCTTTACAGCCAATCCGGGTGAAACGGTAGCGTTGGTCGGGCATACCGGCAGCGGTAAAAGCTCGATCATCAATGTGTTGCTGCGTTTTTACGAATTCGAGAAGGGCGATATTTTGATTGATGGGAAATCGATAAAGGCATATCCAATCGAGGAAATTCGTTCGAAAATAGGTTTGGTCCTTCAAGATTCTTTCCTTTTTTACGGGGATATCTCGCATAATATCCGATTGATGAATAAGGACTACACCGATCGGGATATAGAGGCTGCGGCTGCGTTTGTGCATGCCGATTCATTCATAGAGTCGCTTCCCGGAGGTTACCACGCAAAAGTGATTGAACGTGGAGCCAGCTATTCAAGCGGCGAGCGTCAATTGATTTCGTTTGCCCGTACGATTTTACGGGATCCAAAAGTGCTCATCCTCGATGAGGCAACAGCCAATATCGACACCGAAACGGAGCTGTTGATCCAAGAAAGCATGCGCAAGATGCGTGAAGGCCGAACAACGATTGCGATTGCACATCGTTTGTCGACCATCAGGGATGCTCACCTGATCCTAGTGCTGGACAAAGGGCGCGTCATCGAAAGAGGCACACATGAAGAGCTGATCGCCAAGCGGGGAACCTATTATGACATGTACATGCTCCAGTCAATGAACGATTGACCAAACGAATCGGCAGCAATGTCAAAAAACAGCACCGGAAATTTTCCGGTGCTGTTTTTTTTGAAAGCTGCTGCATACTTGACATCAAACATCAGCTGATTTATTTCGCTACATACACAAAGTTCGGATCGATTTCCTGATCCAACTGACGGAAAGTAGTCCCGAGCAATTCGTCGTAGGCCGCCAATTCTTCTCTGGAGATCCGCTTTTCCTTCGGCAGGTATATGGGCTTGCCGAAGCGGACTGTCGCTTTTTTGCGTTTCAAAATAAGATCTTTGAATGTGAGCGGGCCTTGATAGACAACTGGGAGGATCGGTACATTGGCCAATTTGGCTATGGATGAAGTTCCACCTTTGATTTCGGTGGAATGTCTCGATCCGGTCGGAAAAATCAGCAGATTGGTTTTTCCTTCTTTCAGGATGGAAACAGGCTGTTTCAGTGCACTCGGACCCGGGTTTTCACGATTGACAGGGAACGCGTTCATATGAGTGAGTACCCAGGTGATAAATTTCCCCTTGAAAAGCTCTTGCTTCGCCATTGAGGAAAAGATATGCGGGTAAACACCAAAAGAAATAAAAACTGGATCCAGCAGACTTCTGTGGGGTGCTGCAAGGATGAAGACTGTATCCTTTGGAATGTACTCTTTGTTTTGGATTTCGGTCTTGCCGTTCACTATCCAGACCAGAAATCTCACAATGTTAACAACTGCTTTAAAAAACATGACAGGTCTCCTTTTGCTTTAGCATTATGCTAATTAGTATGTGATAGTTTGTGTAATATTTCAAGCTAAATATTCATCTCCGGCAAGCGTCAATGGGGAAGAAGGTATATTTTTCGACGGAATTGCAGTACAATAAAGAGTGGACAGCAAGAAGCAGAGGAAGTGATAGCGTGAAATGGAGTATGCCGGACAAGTTGATACAAGAGGGACGCGAATATGTGAATGAGGACCGTGTGCTATCCGTACAACCGGATTTCCACACTCAGGTTTGGCATTGTGAAGTGCTCGGCAGTAAAATGTATCATGTCACCTTAGATGGTACAGCCAGAGAACAGGATCTATGCCAGTGTAAATACTGGAAAAACCATCAGTATTGCAAGCATACGATCGCTGTTGAATTATATCTGAAAGAGAAATGCGGCACCCGAATTTTGACGGAAAGCAGTGCAGAGCAGTTTCAGGTAGATGCAGAAACGGCCGGTCAGGAATTTGTGAATGACTTGACGCAGATTTTCTTCCAAGAAAATAAAGGTGCCCAGAGCCTGACGACCCGAGCTGATTTTTTAGTGCAGTATACGCTGCAGATTCTCCGCATGAAACCAAATAATCTGATGCAAAACACAGGTGAACATGTATTAGCTCTTTCCTTGCGTGCAGGGATTGATAAATCGTATATGGTTACAAATATAGAACAATTTACGGAACAATTCACCAAACAAGAAAAATGGGATTACCGTCTTGGAGATGCGATCGACTTTCGGTCTGTGAAGATACAGGAATCGGACCAAGCCATCATCCATCGACTGCATAAATTGTTGGAAGAGCAACCCGCGGCGTTGAACAAGCAATTGTTGAATGTCACGGCCAGAAAATTGGATTCCTATCTGATTATTCCGCCGAGTTCAGCGCACTCCCTTTTGGAAGATTTAATCCAAACCGGCAGGGTGGAATGGATTCACGGTGATGATACATATCCGGATGTGCAGATCAGTCCCGAAAAACCGGGTTATCAATTCCTGTTGGGAAAAAAAGGCAGAGGAATAGAGCTTCGCATCCAGCGCGACAACATTACTCATCTATTGGAGTACGACTGGTTAATCGAAGCCAACAAAATCCATCCGCTCAGTGCGCAACAGCATAAATTGTTAGGATACCTCTCATTTTTTGAGAAACGTTTTGAGGACTCAGATGTGATCGGAGTCGAAGAGTCCGATGTATCGGATTTGCTGACCTACGTTATCCCGTTGTTGAAACAGATAGGAACAGTGCACTTCAGCGATGAACTGGAACGTAACATCATCGATGAACCATTGACTGTCTCAATCCATTTCCGCGGCCCGGCAAAAAGGATAAAAGGGGAAATTTTATTCAAATACGGAGAAACAGTCTTCAATCAAAACCGCGCCGCCAAAACGGCTTCCCAATTCTTGATCAGAGACACAATAGCGGAAGAGAGAATCCTGCAGGTGTTGGAAGCTTTGGAATTCAACATCATCGAAAACCAAATATCTTTCCTGGCTGCAAAAGATATCGACCTATTCAGCTTTCTTTACAGAAAAGTACCAACATTGCGCCGCTATGCTGAAGTGGAATTAAGTCCGGATCTGCAGAACCTGGTAGTCGAGGACACAGTCGTGTCAACTTCAGTCCAACGCAGAACAAGGGATTCTTTTTTGGATATTCGTTTTGATGTTGACGGAATTTCGGATAATGAAATAGACAAATTACTGAACAGTTTAAAAAAAAATGACGCCTATTACAAGACGGAGGACGGGCGAATATTGTCTTTGGAGACGGAAACAATGAGGGAGATGAATCGCTTCCTTTCGTTGATCAAAGATGAGTCACAAGTTCGTGAGGGGACTCTGTCCATGCCAATGATAAAAAGCCTGACGCTTGAAAAAGAAATCAATGACTTGAACCCTGAGGTAGGCAGTCAAGCTTTCCTTAATGAACTTTATCATTTCATCAAGCACCCGGATGAGTTTCCCGCTGAACTACCGAAATCGTTGCAAGCGGATTTGCGTCCCTATCAAGCGACCGGCTTCAAATGGCTAAAGTTCCTTGCCAACTATGGTTTGGGTGGTATTTTGGCTGATGAAATGGGACTCGGTAAGACGCTACAGCTGATCACCTTCTTGCTCAGTGAAGTAGAAGAAGGCAAAAACGAAAATAAACCTGCTCTCGTGATCGCTCCGGCTTCGCTGATATACAACTGGAAGTACGAATTCCAGAAATTCGCACCTTTGCTTCAGATCATCGTCATCAGCGGCGTGAAAAAGGAACGGGAAGAGCAATTGTCCCAACTGCCGGAGAGCGGTATCGCAATCACATCTTATCAAAGTTTCCGTCAGGACATCGAATCTTATCAAAAGTGTGATTTCTATGCGATGATTCTGGATGAATCCCAGTACGTCAATAACTATAACACCAAGACGTTCCGTGCCATTGCGAAAATGAACGCCCGAGTCAACATAGCATTGAGCGGTACGCCGATCGAGAACAGCGTAACGGAGTTTTGGGCGATATTCCAATTGATCCTGCCTGGGTTATTTCCAAAATTGCAGGAATTCAAAAAAATGCCACTCGAAGATATTTCGAAAACAGCCAAACCCTTTATGTTGCGGCGGTTGAAGGCGGATGTGTTGGGCGACCTGCCGGAGAAATCGGAAGCGGACATATACAGCAGTCTAAACCGTGAACAGAAAGTCATGTATTTGGCTTATCTGCAGCAACTGCAGGAAAAGGTATCTGATTATGACAGTGAGGATTTCCAACGGAACCGGATGGAAATCTTGGCCGGGTTGACTCGTTTGCGTCAAATTTGCTGTGATCCCCGTTTGGTGGATCCTGTTTATGAGGGAGGATCCGGAAAATTGGAGCAACTGGTCGAAATATTGAGGAATGCTCAAGAAAACAACCAGCATGTTTTGGTTTTTTCACAGTTCACTTCCATGCTCAAGTTGATTGAAGCGGAATTGGCCAAGGAAAACTTAAGTCATCTGTACCTCAGCGGAAAAACCCCACCTGCAGAAAGAATTACGCTCGTAAATCAGTTCAACGAAGGCAATACGGACGTCTTTTTGATTTCACTGAAGGCGGGCGGCACCGGGCTGAACCTGACTGGCGCTGACACTGTCATCCTTTTCGATCTGTGGTGGAACCCGGCAGTCGAAGAGCAAGCCGCAGGCAGAGCGCATCGCATCGGACAAAAGAAAAACGTGCAAGTGTATCGTTTCATTGCAGAGGGAACCATCGAAGAGAAAATCAATCAACTCCAGCAAGATAAAAAAATGCTCTTTGATCAGTTGGTCGTATCGGAAGGGGAAGAAGCGCTCAACAGACAACGGTTGACGAATGATGATATCAAGCAGATTCTGGGGATACAATCCTGATATATCCTATAAAAAAGTTTCTGTTATTCATTTTCAGAAAAAAGACTTGCTTCTTTCAGCGTAATTCGATATAATTATCAACGGTGCAAAACCACATTTCACACCTTGATCGATACGGCGGACGTTGCTTATCGTAAGATGAGTTTCTGCTGTAGAAGAAATCGGGGGAGGAAAATAAAAACAAACTTGGAGGAAATAAACATGGCAGTAATTTCAATGAAACAATTATTGGAAGCAGGCGTACACTTCGGTCACCAGACTCGTCGTTGGAACCCAAAAATGAAGAGATACATCTTTACAGAGAGAAACGGTATCTACATCATCGACTTGCAAAAAACCGTAAAATTAGTAGACGAAGCATACAAATATATGCTTAATGTTGCTGAAGAAGGCGGCGTAGCTTTATTCGTAGGGACTAAAAAACAAGCGCAAGATTCAATTAAAGACGAAGCTATCCGTTCAGGTCAGTTCTTCGTAAATCACCGTTGGTTAGGTGGTACTTTGACTAACTGGGATACTATCCAAAAACGTATCAAACGTTTGAAATCAATCGAAGCTATGTCTGAAGACGGCACTTTCGAACTACTTCCTAAAAAAGAAGTTTCAATCTTGAAAAAAGAACAAGAACGTTTGGAAAAATTCTTGGGCGGTATCAAAGATATGCCTAGAATCCCGGATGTAATGTTCATCGTTGACCCAAGAAAAGAAAGAATCGCTGTTCAAGAAGCGCACAAATTGAACATTCCTATCGTCGCTATGGTTGACACTAACTGTGATCCAGATGAAATCGACGTAGTAATCCCTTCAAATGATGATGCTATCCGTGCAGTTAAATTGATCACTGCTAAAATGGCTGATGCTTTCATCGAAGGCAACCAAGGAAATGATCAAGCTGAAATTTCTGTTGAAGAAACTTTTGCGGCTGAAGCTGACGAAGCAACTTCATTAGAAGAAATCGTTGAAGTCGTTGAAGGCGACAACGAATAATATTTCCTATTTAGTTTGAAGCAATGAGCTGTCTCAGAAAAGAAGAAAGATATAGCCAATTAGGTAGCCGACATCTTTTCTATCTCTTTGGGGCAGCTTTTTTTATGAAAAAGAATATTCAGGAGGAATCATAAAATGGCACAAGTAACAGCAAAAATGGTTAAAGAATTACGCGACATGACAGGCGTAGGCATGATGGATGCTAAAAGAGCTCTAGTAGAAGTCGATGGCGACATGGACAAAGCGGTTGACTACCTAAGAGAAAATGGTATGGCAAAAGCAGCCAAAAAAGCTGACCGTATCGCTGCTGAAGGACTTGCAAACGTATATGTTGACGGAAATACAGCTGTTATCGCTGAAATCAATGCCGAAACTGACTTTGTTGCGAAAAACGACAAATTCCAAAACTTGGTAGCTGATATTACAGCAATCATCGCTAAAAACAAACCAGAAACGTTGGAAGCTGCTTTAGCGATCGAAACTGCAGACGGCTCATTGAACGATGTCATCTTGAATGCTACTACTGTAATCGGCGAAAAAATTACTTTGCGTCGCTTTGCTATCGTTGAAAAAACAGATGCTGATGCTTTCGGCGCATACCTGCACCAAGGCGGACGTATCGCTGTATTGACAGTTTTGGAAGGCTCTACGGATGCTGATGCTGCTAAAGATATTTCTATGCACATCGCTGCCATCAATCCTAAATATGTTTCTCGCGACGAAGTTTCCGCAGAAGAACTTGAGCATGAAAAGAAAGTTCTGACTGAACAAGCTTTGAACGAAGGCAAACCAGCTAACATCGTTGAAAAAATGATCGTAGGCCGTTTGAACAAATTCTTGAGCGAAATTTCATTGAACGACCAACCATTCGTTAAAGATCCAGATCAAACAGTTTCACAATTTGCTGCTTCAAAAGGCGGCGTTGTTAAATCATTCGTTCGCTACGCTGTAGGCGAAGGTATCGAGAAACGCTCTGTGGACTTTGCAGAAGAAGTAATGAGCCAAGTTAAAAAATAATGAAAATTGCCCCTTAATTGGGGCTTTTTTATCATAGTCATAAGCCTGATTAATCAGGGGTCAGCCAATTACGGAGGGAAATATAGAATGAGTGAACCAAAATACAAACGCGTTGTTTTAAAACTAAGTGGTGAAGCTTTAGCGGGCGACACCGGTTTCGGAATTAACCCACCGACGATTGAAGAAATCGTAAAAGAAATCAAAGAAGTACATGACTTGGGTGTGGAGATAGCTATCGTTGTGGGCGGCGGCAATATTTGGCGCGGCACGACAGGCGCTGAAATGGGTATGGAGAGAGCGCAAGCCGACTATATGGGCATGCTTGCGACTGTCATGAATTCTCTGGCTCTTCAGGATGCCTTGGAGAATGAAGGGGTTCCTACCCGTGTTCAGACTTCCATCGAAATGAGACAAATTGCCGAACCGTATATCCGCAGAAGAGCTGTCCGTCACCTTGAAAAAGGACGCGTAGTGATATTTGCTGCCGGTACCGGCAATCCATACTTCTCTACTGACACGACAGCAGCCCTTCGTGCCGCTGAAATCAATGCTGATGTTATTTTGATGGCTAAGAACAATGTTGATGGGGTCTATTCATCCGATCCGATGAAGGACTTGAATGCAACTAAATTCTCTGAATTGACTCATTTGGATGTTATTTCCAAAGGATTGCAAGTAATGGATACTACAGCAAGCTCATTAAGCATGGATAACGACATCCCGCTGGTTGTATTTAACTTAAACAGACAAGGGAATATTCGCCGTGTTATAATGGGAGAAGATATCGGAACGACTGTTAGGGGGAAATAATTATGGTTAAAGAAATCCTTGATAATGCGATCGACAGAATGAAAAAAACGGAAGCTGCACTGATCCGCGAACTAGGCTCGATTCGAGCAGGCCGCGCGAATGCGAGTTTATTGGATCGTATCGAAGTTGAATACTACGGAACGAGCACACCAGTGAATCAATTAGCATCCATCACGATTCCTGAAGGACGCATGTTGTTGGTCACACCTTACGACAAATCCAGTATCGGTGATATCGAACGCGCGATTTACCAAAGCGACTTGGGCATCAACCCAGCCAATGACGGCAACGTCATTCGTTTGGTGATTCCGGCATTGACTTCAGAGCGTCGTAAAGAGTTGGCAAAAACTGTGGGCAAAGAAAACGAGGCAGCTAAGATTTCTATCCGCAATATTCGCCGTGATGCCATCGAGGCGTTGAAAAAAGCAGAAAAGAACAAAGAAATCACAGAAGACGAGTTACGGACTTATGAAAAGAAAGTACAAGAGTTCACCGACAAATCTTCCAAAGAAATAGACAAAATAACGGCGGACAAAGAAAAAGAAATTTTGGACGTTTAACATTCCATTCGTTGGAAAGCAGCCAGGGCACAAATCATTTCGAATGATTTGTGCCCTGGCTCTTTTTAAAAATTATATAAATTCCGGTTAATCATAGGAATTCAGGCGGGTTTTTGTTAAAATAAAAAGAGTTATGAAAAAGTGAGGGATAAAGCATGGCTCTATTCAAGAGTGAGAATCCAAAAACAGATTTGCAGTTTGACGAAAATGGCATCATTCCAGCTCATGTTGCCATCATTATGGATGGGAACGGCCGTTGGGCAAAGAAAAAACTGATGCCACGGGTTTACGGACACAAAGAGGGTATGAATACGGTTAAAAAGATAACCATAGAGGCAAGCCGCCTTAATGTGAAGGTATTGACGCTGTATGCCTTTTCGACTGAAAACTGGAAACGTCCGACTGACGAAGTCAATTTTTTGATGGGATTGCCCATCGATTTTTTTGATGTCTTTATGCCGGAGTTGATGCAGAACAACATCAAAGTGACGACCATCGGCTGGATCGATCAGTTGCCCGAGAAGACGCTTAAAGTCGTGCAAAATGCAATCGAAAAGACAAAGGACAATACCGGTCTTATTTTGAATTTTGCGTTGAATTATGGTTCCAGGGCTGAAATCCTTCAAGCTACAACGATGATTGCGCACGATGTCGCAGCAGGAAAACTCTCGGCAGACGCAATCACTGATGACGTATTCTCTTGTTACCTATTCACAAGCGGTCTTGGTGAATGGCAGGATCCTGACTTGCTGATCCGTACCAGTGGAGAAATCCGTCTCAGCAACTTCTTGCTGTGGCAGGCAGCGTACAGCGAAATGTACTTTACGGAAGAATTTTGGCCTGATTTTTCGATAGCCAGCTTGCGGGCGGCTTTAGCAGAATATCAGCATCGCAATCGTCGTTTCGGCGGCATATAGGGAGGATATTATGAAGGAAAGAGTAATCACAGGCCTAGTGGCTGCCGCAGTATTCATCCCATTCTTGTGGCTTGGGGGACTGCCGCTGCAACTGCTCATGACAGCAATCGGTTTGATCGCTGTTCAAGAACTATTGAAGATGAAAAAGCTGTCCATCTTCAGTGTGGAAGGTATCATCACTGCTTTGGCGACCGTATTATTGATGTTGCCGGAATCTTATCTGCAGTTCATCCCCGATGGCATCGATGCGATGCTTTTAATTTATCTGGAGGCGTTGGTACTGTTCATTTTTACTGTGTTCTCGCGGAATGATTTTACCTTCGACGATGCAGCCGCTTCTGTCCTGACCTCCCTTTATGTCGGGAGAGGATTTTATTATTTCATGCAGACAAGGGACATCGGTTTTTGGATGGTGCTCTTAGTGTTGTTCATCATTTGGGGAACGGATATCGGCGCATACATGATCGGAAGAAAAATTGGCAAGAACAAGTTGGCTCCGGCTATCAGCCCAAATAAAACAATCGAAGGATCTGTCGGCGGTTCGATAGCCGCTGTGCTGATCGCCATCGTATTTTTCCATTACTACAATCCGCTGGAGTTATCTTTAGGACTCCAGATCATGCTGGCAGCCTTACTTTCGGTCTGTGGCCAGATGGGGGATTTGGTAGAATCGGCATTCAAACGTTATTTTGGCGTCAAGGATGCCGGGAAGATATTACCCGGACACGGCGGCATGCTTGATCGTTTTGACAGCACGCTTTTTGTGATGCCGGTGTTCCATATTTTTCTGCATTTCATCTTTTAACAAAGCGAAGACACGCTACAAAAAGGGAGGGATTACATGTTTCAGACAATCATAACGTTCATCATCGTGTTCAGCATATTAGTGATCATCCACGAATTCGGCCATTTCTATTTTGCGAAAAAAGCTGGCATTCTGGTTCGTGAATTCGCAATCGGCATGGGACCGAAAATCTTCTCTCATCGCAAAAACGGGACAACCTACACAATCCGGATGCTGCCCATCGGTGGTTATGTGCGGATGGCCGGCATCGGGGATGAGGACACCGAGTTGAAACCGGGTATGCCGCTTAACATCACCCTTGATGAAGAGCAACAGGTCATTCAAATAGATTTGAGCAACAAACAGCATTTGCAGGCTGTGCCGATAGAATTACTGGAGGCTGATCTGGAACACGCACTTTTCATAAAAGGAATCATTCCGGGAAGTTCAGAACCCGTTAGATACGCAGTAAAACGCGATGCGACAATCATCGAGACCGACGGAACAGAAGTTCAGATCGCTCCCATCGATGTACAATACCAATCAGCGCCTTTGCTGAAACGGATGCTGACAAACTTCGCCGGACCGATGAATAATTTCATTTTGGGTATCGCGGTATTCATCGCGATTGCGTTCGTGCAAGGCGGCGTTACAGTAAACGAGAGTCGCTTGGGAGAAATCCAACCTGACAGCCCGGCGGAAGCAGCCGGATTGCGGGAGAATGACGAAGTATTGGCTGTTAATGGTGATGCAACCGCTGACTGGACGGAACTGGTTACGTCCATCCAAGCCAATCCGGGCAACCAAATCACACTTACAGTCGTGACTGATGGAGAAGAAGCGCGTGATGTCCTCGTCACACCTGACACGAAAACTGATGAACAAGGCAACGAGTATGGTTTGATCGGTGTCGCTGTCCCGATGAATCGCACGCTGATGGCTAAAATCAGCTACGGATTCAAAGAATTTTGGGTGATTGCCACTTCCATTTTCGGATTGGTCTTTGCCATGTTCAGGACCGGCTTTCAGGCTGACTCATTCGGCGGGCCTGTCGCTATTTATGCGGCCACCGAGCAAGTCGTTGATTATGGCTTTCTGAGCGTACTCAGTTTTCTGGCCTATTTGAGCATCAACCTTGGTGTCGTGAATCTATTGCCGATTCCAGCATTGGATGGCGGGAAACTACTGCTGAACCTAGTTGAAGGAATCAGAGGCAAGCCGTTGGATCCAGAGAAGGAAGGCATCATCACGGCTATCGGAATGGGGCTGTTGCTTCTGCTGATGGTCATCGTCACTTGGAATGATATTCAAAGATTTTTCTTTGGCCAATGATAGGAAGAAAATAAGAAGATTCAAAGAAAGGAACGTTCATTCTTTGAATCTTTTTGTTTGTTAGTTGAGAAGGAGAGATCAAATGTCGTTATCGAAACATGAATTGTTCCAGCAGATGTTGGAACAGATAAATTTGCATCACCAGCCGGAGTATCTACCGTATTTTGAAAACGGGGAAATCGAACAAGTCATCGTGCATAAAAAATCAAAATTATGGTCATTTCAGTTCGTTTTTGATAACGTTCTGCCTTTCGAAGTGTTCACTGCTTTGATGAACCACATGAAAATAAAATTCCAATCCATCGCCACAATCGATTTTCAGATCAAAACCAGGAAACCGATTTTGACGAATGAGAGCATCTTGGACTATTGGGAAACAGTCGTCCAACGCAGCAATATATCATCACCACTGGTTCTGAGTCTTTTTGCCAAACATACACCCGTTGTTTTGGACAATAAAGTCGTTATCAGTGTTGAAAACGAAATCACCAAAAATCATTTGGCAGACAACTACTTGTCCATTATCCAACAGAATTACCTGGTCTTGGGATTTCCGAGTTTCCAGATCACAATCGAAGTGGACGAGGCAGCATCCGAAGCCAGAATGGCACAATATCTGGCCCGAAAACAAGAACAGGATGAAATGTTGGTCAAACAAGCAGAGGAAGCCATCAAACAAAATCAGCAGGATAGACAGCGCAGCGACGGCTCGCAATCTAAAGGCAGCAATAACGGCCCCTTGCTGATCGGCAGACAGATTTCCAGCAAGGAAGAAATCAAGCAGATGGCCTCAATCACCGAAGAAGAGCGTTCGGTGGTCATTGAAGGCTATATTTTCGACAGTGAAATCCGCGAATTGCGGTCCGGGCGGAAACTGCTCGTATTTAAAATGACGGATTATACCTCTTCCTTTTCGGTAAAACTGTTTTCGTCGAATGAAACGGATGAACAGAACTTTGAGCTTGTCAAAAAAGGAATCTGGGTGCGCGTGCGCGGGAGTGTCCAAGAAGACACTTTCATGCGGGATCTGGTTGTGAACGGCCGAGACGTGAACGAAGTTGCTCATGCGGAACGGAAAGATCGTGCGCCTGAAGACGAAAAAAGGGTGGAATTGCACCTGCATTCAAATATGAGTCAGATGGATGCCACCAATGGGATCGGTGATTTTGTCAAACAAGCGGCAAAATGGGGACATAAGGCCATCGCTCTGACCGACCATGCTGCTGCGCAAGGCTATCCGGATGCTCACGCAGCCGGAAAAGCGAATAACGTAAAAATATTGTACGGAATTGAAGCATATGTCGTCGATGACGGCGTTCCGATAGCCTATAATCCGGTCCATGAGGATCTAAGTGAAGCGACCTATGTCGTATTCGACGTTGAAACAACGGGGTTATCGGCAGTTTACGACACGATCATCGAGCTGGCTGGCGTAAAAATGTACAAAGGAAATGTCATCGAAACATTCGAAGAATTCATCAATCCGGGCCATCCGTTATCGCAGACGACCATCCAATTGACGGGCATAACCGATGATATGGTCCGCGATTCCAAGCCGGAAAAAACGGTGCTCGAGGAGTTCGCTGCATTCGCCGAGGGGACCATTCTTGTAGCCCACAATGCCAGCTTTGACATGGGCTTTTTGAACAACAGCTATGAACGCTATGGTATGGCCGAAGCGCCACAACCTGTAATCGATACCTTGGAGATGTCCCGTTTCCTGCACCCGCAATTGAAATCCCATCGTTTGAATACGTTGGCGAAACGCTATGGTGTCGGTTTGGAACAGCATCACCGGGCCGTTTATGATTCCGAAACAACCGGCGCCCTCTGCTGGATATTCCTGAAGGAAGCCCGCGAAGAACACAACATTCTATTTCATGATGAACTGAACAAATACATCGGCGGCGGCGATTCATACAAACGAGCGCGGCCGTTCCATGCAACGATTTTGGCAAAAAACCAGGATGGGCTGAAGGACCTTTTCAAAATCATTTCTGCTTCTAATATTGATTATTATTACCGGACACCGCGTCTGCCGCGCAGCGTTCTGCAAGCATCCCGGGAAAACTTATTGATCGGCTCCGCCTGCAGCGAAGGCGAAATATTTGAGGCGATGATGCAAAAAGGGGCAGAGGCTGCTAAAGCGAAAGCCAAGTTCTATGATTACATCGAAGTTATGCCAAAAGAGGTCTATGCGCCGCTCATCACGAGAGAACTGGTGAAAAATGAAAGTGATCTGGAAGAGATCATTACCCAAATCGTTGCCATCGGCGATGAATTGGGCAAGACGGTCGTCGCAACCGGGAATGTGCATTACTTGAACAAGGAAGACGCCATCTACCGGGAAATATTGATTGGGTCTTTGAAGGTGAATCAAGGAAAAGTCCTGCATCTGCCGGAAGCCCATTTCCGGACGACAGACGAGATGTTGGATTGTTTCTCCTTCCTCGGCAAAGAAAAAGCCAAGGAGATCGTTGTATCTAATTCCCAAAAAATTGCCGACAGCATCGATGAAATAATCCCAATCAAGGATCAGTTGTACACGCCGAACATGGAGGGGGCGAATGAGGAAGTCACAAGGCTCTCCTATGATGAAGCCAAACGGCTCTACGGAGAACAACTCCCTGAACTGGTCGAAAAAAGGCTGGAAAAAGAACTGAATTCGATCATCGGAAACGGCTTCTCGGTCATCTATCTGATTTCCCAAAAACTGGTTCTGAAAAGCAACCAGGACGGCTATCTGGTTGGATCCCGGGGCTCGGTTGGCTCAAGTTTTGTAGCCACCATGACCGGTATAACGGAAGTCAATCCTTTACCGCCGCATTACCGGTGTCCGGAATGCAAATATTCCTACTTCTATGAAGATGGCTCGATCGGTTCCGGCTACGACTTGGAAAAGAAGGACTGCCCGAAATGCGGAGCGGATATGGACCGAGACGGGCACGACATCCCTTTTGAAACCTTCCTTGGATTCTACGGGGACAAGGTACCTGATATCGACTTGAACTTTTCAGGGGAATATCAAGCCCACGCCCATGCTTACACCAAGGAGCTCTTCGGTGAGGAATATGTGTACCGTGCCGGAACAATAGGTACAGTGGCTGATAAAACAGCTTTTGGCTATGTCAAAGCCTATGAGCGGGATCACAATTTCAGATTCTCGTCAGCGGAAATCGATCGGTTGGCAAAAGGCTGCACGGGAGTAAAAAGGACGACGGGACAGCATCCAGGCGGTATCATCGTCATTCCGGACTACATGGATGTCTATGATTTTACACCTATCCAGTTCCCGGCCGATGCCCAAGATTCTGAATGGAAAACGACCCACTTTGACTTCCACTCTATCCATGATAACGTGCTGAAATTGGATATACTGGGACACGACGATCCGACTGTAATCCGGATGCTGCAAGATCTATCCGGAATCGATCCCCAGACGATCCCACCCAATGATCCGGATGTCATGAAGATTTTCGGCAGTACTGATGTATTGGGTGTCACGCCTGAACAAATATTCAGTAAAACCGGTACACTCGGAATTCCCGAATTCGGGACGCGCTTTGTCCGGGGAATGCTGGAGCAGACAAGTCCGAACACATTTGCGGAATTGCTGCAGATTTCCGGTCTTTCCCACGGAACAGATGTTTATTTGGGCAATGCCGAAACACTCATCCGCGAGAACAATATCCCGCTGGCGGATGTTATCGGTTGTCGTGATGACATCATGGTCTATCTGATCCATCACGGTATGGATGATGGTTTGGCCTTCAAAATCATGGAAAGTGTCCGGAAAGGGAAAGGGATCCCAGACGATTGGCAGGCGGAGATGCGGGCAAAAGAAATACCTGAATGGTATATCCAATCGTGCCTGAAGATCAAATATATGTTCCCGAAAGCCCATGCTGCGGCATATGTATTGATGGCTTTGCGCGTCGCTTATTTCAAAGTGCACCAACCGATCCGTTATTATTGTGCTTTCTTCTCCGTGCGCGCGCAGGATTTCGATTTAGTCGCGATGACGCAAGGGAAAGAAATGATCAAGACCCGCATGAAAGAAATCATGGATAAAGGGTTGGAAGCTTCAGTCAAGGAAAAAAGTTTGCTTACCGTACTGGAATTGGCGAACGAGATGGTGGAGCGCGGCTTCAATTTCAAAATGGTCGATCTTGACAAATCGCACGCGAATAATTTCGTGATCGAGGGGGATACGCTGATTGCGCCGTTCCGGGCTATTCCGGGACTAGGCGGCAACGTGGCGAACCAGATTGTTCAAGCCAGGGAAAACCAACCATTCTTATCCAAAGAAGATTTGGCGACAAGAGGGAAAGTTTCAAAGACAATCATTGATTACATGAATGAAAACGGAGTGTTGAAAAACTTACCCGATGAAAATCAACTTTCTTTATTTGATTTTTAAGGAAAGGCTATTCCAAAGCCGTTAGGTTGGTAGGTCCTTGCATTTACTGACACAATGGTGTATGATTATAAAAGAATAAGTCGTCGGAAGGAGTGAGCGGAAACGCTCACTCTTTTTACGCAGTCAGCCAATGTATGACAGTGGTGTAGGATTGATAAAGGAGGATTTCTGTGAGTCGTGTAGTAGATGAAGTTCGTGTAGTGGTTCAACCAATAGTTGATGAACAGAATTTAGAATTAGTGGATATGGAGTTTTTGAAGGAAGGGAAAAACTGGTTTCTCAGAATTTATATAGATAAGCCAGGCGGTATCGATATTGAAGAGTGTGCATTGATCAGCGAAAAAGTCAGTGAAGCACTGGACGCTATTGATCCAGATCCGATCCCTCAGGCATATTTCCTGGAGGTGTCCTCGCCAGGTGCAGAACGTCCATTGAAGACGGAAGCAGATATGCAGAATGCTATCGGCAAATACGTGCATCTGTCCTTCTATCAAGCAATAGATGGCGAGAAATTCTATGAAGGAACGTTGAAGGAAGTAAACGATGACTCCGTTGTATTGACGATCAGAATCAAAACCAGAACAAAAGATATCGAAATCGAAAGAAAACAGATCGCAAACGCAAGATTGGCTATCCAATTTTAATCATTTTTTGAGATAGGAGTGAACGAGTAATATGAGCAAAGAAATGTTAAGTGCTCTTGAAGTGTTGGAAAAAGACAAAGGTATTTCAAAAGAGATTGTCATCAGTGCGTTGGAAGCTGCGCTTGTGTCTGCTTACAAACGTAATTACGGACAAGCCCAAAACGTTGAAGTGGAATTTGATACTAAAAAAGGGGACATCCATGTTTACGCAGTTAAAGAAGTAGTGGATATGGTGTTCGATTCGACTTTGGAAGTAAGTTTGGAGGATGCTCTGCAGATCAACAAAGCTTACGAACTAGGCGATAAGATCCGTTTTGAGGTTACTCCGAAAGATTTTGGACGGATTGCCGCTCAAACAGCCAAACAAGTCATCATGCAACGCATCCGTGAGGCGGAGCGCAGCATCGTCTACAATCAATTCATCGCTTATGAAAATGATATTTTGACGGGTGTCGTCGAAAGAATGGATAGCCGCTATATTTATGTGAGCCTTGGAAAAATTGAAGCAGTATTATCCAAGCAGGAACAAATACCGAATGAAACGTTCCAGCCGCATGACCGCATCAAAGTTTACGTCACAAAAGTCGAGAACACTTCAAAAGGGCCACAGGTTTTTGTCAGCCGTAGCCATCCCGACTTGCTGAAGCGCTTGTTCGAACAAGAAGTTCCGGAAATCTTCGACGGAGTAGTCGAAATCGTCTCGATCGCCCGTGAAGCCGGAGACCGGTCAAAAGTAGCCGTGCGCTCCCGCGATAAAAACGTCGACCCTGTCGGCACCTGCGTAGGACCAAGAGGCCAGCGTGTCCAAGCGATCGTAAACGAATTGCGCGGAGAGAACATGGATATCGTTGAGTGGAACGAAGATCCATCGATCTACATCGGAAATGCGTTGAATCCGGCACAAGTCGTGAACGTTGATTTCCATCAAGCAGACGGCAGTTGCACAGTGATCGTTCCTGATTATCAACTATCACTGGCAATCGGTAAGAAAGGTCAAAATGCACGCTTAGCGGCTAAATTGACAGGCTATAAAATCGATATTAAGTCCGAAACGGAGTATAATAAGTTATTGATGGAATCCGGTGCCCAAAAAGTTGCATCCGATGAAGACGATGCTGACACGCTTCATTCTTTCGCTGGCTTGGACAAAATTTTCACGGCAGAGGAAGTTGCTGATGACATTGCTGTCCCAACGGAAGATACAGATTACACGGAAGAATACGAAGATGATGAAAAAATCCTTGATCCTGAAGATGTCGAGCAATTGATATCGGAAGTCGAGACAGATCCGGAAGAAAGCTATGATGAATTAACAAAGGACCTTCAAGACTAATCAGTGAGGTGAAAGTTTATGAAGACAAGAAAAATTCCGATGCGGAAATGCGTCGTCTCCAATGAGATGAAGCCAAAAAAAGAATTAGTCCGCATCGTAAAAAATCAAGCAGGTGAAATAGCCATCGATCCCACAGGCCGCATGAATGGCCGAGGAGCCTATGTCTCTATGGAACCTGCATTGGTACAGAAGGCCTGGAAACAGCATATTTTGGAAAAACACCTTGAGATCGCGATCAGTGATGCGTTCTATCAGGAGCTGTTCGATTATGTCGAACACCAAAAAGCAAGGAGCCTGCTATGACACCTGAAGACAAGATGTTGAATTTGCTGGGTTTGTCATTGCGCGCCGGCAAGTTGATCACAGGTGAAGAAATGACCATCAAGTCCATCCAAAAAAATGAAGCAGTCTTTGTGCTTTGTGCGACAGACTGCAGCACGAACACCAAAGAAAAATTAGAAAACAAATGCCGCTACTATGAAGTCCCGTTCCTGGTGCATTTCACTTCGGAACAAATCAGTCAAGCAATAGGCAAGTCCCGTTCCATTTGCGCCTTGACTGATAGAGGATTCGCCAAAAGTTTCATGCGGCTGAAAGGAACAAAGTAATGAGATAAGGAAGGTGATGACATGGAAAAAAAACGTGTCTACGAATATGCAAAAGAACACAAGGTATCAAGCAAAACGGTGTTGGATAAAGCAAAACAATTGGGGATCGATTATCATAGCCATATGTCAACCATGGAAGACGGAGACATCAAAAAATTGAACCAATCCATCTCTTCCACTGCTGGAAATCAGGTTGCCAAGCCGAGTGCACCGCAATCCAATGCGACCCAGAAAAAGCAACCAGCAGAAAACAAAAAGGCGCCTGCAACAAGAACACATAAAACTACTGATAAGAGTGAACTGAGGAAAAACACAGACATGAAAAATAAACCATCGAATCCTTCTTCGAATCAAAACAACGGTTCCGAAAATAAAGGACAAGCAAAAACTACTACAGACAAAAATGCAAAACGGCCGGCGCAAGCCACAAGCCAAGCTGGACAAAATCGTCCAAATACTAAAATGAATCGAGTTGACTCTGTTTCGCCAAACAAATCAAATGACAAACCAGTGCAGAAAACTGCAAACACGAATACCACTACCAATGCGCCAGCCAAATCAAACCGTCCATCATACGGTCAAAATTCCGGCGGTTCCAATCCGCGCAGCCAAGGAAATCAAGGGAGAGGCAACAATCCCTACAACAAAAACAAACGCTCGAAGTTCAAAAAAGGCACAACGAAGCAAGGACCGGCAGTACCTCCACGCAAATTCCGCGAGTTACCGGAAACTTTCGTCTATACAGATGGCATGAATGTAATGGAAGTTGCCAAAAAGTTGCACCGTGAGCCAGCTGAAATCATCAAAAAGTTATTCCTGATGGGCATCATGGTTACACAAAACCAAGCACTAGGAAAAGACGCTTTGGAATTGTTGGCTGCCGATTATGGCATCGAAGCTGAAGAAAAAATTGTGCAGGATATTTCCGATTTGACCAGCTATTTCGAAATGGAAGAGAATCCGGAAGAATTAGTTTCAAGACCACCTGTTGTCACAATCATGGGTCACGTCGATCACGGTAAAACGACGCTTTTGGACTCACTGCGCAACACGAACGTAATTCAAACCGAAGCAGGCGGAATCACGCAGCATATCGGCGCTTACCAGGTCAAAATCGACGGAAAACCGATTACTTTCTTGGATACACCTGGACATGCTGCCTTTACGACAATGCGTGCCCGCGGAGCGGATGTCACAGACATCACGATCATCGTTGTCGCAGCTGACGACGGTGTGATGCCGCAAACTATCGAAGCAATCAACCATGCAAAAGCGGCAGATGTTCCTATCATTGTTGCAGTCAATAAAATCGATAAACCGACAGCAAACCCAGATCGCGTGATGCAGGAGTTATCTGATCAAGGTCTGGTTCCTGAAGCTTGGGGCGGAGAAACGATTTTCGTCAACATCTCGGCCAAGTTCGGACAAGGTATCGATGAATTGTTGGAAATGATTCTGTTGGTCGCTGAAGTCCAGGAATTGAAAGCTAATCCGAATCGTTTAGCGATCGGTTCCGTCATCGAAGCCCGTTTGGATAAATCCAAAGGCCCGATCGCTACCGTCTTGGTGCAGTCAGGTACTTTGAAGATCGGCGATCCGATCGTAGTCGGTAATACGCATGGTCGTGTCCGCGTAATGACCAACGATCAAGGCAGACGTGTAAAAACGGCTGGACCTGCAATGCCTGTCGAAATTACAGGTTTGAACGCAGCACCGCAAGCCGGTGATCACTTTGTCGTCTTTGAAGACGAGAAGACTGCGCGTCAAGCAGGTGAAGAACGTGCGAAACGTGCCCTTATGGAACAACGTTCAACACAAAACCGCGTGACCTTGGATAACTTGTTCTCCAGCTTGAAAGACGGAGAACTGAAGGAAGTCAATGTCATCATCAAAGCTGACGTACAGGGTTCAGTTGAAGCCTTGGCAGCAAGCTTGCAAAAAATCGAGGTTGAGGGTGTCCGCGTCAAAATCGTTCACTCCGCAGCTGGAGCGATCAACGAAAGTGATGTTACTTTGGCAGCAGCCAGTAACGCAATCATGATCGGATTCAACGTTCGTCCGACTCCTCAAGCGAAGATCCAAGCAGAAAGCGAAAATGTGGATATCCGTCTGCACCGTATTATCTACAATGCCATCGATGAAATCGAAACAGCGATGAAAGGGATGCTGGATCCTGAATTCGAAGAGCAAGTAACCGGTCAAGCACTTATCCGTGAGACCTATAAAGTTTCTAAAGTCGGCACAATCGGTGGAGCTTTCGTAACCGATGGCTACATCGGCAGAAACAGCAGCATCCGTATCATCCGTGACAACATCGTCATTTTTGACGGCAAACTTGCCAGCTTGAAGCGATTCAAGGATGATGCCAAAGAAGTTAAAAAAGGCTTCGAATGTGGTGTGATGATCGAAGATTACAACGATATCCGCATCGATGATGTCATCGAAGCGTACCATATGGTTGAAATCAAGAAATAATGCTCTACAGCAATCGAACTAACTAGTGAGAGGTGAACCGAAATGGCTAATTTCAGAGCAGGAAGAATCAAACAAGAAATACAACGGGAAGTCAATGATATCCTGGCTAAGCGTGTAAAAGATCCACGTGTTGCAAATGTGAACATCACCGATGTGGAAATCACCGGAGACTTGCAGCAAGCAACCATCTATTACAGCACTTTGTCGGAACTTGCCAGCGATCGCGAAAAAACGCAACAAGGTTTGGATAAGGCGACTGGCCTCATCCGCAAGGAACTTGGAACGCGTCTGACCCTCTACAAGACACCGGAATTGATCTTTAAACGAGATGAATCAGTGGCTTACGGAAGCAAGATTGATGAATTGATCCGCAAGATGCACGAGGACGAAAAAAAATAGATTTCATATTCGTGCAAAAAAGGCAGCCACAATGATCCGTGCGATCGTTGTGGCTGCCTTTTTGCTTTGTGGTCAAGAACATGGCATAAATCCCATATTTAACTACCCAGAGGTCAGTTGTGTAAATAGAATGACTCAGAGTCTGCCAGCTAGTTATAATCGTTTAGAGGTTGATTTTAGTGCTGTGAGCATTCAGCCCTGTTCGCTTGTAAAAAAAGATTGACCGACCATGACATTTTTGGACATAATGTAAAGTAGACTAAATGGACAGCACTGAAGCTGCTGATGGAGGATATTATGATTTGGAGTAAAATGAAGCCGCAGTTGGAGAACTTCCTCGCGCCTGTGTTAGTGGGCAGAGTGGAGTACCTATCCACCAGCTACCGCTATTCACCCGAAAAAAACGGCCAGTGTCGCATAGCCGTAGACAATAAAAAAATCTTCAACATGAAGGACGGAACGACAGGAATAAGGTGGTACCTGTCGGAACAGGACATCAAGAATGATCCTGCAGTCATGATTCCGCTCAGCGAAGCCGAAATTGAACAAATCAGGAAAGAAACCGGCGGAAAAGTACCTGAAGAACGGTTGGCAGTGATCGCGAGCGACCGCAAACTGTTGGCCTATGCGAAGGGAACGATGGCCGCCCAAGTGACCTTAAGCAAAACCGATTTCAACAAAACCGCTGATGTATTTTTGAGCCAACCCATCGAAGACAGTCTCGCAAGCAAAGACATTCTGCTGAATTGCTTGGCCTTAGTGGATAGGCGCGTCGGCAAGAAACGAATCATGGACATGGAACAATCAGTGAGAATGAAGCATCCGATTGTGCAATATTTCTATGCACTGAGGCGTGGCCTGAAGTAGGGTGTATTGGGGCTTGCGGTATCCACAAGGAACGCCAGCGGGGAAACCGGCTTCCGGACGCCAAAAAGGAACCAATCAGGCCAAATCACCTGAGCGGCTCCTTTTTGCATTCATAACGTATGCTCTACAGATTATCTTCAAGGAATAGTTGTGTTCGTTTCTTCTCGAACCGTTGGTAAATGCTGCTGCCAAGCAATCCGAACAGAATCGGTCCAACGATCAGCAACAACGCCTGGACATATTCACCGGTGTGGAATGGCTGGTAGACCTGGAAGGTGATGGCAATCAAAGTAGCTGTGCAGACACTCAGCGAGCAAAGGTAACCTTGCCAGTGCGCAGCAATCAGTGAGTGCTTCAGCAATCCAGGGTTCTTGATACGATAGAACGGATAACTTGCGGCTACGACGAAATACGGAATGGCACGGGCTACATTCGTCATATAGGTCAGTTGGTTGAATAATGTACCTAAAATGGTACTATTTAAAGATAAGCCGATGATGCACAAAGAAACAACCGAAGCTTGGATCCAAAGTGCCGTTTGTGGCATCTGTTTGTGGTTGATTTTAGTCAGAAATTGCGGCCAAATTTCCTTTGGCGTGCCCTGGATCAAACTTTTTAATGGTGTATAGGTGATGGACGACAACAATCCGATATAGGCTACAAACAAGGTGAAGGCAGTATAGCGTATGAATGCTTGATATAGGAATGCCTGAGCGGATGCCGACAGACCGAAGGCAATGCTGAGGTTATTGGCAAGACTGCCCATCAAACCGTACATCAGATTGCCGAGATGGAACTGATCGGTTTCCCGCAATACATTCAGGTTATTCGCACCGCTCCATAGCATAATGCCGCCGAAATAAAGGACGACGATGATCACAGCGCTGATGATCAATGCTTTCGGAAATTTCTTTTGCTGTTGGCCGGATTTGTCTACAAGACTGGCGATCGTGTCCAATCCGCCGAATGCGGTGATGGCAAAAATAAAGAAGGGCAACTGCGAAAGGAATGAATCATTGGTCCCTTTGAAGAAACTCGGGGCGGCAAGGCTCTGCTGCATATTTTGAGCGATGAGTTGCGGAGTGTTCACCATCAACATCAGATTGCCGATTCCAGAAATGAGCAGCAGACCGACCATTGCATAGCTGCTCGTCTTCAAAAATGAAAAGACGGCCTGGTGACCGCGGTTGATCACCCAAGTCATGCAAAATACAGCTACAAGTGAGAGAACCATAATCCAGTAGGCCGTGTCGATGCCGAACCATTGCTCAGCGGAAGTCAAGTCCTGTCCAAAAAGCATGATCGTGAAAGGAATCAACAATTTCATGAAGAGGCTGATGATCCACGTGAAGTAGCTGCAGTACCACAGGAAGGCGGTAATGAACGCGATACGCGGTGAAAAAGCATCCTTCAGCCAATCATAGATGCCGCCTGTGCGATTCGAATAGCTGCGTGTATATTCTGATACAATAAGGGCATAGGGTATAAAATAAAAAAAAGCGCTGATCAAAAACCAAGGGAATGATTTCAGACCCATCATGAAAAATGAGGACGACATACTTGAAAAAGAATATACGGTCATGACGATGATCAGTATCAGATTGAAAAATGATAGACTTTTGGTTGGTTTCATAATAAACTCCTTATTAATAATTTGCTTCCAACAATTGGTATCATCATAGTAACTTTTTGGATAAAGGGCAACAAAAATCCACAGATTTCGAAAAATATAGGGAATTGGAGTAGTGAATAATGTCACAAATAGATTTGTGGTTGCAGGAGAAAAGAAAAGAATGGCAGGCAGATTTTTTAGGCTTGGCTCAGGATGTTGCCCTGGCCTGCCAACAAACTGAACTGCGTTGGACGCATGTTGCCGGAAATACAAGCGATCACTACAAAACGATCCGCTTGCGGATCGGTAAAGGCATCGCCGGCGAAGTTTGGCGCACCGGCCGGGAACAACGTGCCACTGAAATCCAATCAGACAGCCAGAATCTTTTGAAGTATCCAATTGCAAGGCTCGAGCAGCTCGATATGACAATCGGTATTCCGCTGATGAAGAACGGCATCATCCGTGCAGTTTTGTTGCTGGGATACCGCAAACCGATCGCTACTGATGTTGCAGACGTGACTGCTGTCTACGCAGCTTTGCCAGACCTATCAGTCCTATTGGAAGAAGGGGGGCATAAAGATGACTGATTCAGCATCCATTCACCATATTTTTCCCCAACCGACTTGGCTTATGGATACTGACTATACAGTAATCGACAAGAATTCACAGGCAGAAAAGTTCGAGAAAGATTATGTCATTTCAATCGAATATGCGGTACAGGTAGCCAAGGGCACTTGCTGCGCTTTCCGTGCGGATAAACAGACCTGCAAGAACTGTCCGCTCGAGAATAAATGGGCAGCTTCAGATGGTTTTCCGATCACTTTTATGGGCCGTGACGGAGTCTCTTATGAATTTTTCGGAAAACTAGTGAAAAATGAACAAAACTGGATGCTGGAGATCCGCTATATCGATATACCCTTTGAATCTGAAGGGAAAAGCATGCTGACCTACTTGAACGAAGCCCGCGAGAGCGAGCAGAAAAGGATTGCGCGTGAACTCCATGATGGGATTGCGCAGAGCATCTACAGTTTGATGCTTGAAACGAGAGGGCTGAAATGGACACCGGTTGAGGAGCATCAACAGAAGCTTCAGGCGATCGATCGACATTTTGCGGACGTACTTTTGGAAATCAAGAGTTTGGCTACCGAATTGCGGCCGAGCATTCTGGATGATGTCGGGCTTATCCCGGCGATAAATCAGTTTGTCGAACAGACAATGGAAATGACAGGATTTATCATCCATGTTATCGTAGACGGGGACAGTATTGATCTAAGTAGCCGTGGGAATGTCGTTATCTACCGTAGCATCCAGGAGGCAATCTCGAATTCTCTGAAATATTCCGGAGAGAATGAAGCGTCCATCATCCTTGATTTTGGACAAAAGGAACTGCGCGTCACGATTGCGGACGAAGGCAAAGGGTTCATCTATGATCCTTACCATCTCGGATTCGGCCTGCTGAATTTGCGGGAACGTACCCACTCTGTAGGCGGTAAAATGGAAGTCGAGACAGGTATAGAAAAAGGGACACGCATCATATTGATCGTGCCATACAAGGAGGGCTTGACATGAAAATCATAATTGCAGACGACCATGCGCTGGTGCGCAACGCGCTGACCTTCATGTTGAATGCGCAACCAGATATGGAGGTCGTTGGTGACGCCGCTGACGGCAACGAAGTTTTCATGAAGCTGGAAAATACGCAGGCGGATCTGGTGTTGATGGACATCAGCATGCCTCCAGGGGAAAACGGTTTGCATACGACGCGCCGGATCAAAGAAACGCATCCGGAGATCAAAGTGATCGTGTTGACGATGCATGATGAAGAAAGCTACGTGAGGGAAGCGTTGAATGCAGGAGCAGATGGTTTCATCCTCAAAAGCACAACCGACGAC
>ERZ1023652.3-NODE-3-length-80616-cov-6.694803_pt1 | contig 80616 bp, 73 predicted proteins | sample MGYA00520879_ERZ1023652 | MGnify/ENA primary metagenome ERZ1023652 (study PRJEB33180, sample SAMEA4044469) | wastewater metagenome | place: Denmark | collected 2016-04-02 | study: EMG produced TPA metagenomics assembly of the PRJEB13832 data set (Local surveillance of...
AAACAAAGGAATCAACGTGACCGTACCGGTCAGTTGTATCATGTTTCTAAGCCATCAAAGATGGCAAGAACCATGACAAGTCGAACAGTATGTCTTGGCTCGCAGAGACAAGAGGTTCCTTATTCTTCTTTCCGAAGGGCTAACCCGTGAAGCTGGACATCATTTTTGATGCATGAAACATTTTCCAAACTTGTGAAACACCTACGGTGATGCACTTTTGAGTTGAACAAATTTTATAAATTCCTCCATGCTGAAAAAAAAGGCCTGGACAAAAGTCCGGCCCTTGCTCATTTAAGAAATTTTGTTTGCATGCACATTACCGGACAGGTTCTTCCGATGTCAGTTCGATGGTTTCCCATCCTCTGGTTGCACCATAACGGATATTGAAGTTCTTTACGCGGTTGTTGACGGCAAAAATCTGTGTCTGCCAGAAAGTAGGGATGACAGGTGCTTCCTCGAACAGCAACGCCTGCCATTGTCGGTAGATCCGCATACGCGCATTTTTATCCAAAGCACCCGCAACGTTGAGCTGATCCACCAAAGAATCATTCTTTTCGCTGGACCAGCGGGTGTAGTTGAGAGCACTTGTGCCGCTGAACATTTCGGTCGGATTAGGATCCATGCCTATGTCCCAAGTTGCCTGATAGGCATCAATAGACGAATCATCGGAGGCAAGCATATCATGAAACTTCTGGTATTCAATCAATCTACCCGTGGCGAGCGAGACATTCAAACCGATTTCTTGCCATTGTTGGATATAGTAAGCAACAACGGTCTCAGCCGCATCTCCCCCTGAAACTGCCGCAAAGTTGATTTCGAGTTGCTCTCCCTCCGGCGTTTCCCGGAAACCATCGCCGTCATTGTCCAGATAGCCAGCCTCATCCAACAGACTTGCAGCCTTCTCCGGATCATAACTGAAGCCAACCGCCTCATCAGCACTGACGCCTTCGAATACGGATGGAATCATACCGTTTGCCGGTTGCCGCAGCCCATCGAAAAGGACCGCAGCGACAAATTCGTTATCGAGCGCATATGCCATCGCTTGCCGCAATGCCGCATCCGCCATTTTGGAACTCAGATTCAGGCTGTTGTCGCCGGCTTCAACATCTCGGGATCCTAATTTGAACCCGATATAGGTTGTCGCCAATTCTTCTCTGCCCAGCAAGGTTATATTATCAAAATCTTTATAGGTTTCGTAAGAACTCGTCGGCATGATTGCGACGTCATAATTCCCCGCTTCCATTTCGGATACAATCGTCGCCGAACCCACAACTTCCACGAGGATATGATCCAACTTCGGTTTCCCTTTCCAATAATATTCATTGGCTTCAAAAAGGACCGACTCTCCCGGAACGATTTCTTTGACCCGAAATGGACCTGTCCCAACAGGTTGTTCACGCAGTTGAGCGGAGCCAGCCATTTTCGAAACAGGGATACTTTCAATTTGGTGCCTCGGCAGCGGTTGACTCCATAAGGCTCCTCCGGCCTGAAAAATGGATGGATTCAATTCTTTAAAAGCAATGGTGAGGTGCGTATCATCCAAAACTTCGATTCCGCTGATCGCATCAGCCGTACCTTCATGATACTCGGTCATGCCCAGAACATTCGCAAAGGCCTCTCCATAAAGAGAACCGGGATAGTCCGGATGCCCGATTACTTCATAGGCATAAAGAATATCATCTACCGTGAGTGCCGCCCCGTCAGACCACTTCAGATTATCCTGCAAAGTGATCGACACTGTTTTTAAATTTTCATTTACAACAAAAGTGGCCATGCCGGCCTGGGTAAGCTGGAAATCCTCATCATAAGAAAAGATGGATTCATGTGAAAAGCCCATTAGTTCCTCGTCATAAGAATCTTCAGAAAAAACCGGGTTGAAGATACCCTGGAAGGAAGATTCAGCAACCAGCGCGTATTTCAACATTCCTCCGGTGATGGCAGGATCGTCATTGTTCATGACAGTGTCGAATTCCTGTATGACAACGGATGAATCGGACACGTTCCCATCCGTTTCCGATAGAATGTTCTCATTTCCGCAACCGCCCAGCAACGCAGCCAAGAAGAACGATACAATCATTTTATTAAGCATTCTCATCCTCCTTATTATGCTTGCATTTGTTTAGCATCGGCCGCACGCCGCAATGCCTGTCCGACATAAATGATGCACAACAACATTGCAAAGATGAATGTGGATGCTGGTAACCATACCCATAAATAGTTCTCAAAGACGGTCGGAGAGATTGCATAACGTAACAAATTGCCAAGGCTTGGCACGGTTGACGGCAACCCAAAACCCAAAAAACTCAAACCTGTTTCCATCCCGATATTCCTTGCCAATGACATAGTCGTGTTGATGATGACAAGTGAACCAAAATTAGGCAAGATTTCACGGAACATGATCAGCAAGTCGTTTGTCCCTGCTGTTTTGGATGCCCGCACATAGTCACGTTTGGTTTCAGATTGCGTTCGGTTTCGAAAAACCTTTGATTTCCCTGCCCAACTAAATGCGCTCATAAGTAAAATGAACGTAAAGAGATTGTACTCCGATAGGGTGGTCATCAGCACGAGAACCAGCACACTTGCCGGGAGTACCATGATGAAATCTATAAAGCGCATGAGCAGTCTATCCAATAAACCGCCGTAATAGCCGGAAAGCAGACCCAATCCGATTCCGATGAATCCATTCAGGGCTGTCACAGCGGTGCCCGCCATCAGTGAGGTGCGGGCTCCCAGCAACAGCTGCCCCAGCACATCCCGTCCCGCTTCGTCCGTACCCAACAGATGTCCTTTGCCCGGTGAGGCGTACCTGTTCAATAGATCTACCTGCATGACTTGGCTCGCATCAAAAAAAACGGATCCCACAAAAACCAGTAGCAAGAGTAAACTGAGCGTTCCTAAAGCAATAACCGCCAACTTATCTTTTCGGAATTCTTTCAGCAAACTGCGGAAATCGACAACCGTCCTTGTTTCCTCATTCATTTCGTGGCTCGAACGGTTCTCTCCTGCCGCAAAGGAAGCTATCTCCGTCTTCAGCTCTTCCATTCTTCCTGCTTTCTTTTCTTCCTCCGTATTCAACATATCCCCCCTTTTTACTTTTACTACCTCATCCTGACGCGCGGATCCGCAATGGTCAAAATGATGTCAGATACTAAGGTGCCAACCAAAGCAGCCAGCCCATAAGTCAGCAACAAGACAACGATGACACTGAAATCGCGTGATTCTAAAGAACTGATGAACAATCGGCCAATCCCCGGGTAGGAGAAGATGTACTCGATAAAAATACTGCTCCCAATGAAACCGGTAATGTCATAGCCGAACAGAGACGTTACCGGCATACTCGCTTTCCTAAAAATGTGCTTCCGATAAACCATGCTCTCCGGAACGCCTTTCGAGCGGGCTGTCAGTACATAATCTTCTTGTTTGGCTTCGATGATGCCTGATCTTAACCGTTGGATATTGCCTGCGGATGCCGAGAGGGCAAAAGTCAATGCCGGTAAGACTACGTGATAGAGCCTGTTCCAAATAGAGACAATCGCACTCTGAGATTCCGGCAACAACGGCATCCCCCGCGTCGGAAATAATTCCAGTTTGAATCCAAAAAGCCAAACCAACACCAAGGCTACAATAAAAATGGGCAAGGCAAAACTGATGCTGTTCAATAACCGAATGACTTTATCACCCATGGAGTCATTAAAACGTCCTGCATAAATGCCAAGCGGAACTGCGATCAAGTAAGACAACAAAAGAGAGACCGTTGCTAAAAAAAGTGTGTTACTCAGCCGCGCGCCTATCAGAACTTCCACAGGCATCAAGTAGGTATAACTGAGGCCAAAATCCCCGTTGAGCATATTCCCGATCCACTGCAGATAACGAACATACCAAGGGTTACCCAGAGTTGCGGTCATGCTGCCCTGATCCATCCCCTGAATGATGCGCCCAGTCAACGGATCTCCTGGCATCCATTGTGCCAACGCAAACACCAACAAGCTGAACGCCAGCAATTGCGGAATGATAAGCAAGGAGCGTCTCAGAATTTTGTTCCACATGGCTACCACTCCCCCTTCGATGGTTTAACGGCAACCCGATGCGTTTCCGAAAATGGGACCAAGTCGCTGATACGACCGTCCTTTGCCAGATAGCTCGCCATACTTTGTTCGTATTCTGATTCTATTTCCCGCCGTAGACGCTTATGTAACTCCCGATTGCCTGGATCCAAATTCGGAATTGCGGAAAGGAGTCTTTTCGTATAGATATGTTGAGGATTTCGATAGATGTCTTGCTTGTCTCCGTATTCCACGAACCTTCCTCGGTACATGATTGCCAACTCATCACACATCTGTTTCACGACGCCAAGGTCATGGGAAATGAAAAGATAACTGAGTTTGTACTCTTCCTGGATGCGTTTCATGTAATTCAGCACTTGCGCCTGAACGGACAGGTCCAATACTGAAATGGGTTCATCAGCTATGACAAATTTTGGCCGCAGCGCAACCGCTCGTGCCAACGCAATGCGTTGTCTTTGACCCCCGGTGAATTCGTGAGGATACCTTTGCAGTGCATCTTCCGGCAACCCTACCATTTCCAGTAGTTCCAGGACCCGTTTCTTCTCCTCCTGCAGGGAAAACTGCTCAAAATTATGCAAAGGTTCGGAAATGATTTGTCCGATTGATTTTTTGGGGTTCAAGCTCGCACTCGAATCCTGAAAAATCATCTGGATATTTCGTTTGTGGGGCGATTTTCTTTTTCTTATTGCAGCGGTCACGTCAATGCCTTCATAAATGATTTGACCGGCAGTGATCCGCTCCAACCCGACAATCGCTCTTCCGACTGTGGACTTGCCGGACCCTGATTCCCCCACTAAACCGTAATTTTTCCCTTCTTCCATCAACAGACTAATGCCGTCAACTGCTGCAAGGCTCTTTTTCTTGAATAAGAAGTCGCTCTTGATCGGGTAATGAACCTTCAAATTTTTGATTTCCAAGTGTCCCATCTTAATCACTCTCCCCTTCAAACTGGAAGGACTCATGGCACGTGCATCTGACAAAATGACCTTTGGAAACCTCATGCATTTTTGGTGACTCCTCATGTGCAGAAAACGGGACCCAAGGAATTCGCTCGGCAAAACGGCAGCCCTTTTTTGGCAACTGTTGCAAAGATGGAACATCCCCTTGGATCACATAGAGTTCTCCAGCATCCGGATCGCACGTCTCGTTCATTTGCGGCATCGAGCGCAACAAAGATCGGGTATAAGGATGCTTTGGATCCGTAAAAAGATCGACAACACCGGCCGATTCAACAATTTGCCCTGCGTACATGACAGCGACCCTATCCGCAATCTCGGCTACGACACCCAAATCATGGGTAATCAAGATGATTCCGGCACCCGTTTCGTCCCTCACCTCGCTCAATAAATCCAATATTCGAGCTTGCACAGTTACATCCAAAGAAGTCGTCGGTTCATCTGCGATGATGATTGGAGGCTCACAAGCAATTGCGATGGCGATTCCAACCCGCTGGCGCGCTTCCCAAGACAGCTCATGCGGGTAGCGAGCGGCCGTTGCGTTCGGATCATCCACCTTAACTTGGGTCAATAGTTCGCACACACGCAGCTCACGCTCCTCTTTTGTCATCTTGGAATGATAAAGCAGCACTTCTTCTATCTGTTCGCTCACCGTCATCAAAGGATTGAGGGCCGATAGAGGATCTTGAAAAACCATCCCGATGTCGTTTCCTCTTATGCGGTTATAGAGCGTCTCATTCAGATCGATGAGATTCAGGTTCTGATAGATGATCTCTCCCGAAATCCGCGTATTCACCTTATTATGGAGTCCGACGATCGTTGTTGCGAGGGTACTTTTCCCGCAGCCGGACTCTCCTACAATCGCTAAAATTTCATTTTTTTCCAGACTGAAGGAAACATCGTCGACTGCATCATAATAGTTATCCTGCATATGGAATGCAGTATGCAAAGCATTTATCTCCAACAAAGGTCTTCCATTTCCCATCGTGCGCCCCCTCTCATACCTATATAACAAACTTGAGGAAATATCTTCTAACATTATACGTTTAAGCACATCCAAAAACAACCGCCATTTCATCCATTTTTAATTCATTTCATATTTCTGCCATAATCATCCATCTTGGCCTGAAAAAAAAGCAACATTGGCATTGGAGAACCGTCAATGTTGCTTTTGTCGTTAAATTATTGCGATCCTTATTTTTGAGAATCGATGTAGTCAACTGCATCCCCTACTGTGATTATCTTCTCAGCATCTTCATCGGAAATCTGCACAGCAAAGACATCTTCCAGCTCCATAACTAGTTCAACAATATCCAATGAGTCTGCTCCAAGGTCGTTTTGGAAAGTCAACTCTCTCGTAACCTTTGCTTCATCGACACCGAATCGTTCAATAACCATCTTGGCTACTCGCTCAAAAGTAGTTGTATCTGCCAAGCGTTACACCTCCATTATCGTTCCATAACCAATTACATCATATTTACTGGAAATATTTTGTAAAGGCTCACATCTATTCTACCCATATGCCAATCTTTTGTCTATATTTTTTTATTTTGGCTGGATTTGGTTTACGGACTTGTCATTCATTGCATCAAAGTGCTTCACGACATCATCAATGACGTGGGAACTGATGATTTTGCGGATCTGTTTCACTGTGTGGTAGACAGCGACTTTGTCCGCAGATCCATGTGTCTTGACGACAGGCGCCCGCAATCCGAACAGCACAGCTCCTCCGTGCTTCGAATAATCCATCGTATCTTTGATCTCCGAAAAGGAATCCTTGATCAGCATACCGCCGATTTTAGTCTTCAGACCGCCTGAAAGCAATTGGGTTTTGATCAACTTCAGCAAGGACATTGCCGTACCTTCCATTGTTTTTAGAACTGCATTCCCTGTAAATCCGTCCGTCACGACAACATCCGCAGCGCCAAGCAAAATTTCCCGTGCCTCGATATTACCTGTGAAATTGAGTTCAGAGTCCTCTTCCAACAATACATAGGCTTTTTTGGATAGTTCGCTGCCCTTCGTTGCTTCGGCACCATTGTTCAACAAAGCGATTCTTGGATTTTCGATGCCTTGCACAAACTTGGCATAATACGAGCCCAAAAGGCCGAACTGGTAGATATTCTCCGGTTTGCAGTCAGCGTTTGCGCCAGCATCCATCAACAGGAATTGTCCATTTTCTTTCCCGATGACTGGCAGAATCGGCATCAAGCCAGGTCTGTCGATCCCTTTGATGCGGCCGATGATCAATAATCCGGCTGCCAAAAGCGCACCGGTATTCCCTGCCGAAAATAAAGCGTCGGCCTCCTTGTTCTTGACTGCTTGAGCAGCAAGCACCATCGAAGCTTGTTTTTTTCTACGGATTGCTTTGACGGGTTCGTCATCGCTCTCGATCTTTTCGGTCGTATGCACGATTGTGATTTTTCCACCTTCGGCATATTGATCCCCTAAAGCCTTACGTATTTTGGCTTCGTCGCCAAAAAGCAAAAACTCCAGATCATTAAATTCTTTGCTGGCCATTAAAATGCCCTCTACTATTGCTTGTGGCGCAAAATCCCCGCCCATCGCATCGACAGCGATTTTCATAAATCGTATACCTCACTTTTGTTAGTTTCACTGTAGTCTCTTCAACTTCTCTTTTTCGCGTTCGACTGCTTCCCGCAAACTTAAGTAGTTTGGATTGCTTTCAAAGTCTGGTTCGCGTGTGATTTGGATAGCGTCATTATGCGCAATATCCAGGATGACGGCATCACGTACAATATCTCCGGATTTGAAATCGGGCAAGCCTGATTGTTTGTTTCCGAAAAGATCACCCGGTCCGCGCAGTTCCAAATCCCGTTGGCTCAGGTAGAAACCGTCAGTCGACTCCACCATGATGCGCATGCGCTCCTTGCCGTTATCGGTTTTCGGATCGGCAACCAACACGCAATAGGATTCTTTGTCTCCCCGGCCCACTCGACCACGCAATTGGTGGAGTTGCGATAATCCGAATCGGTCGGCATCTTGGATGACCATCACTGTCGCATTCGGCACGTTCAGGCCGACCTCGATGACTGTTGTCGATACCAGGATCTGCAGCTCGTTGTTTTGGAAACTGCGCATGATCTGATCCTTTTCTTCGGACTTGAGACGGCCGTGCAACAGACCGATTTGGTACGTTCCTTTGTAATAGGCCGTCACGGCTTGATGCACATCTTCCGCATTCTTGACATCCAGCGATTCGGATTTCTCGATCAGAGGCGTGATGATGTACGCCTGTTGTCCATTATCCATCTGTTTTCGAATGAACTCAAGTACATTTTCGATCTTGTCCGATTTGTTCCAGATCGTTTTGATCGGTTTTCTGCCGTCAGGCATCTGGTCAAGCACTGAAACATCCATTTCGCCCATCGTGGTTATCGCCAACGTCCTCGGGATCGGCGTAGCAGTCATATACAAAACATTCGGGTTGTTCCCTTTTTCATTCAGCTTGTGCCTTTGCTGGACACCGAAACGGTGCTGCTCATCGGTGATGACCAGGCCCAGGTCGGCAAAAACGACATCTTCTTGGATCAGTGCGTGCGTCCCGATGAGGATATGCAAGTCCCCTGATGCAAGCCGGTTCAACAATTCTTTTCGGTCCTTTGCCTTCGTGCTGCCGGTAAGCAGGGCGACGGAGACATCAGTATATTCGAACAGACTCTGCAAGGTGCGATAATGCTGTTCCGCCAAAATCTCAGTGGGAACCATGAAAGCCCCTTGGTATCCGCCCAGGACGGTAGCCATCAGGGCGATTACCGCTACGATCGTCTTGCCGCTGCCGACATCCCCTTGCAACAGACGGTTCATTTCATAAGGTTTGCGCAGATCCCGGCATATTTCGTTGACGACCTTCTTTTGCCCATCCGTAAGTTCGAACGGCAAAGTCGCTATGAATCCCTTGAGCTTGTCCACGTCATAAAGGATCGGAATGCCTCGGTTATTCGTTTTGCGGCTCTGCTGCAGCATCTGCAGGCGCACTTGGTAAAGGAAAAACTCTTGATAGATGATTTGCCGTCTCGCTTGCTCGGATTCTTCATCATTTTTGGGAAAGTGCATCGCCCGGATGGCTTCCCTGTGGGTCATCAGGTGATAAGTCTGCTGCAAATGCTGCGGAAGTATCTCGGGAATGACCGAGGAATAAAGTTCGATCGCCTGTTTGATCAGATTCAGGATGGTCTGCTGTTTGATCGTCTTGTTGACATGATAAATGGCGGCATAATCATCCTGTCCGTTCGAACTGCCGAGGATCTTCATCCCTGCCAAAGTTTGGCGTGCGCGTTCCCATTTACCGAAAATCGCAACCTCATCCTCAAGCATGATTTTTTGTTTCAGGTAAGGCTGATTAAAGAAGGTAACCGATATGATGGCATCTTCGATGGCTAATTTGAATGATAGCCTGCTTTTTTTAAAACCGTAATGGTGGACGACCGGAGCCGTCACGACTTGTCCTTTCAGCGTCACTTTGTCCGAATCTTCGATTTCGTCCAATGTTTTGACTTTTATGTCCTCATAACGGAAAGGAAAGTGTGTGATCAGATCATAGATCGTATCAATGCCCAACGAATGCAGCGCCTCAACCCTCTTCGGTCCTACATGGGGCAACTCCCCGACTGGATCATAAATATCCAATTGCTTGTTGTCTTCCGCTTCCATCCGTTCGCCTCCTTTCTTCTGGGAGCAGGACATTTCTCAGATCAACCGTTTTTTGAAAAAGAAAAGCCGAACAGAGAAACTCGTTCAGCTTTTTCAGATTATTCTACAGAAAGAAGATAACTGTATACCGGTTGATTTCCTTCTTGCACTTCGACTTCCAAGAAGTCATATTCCGCTTCGATGACCGCTGCAATCTCTTTGCTTTCGTTCTCATCGCTGTCTGCCCCGAAAATGATGGTCACGATTTCGCTGTCATCCGTGATCATTTTTTTCAGGGTTGCTATCGTTGCGGCTTTTCTGTCCTTGTCGGCCGTCAGGATTTTCCCGTCGACGATTCCCATGAAGTCGTCCTTGGTGATGGCCAATCCATCTATGACTGTGTCGCGCACGGCATTCGTGATCTGCCCGCTGACAACATTTTCCAGTTCGGCAGTCATGTTGGCTTTATTGGTTTCCAAGTCTTCTGATTCATTGAAGGCAAGCATAGCTGTCAGACCTTGCGAGATCGTTTTTGAAGCCACTACTACAACATCCGCATCAGAAACTTCGGCAGCCTGATCTGCAGCCATGAAAATATTTTTATTGTTCGGCAAAATGATTGTTTTTTCGGCATTTGTACTTTCGATCGCCTTGAGGATATCTTCCGTGCTTGGGTTCATCGTTTGTCCGCCATTGATGATTGTGGTGACACCCATGCTCTTGAACAGGGCATGCACACCTTCGCCGGCAGCAACAGCTATCACGCCATAAGGAATTTTTTCAAGTTTTTTGGCAGGCGTATCGGCTTTTTCAAGGACTGCATCATGTTGCATGCGCATATTGTCCACTTTTATTTTCATCAGTGAGCCGAATTTTTGGCCGTAGTTCATGACTTCCCCAGGGTATTCGGTATGTACATGGACCTTCACGATTTCTTCGTCTGCTACGACCAATAAGGAATCTCCAAGTTCGTTCAGATGATTACGGAATGTGTCATAATCAAAAGTGTCCGTAACGGTTTCACCTTCGCCTAATTTGACCATGATTTCTGTACAATAACCGAATTGAATATCTTCTGACGCAATTGCGTGCGAAACGTTATGATAATTTTCTTGGTGAGCGATTTCGGTGACATCCGCTTGTGAGACAACCTTTTCAGCTGACTTCACTTTTTCTCCGGTCAACGATTCCATAAATCCTTCGTAAATGTACACCAGCCCTTGTCCGCCACTGTCGACCACGCCTACTTCTTTCAGTATAGGCAACAGATCGGGTGTCTTATCCAACGCAATCTGCGCCACCTTGAGGACTGTTCCCATCAATTCGATGATGTCATCCGTATGTTCTGCTTTTTTCATACCGGCTTTTGCGGATTCGCGCGCAACCGTCAAAATGGTGCCTTCCACAGGTTTCATGACCGCTTTATAAGCTGTCTCGACGCCGTGGGAAAAGGCCTCCGCAAAATCAATTGTACTCAAAGTTTTTTTGCCTTCGATCGCTTTTGAAAATCCTCGGAATAGCTGAGATAAAATGACGCCTGAGTTCCCTCTCGCCCCCATCAATAAACCTTTAGCCAAGTCCGCTCCTAATTGATCAATTGTCGCAGCATTCGACAGCCTTACGCGTTCAGCTCCAGATGTGAATGATAGATTCATGTTTGTGCCTGTGTCTCCGTCCGGAACAGGGAACACATTCAAAGAATTCACATATTCTGCATTCTCGCTAAGGCGTTCGGCGCCGATTGCGACCATCGCCTTAAAGTCTTCCGCTGTTAATTCAGTTCTCTTCACCTTATAATCCTCCTTCACCATATAACAAATGGTGATCTGTAATCTTTAGTCCTTTAAAACTCTTACGCCTTGGACGAACACATTCACTGTATTTGCGGAAAATCCCAACATCATTTCAAGGTTGTACTTGACCTGCGTTTGCACATTCCGGCAAATTTCTGAAATTTTAGTGCCGTAGAGTACAATGATATAAACATCAACAGCAACTCCATTATCTTCTTGACGAATAACGACACCGCGTGAGTAGTTCTCTTTTTTCAATATTTCACTGATATTATCTCTGATTTGATTTTTGCTCGCCATGCCGACAACTCCATAATTATCTGTCGCGGCTCCGCCCACTACCGTAGCGATCACGTCGTTCGATAAGTCAACCATTCCATATTGTGTTTGGATTTTAACTGCCATTTATAATAGCCTCCTTAATGTATGCACACAATCGTAATTATAAATTATGATAGCATATTTTATACAAAAGAAATAACTTTTTGTGATTAAATTTCTCATTTACGGTCGATTTGCGGCAATTCTTATTGATTTCCCACTGTTTTCCAGTTTTCTTATCCAGCACTAGTGCCTTTTCAATGACAACATAGTACAGACATTTGATGATGACATCATTAAAAAAACAGCTGTCAAGTATTTTTCCTTTAAAACAGTTGCATTCACTTTTAAATTATGATAAATTAATCAAGTGTATGAATTGGAAAGAAGCTTTGCTTCTGTAACAGCAAAGGAGGAAAGAAAATGTCAAAAGAATGTTTCGTAACAGGACGTAAAAGCCGTTCAGGTAATAACCGTTCCCACGCTATGAACTACACAAAACGTACTTTCAAACCAAACTTACAAAAAGTTCGTATCTTAGTCGATGGAAAACCTAAAAAAGTTTGGGTTTCTGCTCGAGCTTTGAAATCTGGTAAAGTTGAAAGAGTATAAAAATATAGATGAGCCCGGGACCATGTCATGATTCCAGCTCATCTTTTTTTATTTCCCATCCTAAAATTAAGGAAAGTGGCCGCAATTGTTGTGGCCACTTTCCTTATTCGCGCTTATCAGAGCTTTGGATGACCGCCAATAGGCCAGATCCAAAAGAAAACGTCATCTCTGTGTCCTTGAATTCATTACTGACCAAAGCTATCGGGTACTCGTAATCTTTTCCGTTCAACGGATAGGCAACTCCAGTCAGCTTCAGTTCTTTGATCGGAGTCATGCCGATGAACGACAAGTATTTTTTCCCCTCTTCTTTCTTTAGCACATAATTACCCGGCAGATAAAATCGCAGCGTATTATGGCGGTCCATTAAACTGACCTTACCCGTCATCTGTTTCACAAGTGGATGGAATGCCAACCACAAATTACTCATCAGATGGTCCAGACGCCCTCCGAAAGCTCCCAAAAGAATGATTTCCTCCGGATTGAACATTTCAATCGCATAAGCAATAGCCGCCTCAGTATCCGTCTCATCTTTTTGTGCCGGGAGTACACGGCAGACAAGACTTTTCTTTTTGATGTCTTCCATTTCTGAAGGGGTGACAGAATCAAAATCACCGATTGCCGCATCAAAATGCGGGAGCAGTTCGGCAAGCTTCAAAGCTCCGCGGTCTGCGCCCACCATCCGATGACTTGTCGCATAACGGCGGACCAAAGCTGCGACATCCGTCAGGTCACCACCGACCACGATCACAACTTTCTCAGACTGCATTGTGGCAGGCATCCTTCAGTCTACTGATGGCAGCGGATGGATTTTCATCGTCATAGATGTAAGAACCCGCTACGAATACATCAGCCCCTGCTTTGATGCATTTGACGATCGTCTCGTGGGTAATCCCGCCGTCGACTTCGATTTCGTAATGATAGCCATGTTTTTCGCGCAAGGTAGCTAACTCTTCAATTTTACCCAAGGTGCTTTCGATGAAGCTTTGGCCACCGAAGCCCGGGTTGACGGTCATGACGAGCACCATATCAACATCGCCCAAAACGGGTTTTATGACTTCTACGCTTGTTCCCGGATTGATGACGACACCAGCTGCTATATTTTCATTTTTGATCATCTGGATTGCGCCATGGATATGGTCAGTAGCTTCCACGTGGATCGTTATGATATCGGCACCGGCTCTGGCGAAAGCCGGTATCAATTTTTCAGGTGTACTCACCATCAAATGACAATCCAACGGTAATTTTGTATGCGGTCGGATTGCCTGTACAATATTTGGACCCAAAGTTAAGTTGGCGACAAATTGACCGTCCATTGCATCAATATGAATGTAATCGGCACCCGCTTGTTCGACTAACTTGACATCTCTTTCTAAATTCGCAAAATCAGCACTTAATATGGATGGAGCAATTTTCATGTTCACACGCACCTTATCTCTTATTTTTTTTTATGTACATCGGTTTGCGGCCTACAATTTCCTCATGGAACTGCAGATAGTGTTCGTATCTGTACGGAGCCACTTCTCCGGATGCAACAGCCTCTTTCACCCGGCAATTCGGCTCGTTGATGTGCATGCAGCCGGCGAATCGGCATTGATCGCGCAGCGCTTCAAAGTCCGGGAAAAAAGAAGGCAGATCGACCGCTTCAATGTCGATCAAGTCGATTGTACTGAAACCAGGGGTATCGGCAATCAGCGCTTCCCCAACCGGATGCAACTCGACATGCCGCGTCGTATGGCGGCCCCTGCCCAAAGCGGTCGAGATTTCACCTGTCAACAAATCCAATTCGGGCATCAGTTGGTTCAACAAAGTTGATTTCCCGGCGCCTGATTGGCCCATAAAAACAGCCATCCCTTTACCCATGGTCTGGACCAGTTCATCCAAAGAAGATGTATCCGGATAATCCGATAGAATCATCGTATAGCCGATTGCTTCATAATAGGTTTTATACTGAAGCATGTCAGCTTTAGCCTTGTCGTCCAACAGATCTATTTTTGTAACGTAGATGATGGGACTGATGTTATTTGCTTCCAGGTAAACCAAGAAACGATCCACCAAATAGGAAGAAAAATCGGGTTCGATCGCCGACATCACAATGACACCGCAATCGACATTCGCCACCGTCGGACGAACCAATTCATTTTTCCTGGGGTAGATATCCAACAGAACGCCCTCCGTTAAGTTGTCACTTTCGAAATCGACAAAATCCCCAATAAGCGGAGCCATGTTTTTTACGCGGAAGTTTCCTCTCCCTCTCGTCTGATACGTTTGACCATCCACATACACATAATAAAATCCGCTTATTGCTTTCCTGACTTGTCCTTTTTGCAAATCGACAACGCCTCCTAGTTTGATTCTTTCTCTCTATTCTACACTGTTCTACAAAAAAATGACAAACCATTTTGATGTTTGTCATTTTTTGTAGCCTATACAATTCTATTGCGTCAATTCAGAAGCTTCGCTGATGACTTCGCCATCCCTTTCGATCCGGTAGGAAGCAGAGCTGCCTTCCAGAATGCGGAAGTTTATTGTCACAACTTCATCTGCTGAAATATCGAACTCACGGAATACATCACTGAGTGTATGATCTTCGTCCTGCACATAAATGACTATATGGTTCGGCTCGTTGGAAGTACTGCTGACATTCGCATTGCTGTTGGCATTTTCACTACCTTGACCATTGTTGCTCTCAGAAGCGGATTCCGATACGGTTGCCGGAAGGTAGGGAATTGTGATGGTACGGCTGAAGGAAACCACTTGTGGTTCTTCAGGGCCTCTTGAAATCACCACACTCAAGGCATCACCGGATACAAACGCAGATCCGCCGGCAAGACTTTGACTTACAACCAGACCTGCTGCAATCGTGTCTGAATAAGCTTCCGTGATCGTCAACGAAAGCCCGTATTGCCCTGCATAATCCTCGACGCTTTTTCTCGTGTATCCCGATAAATCGCGCATCGTATAGGATTCATTTCCATCACTCACCAGAAATGACAGCGTAGTTTCACCGGGTTTTACCTCCGTGCCAGGCTCAATGTTTTGGCTGATGATATTGCCTTCTGCTACTTCGCTGCTGAATTCATGAGTCCTTTCGATCGTGAAGCCTTCTTTACGCAAGTCTTCGAATACACGTTCATATTCTTGGCCCTCATAATCGAGAAGAGTGAACAATTCCTCGCCCAGACTGATGATAAGATCGATCTCATCACCGGCTGCAACGGATGAACCGATTTTTGGTGATGTTTCAATGACAGCATCTTCTTCTATTTCTTCATTGTATTCTTCCGTTATATTTCCTAATACCAACCCGACATCTTCCAAAGCAAGGCGCGCACTAGCTTGGTCCATGTTTGACACATCCGGCACAGTCACGGCATCTGCTTCCTGGTTATTGTAAAAGAAAAGGAAAAAACTGCCGATCAGGCTCAAGAGGAACACCGCAAAAAGAAAAAATAGCCACTTCTTTCGTTTTTTCTTGCCTCCAGCTGCTTCTCGCCCTGGCTCGAATTCGTGGATTGCTTCAGCTTTAACGCTCTGTGGTGGCGAAATGATCGTTTTTTCGATATCCGCTTTAGCCACTACTTCAGCGGATAAAGGCGTAAGCACTTTGGTTTCCTGCAACAGCGATACCGGCATAAAAGGTGCTTCATTTCTACGCTCCTCGCTCAAACAGGTATCAAGGTCCGCCATCATTTCTTCACAAGTTGCGTAACGATCGAGCGGTTCTTTGGCTGTGGCCTTCAGGATAACATTTTCAAGGCTCTGCGGTATTTCCGGATGACTTTCCCTGATGGATGGCATCGGTTCTTGAAAATGCTTCAGAGCGACACTGACAGCCGACTCTCCATCGAAAGGGACTGATCCGCTGAGCAATTCATACAACACCACGCCCAAAGCGTATATGTCCGATTTGGAAGTGGCCATACTGCCTCTGGCCTGCTCCGGGGACAAGTAATGAACGGATCCCAACAGCGTATTCGTCTGAGTGATTGATGTTTCCGACAACGCGACCGCAATACCAAAATCAGTAATTTTGATGCGATCCTGATTATCGATCAGAATATTTTGTGGCTTGATGTCCCTGTGAATAATCCGATTTTTATGTGCCAACGCCACAGCCGACAAAACTTGGTGCATGATATGGATCGCTTTTTCCGGCAAAACACGTCCTTGGATGTCGATGTATTTTTTCAGATCCGTGCCATCGATAAATTCCATCACGATGTACTGCAATTCATCTTCTTCATCTACGTCATATACACCTACAATATTCGGATGAATCAATTGCGTGGCCGAGAGAGCTTCACGCTGGAAACGACGTAGAGCGTCCGTGTTGTTACGGAAGTCAAATCGCAACACTTTGATGGCTACTGGCCGATCCAGAATCAGATCGTGTCCCAGATAAACGTTTGCCATCCCACCGCTTCCGATATGCCTGACAATTTTGTAGCGGCCGCCTAATTTCTTTCCTGCCTCCACAACGGTTCCCCCTCTCTATCCGTAAAATCAGCCAAAAGCACTGTGATGTTGTCCAGGCCGCCAGCAGCATTCGCTTTATCGACCAAGGAAAGGACTTTTTCTTCAAGAGGAAGCCATTCCTTCAGCATTTGGGCGATCTCTTCATCATCCATCATGTTGGTCAGTCCATCGGAACATAGCAATAACAGGTCACCCTGCACAAGCGGCATGGCGATGATATCGATATCCAGTTTCCTGGAAACACCCAACGATCGCGTCAAAATGTTCTTTCTTGGATGATGCTGCGCTTCTTCCGGGGTTATTTCACCTGACTTGATGAACTCATTCACCAAAGAATGGTCTTCTGTAATTTGGCGGAGTTTATAATTTCTGTAGACATAAGCCCGGCTATCCCCGATATTAGCAAAAACGATTTCCTTGCCTACGATGGCTGCGGCTACCAAAGTCGTTCCCATCCCGTCCAGATCGCTGTAATCCAATGATTTTTGAAAAACAAGATCATTTACCCGCTGAATGTTGGCGATCAACCAACGGGACAATTCTTCGCTGTTCGTGAAACGGGACCCTTTCCAGGCTGCTCCCAGATGGGATACCCCCATTTCACTGGCGACGTCACCAGCTTTATGGCCACCCATACCATCACATACGATCATGAGCGGTTGTCCGGCTTCATTCATGAAATAACTAACATAGTCTTGATTGATTGCTCTATTTAGGCCTCTATCACTTTTGAAGGCTATCTGCATTCTTTCCCCTCAATTCTTTCTTATCATTTACCTTTTTACCATACAGCTGATGAAAAATCCATCAGTTCCATAATCATGCGGATAAATTTGCACGAATCCTTCAGCAGTGAAAGATTTTTTATCCAAATATTCGGAGCGTATCGGGACAATTGCAAATTCAGCATGATTTTCAAGGAATGTCCGTACAGACATTTGATTTTCTTCTGTAGTCAGTGTACATGTACTGTATACTAAACGTCCACCTTTTTTCAACAACGAACTGACCGAGTTCAGAATCAGAATTTGTTCTTGATGCAAATCCAAAAAGTCCTGTGCATTTTTCACATATTTGATTTCCGGCTTCCGGCGCATCAATCCCAGCCCCGAACAAGGTGCATCAACATAAATGACATCAAAGGATTCCGGTGCGAATGCGTGAACTGCTTCCTTCGCATCCAGAACCTGGGTTTCGATGCGATCGGACACATGCAGACGCTCGGCATTTTGGTTGATCAAGCTTATCTTATGCTCATACATATCCAAAGCGATGACTTTGCCGTTTTCCGAAGCCGAGAGGTAACTGGCCATGTGCGTCGTTTTTCCACCCGGTGCGGCACAGCTGTCCAAAACCAGAAAATCCTTTTCCAGTTCCCCGACCGGTGCGACCAATTGGCTAGATTCATCCTGAATCGTAAGCATGCCGTCTTTGAATAGCGGGGAGTCAACGATTTTCCCACCGTGGATCCGGATGCCCACAGGAGAAACAGGACTCGCGACCACATCATAACCTTCCGCTTTGAGCAGTCCTATAGCCTCTTCCCGTGAGATTTCATTTGACTGCAACCTGAGTGAGACAAACGGATCCTCCAATAAGGAGAACGCCATCTTTTCGGTTTCCTCGATACCGATCCTTTCGATGAAATAAGCGACGAGCCATTTCGGCATGCTGGCCCCTACGCTGATGCGCTTCTTGGCGTTGCTGATTGTTTTCCAGTCGCGAAGCCCATTGCGTTGCACATTCCGCAGCACGCCGTTCACATAACTGGCGATGCCGGCATGGCCCTTAACTTTCGCTATTTCTACGGCATCGAAAAGGACAGCGTGATCCGGAATCTTCGTCAAATAGACCATTTGATAGGCGGAGACACGCAGTAAGTTGTTGAGCCAAGAAAGCTGTTTTTTGGGATCTTTGATGTATGACGAAAGACCATAATCCAAGGTCATTTTCCGCTGGATGACGCCGTAGACAATCTCGGTCAACAGGCCGGCATCCTTAGGCGACAACTTTTCGGATAGAATGACTTTATTCAGCAGAAGATTGGAATACGCACCCTCATTCTCCACGCTCTCCAATATATCGACAGCCAGGTAACGGACTGTGTGTTTGATTTTATTTTTCAGTTTATTGTCCATCCGTTTCAAACCTTGTGCCTTCATGAATTTCGCAGGCGCTGCCCCGCAGGTAGTCTGCCGCTGACATGCGTTTTTTCCCGGCAGGTTGGAGTTCCGTCATTTTGAAGACGGTGCCTTCCCCACATGCCACATAGAGAGCTTCCTTGTCTGTTGCGAATACTGTTCCCGAGTCATGGGTCGTACTATTTTCGACAGCTTGTCCAGCCCATACTTTGATCCTTTGCCCATCCAAAAGCGTATGCGCCACTGGCCACGGACGCATGCCACGGACTTGGAAGGCCACTTGTGCAGCCGTTTTGGACCAATCGATGCGTTCCTCTTCGCGCTTGATGTTCGGCGAAAAAGTGGCTGCGGATTCATCCTGCTCTTGCGGCACGAGATTGCCTTGGAAAAAATCAGGTAACGTTTCGATCAAAAGATTCTTGCCGAGTTCGCTCAACTTCAAAAACATCGTCCCGACATCATCCTGCTCGGTGATGGGGATGGCTCTCTGCGCCAACACAGCCCCTGCATCCATTTTCTTCTCCATGTACATGATGGAGACTCCGGTCTCTATTTCCCCGTTGATGATGGCGTAATGGACCGGTGCGCCGCCGCGATATTTCGGCAATAAAGAAGCATGCACATTGATGGAGCGGAAACGCGGAGCGTTCAGCAGTTTGACCGGGAGAAACTGCCCATAAGCCGCCGTCACAATCAGGTCAGGATTCAAGGCAATCAGCTCTTCCATTTCTGGCGAGCCAGAAATTTTTTCTGGCTGATAAACCGGAAGGCCATGCTTCAGCGCGGCTTCCTTCACCGGAGACGGTGTCAATATTTTCTTTCTGCCTACCGGGCGGTCCGGTTGTGTGACAACTGCGATCACATCATACTCATGCTGCAATAAGGCCTCTAAAATGGGCACTGAAAATTCCGGGGTGCCCATAAAAATGATTTTTTCCATTTGTATACCTCCTAGAAGAAATTGACCGGCTCTGAATCGATCGAAATATAGAGACCGCGTGCATTTTCTTTTTGTGACTCATCCAAAATCTGTTTCAATGCCGGATGTAGTTTAGTTTCCTGTTTATATTTCACTAATATCTGAAAATAATACCGATTGTTCACTCGCGCGATCGATCTCTTTGATGGCCCAAGCATGATCGTGTCAGGCTCAAGTTTTTTTTGAAGGATCTCATGGATTTCATAAATTTTCTTCTGCGCTTTCTTTTCGTCGGGGTTGCTGACAGTTATGAGCGCCGTATAAAAATACGGTGGATACCCTGCTTTATGACGAAGCGACATCTCAGTACGGTAAAAGCCTTCGTAGTTGTGCTGTTGGGCAAACAGAATGGCGTAATGATCCGGATTAAACGACTGTACGATTACTTCCCCGGACAATTCGGCGCGGCCCGCACGACCGCTGACTTGAGTCAACAGTTGGAACGTCCTTTCCGAAGACCGGAAATCAGGTAATCCTAATGAAGTATCCGCGTTGATGACACCAACCAACGTGATGTTCGGAAAGTCCAATCCTTTCGCAATCATCTGCGTACCCAGCAGGATGTCGGCCTCGCCTCTCCCGAAAGCCGAGAGGATAGCCTCATGGCCGCCTTTCTTGCGGGTGGTGTCCACATCCATGCGCAAAATGCGCGCCTCCGGAAAGAGCGTCTGCAGTTCTTCCTCGATTTTCTGGGTTCCTGTTCCGTAATAACGAAAATTGTGGCCTTTGCATTTCGGACAGGTGTTGGGGATTGCTTCTTCGTGGCCGCAGTAATGGCATTTCATCGTTTTGCTGTCCATATGCAAAGTCAGACTGATGTCACAATTCGGGCACTCAAGGACAAAGCCGCAATCCCGGCACATGATGAAAGAGGAATAACCTCTTTTGTTCAGCATCAGCACAATCTGCTGTTTTTTCTGTAGCCGATCCGTAATCTTTTCCTGCAGCAGCATGGAAAAGCTGCTGCGGTTGTTCGCTTTGAACTCATCACGCATATCGACAATTTCGACTTGAGGCAATGCGCGTTGGTTGAAACGCCCTCTCAATTCGACCAAGGTGTATACCTTTTTTTGTGCCCTGGCCCGCGACTCTAATGAAGGCGTCGCACTACCCAGAACAACCGGACAACGGTTATGCTGCCCACGCCAAATCGCTACATTCCGGGCATGGTACTTCGGGTTTTCGTCCTGTTTGTAGGTGCTCTCGTGTTCCTCATCCATAATGATGATGCCAAGATTCTGAACCGGGGCGAAAATGGAAGAACGCGCGCCGACAACGACATCGGCATCACCGCGGTGAATTTTGCGCCACTCATCGTACTTCTCTCCCGATGACAACGCACTGTGCATCACGGCCACGCGGTTTCCGAAGCGGCTCTTGAAATGGTTGACCATCTGCGGAGTCAAAGCAATTTCGGGCACAAGCATCAGGGCCGTCTTGCCTTGGTTGATCACTTCAGCAATCAGTTGAAGATAGACTTCGGTCTTACCGCTTCCCGTAACGCCTTGCAACAAAAAAACTTCGTGCCGTTCTTCTCTGATGCTGGCAGCCATCATCCGGAAAGCTGCCGTTTGTTCATCGGATAGGGGCAACGCTCCCGTTTGCTTGAACTGTCTATCCTTAAAGGGATCCCGGAGAATTTCCCGGTCCGCTGATTTAAGCCACCCCTTTTCCACTCCTGTCCGGATCGTGCTTGGCCCGATATCGAATTGTTCCTTGTATTCTTTCGATGTCAGCGGAGTTCCGTTCATGGACATGATTGCCGCCAACAGGGCTTGCTGTTGCTTGGCTGATTTTTTCAGGCTGTGGTATGCATCTTCCAGACTGCCCATTTCCAGATCGGAATAATAAACCTGCACCGTTTTTGCCTTCGCCTGGTTTTTGAGGATGTAATTGACTTCAATCTTCCCGGCTCGCTTCAATTCGATCAGTTGCGGCAAAATGCCGCGGTCGACGGCATCTTCCCAACTCATTTTGCTTTTCCCTTGAAAAAGTCCGTAGAAAGTCTCCTCGTCCAATTCATCGACAACCTCAATTTCTTTTTCGTACTTTGCCTTCATCAAAGGCGGCAACATCGTCTGGTAACAATGGATCCGATAGGCATAAACGGTTTCCGCCATTTCCTCGCCCAACAGCAGCAACTCTTCGGTCAATGCCGGCTCGATATCCAATGGTTGGATGATTTCTTTCAGTTCCCCTTCAAAATCGGTGTGATCAGAAATTTCCGTTATGAACCCTTGGATGACGCGAGTGTTGAAAGGCACTTCAACGCGCATCCCTTTGCCCAACTTTTGTTCCATAGCAGGAGGGATCGCATAATCAAAGGGACGATTGGTCTGCATGGCAGGTATATCCACAATCACTTTTGCAATTTGCACGTAAAACCCTCCCATTCCTTTTTCTAACCACTATCTTACTAAATTATACCGATAAAGTCTTCTCGGATTTTTTCGGCATCAAAAAAATAAAACTACTGATTTTGAAGTTCAAAAACAGTAGTCTTTTTTCATTCCTATTCGGTTATCTTTCAGGGATGATGGAATTCGGATCGATTTCCAACTCGCCGGCAACTACTTCTTCCAGCGCACGTCCGACATTCTTGTATGACTGGTAATGATCCAATAAAGGTTCTGAGCGACCATGCAATTCATGCGCTCTTTTGCTGGAAAGAATGACCATTGAATATTTTGAATCCACTTGCTCCAACAATTTATCGATCGAAGGATGTAACATCATATTATTTTACTCCCTTTCATCCGCACAGATGGTATCCAGAATCCGTGAGACTTTCAAGTGTTCGCTTTGGATGATGCCAAGCACTTTCTGGACCGCGTTCTCTACTGTGTCGTTTTCTACCGCATAATCATAATACCGCATCAAACTGAGCTCTTCAATAGCCTTTTCCATTCTTTGTTTGATGATCGGCGATTCATCCGTACCGCGATTTACGATCCGTGACTCCAATTCCGTCATATCAGGAGGCGTCAAGAAGATGAATATCCCTTCCGGCATCCGTTCCTTCACTTGCATGGCGCCTTGAACTTCGATCTCCAGAAAAATATCTTTTCCTGTGTCCAATGTTCTTCTTACATAGTCGATTGGCGTACCATAGTAATTCCCCACATACTCGGTATATTCCAACAGTTCATTATCGGCGATCATTCTCTCGAATTCTTCTCTTTCCTTGAAGAAGTAATCTTTGCCATCCACTTCCCCTTCACGCGCTTTGCGGGTCGTAGCGGAAATCGAATAGATGAACTCCCGTTCACCACGAGAAAAAATTGCTTGTCTCACAGTCCCTTTGCCTACTCCCGAAGGTCCGGATAAGACAATCAACAATCCTTTTTCTGTCATTTAATGCCCACCATCCAATTATATTATTATAGCATCGTACAGCCTAATGCGGCGTTCTGTTTATTATTTCATAGTTTAACACAATTTCATCAAGGTTAAAACCTTTACCGGAGTCTTCCGCCAACATTTTATTAGTTACCGTTTCCAACAACTGCACCCCTTGGATGGAATGCGCTCGCCTCTCACAAGCGCCGGAAAGACAAGAAAAGCTGAACGGGTTCGTTCAGCCCTGAAAGAAATTTAGGAAATCTGGCCCTGAATGAGCATCGTAGAGCGCAATTGCTGAGAGACTTTCTGCGTCAGCAGATTAGTCGAACAGTATGTCTTGGCTCGCAGAGACAAGAGGTTCCTTATTCTTTTTTCCGAAGGGCTAACCCGTGAAGCTGGACATCATTTTAGATGCATGAAACATTTTACAAAATTGTGAAACACCTACGGTGATGCACTTTTCACTCTGGAAAATTTTATAAATTCCTATATGTCAAAAAAGAACAAGACAAGGGTATCCCTGTCTTGTTCTGGAGGCATCAAGAAACGCCCATGTCTTTGACTTTCATCATGCGGACGATACTCGACCGTTCGTTCTCCTCGAGCTTCATTTGGATGTAACGGATCGTCTCCTGCAATTGCGGAATCATTTTGTATTCCAATGCATTTACACGCCTTCTTGTTTTTTCGATCTCATCGGCAAGAAGTTGGCATGTTTTTTCGATTTCCGTTAATTTAAGTAATTTCGGAAGGATGTCTTCAATCTTTTTGATCGCATCATCCAGTTCACCGTTCGAGTTGACGTAACCGTACTGTAAATCTGTGGATTTATCGTCTTGATCAACCATTGAAAAATTCATTTGGGGAACGACGACGCTCATGATGTTGTTTTCTTGAATGTCCAACTCAACCGCCGTAGCGGGTACAGCGAACAGTTCTTCAATGAAAGCCTCATTCAGAAGCGACTTCGCTACCACGAAAGAACGCATCGAGGCGGTCAATTCTTTTTCGACTTCATCCCTCAGAATGTTGTTTTCGCGAATCAGATTGATGAATTGACGCATCAATTCATCTTGCTTATCCTTCAGCAGTTTATGGCCGCGGGTGGATAGCACCAGACGCGATTTCAAGTTGGACAGTTCCATCCGGGTGGGCTTTACATTCAATCTTGCCATGGACGATCACTCTCCCTTCGGCATAAACTCATCGATCATATCGCTCTTGATTCTCTTAAGTTCCGTTACCGGCAGGATGGACAACAGTTCCCAGCCCAAAGCCAAAGTCTCTTCAATTGTGCGGTTCGTATAGAACCCTTGACTGATGTATTCTTCTTCGAAACGCTTTGTGAACTGCACATACAGTTTGTCCGTCTTGGACAAGGCGGACTCTCCAAGGATGACAGCCAATTCTTTAGCTTGTTTTCCTTTTGCGTAAGCCGCAAACAACTGGTTCATGGTTGGAGCATGGTCTTTTCTTGTCTTGCCTTCACCCGTACCTTTGTCTTTCAGACGTGAAAGCGAAGGCAACACGTTGATCGGCGGCTTGATGCCTGAGTTGTTCAATTCACGTGAAAGAATGATTTGGCCTTCCGTAATGTAACCCGTCAAATCCGGGATTGGATGCGTAATGTCATCCTCCGGCATGGAAAGAATCGGGATTTGAGTCACCGAACCTTTTTTGCCGATGATACGGCCTGCACGCTCGTACAAGGTGGAAAGGTTCGTATACAGGTATCCGGGATAACCACGGCGACCCGGCACTTCACGACGTGCTGCCGAAATTTCACGCAAAGCCTCACAATAGTTGGTCATGTCAGTCATGATGACCAAAACGTGCATGTCTTTTTCGTAGGCCAGATATTCCGCGACTGTCAGAGCCATTTTAGGTGTGGCAATCCGTTCGATGGCTGGATCGTTCGCCAAATTGATGAACATGACGGAACGATCGATCGCTCCTGTCTTGCGGAAATCTTCCATGAAATATTCTTTTTCTTCAAAAGTGATCCCCATTGCTGCAAATACAACCGCAAATTTTTCATCGCTGTTCAACACCGTCGCTTGACGAGCGATTTGAGCAGCCAATTCTTTATGTGGCAAACCTGAACCGGAGAACACAGGAAGTTTCTGACCTCTTACGAGTGTGTTCAGATGGTCGATGGCCGAAATTCCCGTTTGGATGAACTCATCCGGATAATCACGCGCAACGGGGTTGATCGCCTGACCATTGATGTCCAGGCTCATTTCCGGAATGATTTCCGGACCGCCATCAATCGGATTCCCCATTCCATCGAAGACCCGACCTACCATATCCTCAGAAACAGCTATGGAAAGAGGTTTTCCACGGAAACGGACTTTCGTGTCTTTAATGTTGATACCGCTTGGGCCTTCAAAGATTTGCACCATCGCTTTATCTTTGCTGACTTCCAAAACTTGACCATGACGGATTTCGCCGTCTTGCATTTGTATTTCAACCAACTCGTCGAATTTGACTCCCTCGATCTGCTCAACAACCATCAACGGGCCTACAACTTCGGTTACTGTTTTATATTCCTTAAGCATGGCGCGTCATCCCTCCTTCCGCAACAATTTCATGCAATCTTTTTTTGATATCCGCCTTGATGTTTTCCATTTCGGCAAGATTATCTTCCTTGATGTATTTACTTCTAGCAATCCGATCACGCAATTCAACTGTACCTTCAATGATTTCATTGAAGTACGCGCCTAAACGCATTGCTTCACGTGCTTCTGTTTCGAAGCTCAGAATCATATCCAGCATCGCCAATTGTTTCTCGCGGGAAGTATACGTATCCACATCATCGAAAGCGTTCTGCTGGAGGTAATCCTCACGCAACGATTCCGCGATTGCCATCGTCATACGGTCTTTCTCGGACAAGGATTCGATACCGACCAGGCGGACGATTTCTTCCAATTCCGACTCTTCCTGCAGAAGGTTCATCGCATGCTGAACCATTTCAGACCATTTTGTCTGTAAGGCATTATTCAGGTATTCCCCGACTTCGGTATTGTAAAGGGAATAGGAAGTCAACCAGTTCATGGATGGGAAATGTCTTTTTTGTGCTAAAGTGGCATCGAGCGCCCAGAATACTTTGACGACGCGCAATGTATTTTGCGTTACCGGCTCAGAGGTGTCACCACCAGGAGGCGATACCGCTCCAATGGCCGTAATGCTTCCTTCACGATCTTCCGATCCTAAAGCCAATACTCGCCCTGCCCGTTCATAATACTCAGCTACTCGGCTTCCTAAGTAGGCTGGATACCCTTCGTCACCAGGCATCTCTTCCAGACGGCCTGACATTTCACGCAAGGCCTCCGCCCAACGGGATGTCGAATCAGCCATGATCGCTACACTGTAACCCATATCACGGAAATATTCCGCGATCGTAATGCCTGTATAAATCGATGCTTCACGCGCCGCAACTGGCATATTGGAGGTGTTGGCGATAAGGATTGTTCGTTCCATCAATGACTCACCTGTGTTCGGATCGATCAATTCCGGAAATTCATTCAATACGTCCGTCATCTCATTACCGCGTTCACCGCAGCCGACGTAAATGACGATATCCACATCACTGTATTTTGCGATTTGGTGCTGTACAACGGTTTTTCCTGCTCCGAAAGGCCCTGGAACAGCTGCTGCTCCACCCTTAGTGATCGGGAAAAAGGTGTCGATGACCCGTTGTCCGGTAACCATTGGTGTGTGTGGATTCATTTTTTGTTTGAAAGGACGGCCGCGTCGTACCGGCCATCTTTGCAGCATAGTCATTTCTTTCGGGCCATTTTCGGTTTCAACGACATAAGCCGTTTCATCCAACGTGTAACTGCCGTCCTGAATGGCAGTCAGCTTACCGGAGACGCCATACGGAACCATGATTCGGTGCTCGATCACTTTCGTTTCTTGCACGGTACCGACAATATCCCCTGCTACGACATAATCGCCGACTTTCTTCGTAGCTTTGAATTCCCAGACGTTCTCTCTTTTCAGTGATGGAATATCCGTTCCACGCACCAAATAATTACTTTGGGTGATTTCCCGGAACGTATCCAAAGGACGCTGAATCCCGTCAAACATCTGCGACAGGATACCTGGTCCCAATTCAACAGATAAAGCCTCTCCTGTCGTGATTACCGGTTCTCCTGGACCAATACCGGAAGTCTCCTCGTAAACTTGAATAGATGCAACATCATTGCGCATCTCGATGATTTCACCGATCAATCCTAATTCGCCGACGCGGCAAATATCTTGGATATTCGCTTCTTCCATTCCTTCCGCCATAACTAAAGGTCCGGAAACTTTTATTATATTTCCATTTTTCAAAAAAGTCCCCTCCAAATTATAAGATATTCTGTCCAACTGCTTTTTCTACATTCTCCTGAATGCGGGTTTTTCCGATATTCAACGTACCTTTATGGTTCGGAATCAGAATGATGGCTGGTTGGACTCTGCTGTCATACCTGCTCACTGTCTCAGGTATTTCTTTTGCCATTTCTTCCGTCAGATAAATGATCCCATAATTCTCCATCGCCAGACGATCTACCGTTTCACGGGCAGTCTGGGCATTATGGCATGCAAATACAGCGAAACCCAAAATCTTAAAAGGAAGGATGGAATCTTTGTCTCCCACAACTGCAATATTATGAGCCATATATAGGTCGCATCCTTTCTCTCAATATTTGTTCATCTATCTGATTGTCTTTGCCTACCAAAATCAAGCGGATATTAGTGACTTCCTTCTCTTTGGCAAACAGATAACCCAACAAAGGAATCGGACCGAACGGTTGGTACAAGCCTTCCGCAATCAATTCATAGGTCAGTTCATCAACGAGTTTATCCAGCTTCTGTGTGTCTACTTCATTTGTTGTATCGGAAATCATATTGGATAAGCGCGCGCCGTATTCTTTGCTGAAATAATGCTTGCGCATGACCGCGCTTGGTCCGTTGATCGATTCTTCAATCAAATCGCGTTTCGAAATTGAACCTGAACTGGATAAAACCGTATAGAGAAAACCGCGGGGCTTATTTTGTTTCAGACTTCGGATAATGGTCGAAAGGTTATAGAGATCGATCATGCCATCTACCATTTTCGCGATGCTCGGATGTTGAAGTTTGTCGCTGATGGAACGCAGATGCCTGAAATAATAAGTGTCCATAAAGATAGTAGCCGCTTCGATACGATGCCCTTCATCGAAATCGCGGAGCGCTTCTTGAACCCCTTCTATCAGAATCGGATGTTCGTCGTTGCCGTCGCCGGTTTCGACCAATTTCTTCAGACTGGCTATGGAATATTTGCCGATAGGGATCAACAGCTGCTCCAGATCTTCACCCGAAAAACGTTGTTTCAGCAACACTTTCAGGTTGTGATAGGTATAGCGCAACGCGAATAATTCCACAATCTCAGCAACCGGCGTGATGCTGAACAAGTCCTGATAGACTTCCGCCAGGTGTTTTATGAGAAAACCTTCAAAATTTTTATTCATCAGTGTTTCTTTCTCATCAAACTCATAACCGGTACCTTTCAGAACATCCAAGGCATCTTTTAGAGAAGAGGCTTTCAGCATCCGATCGTAATCCGCTTCCGCCAATAATTTTAATTCATAGGTGCGAAGTATCGTATTGACGCCTTTGTAATCAATCTCTTGCATAGTGCCCCTCCTTTACTTTTCGTCTTGGAATGCTAAAGTCGCCAGCTCTGCTGCAAAGTCGTTCTTTACATCTTCGATCAGATCATCGAAGCAATAGTTGTAATCGACTCCGCCTTCCTGCAGGATGAATCCGGCTTTATTCGGAATGGACTCCTCAGAAATCTTGACAGCTGGATATTTGACCAACAGCTGCTGCAACGCATTCCCTTTAAAGTGGGCGATCGATTTTGCGCCCGGAACAATGCTGTAGGCTTTCGAATCGCCAGCCTGAGCAAGCACACCGTTCAGGAATTGCGCAAAATGGGTTTCATCCCACGTGTTCATTTTTTCTAAAGCCTGTTGGAAGACCGATTTCAAGATGACCTGTTTCTCTTTCAAAACAGCATTGCGTTCTTTATTCTTCAACGTTTGTTGCTCACGATCAAAATCGTTGCCAACTTTTTTCAAAATGGCAGCTTTGCGCGCCTTTTGTTGTTCAACCAGAGTCAATCTGCTCTCTTCTATCTTTGCGATAGAAATTTTTTCAGCAGCCTCCAGCTTGCTTTGTCCTTTTGCTTTTGTCTTGTTAAGAATCTGTTCAGACAAGGATTGTAGATCTTTCACGCTTTCTCATCTCCTTACTTTTTCTTTCATTCTTCTGGAGCTTTTGAGAATTAAGCGTTCAATACCATCAAGAATGAGATAACGAATCCTAGGATTGCATACGTTTCAACCATGGCTGCATAGATGATCCCTTTTGTATTTTGGTCTTCTCTCTTAGCCAAGATTTGCAAACCGGCAGTAGATACACGGCCTTGCGCGATACCTGAAGTCAAACCAGTGATTGCGATAGGAAGACCAGCCATCAGATAGTACAAACCTTGTGCGACGGTCATTTCAGGTGACATTTGCAGATAAATCAGGAATCCGATAACGAAACCGTACAACCCTTGCGTACCTGGCAACAGTTGCAGAATCAATGATTTACCGAATTTCTCAGGTTGTTCCTTGATCAATGCAGCAGCCGCTTCACCGGTCATACCAACCCCTTTAGCAGAACCCGTACCAGCCAAGCCAACCGCCAAAGCAACGCCTAAAGCCGCGAACATCATACCACCATTGTTGTCGATGAAATATTGTAACCATGTCATATTTTCCATTTTATAATTCCTCCAGTAACTAAGCTTCTTTTTTATTTTTTAAGTTAATGTATTTTTCTTCTGTCTTCAACGGCTCCAAAGCTTTTCCGCCGCCCTCATAAAATTTCCCGAAAAATTCGACGAACACAAGCCGTGCACCATGCACATAAGCACTAAGCATGGACAAACCGAAGTTGACGCTGTGGAGTAGCACAAACAAAACCGCGCCAATGGTGAATCTTGCCCCCACTGGCAAGAAGTCGATGATCATATTGAAGGCAACCGCAATACTGCCACCAGCCACACCCAGCGCCATCAAACGTGTGTAACTGACCATGTCGCCGATGTAACCGGTAATGCCATAGAGATTGTACAAACCGGCACCTGCGCCCAACGCCTTGTTGTCTGATGCCATGGCTGTAGCAAGCACGATCGCGACCGCACTTGTGATGGCAACTGCAGCACCAACGGTCACAAGAATCTGACTAGGGAAAAGCATCTGTCCGAACAGGATGAAGATAAGTCCCACAAATATACCCAACCATCCGATGCTGTCGGAAATCGCGCCCAGCGGATTTTTGTCGCGCAAGGACAGATAGGCTTTTATCCCCAAACCGAACATGATCTGAACAATACCGAATACTACCGATATCAACAGGATCGTATTGGCGTCATTACTCGTAGATAAAAGTACAAACGGCAATTGAACTCCGAAGAAAGAGCCGTAAACTAGCCCCCACAGTATGGCTGGATAGGAAAGGATGTGAAAGAACAGCAGATTGTTCCGCATACCTTTATTGAAATTCAGGAACTTCAATGCCAGCAATGTTCCGATAAGGAGCAACAGACCGTATCCGACATCCGCAATCATCATTCCGAAGAACAAAAGATAGAAAGGTGTCAATAGTGGTGTGGGGTCTATTTCGTCATATTTCGGCAAACTGTACATGGCCGTGATATTCTCAAAAGGAGTGATCAACTTATTGTTCTTCAAAACGGTTGGAATGACCGAAATGTCCGAAGTGTCAGCATCATCAACCGTCAATGCATATTCATTCTCTGCGACAGTATCAGTCAACGCCAGCTTGATTTCATTGACTTTATCTTCCTCAAGCCATCCTTGGATTACGAAGAGATGTTTCTCATTGATCAATAATTGTTGGCTCTTGATCCGTTGCAGTTTTGCATAATAAAATTCGGACAGTAGCATCAACTGCCACTCTTCTGCTTTCATTTCGGAAAGATCCGCCAACAGCTGTTTGTTTGCTTCACGGTTATCCTGTATGCGGCTTTGAACATCGGCCAATGCCTCTGCAGGCGGCAAATCATACTCATATGTTAAAGCTTGGAAATGATTGCTGTCCAACAAAGCGTTTACATCAATAACATGTGACGGATCATAGAAAATCGCCGCTCCAAATGAATCTTTGTTCTGGAAGATTTCTTCCGTATAGACCAAGGGATTGGAAGTCACGTTTGTGATGTAATCGTTGGAGAGCGTCTGAGGAATCGTGCCCACTTTGACTGCGATGTGTTCAAATACTGCTGTATCTCTCGGATTGAATGATAATTTTTTCCATAAAAGCAGGAAATCCTCTTGTTCATAAAGATGTTTTTTAGCATCTTCGAGTTTCTTTTGTTCGGCTTTCAGACCCAACACTTTATCCAGAAGTTTGTCGGAAGAAAATTCGCCCACAGCCTTTTCCAGTTCTTCCAAAGACAAGGATTGTCGAGGGTTTGTATACTGTTTGATCAAAGACTCTTTCTTCAGATACGACTTCAGGAAAGATAAGGCTTCCGTGACATTCTCCAGATAACTTTCGTTTTTCTTGATGTTTTGCTCAATTGACTCTCGTTCTTTAGGCGATAAGGATTGTAAATTTTCTTTTGCAGCAGGCAAATCGATGACTTCTAAGCTTTGCAATGTCTGGATAGCCGTCAATAACTGCTCTTTTTTTTCGTGAAAAGAAATGAGAGTAACTTTTTTCATTTTAGCGATTGCCATATTTCCTCATCACCTCCCCAATTACGGCATTCACAAGTTCTTCTTCTTTCGCTTTAAACCGAGTTTGCAACTTCTCGATTTCCGATTTTTCACTTTCTGCGGAAGCGTTCTTAAGAATTGCCAGTTGTTCTGATTTTTTCGCAAGTTCTTCGGATTGAAAAGTAGCTAATTCCTTTTCGATATTCCTTTTCATTTCGCCTATTTTATCTTGCGTGTTCTGTTCCAGTTTGCGCAGCTTATTCTGGTAATCCAATTCCAGATCAGCTGCTTCCTGCTCAATCTTTTTTACTTCATCAAATATTTGCATCTTTCATTCCACCTCCGTCCTTCATTTGATTCTCCTTAGGAAAAAAACTTTCCGGTCAGTATTTTCATTATACAGTTAATGTAAAGGCCGTTCAAATCTATTTATACGCAATTCCCAGTGGTTTCAACAATCATTACAGTTTCATTAATAGGAAGAAACTTTCTGAAATTTCTTCAAAAATATTAAATGAACATTTTGTGAACAGCACTCTCCAAGCACGCTGCACCGATCCAGAACCTTCTTGGAGAGTCTTTTATATAGCCTATTTTTTTCGATAATTCCGCCGGATAATAGATGTAATTTTCCCCTCGCCTGCAAAATTAATGTGCTCCCGACACGTTCTTTTCCATACTACTACTTTACTCGAAAATGCAAGAAATAGGGGCATATTCGGCCGATATGACATAATTGTGGGTGGAGTTACATATCTGCACTCTCAAATTTTTGTTCGATCGCAAAATAAAAAGCTTGCAAACAAGAACAGATGTTCTTATAATAAAGACACAAGACAAACACACGTTCGGAGGAACATACATGCAAAACTACATCTACCCAGTATCCACTAATAATGAGAATCCTTCAAATAAATCATACTTGCGCCCGCTCTCATCCGTCCATTCCATCAATGAAGCCATCTTGGACAAAGTAATGCCGATTCATCAAGTTATCCGTTTTGCTAACCAGGCTTTTGAAAATAACAACCCTGTGTATGTCGTGATTGAAGAAAAGCATGGACCGAAATCGTATACCAGATCACTCGTTTGGGGTTCTTTCAATTCCCGCGTAACTCCAAAAAGACAAATCATGTTCACAACTGCCGATAAAAAAGTGACTTATCTACTGAACATCAGTCAAGTCTTGGCTATCCAACTTGGTTAAATTCAATCAGTTGGTGGCATACCCATCTATAGAAATCAGGAGCACAAGGTAAAGTCATTAACGTAAAAAACTATGACAACTGAAACAAGCGAGAATGCATCTCACACAATTGCATTCTCGCTTGTTTTGACTGCTTGTGGGCCTTTCTTCTGAATTCTGATTGTCGATCAATTTCCATACGCTTTCGGTCTACAGTATCGGTGAAAGTAATCTGGAAAAAGCTTGCTTGAATTTCCGCCCCTTCGACTGTTTTGCGAAATAATCATGGGTTGCACGGATGCAATTCTTCTGATCTTCATCAAAATTTGCGATTAATTCTTCAGCTACGTCACGATCGTAAATAAAAGCGTTGATCTCAAAATTCAATTTGAAACTGCGCACATCCATATTTGCCGTGCCTACCGATACAATTTCATCATCGACCACCATCACCTTTGAATGCAGGAAACCATTCTGGTACATATAGACTTCCGCACCGTACTCGACGATGTCTTTGGCAAAATACTCCGTTGCCCGATAGACGAAAGGATGATCCGGCTTCGAGGGTATCATGATTTTGACTTTTACACCGGATAGGACTGCGATTTTGAGCATTTCATGCAGACTCTCGTCAGGTATAAAATAAGGAGTCTGTATATAAATGGATTCTTTAGCTTGGCTGATCATCTTCAAGAAACCCATCTTGATCGTCTGATCTTCGTCATCCGGTCCACTTGCCACAATTTGCATGGCCGTGTTACCTTTTTTATCGGCGATCGGGAAATAGGCTTCTGCATAATCTTTCCTGTTCTTTTCTTTGGCAACCGCATTCCAGTCCATGAAGAAACGGCTCTGAAGCGTCAAGACTGCATTGCCTTCTATTTTCATATGCGTATCCCTCCATTCGCCGAGTTCCCCTTTCCCTAGATACTCATCGCCTATATTGAACCCGCCGAGATAAGCAACTTTTGCATCCACTACCATTATTTTGCGATGATTCCGATAGTTCATCCGCAAATTAACGAAAGGTATTTTTGAACCAAAAAATACTTCCGTCTTTCCGCCTAATTTTTCAAGATTATTGAAAAATCTCGGATCATTCCCTCTGCAGCCCATTGCATCGTAAACGACCAGAACCTCAACGCCAGCTGCCGCCCTGTCTTCCAACGCCGCCAGAATCCGCTTCCCCAAGTCGTCCGAGCGAAAAGTATAATAAAGCATATGCACATGATCTTCTGCTTTATAGATGTCCTGCACAAGGGAATCGAAAACATCTGCGCCAGTTTTGAATATTTCAACTTTATTCCCTTTCGTCAAAATGGATTCATCACTTTCCAGGAACAGGATAGCTGTTTTTTGTGCATAGTCGGTTTCGACCAAACCTTGCGCCAGATCCTCATCCTCCAACATTTCAATCTGGACCTTCGCCAACTGGGACATGCCCAAGCTTTTTTGCGTGCGCATATCATAGATGTTTTCTTTTGACATCTTTTTCCCTATAAAGAGGTAGATGATGAAACCCGCCACCGGCAAGAGGTTTAACGTCAACAGCCAGGCCCAGGTGGCAGCGACATCTCTTTTTTCTTTAAAGACGGTGATGATTGCACCAATTGTATTTAAAACGATGATTGCCGTAAATATCATTGACCAAATACCCATAAGACCACTCCAAATCAATAAAATGACAAAACATGTTACCTACATATCATAGCACACGAGCCCACAAAAACAGAAAGGCGAAGACCGGATAATTCAAATCCGTCCTTCGCCTTCTATTTTTTAATCATTTAATAGTTTCGATTTTTCTTTTCTGCTCAGGAAACGGCTGCCTTTTGGAATGTACGCTTTAGGAGCGAATTTTGCAATCAACACCAGAACGACTGCGCTGACGGCAAAAGTTGCCGCAAACGATAGCGCTTGTCCCGGAAGAAAATGCGCAAAAGCAGAAACACCAGCTGGAACTGCTTCCTCACTGAGGAATATGTCCGAGATCAGCGCCCAGACAAAATAGACAAGCGTTCCGAAAAAGGATGCCGTCACTATATTCAAGGCTGCATTCGGGAAACGTTTATTGTTCAATGTGCGTTGCGTGAATTTCGCGAAAAAACCGGCGATGCCCACGAAAACGAACGGTGCGGCTTGGTTCAGGATATCTGCAGCAACATCCGCTCCCTCTCCTTTGAGCGCAAACAAAACGAGGCCGGTCAGTATTCCAGAAACCAGTCCAAGCAATATTCCTCTGCGGAGAGAAATGAAAAGCAACGGCAACAAAGCAAAAACAATAGTGTATTCTCCAAATGGCATGGCCACATATGCCAAGGCGATTGCGAGGACAGCAAACAGAGCTGCCTCGATCCAAGCCTTCGTACTATTAGAACCCATAAAGATGAATCTCTCCTTTTCAACAACGATCCGTTTCATTGCCTTTACGGCAAACGGGCATCAGCTCTTCTTCTGATAATTGGATGCTTCCATGATGATCGGTAAAATGACCGGTTTGCGCTTCGTCTTTTCAAAAAGATAACGGCTCAACGAATCACGTATCTCTTGTTTTAACTTGGCCCAATCAAAGTCTTTCGTGTGCAGGTTATCTTCCACTACTTCCCGGACGATATTCGAACTTTCTTTGACAAGCTCTTCGCTCGCCTTCATATAGACGAAGCCACGCGAAACGATTTCCGGACCCGACAAGATTTTGTTCAGTCTTCTGGAGATCGTCACAACGACAACGAAGATGCCATCCTCCGATAATAGTTTGCGGTCGCGCAAGACAATGTTGCCGATATCGCCAACCCCGATCCCATCGATCAGAACATTCCCGGCTGGGACCTGTCCCGTCATGTGCATACGGCCTTTGGCATATTCGATCACGTCACCTTTACCAGGGATGAAAATATTTTTGAACGGAATGCCGACTTCATTCGCCAATTGGGCATGTGCAGCTTGCATTCGGTACTCACCTTGGACAGGCACGAAATAAGTAGGTCTCAGTAGGTTGATCATCAATTTCAGATCGTTCGGCGAAGCATGTCCGGATGCTTTGTATGTTCCGGATATTTCACGCACGGACGCACCGGCACGATAAATCAAATTTTTGGTTTTTGCGACTGTCGTTTCCATAGCTGTTGAAGGTGTAGTCGTGATATAAACCAAATCACCCTCTTTAAGGTTCACTTGCTTGTGTCTGCCTTTGGACATCCGCTGCAAAGCTTCCAAGGGTTCCCCACTGTTGCCGGTTTCCAGAATCAACACTTGACCATCACGGTAATCATTGATGTTCTTCACATTCACAAGCAGATCTGGAGTCGGCAAGACCAGTTTCCCCAGTTTCATGGCGACATCGACTGTTTCAACCAAAGTCGGTCCTGTCAAAAAGATTTTACGATTCGCTTGGAGAGCGACATCAAAAACTTGCTGGATGCGCAAAATGTTGCTTGCAACACAGGAGACGATGATACGGCCTTCAGCGTTGATGAAAGTATCCAGCATTTCTTCTTCAATCTTGCGGTCACTGACGTTTTCCGTAGTCGATTCGGCATCACCGGAATCGCTCAACAGCGCCAATACTTTGCCTTCTCCGATATCCGTAATTTTGCCGTAATCGGTCCGATACATCGGGGATGCACTTTGATCAAACTTGAAATCACCTGTATAGACGACACTGCCTTCTTCCGTCTTCACACAGATCCCTACAGAATCAGGGATGGTATGCGTGGTTCTGAAGAACCGGACACTGGTGTTTTCGAATTCAATTTCGGTGTTCTCATCGATAACGTGATAATCCTCAAATCCCGTAGCCAATCCGGTGGAATCGACCGCCAATTTAGCCAACGCAATCGTCAATCCTGTACCGAACACGGGTGCATCGATATTCTGCAACAAATAAGGCAATGCTCCTACGGCATCCGCATGACCATGCGTCAGGAAAATACCCGCTATCTTATTTTTGTTTTCCTCCAGGTAAGTAAAATCAGGGATGACGACGTCAATTCCCAATAATTCATTTTCCGGATAAAGAAGACCGCAATCCAATACAAAAATTAAATCGTCCACTTCCACTAAATACATGTTTTTACCGCTTTCTCTCACACCTCCGAGAGAAATTATTCTTACTTTACTCATTGTACCACCTCTTATTTTTCAGCTTTCTATGCTGTTATCTATATTGATCGTTTGAATGCCTTCCTCCGTATTTTCGTCCCTGAAAATCAGCGCAGCTACTTTGCCGAATTGTCTTCAGAGTCTACAAGCGAATGCGTTTTCTTCGCATCCGGCTAAACGTGACCGATATCCTCTCTGTTATATTATACATGATTATCGGCAAAATTGTAGCATTTGCTTCAGTTTCTGTTCCGGTTTTCTGAAAGTGTGAGAAAAGCGGGACAAGCCCGGTCTGCCTCGAAAGAAATTTAGGAAATCTGGCCCTGAATGAGCATCGCAGAGCGCAATGGGTCAGATTTATCTAATTTCCGAGAGGCAGGCTTGGACCGCTAGACAATATCTTAGATGCATCAAACATTTTGCAAGTGTGTGGAACACTTACATTGAAGCACTCTACAAGTTAAAATGTAAAATAAATTTCTGCACGAAAAAAGACCTGCCAAAAGGAACGGAACGGGAACGAGGTTTAACCAAACACCCTTCCCAGTCCATCCTTTGACAGGCCCAGTCATATCCGATTCTTCAGTTGACGAGGCTTTGCTCATCCGTTATTCAAAGGTTCTACAGTAGACCCATTTCAATCATTTTTTCCGCAATCTGCACAGAATTCCAAGCAGCGCCCTTCAATAGATTATCGGAAACAACCCACATATGGAAACCATTGTCGACATCCACATCTTTACGGATACGTCCGACAAATGTTTCATTCTTTCCGACTGATTCACGTGCTGTGGGATAAACTTGATTAGCTGTGTCATCCTGAAGCACAACTCCTGGAGCATCTTTCAACACTTCCCAGATATCTGCGACAGAAACGTTTTTGTCGTCCACTTCGAAATAGACGGATTCCGAGTGTCCGGACATTACAGGGATACGCACACAGGTAGCAGAGACTTTAATTTCGTTGTCTCCCATGATTTTTTTAGTTTCATTGATCATTTTCCACTCTTCATACGTGTAGCCGCCTTCGCTGAACACATCAATTTGCGGTAAAGCATTGAATGCGATCGGGAAATGCTTCTTATCGCCACCACAAGGTAAAATATTCGCAACCGGCTCTTCACCGTTCAGGACTGCTTGGGTTTGAGCTTTCAATTCTTCCAATGCATGCAATCCTGCGCCACTTACCGCTTGATACGTGGAAACGATGACACGATCCAAACCAAACTTTTCACGGAGTGGTTGCAAAGCTACCACCATCTGAATAGTGGAACAGTTTGGGTTAGCGATCAGTCCTTTATGTTTGCGCAAGTCTTCCGGATTCACTTCAGGAACAACCAATGGCGTTTCCGGATCCATACGAAAAGCACTCGTATTGTCGATGACAACGGCTCCAGCTTTGATCGCGGCAGGGGAGAATTGCTTCGTTATGCCACCCCCAGCGCTGAATAATGCAATGTCGATGCCTTCAAATGACTCGTCAGTCGTTTCCTCAATCTGCAGTTCCTGTCCTCGGAATGTCTTAACTTTCCCAGCAGAACGTTTAGAAGCCAACAACTTCAGACTTTTTATCGGAAAAGAAGCATTCTCCAACAAGCCCAGCATTTTTTCTCCAACGGCACCCGTAGCACCTACAATGGCAACATTATACTCTTTCATCATTGATCCCTCACTCATTCATTTTCTGTATTACCTATTTTTTAGGATTTAAAGATCCTTCACTTAAGCATTTTACCACACTTTATTAGAATTTTTTAATCTATTTTTTATTTACGTAAAAAACATTCCAATCAGAGTCCTTATCGAAGGTCTCTGATTGGAATGCGAAATGGATACTGATTTAGTTTTATCCGTTTAGACGCTCATAAGCTTTGCCTTTATTTGTCTAAAACGGAAATACGGGTATTAATAAGGCTATTAATCCAAACGGACTCTCCCATCCTCCTGCAGAATGGATTCGATTTTTTTCTGGATTTCTTCCCTGGTATGTACATTCTTATTTTCGCATTCGAAGGCTTCATCCCCGCAAATCATGCACTTTCTCGGTTCATAGCCAATTTCCATTCGCTGCACCTCGATCATCTTGCCTTCTTCGAGATAGAATACATTGATCGTGAACAGCTGCCCGAGTAAACTGCCGTCTTCTATCATGATGGCGGCTTGCTTCACGGCTGTTGGATAGGTATCAACGACAACAAAGTATTCTGGTCCTGTATCCAAATCCATCAATTTTTCATAAGTGACTTTCCATTTATTTTTTTGGATTGCATTTTTAACTTCTTGGATACCGATTTCAGAAATCTGTCTTACGATGGCATTATATTTAACGGGTCCAGGAATATTGCATTTAAGGGAAATCAATGTCTGATTTGCGTTCGTCTTGCTGATTTCCTCTTCAAAAAAGGCACGTTGTTCCCTTGAAGCCAACACTTCTTTAAGCGTCGGCATTTGACCCTGCGAGAAAATAGATTCTGGCACCATTGCACTCATCCTTTACTGTTTTATTGTTGTTTCCTTCTGTCAAACGGAACCAGATCAGCCACTTTGCTGCTTGCTCCGTTTGATTTCTCTGCTTCTTCGCGCTGTCCGAGTATCGATTTTGTGCTTATTTGTGATTGAGCAACAGGTTTTTCGATAATATTGATGATACCATTCTTTGTTACAAAAACTTACACAGAAGCTTCACGAACTACACAAAAGAATTAAAAGCGCTTACATTAACGAGGACGATATAGGTAAAAAATATATCTGTTTACTGTTGGCGTAAAAATATGTTTCTCTTTACCTTATAATAACGCTTTTATGAAAAAAATTCATTGATTTAATATTAAAATCTATAATTAATCAATATTACTCTATAAGTCAGGATTATTAGAACAATTGTGGCAAACTTTTTATCACTTATCTTTCCCAAGTCTACCGCCAACAAAAAAACAGGCATTCCCTTTGTGGGGGAGTGCCTGTTTTTCCGCTTCAAAACAGCCTTTAGAAGTTTTACTTTACAGAAGAGTGTTCTGAACCGTTTCAATTTATAACCAGCAGTTTATTTTTCTTCCTTAGGCAATAACGCTTTACGGGAAAGATTGATTCTGCCTTGTCTGTCGATTTCGATGACCTTGACTTTCACTTTGTCTCCGATGGCTAGGACATCTTCAACTTCTTTGACACGCTCGTTAGCCAATTCAGATATATGGACCATGCCATCTTTGCCTTTTGTGATTCCAACGAATGCACCGAATTTTTCGATACGTTTTACAGTACCCTCGTAGATTTCACCGACCTTGACTTCATGCGTCAACTCTTCGATGATTTGTTTAGCGCGGGCGATCATCGCAGTATCAGCTGAAGCGATGCTCACGTTACCTTCTTGATCGATGTCGATCTTCACGCCGGTTTCTTCGATGATGCTGTTGATTGTATCTCCGCCTTTACCAATGACGACTTTGATCTTATCTGGTTTGATTTGCATCATTTCGATCTTCGGAGCATACTGGGACAGTTCTTCGCGTGGGGCTGCAATCGTGCTGGTCAGCTCAGCAAGGATTTCCATCCGCGCTTTCTTCGCTTGCATCAACGCTTCAGTCAGGATTTGTTCTGTGATCCCCTGGATTTTGATGTCCATCTGCAACGCAGTGATACCTTCGCTTGTTCCGGCAACTTTGAAGTCCATGTCGCCCAAGTGATCTTCAAGTCCTTGGATGTCCGTCAAAACTGTATAGTTTTCGCCTTCCATCACTAAGCCCATCGCGATACCCGCTACCGGTGCTTTGATCGGCACACCCGCATCCATCATTGCCAACGTGCTGGCACAGATGCTTGCTTGTGAAGAGGACCCGTTGGATTCCAATACTTCCGAAACCAAACGGATTGTGTAAGGGAACTCAGCTTCTGTCGGGATAACTTGTTTCAACGCACGTTCACCCAAAGCACCATGGCCGATTTCGCGGCGTCCAGGACTTCCTGCTCTACCAGTGCTGCCGACCGAGAATTGCGGGAAATTGTAATGGTGGATGAATCGCTTGCTGTCGACCATGCCAAGGCCGTCGATGATCTGATGTTCGCCCAGTGGAGCCAATGTACAAGTAGACAACGCTTGCGTCTGTCCACGCGTGAACAAGCCGGAACCGTGTACGCGCGGTAATAAGCCGACTTCGGAAGCCAATGAACGGATTTCATCGATTTTTCGGCCATCTGGACGGATTTTGTCGACTGTGATCAAACGGCGCACTTCGTCTTTTTCCATGTCTTCCACGATTTGGCGTACTTCTTTGGAGATTTGAGCAAAGTTGGCGTCATCCAGATACTTTTCGTTGAAGAACAAGATTGCTTCAGCTTTCACATCTTCAATAGCGGCTTCACGAGCCAATTTTTCTTCTGTCATGATGGCTGTCGTCATTTTTTCACCGTAAGCAGTGGTCACTTCCGCCACAAGTTCAGGGTTTAAAGTCAAAAGCTTGACGGTCATTTTTTCCTTGCCGACTTCGGCTACGATTTTATCTTGGAAATCGCACAATTCCTGGATTGCTTTGTGGCCGAACATCAATGCCCCAAGCATATCTTCTTCATTAACCATCGCAGCGCTACTCTCAACCATGTTGATGGCAACTCTCGAACCGGCTACGGTCAACTCGATATCGGATGCTTCATTTTGTGGAGCGGTTGGATTCAAAACATATTCGCCATCCACGCGGCCAACATTCACTCCAGCGATCGGTCCGTAGAACGGAATGTCGGAAATCGCCAATGCCAATGAGGAACCGAACATGGCAGCCATTTCCGGTGCGCAATCCTGTTCAACGGACATAACAACGTTTGTGATCTGCACTTCGTTGCGGAACCCTTCAGGGAACATCGGACGAATCGGACGGTCAATCAAACGTGCAGTCAATGTTGCGTTTTCACTTGGACGACCTTCACGCTTGATGAATCCTCCAGGTATTTTACCGACTGCATACATTTTTTCTTCATAGTTCACAGTCAATGGGAAGAAATCGGTATCTTTTGGTTCTCTTGAACCGACAGCAGCCGTCAATACGACAGTATCCCCGTATCTGACCAATACCGCACCATTGGCTTGCTTAGCCAATTGGCCGATTTCGACTTGCAGCAAACGACCTGCCCAGTCCATTTGGAACACTTTTTTTTCTGACATGTTATCATTCTCCTTTTGCGATGCTTCCCATCTACCAACTACTAAACAAATGTCAACCTACCGACGCTTATAAGCTCACATTTGTATAGTAGCGGTCTGTAGAGCGGGAGCCTCATTCCATTATAGCTGATTGCTCAGCATTTTTGCACTCATTGTCCGAAAAATCCCAAAAAATAAGCGAGATTCACAGTGGAATCTCGCTTAATATGTCTTAGCCACGAAATTAACGACGCAAACCTAATCTTTGGATCAGTTCACGGTAGCGTGCAACGTCTTTGTTGCGCAAGTAAGCCAACAAGTTACGACGGTGTCCAACTTTTTTCATCAAACCACGGTAAGAATGGTGGTCTTTTTTATGAACGCGTGCATGCTCGTTCAAGTGGTTGATTTCATACGTAAGAACTGCAATTTGCACTTCAGGGGATCCAGTATCTCCTTCGTGAATAGCGTATTCTTTGATGATTTCATTTTTAAGTTCTTTTGAAATTGCCATTTTTTTCACCTCTTTCATAAAGTTACCTTTAACTGAGTAGAACGTTGGTGAATCGTTTAACCAAGTTGAAGGTCGTATATATAATACAAGGACTATTTTATCGTAATTCCTTACCGATTGCAAGTGAAAATCACTTTTTTATAATCCTTTGTATTCGGCTTTCAGCTCCAACACCATATCACGGATTTCGGCAGCTTTTTCAAAATTGAGGGCTTTTGCCGCTTCCCGCATATCCCGGTCCAGTTGATCGAGTGCTTCGCGGCGTTGTTCCATCGTCATTGCTTTATAGATGCTTAGAATGCTTACGTCACCGTCGCCTTCTTCAGGAGCGTGAGAGATACGGATGCGATCACGCACTTCTTTGATGATTGTTTTTGGCGTGATACCATGCTTAACATTGTAGGCTTCCTGCGTCGCACGGCGCCTGTTGGTTTCGTTAATCGCCCGCTCCATGGAATCTGTTATGCGGTCTGCGTACATGATTACTTTTCCGTTCTCGTTTCTTGCTGCTCGACCAATTGTCTGAACAAGTGAACGTTCACTGCGCAGAAAACCCTCTTTATCGGCATCCAAGATGGCAACGAGCGAAACCTCGGGAACATCCAGCCCTTCTCTTAACAGATTGATACCGATCAACACATCAAATTCTCCCAAACGGAGATTACGGATGATTTCCGCGCGCTCCATCGTTTTGATTTCGCTGTGCAGATAATTTACCTTGATGCCGACTTCCTTCAGATAATCAGTCAAATCTTCGGACATCTTCTTCGTCAAAGTTGTGATGAAGACCCGCTCATTCCGTTCGACGCGCAAATTGATTTCACTGATCAGATCATCGATCTGACCTTTGATTGGCCGCACTTCCACAATCGGATCCAATAAACCGGTGGGACGGATGATCTGTTGGGCAACATATGGGCTTTGTTCATACTCGTATGGGCCAGGGGTCGCTGAAATATAAATGATCTGGTTGACCCGCTCCTCGAATTCCTTCAACGTCAATGGGCGATTGTCCAAAGTACTCGGGAGACGGAAGCCGTACGCCACCAACTGTTCCTTTCGCGAACGGTCACCGTTGTACATGCCGCGAATTTGAGACATCGTGATGTGCGACTCGTCGATGACGGTCAAATAATCATCCGGGAAAAAATCAAGCAACGTATACGGAGGTTCTCCGGGAGCACGCCCGTCCATATGTCTGGAATAATTTTCGATTCCGTTGCAATATCCCATTTCCATCAACATTTCCATGTCGTAGTTGGTGCGTTGCTCCAACCGTTGGGCTTCCAATAGTTTATTTTCAGCGCGCAGCACCTTCAGGCGATCTTTCAATTCTGCCCGAATCATATCGACGGCATGCAAGGTTTTTTCTTCATTCGCCACAAAGTGAGTGGCTGGGAAAACAGGAAAATGGTCGACATCGTTCTTGATTTCTCCGGTCAGCACATCCACTTCTCTGATCCGATCGATTTCATCACCAAAAAATTCGACTCGAATGGCCTCATTGTCGCGGGATGCCAGAAAAATTTCAACAACGTCCCCGCGCACACGGAACGTTCCACGCCGAAAATCGATATCATTGCGTTCAAACTGCATTTCAACCAGCCTGCGCAATAGTTCATTCCGTTCCATCTCCATTCCTTGCCTTAACGATAGCGTATGCTCTTTGTAGTCCAACGGGTTCACCAGACCATAGATGCAGGAAACGGAAGCGACCACAATCACGTCGCGCCTTTCCAACAAGGAACTGGTGGCAGAATGACGAAGTTTATCGATTTCATCGTTTACGCTGGATTCTTTCTCTATATAAGTGTCACTCGAGGGAACATACGCTTCGGGTTGATAATAGTCATAGTAGCTGACAAAATACTCGACGGCGTTATTCGGAAAAAACTCCTTCAATTCGCCATACAGTTGACCTGCCAGCGTTTTATTATGCGCTATGACGAGCGTTGGCTTGTTCACTGCTTGGATGACGTTTGCTACCGAAAAAGTCTTGCCGGTCCCCGTAGCACCCAGCAACGTTTGCGCCCGTCTGCCCAGATTCAACCCATCAACAAGCTCTTTGATGGCTTCCGGCTGATCCCCGCTTGGTTTGTATGGGGAAACTAATTCAAAATGATCTTTCATAATAGCTGATTCACCTCTTCACTCACTGTTACAATTATTTTACCACCCAAACATACTTTCGTACACTCTGGAGTCTTTACCATGGCCTTGGCTGATTCTGACGCAAAAATTACGAAATATGTGTACAGAAATTCCGTGTCGCAAGGAATAAAAGGGAATCTCTTTCATTTTTTATTGCACAACCCCTCAAAATTATGTATAATATGGCATGTTGGCAAAACAGCCTAATAGTTATAGAAATAAGGAAAGAGGGGTGAACCCAATGCCAAATATCGATTCAGCAATCAAACGTGTTCGCACTAGCGAAAAAGCTAACCTAAAAAACAACGCTCAAAAGAGCGCTATGCGTTCAGCTATCAAGAAATTTGAAGCTGCAGTAGCAGAAGGCGCTGAAAATAGCGAAGAATTATTGAAGGCAGCAGTTAAATCTATCGATTCAGCAGCTTCTAAAAACTTAATTCATCAAAACAAAGCGTCTCGCGACATTTCTCGTTTAACTAAAAAATTAGCAAAATAATTTTTTGATTTAAGAGACTTCAAAACGTAAGGCCGAAGACAGACCCGCTTAGCTGGTCCGTCTTCGGCCTTTTTCGTATGATTTTTCACTGCTTGGGCATTGCGTTTGCGTAGCGGATCAGAAATAACTCAAATTGTATTTCCTTCAGCCCTTGCCCTGTCTTCATGTTGTATTCCGTCTCGACCAATCCCTGAAAAGCATCCGCCAGGACTTTTTCGGATAGGTGCCTCACTTGTTGGAAAGCAAGTTTCACACGATAAGGATGGACCTTCAATACTTTGGTGATGTCGGTTTGTTGGTACCCATTTTTTGAAAGCAGCTTCACTTGCAGCAACAACCGGAATTGCCCTAAAAGGATAGCGTTGACTTTGATAGGTTCTTCTTTTTGGAGCAATAGATCCCGATAGATCTGGATAGCCAGATACGTGTTCTTGTTCAGAACCTGTGTCACCAATTCAAATATATTCTGTTCCAGATTTCGAGGAATCAAGTCGATCACCATTTGTTTGGTGATTTTTTTTTCTTCAGATCCAGAAAGAAATAGCTTGGGCAACTCTCTCATTCCCCGCGACAGTTGATTTTCGATCCGCTCGTAAAACAATTCGAGTGCGTCGCGGTTCATCTGGTAACCTTCATTTTTGATCATGTCCCCTAAAAATTTACGGGCTTCTTTCTCCGCTAATGGAGAAACATCCACAGTGACAGCCTTCTTCGTCAAAAGTTTTGCTATTTTTTTTCTGCTGTCCAATTTTTCGTAAGGCGCAAAAATAGCCAGAACCGTTGAAGGCGCCGGATTCTCCAGATAGCTCTCCAGCCAACCAAGATCATGTTCCAGTCCATTTTTGGATTTTTCGGCCGTCAAAAAGAGCGGATTCTCGATAATGACCAAACGTCTTTCCCCAAAAAAAGGCAGCGACTCCGCATCTTCAAGAGCCCGATCCAACAACGTCCCATCCATATTGAATATGCCGACATTCAAATCCTTGTCGGCTTCGTCAACCACCGTACGCAGCAACAGCTGCTTCGCTTCTTCTATAAAAAAATCTTCTTTGCCCAAAAATAAATAGACCGGCTGAAGCTGACCTTTTTTTATTTTGGACATCTCCGTTGTATAATTCACGTTTGGACCACCATTCATCATTTTTATTTTTTGTTCTCCAAAATGGTTCGCCATTCTGTTTCTTCTGACCCATACAAAAAGTGGATAGCGCCCTGTCGATCCGTACGAAATATAGGGATATTCCGCAATTCCAGACGTTCCAGTATTTGCGCATCCGGATGTCCATACCGGTTCTGTTTTCCAGCCGATATCAAGGCCAATTCAGGTTGGACATGATCCAAGAAACCTTCCGAACTGGATGTTGCGCTACCGTGATGACCTATTTTCAGGACATCGGTCTTCAGATCAGGATAAGTCCGCATCAGCACCTCTTCACCTTCTTCTCCGAGATCGCCTGTGAACAACCAATCCAAACCGCCTATGCTGGTTTGGATGACCAATGAATCCTCATTTCCGCCTTCACCCGGCGCTAAAGGTGCCAGGATGTGAAAAACAAAATCGGCATCAATCTCTAGATCGACCTTGCCCAATAAAGGGAAGAGACCCACTTGATGCTGGCTTTGCAGTTCAAGGAGCACTGCGGCGAAAGCCGCATTCCCCTCCGCTCCTTTAGGGAAATAAACCGCATCGATCGGCAACCCTTCGGCTAGTTCCCGCAACGAACCGACATGATCCTGATCGGCATGCGTCAGAAAGACCCTGTCCAATTTTTTCACGCCTTCCGCTTTTATGATCGACACAAGCTTTTCGCCGGCGGTGGTCGCTGTTTCTCGGACTTGCCAGGTTTCTTTTTCAAAAGTCAGCATGCCACCCGTATCTATAAGCACAGCCCGACGATGAAAAGGCGTTATGATCAAAATGGCATCCCCCTGCCCCACATCAAGCATGACGACTTTTCCGGAAGGATCAAGCTGATGGGCGAAAAAAAACAAACCGACCGCCGCCATCAGGAAACCGAGCACCCGGATATCCCTTTGTTTCTTTTCAACGCTCAGCAAGAGCAGAATCAAAGCGATCCAGACCAGCGCAAAATAAACAGCGGGTGGTCTTCCAGTAACCAATGACGCGAAATCCAAATCCGCGGCTGCTCCAGCGAAGTTTTCCAGCAAGGTGAGCAAGCTATCGGACACGGTGCAAAGCAATCCCAGCAACGGAGTTCCCGGAAAAAAAAGCACGACAAAGAACAACAACCAAAACAGCGGAAAAAGCAACCAAGAAAAAAAGAACGAAAAGATCACATTCACAAAAATCCCGAGCCACGAAACCTCAAAAAAATGATAGGCGACGACCGGAAAGGACGCCAATGTCATCAGTGCCGTCAAACAGACGTCCTTCAATAGCCCGTTCATTTCCCATTCCGAGCTGACCGGAGCCACGAAATACAATACTCCGGCCAAAAGATAGCTCAATTGAAAACTTGCCGAATAAATCAGCAGCGGATTGTATAAAACAACAATCATCACCGTAAGCGCAAAGGCATCCTTCGCTTCAATCCGATGCCCAGTGATTTTCCCCATCAAAAGAATAAAATGCGTGCAGATAGCCCGGAAGACACCGATTCCCCATCCGGTCAATACGCCATAAGCGATCAGAAACACAACCAGCAGCTTATTTGTGGTCTCGTGGCTGACTTTCATCCGCAGCAGGATAAAGCGCGCCTGGGTCAACAAGAGCTGGATATGCATACCGGAGATGGAAAAAAGATGCAATAAACCGATCCCGCGATAGGCATCCAAAGTGTCCCCCGCAATAGCATGCGACTGATTGAATAACATGGTTTGGATGTAGTCGGTCGTCTGGACAGCAGGCAACTTTTCCAACATCAAGATGATGGATCTCCTGATGCTGCTTGGCCAGGCCCGGAAAGAACGATCCTCGCTGCGGAACTGCATCGCTTCGACCGTGACGACCCAATGGATGCTTTTCGCATTCAGATAATCCTCAAAATCAAATTGGTGCAGATTCCGTTCAGCTTCCGGCTCCTCCAGCCGGACTGTGGCAACGACCTGCTGGGGAAATCGCTGTTGTTCCCAATTGAACTTCTCCTCTTGCGTTTCGATCGTGTAATAGAAATAAACGGTTTCTTCCTTGTCTTCCGATTGCAGCAAGGCTTCCCCTGTCAACAAATCGCCGTTGATCCGCATATCGTTCGGGTCCAACTGCAGCGCAGCCGTTCTGATTCTCTCCGCTTCCGGATAAGTGAACTCAGATGCATTTGACCAGTAATGGAGCAACAAGCTTGCAAGTGTTGCGATCACAACCGCGCCAGCAATAATATTCAGACTCTTTTCTTGCATTAAAATGAGTCGAACAAACATAACGATTAGCAGTAACCATGCAAAATAATTATTTTTGTCGAACCCAATAATAGTTATCGGGAAGACGAGCAAGGCAGGCAAAAGCAGATAGCCTTTAATGGTCAGTCATGATGACCGCAACAAGCAGCAGAGTCATCATCTTGTTGATCTTTTCGTTTCAGTAATTGATAAAAATAATCCGGATCGAGGGGGACTTGTTCATAAGGAATATCCATTGCATCCAAAAGATGAATGGCATAGGAGTCATTGTGATAGTCTTCCAAATAGTAGATTTTCTTGATCCCAGCCTGCAAAATCATCTTCGTGCATTGTAGACAAGGAAAATGCGTCACATATATTTCCGCATCCTCTGTCTGGGCGCCGAATTTGGCGCACTGGAGGATTGCATTCATTTCCGCGTGGATAGTGCGGACACAATGCCCATTCACGACATAGCAGCCCTCATCGATGCAGTGGACATCGCCGGAAACACTTCCGTTGTATCCTCCGGCTATGATGCGTTTGTCTCTGACGATTGTTGCCCCTACCTCCAAGCGTTTACAAGTGCTCCTCAGCGAGAGCAGCACGCTTTGTGCCATAAAATATTGATTCCAAGGAATTCTTTCCATGCAGTAACCTCCATCCATATATAAAATTAAGTATACAAGAGCTGCTCTCTTGATTCAATTTTATTTTGCGCCGACCGTGATTAGATTTTTTAACCCCTCGAAGGTTTTTTCACCAATTCCTGAAACTTCCATTATATCCTCGATCGTCTGGAAAGAGCCGTTCTCTTCACGGTACGCGATGATGAGCGCGGCTTTTTTTTCACCAATGCCATTCAATGTTTGCAGCAATACCGCATCCGCCGTATTGATGTCCACTTTCTCGGTTCCAGCCACCCCATTTCCGCTCTCTTGTTCGGCCAGCGGATTTTCCGCCACCGTAATCGGCCGATCCGCTTCTTCCCCGACAGCAGGAATATAGATGACCATCTGATCCGCAACACGCTGTGATAGATTCACTGTGTCGGCATCAGCCGTTTCACTCAAGCCACCCGCCAAATCAATGATGTCAATGACGCGCATATCGGCCTCAGCCCGGTATACACCCGGATTTTTTACGGCCCCTTTGATGTCGACGATGATAATTTCCTGGACCGGCTCCGACTCTTCCGGCTGCTCTGGCGACTGATTAGACTCAGCAGCGCTTACCGCCAGGTAGGTTTCATCCAACAGCAGCTCCCCTGTGTCGGTTCCTGCCGTGCTGCCGTATATCAATCTGCCCAAGCCAAAGAGACATAGGGCGATAAACATAAACAAAACGGCAAACCGGATCACTTCCTGTTTATGGCAAGCAAGCCATTCCCGAATAGCATCCAAACTATCCCTCCTTTCGCATCCATTGACAACATACGCGAAAAGACGCAGAAACATTCAGCCGTCCGAAAAAATGATCCATCTGCTCACCAAAACAAAAAGGTTGGGAAAAGAACCCAACGGCTCCGCTCCTAACCTTATGTAAATGCTCGATTCACTCCGATATTTTTTTACCCTTGAACGCGCTGTCCTGGAATTTCTGAAGGATAGCGGCGTTGATGTTGGCCGGCACCAAGGTGGATACATCCCCGCCGAACATCGCGACTTCCTTGATCAGGCTGGAACTGAGGTAGCGATAGTTTTCCGAAGACAACAGGATCACCGTCTCCAGATCTGGGGCCTGCAACTTGTTCATCGAGGCAATGCTGTGCTCATACTCGAAATCCTTCACGTTTCGCACCCCTCGCAAAAGCGCGCAGGCGCCGACATCCCTTGCCATTTCAATGGTAAGCCCCCCGGTATGGCGGACGACGCGGACCTGCGGAAAGTCACGCAAAGCTTCGGCGACCAACCGGATTCTTTCCTCACCGTCAAATAAAGACTGCTTGGATGTGTTGGTCGATACTGCAACAACGATTTCGTCGAAAACAATCGCTGCACGCGAAATCGTATCGATGTGCCCGTTCGTCAAAGGGTCAAAACTCCCCGCAAATAGCGCTGTTTTTTTCATGGGATCACCCTTCCTGATTGTAGTCGAACATTTCGATAGCGATGGTCCCATAAACCGCACGCTTCCATTTTCCGTACGGGCCGATCTGCTCAGGCAACGTATTTTCTTTTGCCATTTCACAGACAAATACGGTCTCTTCATTGACCAATTGCAAGGCGATCATTTCATTGATGTCAGCAACTGTCTTTTCATCAGCATACGGCGGATCAAGAAAGACCAGCGCAAATTGTATATTCGGATTTTCCACCGCGAAGACACGCAGATTTTTCCGCGCATCACCTGCATAAATAGTGAATTTCTCCGCTTCTTTCGTGATTGCGATATTTTCCTTGATCGTATCAAGTGCTTTTCGGTTCTTTTCGAACAACACCGCTCGATCGATCCCGCGGGATACTGCTTCGATCGATAAGCCCCCGCTGCCCGCGAACATGTCCAAGCTGACTCCGCCTTCAAAAAACGGACCGATGATGTTGAACAAGGACTCTTTGACCTTATCCGTTGTTGGCCGCGTATTGCTGCCAGGAACGCTTTTTAATCTGCGTCCTTTATATTCTCCTGCGATAACCCGCATCTGCACTCACCTACAAAAAGTATTTTTTATTTCCGATCACCACTAAAAAGAATAAGTCTTTGTTTCAAAAGCCGACTCGTGGTATTCCACTTCAGGATTATTACGATCTTTCCTGTCAGGAAGAGCATTCTTCAGGGTCATGTCGATCTCAGGACGATGCGACACTTCCACTTTCCGGACAAAATGCAGACTGTTCAATTTTTCGGCCGTGGTTTGCGCCTCTTCTTGGTCGACATACAACAGGACATACTTCATTCTGTTGGAAACATAATGGATATAACCGTATCTCTTTAAATTTTTGATTTGTCTCAAGGTATAGACCCAGACGACGATGCCTTGCCTTTTGGTCACTTCTAAGCTCATATGTTTACCCCCTACTGGAAATATGTATCTGGCAAGCTGCAGGCATGTTAGAATCCCCTGATTGAAAAAATGGGTCTCCTGCAGAAACCAATATATCTGGTGAAACGGCATGCGCCAACCGCTCGGAAACTTTATCCAAAAGCAATTGCAATTCGCGTTCCGCTGTCCGAAAGCGATAGACTGATTCATCCAAGTCCATGATTCGTTTGGCTTGGTAAACGCGCTGTTTTATTTCAGCATAATCCGGCGCAAAATCAGGATAGGCCTCTACCCTCTCGTATGCTTCTTTCGCTTCATTGAATGCCTTAATCTTGGCGTTAGCCGCTTTATTTTGTGAAAGAAGTCGCCTTGCTTCCTTATAAGATGCCATAGTTTCTCCGCTGCAGATTGTTTCCACCAGCTGGAGTGCTTGGTCTTCCAACGCGAAGTATTCTTCATTGATTATCATCTGATTCTCCTGCCTCGTGTATGTTGATGACGTCTACTTTGTAGTATAGCTCGAAAATGCAGCCGACTCAACCGTTATTTAGGGTCCGATAGGCTGTTCGCTCAATAGGATCAACTGATAGTGCTCATTGCTTGTGACGGCGTAACGAGTCAGATAGTCGTCGAAAATCACATTATCCACTTGTAGAGCCTTCAGGAAAAGCGCGGGAACACTGTAACAGTCATCATCAAAAACAAAGGCCGTTCGTCTATCCGGGACAACATCTACTAATTTTCTTTCGATGCGTTGATCCGATAAAGTGAAGGCTGCCGTAAAATCATTGATGTCTGTTTCACTCGGCATAAGCTCGTTTGCAGCGATAATCAACTCTTCGGATTCCTCGAACATCGTCAGCCCCCTGCGCTCCCGCAATATGCCCAATATACTTTTGATTTGAAGGATATTTTCCAAATCCGCAGCCATGTTTCGCTCCCAGTCATCATGCTCGACTTCGTATGCCTTTTCCGAAACGACAGAATAATATTCCAAATCCAACAATGCCTCATTCGAAAGGAAATACATCCCATAAACTGTCTTCGTCACATCATCAAACAGCAAAATAACAAAGCTGTCGTTCTCGAACTGAATCAACGGCGTACTTTCTTTTTGTTGCTTCGATAGAGCTAACTCATAAGGCGTATCACCGACAGTAAGATGAAAATCTCTTGCCAGATAACCCTCATCGAGTACATTATCCTGGGTCATACCGATTGTGTACATACCCGTTTCGATTTTGCTTCCCAAAATATACAGGGAGCGGATGACATCCTCCTTGACACCAATCTGGATATAGTCCGCAGCATTTGTCCCGAATACCCACCATTCACTGTCATCATAGGCTCTTCCAATGCGATTCGGCTGCCCGTGCTTCGCTGTGTAGGCTGTAATAGATTGACCGATGTAGGATTCATAGCCGGTAACCGGCAAAGGATACCCTTCATGTTCATCAATGGCCGTTTGCTCGTTCCTCGCGATGCTTGAAGTTGGCGCAATACGTTCATCATTGTCCAAATAAAGAGGGAGTGCATAAGCTATGAATATAAATACAATGAACAATGACACTACTTTGATGGAAAATTTCACGCCTACCCCTCCTTGTGAATTCTGATTGTTGAATATGGTAAAGAATACCATGGTACCTACTATTATACTCTATTTTCGTCAGATACAAAAAGCATTCCGGACGTTTATCCACCGGGGCAACCACTCAAATAAAAAGAGCCGAAAATCGGCTCTTTTTATTGTTTATTTTGGTTGTTTGGAAATCTGATCATTGATGTACATATTGTTGACCAGTCCAATCGAAACGGCCGATACCAACAAGCTGGATCCGCCATAACTGACGAACGGAAAAGTGACTCCAGTCAACGGCATCAAGCCGGTCGCACCACCGACATTGATGACTCCCTGTATCAGGAACATCGTACCGATCCCGGTACAGACCAGTTGGGCAAAAGGATCTTTGATTTTGATCGCATTCTTAAAAATGCGATAGACCATATAGAAAAACAGCACCAAAACGAACGCCACTCCCACCAAGCCTAGCTCTTCCCCTACAATGGACAAGATGAAATCGGTGTGTGGTTCCGGCAGATAGCCCGATTTCTGGATGCTTTCACCGATGCCTACACCGAAAAGGCCGCCCCTACTCAAAGCGTAGTAAGAATTCACTACTTGATAACCGGAATCCTGTATGTCGGCAAAAGGATCGATGAATGATGTGATCCTTTCTATCTGATAGGAATGGAAGAAAGGGATGCTGCTTCCGAATGTCCTCACCACGACGATGATCAGTCCGTATATCGCTCCGATAGCCCCGAAAGTCATGATGCCATATTTGACTTTGATGCCGCAGTGGAGGAACATGACCAGACAGATAAAGGCGATTATGGCAGCACCCCCAAGATCGTGCTGCAGGAACACCATCATCACTGCTGCCGCCGTTATCAGGAGCGGTTTCTTCATCGTATCGTAAAAAACAGCATTGATGCGGGATTGGTGTTTGGAAATGAACCAGGACAGATAAAGAATCAGATTCAATTTCATGAATTCCGCAGGTTGGAACCCGATTGTCCCGAAGTAAATCCAGCCGCGCGCGCCTTTTGTTGCGGTACCCGGCCATAAAAGCAAGTAAGCCAATATGGCGAAAAGAACTCTCAAACCATAACGCAAAGTTTTCTCATTTTTGAATATTCGTTTGGACAGAAAGGAAGCAATCAGCGCACCCAGCAAACCCAATGAAGCAAAAATGATTTGCTTATAAAAAAAATATTCCGAATTGTTGTAATCAGTCATGGCTCGATAACTGCTGGAACTGTAAACCATCAGAATCCCGAAACCCGACAGGATGATGTACGGAATCAGCAGGCGCCAATCCATACAGGAGAATTTTTTCTTGATTGCATTTTTAATCATATGGACAACTAAACCCCTTTGTCGGCGGAATCGTTTTTCGATTGATCAAAATAATTCGTGTACATGGCGTTCAAGGAAGCCTCCAAGTCACTCAATATCTTGTGTCCATCTTCCTTCGAGATGATCTCCAATTTTACGGCGTAATCAACTTCACGTGAGAATCCGTACATTTGCGTATCCACCACATCCTCAAAGGCCGGACAGTTCGCAAAACAAAGGTGTTCTTTTTGGCTATTGATTAATTTGTAGATCTTTTCAGCGTCTTGCATCAAGATTTCCAAAGCAGTTGTTTTATTGATGCTATCCATTTTAATTCCTCCCATCAAAAGTTAATGCATTCTATCATGAACTCCCCCGCAGCTCTTGCGGTCGATACAAAAAACATATGGTCATTCAAGTATATTATACCAAACAAATAGGCTGTCGCCTACAACCAGTCGCTTCCGGCTGATCAAAGAGAAAAAGGTCCGTGGCAACCATTGCCACGAACCCTTTTTTCAGAAATTGTTATAGGTTTATTCTGCTTTTTTCTTGCGTTTAGCAGCTTTTTCACGCTCATTTTTATCCAGAATTTGTTTACGCAGTCGCACACTTTCAGGTGTTACTTCGCAATACTCATCTTCTCCCATGAACTCAAGCGATTCTTCAAGCGTCAATGTACGCGGACGTTTGATTACGTTAGTAGAATCTTTATTTGCGGAACGGATATTCGTCATTTGCTTCGCTCTTGTGATATTTACAGCGATATCGTTATCACGAGCGTTTTCGCCGACAATCATACCTTCGTAAATATCCACACCAGGCTCGATGAAGATCGTTCCGCGATCCTCAACGCCCATGATGCCGTAGGTTGTTGTTTTGCCTGTTTCAGTAGAAACAAGTGCGCCTTTGCTGCGTCCGCCGATTTTTCCTGGCAACTCTGGCAAATACGCTTCGAACGTATGCGCCATGATACCATATCCGCGAGTGATGGATAAGAATTCAGTAGAGTAACCGATCAGTCCACGTGAAGGAACAAGGAAAATGATACGGACTTGGCCGTTGCCGCTGTTTTGCATATCTTGCATTTCAGCTTTGCGTTGGCTGATCGTTTCGATTACGGAACCCATATATTCTTCAGGGGTGTCAATTTGAACACGCTCAAAAGGCTCGCATCTTACGCCATCAACTTCTCTGATGATAACTTCTGGACGGGATACTTGTAATTCGTAGCCTTCACGACGCATATTTTCGATCAGGATGGACAAATGCAATTCGCCACGTCCGGAAACGACCCAAGCATCGGGAGAGTCGGTTGGATCAACACGCAAGGATACATCAGTGTGCAATTGTTTCATCAAACGCTCTTCAATCTTACGGGAAGTAACCCATTTACCTTCACGGCCTGCGAAAGGAGAGTTGTTTGTCAAGAAAGTCATTTGCAATGTAGGTTCGTCGATATGCAGAACCGGCAAAGCTTCGCGATGGTCGACAGGAGTCACCGTTTCACCGACGAAGATGTCTTCCATACCGGAAATGGCAATCAAATCGCCAGCTTTCGCCTCTTCGATTTCGACGCGATCCAGACCGAAGTAACCGAACAATTTTGATACACGAAAATTCTTGAATGATCCGTCCAATTTAAGTAAGGATACTTGATCTCCAACTTTGATTGTGCCACGGAATACGCGTCCGATACCGATACGGCCAACAAAGTCACTGTAATCAAGTAAAGCTACTTGGAATTGTAACGGTTCAGCTGAATTGTCAACTGGAGCTGGTATGTGTTCAATGATCGCATTGAACACGTTGTCCATTGTATCTTCTTGATCAGCTGGATCGTCTGACATGCTTGATGTACCATTCATTGCGGAAGCGTAAACGACAGGGAATTCCAATTGTTCATCATCCGCGCCTAATTCGATGAATAATTCCAGGACTTCATCCACAACTTCGGCTGGTCTAGCAGTCGGTTTGTCAATTTTGTTTACTACAACGATTGGAATAAGTTTTTGCTCTAAAGCTTTTTTTAGTACAAAACGTGTTTGTGGCATTGTTCCTTCATAAGCATCCACAACAAGCACTACGCCATCAACCATACGCATGATACGTTCTACTTCACCACCGAAGTCCGCGTGTCCTGGTGTGTCCATGATGTTGACACGTGTGCCTTTATATTGTACCGCAGTATTTTTTGCTAAGATTGTGATACCACGTTCTTTCTCAATATCGTTGGAATCCATTGCGCGTTCCATGAGCTCAGTTCTAGCGTTCAATGTATCCGATTGTTTCAACAATTCATCTACTAATGTTGTTTTACCATGGTCAACGTGGGCGATGATTGCAACATTACGAATATCTTTTCTAAATTCCATTTGTTGTTTTCCTCCAAAATTTTACTTGTTTTTCACTGCTGTTTGATATGCCAACTGCTACTGCCATTATATAGTCGATCACAATTCTGAATTTGAACTTCCCATCAGCTTTCATTTGCGGAATAGGTGAAAACCCGATGAAAACTCATGAAGACAACTATCAACTTGTCCAGTCTATCACCTCCAGAACCATTTGGAAAGAAAAAAGTTCAATGTAACGGCTTTCTTAAAAAAGTTTTTCTTCCGGCTGCCACTGCACCATGGATGTCTTTAGCCGGCAAGGATTCTAGAAGCTGTCTCGTTTCTGGAATTGTCCGCAAAAAGAGGCATAATCCGGAGTGATTATGCCTCTGCTTTTCCGAAGGGTTCCTACATGTTTTTGATGACCAGTTCCGCGAATCCGGAGCAGCTGACTTTTTGGGCAGCTTCATCCTTCATCAGGTAATAGAAATCGCGTGTGACCGTTTTGTTCGCAATCGTCTTCTCGATGCCACGGGTGATCAAGTCGCTGACTTCATTCCAGCCGATGTAATCGAACAACATAGCGCCTGATAGCAACACCGATGAAGGGTTCAATTCATCCAAACCAGCATATTCCGGCGCGGTACCGTGAGTCGCTTCAAAGATGGCATGGCCTGTGTTCTGATTAATGTTCGCTCCTGGCGCAATCCCGATTCCGCCGACTTGAGCAGCCAATGCATCGGAAATGTAGTCACCGTTCAGGTTCAAGGTCGCGATGACATCATAGTTCTCAGGGTTCATCAAAATCTCCTGCAGGAAGATGTCCGCGATCCGGTCTTTGATGATCAACTTGCCTGCCGCAACCGCATCTTCGTAAGCTTGATCAGCTGCCGCTCTGCCGTCCGCAGCTTTTACGGCGTCATATTGGGCCCAAGTGAAGACTTTATCGCCAAATTCGCGTTCCGCTAGAGCATAGCCCCACTTCTTGAAACCGCCCTCCGTGAATTTCATGATGTTGCCTTTGTGTACCAACGTCACCGAAGTACGGCCATTTTCCAAGGCATATTGGATGGCGCTGCGGATCAACCGTTCCGAACCTTCGATCGAAACCGGTTTGACACCGATTGCCGATGTCTCAGGGAAGCGGATTTTATCCACACCGAATTGGGTCTGCAGAATTTCGATGATCCGTTTCGCTTCTTCACTTTGTGCTTCGAACTCGATCCCTGCATAGCAATCTTCAGTATTCTCGCGGAAGATGACCATGTCAGTTTTTTCAGGGTGTTTCAAAGGGGTCGGTACGCCTTCAAAATATCGGACAGGACGCAAGCAAACGAATAGGTCCAACGTCTGGCGCAAAGCGACATTCAAGGAACGGATCCCTCCGCCGATCGGTGTCGTCAGCGGTCCTTTGATGGCCACCAAATGCTCCCTGATGACATCCATGGTCTCATCGGGCAACCATGAACCGGTCAAATCAAAAGCTTTTCCGCCCGCAAGCACTTCTTTCCAGACTATTTTACGGGAATCGCCATAGGCCTTTTCAACTGCAGCCTCAAATACTTTTTTGGATGCTTGCCAAATTTCCGGACCGATTCCATCCCCTTCGATGAAAGGGATGATCGGAAAATCAGGTGTATGCAAACCCGTTTCATTCATAACAATTTTTTCGCCAACTGTCATTGCGCAGTACCTCCAATAGTTTCTTTTTCAGACAAAGGGATATAGGTCAGATTAACGGGTCCCACGTATTTTGAACGTGGACGGATCAAAGTCGCTTCACGTTTCTGCTCGAATACATGTCCTAACCACCCGGCAACACGGCTCATCGAAAACAACAGTGTGAAGAGGTCATGTTCTATCCCAAAGCAGTGATAAACTGTGGCAGAGTAGAAATCCACATTCGGAATCAAGCCTTTTTCCTGCAACAGATAGTCCTCTACTTCGCAAGAAAGATCATATAAATCTTCTTTCCCAAATTCCTGGGTCAATTCCTTTGCCATGCGTTTCAGGTGTTTCTTGCGGGGATCTTCCGTTTTGTAGACACGGTGACCGAATCCCATGATTTTTTCTTTATTGTCCAATTTTGTTTTCAAGTAGCCAGCAACATCTCTGGTTTCGGATTCAGCGATTTCGGAAAGCATATCGAATACGCGCTCATTCGCTCCGCCGTGCAAGGGACCCTTGAGAGCTCCGATGGCACCTGTGATACACGAATAGACATCCGTCAGCGTAGAAGCTGCAACGCGTGCGGTGAAGGTTGATGCGTTAAGATCGTGATCGGCATGGAGTACCAGACAATGATTATACGCTCTGACCAAATCCGGATTCGCTTCTTCGCCTGTCAACATATACAGGAAGTTGGCTCCGAACGAAAGGTCTTCGCGAGGCGCGATCGGATCCAAACCTTTGCGTAATCGTGCGAATGCGGCGACAATCGTCGGAATTTTTGCTTGTATCGAGATTGCTTGAATATAGACAGAACGTTCATCCATATCTTCCGCATACGGATCGAATACGCCCAATAATGAGACCGTCGTACGTAAGACACTCATCGGGTGCAGATTCTGACGGCACTGTATTTTCAGGCAAGCAATGACACTTTCAGATAAGGCCATATGCGTGTGAAGATCGTGCTGCAACTGCGCAAATTCTTCACGGCTAGGCATTCTTGAATTCCACAACAAAAAGATGATTTCCTCAAACGATGCATCTTTTTCCACTAATTCGTCGATATTATATCCTGAATAGGATAATTGTCCCTCAACAATTGCGCTTAGGGAGGTTTCTGATACGACAACATCTGCTAATCCTTTATGTACTTCCATGATTTTTCTCTCCTCTCAAAAACCTCTCTTCAGCAAATTGGATGGCTTGCTGCTTAATAAGCAAGCCCCATTTTTTTACGGATTACCATCGGCAGGATGCCTCCGTTACGGTAGTAAGTCATATCCACTTCAGAATCAAAACGGGCAATAGTCGTGAATTTGATTTCTTGACCATCTGATTTGACTGCCGTCACAGGAATTTCGGCATGGATACCGACACTATCGTTCAAATCAATCGTAATTTTTTCCGATCCGTCCAGCCCGAGGCTTTCTGCATCTTGACCCGCTTGGTATTGCAAAGGCAATATGCCCATCATGACAAGATTCGAACGGTGGATTCTTTCATAGCTCTTCGCGATGACCGCTTCGACCCCGAGCAACTTGACACCTTTGGCAGCCCAATCACGGGATGAACCCATTCCGTAATCATCACCGGCAAGGATGATCAGCCCAACACTCTCTTCGCGGTATTTTTCGGATGCATCAAAGATACTCATCTCTTCACCTGTCGGCCAGTAGATAGTGACACCGCCTTCTTTGGCAGGGACCAATTGATTGCGGATACGGATATTTGCTAACGTTCCACGCATCATTACTTCATGGTTTCCACGTCTAGCTCCGTATGAGTTGAAATCGCGGACTCCCAAACCTTTCGAAGACAAATATTGCCCCGCCGGTGTATTGACTCCGATGCTTCCTGCTGGAGAAATATGATCGGTCGTAACCGAATCACCGAATTTACCCAAAACTGCCAATTCCTTCAAGGATTCAATCGCTTTTGGTTCAGGCGATAAATTGTTGAAGAATGGCGGATTTGCAATGTAAGTCGATCCCTCTTCCCATTGGTACAAAGCATCATCATTTGTTTCGATTGCGTTCCATTCAGCATTATCATCAAAAACATGCAAATACTCTGCTTTGAATATCTCAGGTGTTACAAAATCTCGGATCATCGCTTCCACAGTATGTCTTTCCGGCCACAGATCAGCCAAGTAGACGGGTTGACCATCTTTACCGTTTCCGATCGGATCGGATTTCAGATTGATGTTCATCGTACCAGCCAGCGCATAAGCGACTACCAATGGCGGTGATGCCAAATAGTTCGCTTTGACCAAAGCATGAATCCGCCCTTCAAAGTTACGGTTTCCGCTCAGTGCGCTAGAAACCAACAAATCACTGTTTTTGATTGCTTCTTCCACTTCCGGCAAAAGCGGCCCTGAATTTCCGATACATGTCGTACAACCGTACCCGACAGTATTGAAGCCCAGTTCTTCCAGGTAAGGAAGTAAACCAGCATTATCCAAATAGGCGGTAACTACTTTGGATCCTGGAGCCAACGAAGTCTTGACGTATTTCGGCACGTTCAACCCCAACTCGACTGCTCGTTTCGCCAATAATCCGGCACTCAACATTACATATGGATTAGATGTGTTCGTGCAGCTTGTGATGGCAGCAATCGCTACATCTCCCGTCTTCATTTTCACTTCTTCCCCATCGAGGACAAATGAAACTTCTTTTTGTGCATCCTCTTCGGATAGTCCAAATCCGGCATTGCCTTTTGGCGCAATCAATGATCTCTGGAAATCTATTTTCAATTTTGACACAGGTACCAAATCTTGTGGACGCTTCGGACCTGCAACATTGGCCTCGATTGTGCTCAAGTCTATTTCTACGACTGTAGTATATTCCGGTTCCGGATTCTCGACACGGTAGTATAAGTCGTTTGCCTTAACATATGCTTCTACTATAGAAACATGCTTTTCATCTCTGCCTGTCAGCGTTAAGTAGTTAAGCACTTCATCGTCGACCGGAAAGAAGCCGCAAGTCGCACCATATTCAGGTGCCATGTTGGCAATGGTCGCACGATCTGCCAAAGTCATGGAAGATAACCCAGGACCAAAAAACTCGACAAATTTGCCGACTACTTTCATTTCGCGCAACGTCTGAGTCACTTTCAAGGCCAGATCAGTTGCGGTTGCTGCTTCCTGCAGCGAATTGATGAAACGTACACCCACTACTTCAGGAACCGGGAAGAAGGAAGGCTCGCCAAGCATGCTGGCTTCCGCTTCTATTCCGCCGACTCCCCAACCCAATACTCCTAGAGCGTTCGCCATCGTCGTATGGGAATCCGTACCCACCAATGTATCAGGAAAAACCAAGCTTCTGTTTTCGTCTATTTCTTTTTCCGTGACGACTGACGCCAAATACTCAATATTGACTTGATGGACAATACCGGTAGCGGGCGGCACAGCCCGGTAATTGTCGAAGGCTTTTTGGGCCCAACTCAAAAATTGATAACGCTCTTGATTACGCAGGAATTCCATCTTCATGTTCGCGATCAAGGCTTGTGGTGACCCGAAGTTATCAACTTGCACAGAATGATCAATGACCAGATCAACAGGCACTTCCGGATTGATGAGCGCTGGATCTCCGCCTAAATCATGAACCGTTTTTCTTAATGAAGCCAAGTCAACGACTGCCGGTACCCCTGTGAAATCCTGAAGGATAACGCGGGATGGTTTGAAAGGTATTTCGCCTTCATTCGTTTCCGTTGCACTCCAGTTAGATAAAGTGACAACATGTTCTTCTTTGATGCCGCTTTCTCCCACTTGACGTAACAACGATTCCAGAAGAACTCGAATCGAGTAAGGCAATTTAGAAATTTTTATTTTTTCATTATTTTCTAATTTTTTTAATTTATAGTATTCATATTGATGACCATGCAAACTAAAAGAAGCTATGGCATTTTGATTAAAATCCGACATTTTATAACCCCCGTTTATCATCTGTTTCACATACATCTCACTTAATACGAAGATTATAACCATAATTTAATCAAATGTAAATGTTTTAGCTAAAAAAAATACCGCAGACAAGCACTGACAATCGGAGAAACCTTACATAGATTTGTAAGATTTTTCATTAGAAAAATGAGAGAACCACCTTCCGCCGATACCAAAATGAGATTCGTTCTCATTAAAAAGCATTAAAAAAACTTTTATATACTCATTTTTTTATCATTTTAATCATCTTTCTCACATTTATTATTTTTAGTCTCATTCTCTTTCTGAGAAAAATAATATCTTTTTTCAACATATGATAATAGAATCGCATAACCCTTGCCTTTTGATGTGAGGAATTCTAACATCTTTCGTCAATCAAAAAAAGTGAACAAAATACACTGATCTGTATCTTGTCCACTTCAATTTATACTCAATGAGGCCCAAAAATGAAGCGCCATTCATTTTGAATTTCCAGGAAAGCAAAGCTGTTGGCTACAATTACCGCATTATTCTGGAGCAGATTTATTTTTTCTCCCGTAACTTGTCTATAGACCAAACCTACCTCTTCAGCTATGACCAACCCTGCCGCTATATCCCACGGTGCCAAGGAAGGCGCGATATAAGCCACTAATTTTCCAGAAGCAACCCAAGCCGTTTCCAGTCCGGCAGAGCCATTGACGCGCAACCCACTACTGTTTCTGGCGATTCTACGCGCTTCGTCCGCATCGGAAACAACCAATCGATTACTGATTGCGACCAGCCCTTCCGATAACGGTAGATCCTCCACCCGCGGCAGTCTACGATCATTGCAATAAGCCCCGTTATCGCGTATCGCAAAATAGAGCTCGTCTCTTACGACATCATAAATATAGCCTAAATGACCAACACCGTCTTTATAGATGCCGATCATGATGGCAAAATTCGCTCGCTGCTTGATGAAATTAAGTGTGCCATCAATTGGATCGATGATCCAGACAATTCCATCCAGATCCTGTATATCGTGTCCTACGCTTTCTTCTCCCAAAATACGCTCATCCGGGAAATGCGCAGTGATTTTTTCATACAGGAACACCTCGATTTCCCGATCCATGTTTGTTACCAGATCCGTTCGCGATGTTTTTTCTTTAATCTCAAGCTCCTTGTTGAACGATTCCCGCAGCAAGTCTGCAGCTTCATGTAACCAAGACTTGATCAGGCTATGCCTTCTATCGATCTGATCCATCCGGCTCCTCCCTTCTACCGCTCCTCTACCCGCGACTTATCCAGTCGTTTAACGCTCCCCTAGAAAGATTTTATTCTTTTCACTTTTCTTTATTTCCTGTAGCACTTTGTACAAAGAATAACCCGATTCTTTCTCGAACTGATTGCCGTATTTCTTTTCCTGCCCGACTGAAGGCAGCACCGTTTTGAATTCACGGTAAGCTTGCATAAAGTCCTCTTTACTGATTCCACTTTCATAAGCGCGCTCGACAGCATTCCACAAGGAGATGACTTTAACAATCTCTTCTTTGGACCACTCCACTTCGAACGGATAGTCATAATGTTGCATCTTATTCCCTCCATCTATTCTTGTTTCTACTATATTATACCTGACAAAAAAAATAAAGAGAATCCAGATCCGGATTCTCTTTACCTGTTACTATTTTGGAATTAGATGTGGATCGGCATGCCCAAAGCCAATTCGGCAGCGTCCATGATTGTTTCGGATAAGGATGGATGACCGTGGATCGTCAACGCGATATCTTCTGCGTTCATTCCAGCTTCAATCGCCAACCCAAGCTCAGCAATGATTTCGCTGGCATTCACACCGACAACTTGCGCGCCGACAAGAACGTTATCTTCTTTTGTCGTAACCAAACGAACAAAGCCTTCTGTCTGGTTCAATGACAATGCGCGTCCGTTACCTGACAATGGGAATTTGGATGCTTTGACATCCATACCTTTGTCTTTTGCTTCGGCAGCAGTGAAGCCGATAGTAGCTAATTCAGGATCCGTAAAGGCAACCCCTGGCATAGCACGGTAATCAATTGCAGAGGGATGTCCCGCAATTGCTTCAGCCGCGATTTTAGCTTCGTAGCTGGCTTTATGAGCCAAAGCAGCACCAGGAACGATATCGCCGATCGCAAAAATGTGTTTTACATTTGTACGGCCTTGATTATCGACTTTGACCAAACCACGGTCAGTCATTTCAACTCCGACTACTTCAAGACCCAAGTCATCCGTATTCGGACGGCGACCGACAGTAACCATTACGTAGTCAGCTTCGATAACCTCTTCTTTACCGTTCGCTTCATATTTAACGGTTACGCTGTCTCCGTTGTCGATGGCTTCTTTAGCCATTGCCTTCGTGACGACTGTGACACCTTTTTCTTGGAATGATTTTTCAACGAATTTGACCATATCTTTTTCGAATGTCGGTAAAATTTGCGGAGAACCTTCAAGAATAGTCACTTCAGCACCTAGGTTAGCGTACGCTCCGCCCAGTTCAGTACCGATGACACCGCCACCGACGATGACTAATTTCTTAGGAACTTCGGTCAAATTCAATCCGCCAGTGGAATCGATAACGCGTCCGCCAAATTTGAAACCTTTGATTTCGATCGGACGGCTACCGGTAGCGATGATCGCATTTTTGAAAGTATATGTTTGTGCTGCATCTTCGGTGAAGACACGCAATGTTTCTCCGTCATTGAAGAATGCATTTCCACGGATGATTTCAACTTTGTTTTTCTTCAGCAAGTACTCGACACCGGAAGTCAATGTTTTGACGACTTTGTTGTCTTTCCATTCTTGCGTTTTCGAGAAGTCCAGTTTCACATTTTCAGTTGTGATGCCGAAAACAGAAGAATCCAAAGCTTCTTGATAATGATGTCCAGCAGAAATCAATGCTTTTGAAGGGATACAACCGACGTTCAAACAAACGCCTCCGATCCATTCTCTTTCGATGATTGCTACTTTTTGTCCTAATTGTGCAGCGCGGATGGCAGCTACATAGCCACCAGGTCCCGCTCCAACAACAACTGTATCTAATTCAACTGCGAAATCGCCTACTACCATTGTCTATTTTCACCCTTCCATCAATAATAATTCTGGATCAGCCAATAATCTCTTAATGTTGTTCATTGCTTTTTGAGCAGTTGCGCCGTCAACGATACGGTGGTCGAAACTCAATGAAAGTTTCATAACGCGACCGACTGCCAATTCGCCTTCTGCATTGACGATAGCTTGTTGCGCGATCGTTCCAACACCTAGGATGGCCACTTCAGGGTAGTTGATGACTGGCGTAAAGAATCCGCCGCCAACAGAACCGATATTGCTGATAGTTACAGAACCGTTTCTCATGTCTGCAGCTGCCAGTTTGCCGTCGTGGGCTTGAGCAGCCATGTTGTTGATTTCATCGGCAATTTTGAACATGCCTTTTGTATTTGCATCTTTAACGTTCGGCACGTATAGACCATTGTCTGTGTCTGTAGCGATACCGATATTGATGTAGTTCTTCAATACGATTTCTTGTGCAGCATCGTCGATTGAAGCGTTCAGGATAGGGAAGTCACGTACAGTCGCTGCCAAAGCCTTAACGACATACGGCAAGAAAGTAAGTTTTGTTCCTTGCGCTGCAGCAACATCTTTGAATTTCTTGCGGTGATCCCATAATTTGGACACTTCAACTTCATCAAACAAGGTTACGTGAGGCGCTGTATGCTTGCTGTTGACCATTGCTTTCGCAATCGCTTTTCTCATCGGAGACATCTTTTGGCGTGTTTCCGCTTCGCCCATATTGGAAGAGAATGGTTGAGCCGGTGCTGCCGCTTGTGTTGCTTGAGCAGCTGCTACAGGAGCCGCTTGGACTGCTGCTTGTGCTGAAGCTTGAGCTTGGACTGCTGGAGCTACAGCTTTTGCTGCCACTGGAGCTACTCCGCTGAAGTTATCGATATCTTCCTTCAGTACACGGCCGCCTTTTCCAGTCGGCGCAACCGAAGTGATGTCGATGCCTTTTTCGCGTGCGTATTGACGAACAGACGGCATAGCCAAGACTTGTTTGTTTGGATTTGCTGCTGCAACTACGCCTGATGAGGCTGGTGCATTTGAAGCTGCTGCAGGTGCTGCCGCTGCTTTTGGTGTTGCTGAAGCCGGACCGTTTTGGCCTGGAGCATCGATTTCAACCAATACATCACCGATGACCGCAACTGTACCTACTGGCGCTACGATGCGGACAACTTTACCTGTCACTGGAGATGGGATCTCTTCAACAGATTTGTCGTTCTGAACTTCAACCAAGGTGTCATCTTCGTTGATCATATCGCCTTCTTTGATAGGCCAAGAAACGATTTCGCCTTCCATGATACCCTCGCCTAGAGCAGGCAATTTGAATTGGAACAGTCCGCCTGTTGAAGCTGCAGGTGCTGCTGGAGTTGATGCCGCTGAAGCTGTTGCTGGTGCAGGAGCTGCAGAACCTTCATCCTCGTGACCTGGAGCGTCGATTTCCACCAATACATCTCCGATGACCGCAACCGTACCTACCGGCGCAACAATCTTCAAAACTTTCCCAGATACTGGGGATGGGATTTCTTCGACTGATTTATCATTTTGAACTTCTAATAATGTGTCATCTTCATTGATGGTGTCGCCTTCTTTGATTGACCAAGAAACGATTTCACCTTCCATGATACCTTCGCCTAGAGCAGGCAACTTGAATTTAAAAGACATTTTCTTAACTTCCCTTCATTTGTCTATTTTTTGATTTCCGACGCACAAAAGCGGACAAATACAATTCTATGGGATATGGAATTGTATTTGTCCAAGCTTTCAGCTCTTAGAAATGATAAGTTTCTCTTACTTTATTCTCGATATCAGTAGCATTCGGTAACCAAATGTTTTCTGCTTGACCAAACGGGAAGACAGTATCCGGAGCGGCTACACGTCCGATAGGGGCTTCTAACGATAAAACGGCACGTTCAGAAATTTCGGACATGACCATTGCGCCCACGCCAGCTTGACGCTGTGCTTCTTGGACGACTACGACACGGCCTGTTTTTTGTACAGAGGCAATGATTGTTTCGACATCAAGTGGAGCAACCGTACGCAAATCGATTACTTCAACCGAAATGCCTTCTTTTTCAAGTGTTTCTGCAGCTTTTACAGCTTCGCGGACCATTGCGCCATATGTAATGACGGACACGTCAGATCCTTCTTTTGTGATGGCAGCTTTGCCGATAGGAACCGTGTACGCTTCTTCAGGAACTTCCTCACGGAATGAACGGTACAATTTCATGTGCTCCAAGAAGACAACGGGATCGTTGTCACGGATAGCTGAAATCAACAAACCTTTTGCATCGTATGGGTTCGAAGGGATAACCACTTTCAAACCTGGTGATTGGGCCATCAAGCCTTCCAAGTTATCCGAGTGCAATTCAGGTGTATGCACACCGCCACCGAAAGGAGAGCGGAAAACGATAGGCAGATTACGCGTGCCTGCCATGCGGTAACGTGTACGTGCAGCTTGCGCTACAACTGTATCCATTACTTCAAATACAAAACCGAAGAATTGAATTTCCGCAATAGGACGGAAACCTTCTAAGGCCAAACCGAATGCCAAACCACCGATACCGGATTCAGCTAAAGGAGTATCAAACACGCGATCTTCGCCGAATTTCTCTTGAAGTCCTTGTGTCGCACGGAATACACCGCCGTTTTTACCAACGTCTTCTCCGAAGATCAGAACGTTTGGATCGTTTTCAAGTTCAATTGCAAGCGCATCAGTGATGGCTTGGATCATAGTTAATTGTGCCATGATTATTTAGTCTCCTTTGCTTCGTAGTATGCGATTTGTTCTGCTAAAGTTTGATTTGGTTCTTCGAACATGCTCTTCAAGAAGTCAGATACTTTTTGTTTAGGAGCTTGGTCAGCTTCCTTGATGGCATCTTTGATTTCTTCTTTGACTGATTCGATGACTTCATTTTCTTTTTCTTCAGACCATAGACCTTTTGCCGTCAAGAATTTGCGCATGCGGATCAATGGATCTTTTGCTTGCCAACCTTCCAATTCAGCAGTGTCACGGTAACGTGTCGGATCGTCACCTGATAAAGTATGCGGACCGAAGCGGTAGCAGATTGTTTCGATCAAGACAGGCCCATTTCCGGCAACAGCATATTCTCTTGCTTTTTTGGTTATCGCGTAGACAGCCAAGATGTCCATCCCGTCGACTTGGATACCAGGGATTCCGGCAGCCATAGCTTTCTGCGCTAAAGTTTGAGCAGCGGTCTGCACGTGGCGAGGCGTTGAAATCGCCCATCCGTTATTTTGAATGAAGAAGATGGCAGGTGCTTTGTAGGAGCCGGCAAAGTTGATTCCTTCATAGAAATCCCCTTGCGAGCTTCCGCCGTCACCAGTATATGTGATGGCAACATTTTTCTTGTTGCGTTTCTTCAATCCCAATGCTACTCCTGCAGCTTGCACATATTGTGCGCCGATGATGATTTGCGGTGGTAAAGCTTGGATGTCGTCAGCATATTTATTGCCATCCACATGACCTCTCGACCAAAGGAAAGCTTGCGTCAATGGTAATCCATGCTTGACCAATTGAGGAACATCGCGGTAACCAGGCAACAATACATCTTCTTTTTCGATTGCTGCAATACTTCCTAACTGGCTCGCTTCTTGGCCGGCTGTCGGCGCATAGAAACCTAATCTACCTTGACGATTCAACGCAGTTGAACGTTCATGTAAAATTCTGGACCATACCATATCTGTCATGAATTGAACCAATTGTTCATCAGAAAGATCTGGCATTAGATCAGGGTTTACAATATTCCCTTCTTCGTCCATGATTTGGACCATGCGAAAATCTGTGTTCGTGCTGCTTAGTAATGCGTCAATGTCGATTTTTGTTTGTTTTGTAGCCATGCTAACACTTTCCTCTCTATTCCCTTGATATTTCATCTCTTTGGATGAGGTTTATACAGATGATTTCAACTGTATCAATTCACAGTTGTTACATGAATAATTTACCACGCATCCGAGATATATGCAAGGTAAAAGGACAGTTTTCATTTTTTGTGCACAGAAAATCCACCACTGCTTAATTGTAAGCGTTTAGCAATTCTTTATTGTTCATTTTTTAACGAGGATAAAATCACGCTATTTTGTTTTATATTGAAACATCATTATTATGTATGTTTACAGATTGTCGCAATCAGATACAAAGATTCTGTATTATAACCAAAACAAAACTGTTGTTACACAAAACAGCAAGCATTGATGGCATGGGCTTTCAAAAGTATAACAGTCCATTCGTTACAACTACCTCTTTTTAAATATCGATTTTCTTCCGTTTTTCACAGTTGATTTTTTATCTTTTCTCGGATCATATCCAGTTGTTCCATTCATTCATGAAATCACAATCTCATCACTATGAAAATTTGATTAAAATAACTCCTCATTCATCTCATGAACAGAAAAAAGGCCATTTCAATTAAGAAATGACCTTTTTTATTTGAATTTGTACTGCGCTTTATTACACTAAGCCTTGATAAATCATGGCATCGGCAACTTGCACAAACGCCGCGATGTTGGCGCCTGCCAAATAATTTCCCGGTATGCCATATTCTTCAGCTGTTTTTTCAGCCGTCTTAAATATGTTTGCCATGATAGCCTGTAGCTTACCGTCAACTTCTTCGAATGTCCAATGGCTATGAGCACTGTTCTGCGCCATTTCGAGTGCCGAAGTGGCGACTCCCCCTGCATTGGCCGCTTTAGCCGGACCATAGTAAATATTATTGTCCGCATAGACTTCCACAGCTTCCAACGTACTCGGCATGTTCGCGCCTTCGCTGACACAGTAAACGCCAGCTTTGACTAATCTCTCAGCCTGTTCTTTATCTATTTCATTTTGTGTTGCACTAGGCAAAGCAATGTCATAGTTAAGATCGAAGTCCCAAACGCTGCCGTCTTTATAAACCGCTGTCGCTTTTTCGGCAGCATAGACCGTCAATCTTTCGCGACGAACTTCTTTGATATCCTGTAGCAATTCGACATCGATACCTGTTTCATCGTAGATATAACCGTTCGAGTCGGAACAAGCTACAACAGTTCCGCCAAATTCATGAACTTTTTGGATAGCATAGATAGCCACGTTTCCGCTTCCGGAAACAACTACTTTTTGACCGGCAAACGATTTACCATTTGCTTTCAGCATTTCCTGTGTATAGTACACTAAGCCGTATCCAGTCGCTTCTGTACGCGCCAAACTTCCGTTCATGACGACTGGTTTACCGGTAAGAACACCTGTTTCAGCACCGTTTAAGCGTTTGTATTGGCCATACATATAGCCGATTTCACGTCCACCAACACCGATATCGCCAGCAGGAACATCCAGCGTAGGGCCGATATGTCTTTGCAGCTCAGTCATGAATGATTGACAGAAACGCATCACTTCAGCATCGGATTTGCCTTTAGGATCGAAATCGGATCCGCCTTTTCCGCCGCCGATCGGTAATCCGGTCAGGCTGTTTTTGAAGATCTGTTCAAAACCTAAAAATTTCAGGATGCTCTCATTGACGGTAGGATGAAAGCGCAGACCGCCTTTATAGGGTCCGATAGCCGAATTGAATTGGACGCGGAATCCTTTGTTGACTTGAACATCCCCTTTATCATCCATCCAAGGAACCCGGAAGGAAACGATGCGTTCAGGCTCCACCATTCTTTCAAGAATGTTCCATTTTATGTAGTGCGGATTTTTTTCCAAAGCAGGCTCGATCGTATCGAACAACTCTCTTACCGCCTGTAAGAATTCTTTTTGATGCGGGCCTCTATCTTCAACCTTTTTATAGACTTTTTCAATATAATCTTTAGCAGCTGTCATAAAAATCATCTCTTCTTTCGCTATAGAGTTAAAAAAACCTCACACCATTGTGTAATCATTTTTTCATTTTTCTATTTTACACATACCCATTCTATATTACAAGAGAAAAGATGAGTCTAGCTTTTTTTTTTCGAAACGTGTACTATGTAACGTGAAGTGTTTTGCAGTTTGCAAGTCCAATCATTTCAATATAAAAACCAGTAAAAGGAGGAATGCATGCATGATCACGATGGATAACATCATCCGTGAAGGTCATCCTACATTGCGCAGGTCAGCCGACCCGGTCACTTTTCCGTTATCTGCAGAAGATCGAAGTATCGCTGCAGAAATGATGGAGTTCCTTTCGAACAGTCAGGATGAAAAAATTGCCGAGCAACTCAACTTGCGCGCAGGCGTTGGTTTGGCAGCACCACAAATCGACGTATCCAAACGCATCGTTGCTTTGCTGATACCAGGGGAATACGAAGATGATCCTCCGGAATTGGCTAAAATTATGTTCAACCCTAAAATCATCAGCCACTCGATTGAAAGTGCCTGCCTAAAAGGTGGAGAAGGCTGCCTTTCAGTGGACCGTGAAGTACCAGGCTTTGTCGTCAGGCATAGCCGTATTACGGTAGCTTACCAGGATGCTGAAGGAACCACGCACAAAGCCCGCTACAAAGGTTATGCGGCCATTGTAGTTCAGCACGAAATCGATCATCTTAACGGCGTTATGTTCTACGATCACATCAATGAACAGGCACCCTTTGCAGTTGCAGACGATGTCATCATCATCGAATAGGAAGAAATGAATAAAAAAGAAGAACGGACCTGCATTTAGTGCAGAACCGTTCTTCTTTTTTTCATTTTGTAAGATATCTCTCCAGGAATTGCTTCGTCCGATCCTCTTTTGGATGATAGAAGATTTCTTCAGGGGCTCCCTGCTCCAGAATGACGCCTTGATCCATGAAGATGACGCGATCGGAAACTTCTCTCGCAAACTCCATTTCATGCGTCACGACGATCATCGTCAAGCCGCTGTTGGCAAGATCCTTCATGACTTTCAATACTTCGCCCACCATCTCCGGATCCAAAGCCGATGTCGGCTCATCGAACAATAGCGCATCCGGCTCCATCGTCAACGCGCGGGCGATGGCAACGCGTTGTTTTTGGCCGCCTGACAGCTGCTCCGGTTTGGCATTGATGAATTTACCCATTCCGACCTGCTCCAGATAGCCCATGGCGATTTTTTCGGCTTCCTGTTGGGACTTTTTCAGAATCTTCACAGGTCCTACAGTACAATTATGCAGCACATCCAAATTGTTGAACAAATTGAATTGCTGAAATACCATCCCTAATTTACTGCGGTACTTGAAGATATCATGCTTCGAGTCCAAAACGTTCTCGCCGTTGTAGATGATTTCTCCCGCTGTCGGTTTTTCAAGTAGATTGATGCAGCGCAATAGCGTCGATTTACCGGACCCTGATGAACCGATGATACAAACAACTTCCCCTTTATTCACACTGAAATCGATGTCCTTCAGCACTTCATGCTGACCGAAGTTCTTCTTCAGATGCTGTACGTCGATTACTTTTTCCATCAAATGATTCCTCCCGTGGCAATTAATTTGCTCTGTCTCTTTCTGCTTGTTTTTTGCGAGCCATTAATTCTGGTGTAGTCAATTGGTCTTGACCCGCACCCATCATCTGATAATTATCAGGGCCTTGCATTTTTCTTTCGATGGCACGCAGAATGCGTGTCACCGTGAAGGTCATGACGAAGTAAATGAGTGAAGCCACGAAGAATGATTCGAAATAACGGAAATTATTTCCGGAAATCGATTTGGTCGTAAAGAACAATTCCGAAACTGAGATGACGTTCAACACGGACGTATCCTTGATATTGATGACGAATTCGTTCCCTGTCGCCGGCAAGATATTCCGGATGACCTGAGGCATGACGACATTGCGCATCGTTTGCAGGTGGTTCATCCCAATTGCTTGGGCTGCTTCGAATTGCCCTTTGTCGATGGAAATGATTCCACCGCGGACAATCTCCGACATGTAAGCACCTGTATTGACCGATACGATAAGCAACGCTGCGAAGATACGGTTCATGTCAATATCAAACGCCAGAGCCGCGCCATAATAGATGACCATTGCTTGAACGATCATCGGCGTACCACGGAAAATTTCGATGTAGCATGACAGCAAAAAATTCACCACATTGTACACATGTTTTTTCCATCCCGATTCAGCAACCGGAATCGTACGGATGACACCAATCATAAGACCGATTCCCAACCCAATGATGGTCCCGATTAAAGCTATATATAATGTTGTCCACGCACCTGATAAAAACTGTCTCCAGTTTTCTTCGATGATGCGGATAACCCAACTAAACTCCATTTAATTTATGCCCCTTTTTGATGTCCCATCCACCAGAATTATTCAGCTGATGGTTGGTTTTTGATTGCTTCTTCCATCATTTGGATTCGTTCTTCTTCGGTGATACCGCTCAGAATCTCGTTGATCTGATCTTTCAATTCGCTTTCTTTGATCAAGCCGATTGCGATCTCTGAATCAGCCACGGATAATTCAAACGTATCCGCTTGATTCAATTCGATCATTTTAAAAGCTGAATTGGCTGCTGAAGCGCTGATTGCTTCCGGGCGTTCCGAGACATAAGCATCGATTGTGCCTGACTCCAATGCGACGCGCATAGATGTGAAACTATCCATTGCCGGTTGCTTTTGCACGCCTTCAATCTGATCGATGACGCCATAGTGTAACGTGTTCAACTGTGCAGTGACTTTTGCATCAGCGAAGTCAGCCAAAGTTGTTGCATTTGCATAAGCCCCATCAGATTTTACGACGATTACCAATTCAGTAGTATAGTAGGAATCCGAGAAATCAATTGCTTCTTTGCGTTCATCTGTCGGAGACATACCTGCAACGATTGCATCGATTTTAGATGAAACCAATGCCGGAACCAGACCATCCCATTCTGTTTTGACGATGACCAATTCCTTGCCTAAGCCGTCCGCCACTTTTTGGGCCATCTGAACATCATAGCCATTTGCGTAACCGTCAGCGCCATCAATTTTCACTGCGCCATTGCTGTCATCATTTTGTGTCCAGTTAAAAGGCGGATATCCCGCTTCCATTCCGACTACGAATGCATCCGATTCAGCCGAACCATCTGCTGCCGATGAATCCTCAGTAGTTCCGTTACCGCAACCCGCTAAAATAAACAAACCCATCAAAGCCGCCATTGTTGTTTTCCATGTTTTTACTTTCATCTCTAGTTCCTCCTAATGTTTATAGTCCTATTTACATGCTCAAAAAAATTAAACAACCCTCTTGTCCAACTACGTTTTTGTCCACCTTTCTACCCATAGAGCGTCATAACAACGATAATTCAGTCCGTTTTTGTGCAAAAAAATAGACTATAAAGCAAAAGGCCCTATAATCCAGCTTCCTTCTGCCCGCAATACCGAAAGTACTCCACAAACGATTTTGGGCAAATCGTTCTGACAGTGCCAGGATTCTTAATCCTGACCCCAACACAGCCAATGCTGTATTTCGGCGAACACCCCTTTCAAATGGGCATTTTACTCTTGATGTCCGCAGCCTCTTCCATTATTGTATGATCGTATGACATTATTGTATGCTATTATACTGTACGTAATTTTAATTTGCAACAAAAAGAGCTTTGCTCAGCCAGCCAGTACCCTTCACGCACTGGCTGTCCTTGTTTTATTTCATTTTAAATACCGATTTTGGATGCTATACTGACTTTAATAACAAAAGGGAGGAACTGTTTCAATAATGTTTACTATTCTATTCGATTTGGATGATACCCTATACGACACATCAAGGCCGTTCTTCCAAACATTGGCAGATTACAGCTTTAGGAACAACTACAGTAACGAAGCCAGCTTCGCTCTTTTCCGCGAGCATTGTGACAACGCCTTCGACCTATTCTCCAGCGGGGAGCTGACGCTAGCCGAGTCACACATCATGCGCACACAGCATACATTCGCCGACTTGGGTCTTCCGCTCACCGCCGAAGAAGCGATGCACTTCCAGAAATCCTATCAAAAAAGGCAAGGGGAGATTGTGTTGAGTCCCGGTATCGAGCGGCTTTTGAATGAACTGGAAAATAGAAATATACCGATTGCCGTCTTCACAAACGGTCCTGAAAAACACCAGATGAAAAAATTCAACGCCTTGAATCTGGAGCGATGGGTGCCGCCAGCACGCATCTTCATTTCCGAAAATATCGGTTGCCCAAAACCCTATGCCGAAGCCTTCGCGCATGTTCAGGAGTCTTTGAACGCAACTCCCGGCGAGCTGCTTTTCATCGGGGATACGTATGAAACGGATATCATCGGCGGTCAGGCTGCCGGTTGGACTACCTTGTGGTACAACCATCGCCGCAAGCAGGAGGATGAAAAAATGGTGCTGGAGCCAACCTTCTATTCTGTTGCGGAAATGCACCAAGCCATAAATGACAACATCTCAAAACGAAAGGAAATGTGACCTATGATCCAGACAAAATTAGCCATCATCGGGGTCGGCCATGTCGGTTCCCAGGTATTGACCGACTGCAGTCACCTCAACTTATTTTCCGATATCATCCTGATCGACAGCAACAAGGACACGGCAAGAGGCGAGGCTCTTGACCACCGCCATGCGTTGGCCGCCAGCTACCGGACAAACAGTAAAATATACGCCGGCGATTACGCGGATTGCGCCGATGCCGACATCATCATCATTTCCGCGGGCGTCAGTGAGAAGCCGCGCCCGGGTGAAGATATGCCGCCAAGAGCGTTGATGGGCAAAGAGAATGCCATTGAAATACGCAAAATCATGACAGGCATCACCCGGTACACAAAAGATGCCATCATCATCCTGATAACGAATCCGGTCGATACAATCACCTACATCGCCGAAAATGAGTTCAACTATCCGAAAGGCAAGATTTTCGGCACCGGAACGACTTTGGATACTTTCCGCTACCGTCAGATTGTTGCTGCCCACTATCAGGTCGATCCAAAGAACGTCAGCGGCTACATCATGGGCGAACACGGCAGTACCGCCTTCCCGGCTTTCAGCAGCACGACTGTGGGTGCGCTCACCCTTTCCCAAAGCGATGCTTTATTAATGCCCGCGATACCATTGGACCAGGAATTCGTCAGCCAAGAAGTGGTCCACACGGCATCTGATGTCTTCAACTGGAAAGGCTGGACCAATTCAGGCATCGGGGAAGTCGCAGCGGCCTTGGCCCGCGCTGTCATGCTGGACGAGAAAAGCATCTTCCCTGTGACCGCAACTGTCAATGGCTTATACAACTGCCACGGCGAAGCGGCCTTCAGCATGCCTTGCATCATCGGCAGGAACGGCTTGGAGAAACAGATCCCTTTGCCGCTGGATAATGAGGAATACGAAAAACTGCAACTCTCCATCAAAGATATTCAATTTACGCTGCAATCCGTGAAATAGGAAAAGCGCAACCGCATCATGGCCGATTGGCCGGATGCGGTTGCGCTTTTTTGTCCCTGTACGGATAGTCTACATACTGAGTCTGCCGTGTTCTTCGTAGCGCGTGACTGTTGTGATGGCATTCTGCTCATCCACAAACACCACAAGCGGCTTGTGTTCCTTCGCTTCCAGTTCATCCATCAGGCAGTAAGCCATGATGATGATCTTATCCGACACCTGAACGCAGCGGGCGGCGGCACCGTTCAAGCATATCATGCCCGAGCCGCGTTCGCCTGCGATGACATACGTTTCGAATCTTGCACCGTTGTCGATGTCGACGATCTGGACTTTTTCATATTCGATCAGTCCTGCAGCATCCAACAAGTCCTTGTCGACAGTGATGCTGCCCACATAGGAAAGCTCCGCTTGGACAACGACGGCGCGGTGTATTTTACTTTTCAGCATATTGAGTTGCATTGTTTTTCCCCCACTTATTCCGTGATAAAATTATCGATCAGACGCGTTTTTCCGATATAAACCGCCAAAGCCACCAATACAGGTCGTTCGACGCTGTCCACTTGCTGCAGCGTACGCGCATCCACCAACTCCACATAGTCGACCTTCGCCAGCGGCTCCGCTTGGATCGTTTCCGAAATCGCATTGCGGATTTTGGCAGCATTCTGTTCTCCGTTCGCAAGCAACTGCTTGGCGACTTCGAGCGCTTGGCTCAGCACCAGTGCGGCCTTACGCTCATCTGCTGACAGGTAACTGTTGCGCGAACTTTTAGCCAATCCATCCGCTTCCCGGATGATCGGGCAGCCGATGACGGTGACGTCCAGATTCAGGTCGCGGACCATCTGCTGGATAACCGCCAATTGTTGGGCGTCCTTCTGTCCAAAATAGGCACAGTCCGGCTGCACGATGTTGAATAGCTTTGTCACGACTGTGCAGACGCCCCGGAAATGGGCCGGTCTGCTTTTCCCGCATAGACTCTCCGTCAGACCATGCATATCCACAAAGCTGCTGAAATCGGGATGGTACATTTCTTTCGGCTCGGGATGGAAAATCAGGTCCACTCCGCTGGCTTCGCACAAAGAGGCATCCTTTTCCAGATCTCTTGGATAGCTTTCCAAATCTTCGGATGGGCCGAACTGCATCGGATTCACAAAAATACTGACGACCACCCGATCATTTTCGCTGACGGCTTTCTGCATCAAGCTTTGATGGCCTTCATGGAGATAGCCCATCGTCGGAACAAAGCCAACCGACAAACCTTCCTTTTTCCAGGCCTTCACGGCACTGCGGATTTCTTCAACCGTTGCTGCAATCTTCATTCGTGATTACTCCTCTAATATAATTTTTCGATGACCGCATCTGACAACGCAAAGGTGTGCTCCGCTGCCGGAAACGCGCCGCTTTTCACTTCAGATATATAGTCTTCGATGGCGTTCTCCATCTGCGGCCCTATTTCTGCATAACGCTTGACGAATTTCGGCGTGAAATCGGAATAGAGTCCCAGCATGTCCTGATAGACCAACACCTGGCCGTCGCAGCCGTTCCCCGCGCCTATGCCGATGGTCGGTATCGAAATGCTCTTTGTGATCAACTCAGCTAATTTGGCTGGGATGCATTCCAGCACCACCGCAAAGGCGCCAGCCGCTTCGACAGCCTTCGCCTGCTCGATCAGACTACGCGCCGCTTCCTCATCTTTGCCTTGGACCTTGAATCCACCGAAAGCATTGACGGATTGCGGCGTCAAACCGAGATGCGCCATGACTGGTATGGAAGCTTCCACGATTGCCTTGATCTGCGGACAGACTTCAAGACCACCTTCCAGTTTGACTGCCTGTGCCCGGCCTTCCTTGATCAGCCTGCCGGCATTGACGACCGCATCATAGACGGATGTCTGATAAGACATGAACGGCAGATCGCTTACGACCAAGGCGTCCTTTACCCCTCTGGCGACAGCTTTGGTGTGGTGGATCATATCCTCCATCGTTACCGATAAGGTGTCTTCATAGCCCAACATCACCATCCCCAACGAATCCCCCACCAGTACCGAGTCGATGCCCGAAGCATCGATCAGTTTGGCAGTGGAATAGTCGTAGGCAGTCAGCATCGTCAAACGCTCATTCTTCTGCTTGGCATTGCGGAAAGTCAAAACCGATTTCTTCACCCGAATCCTCATCCTCTCTTCATCCAAATATAATATATTATTCACACATTACGTTCTGCAGGGAATAATGTCAACTACTTTTTGAAACTGGAAGCCCTACGAATAAAGCCAATTGTCACGACAACTGTATATTTCGATTGGACTGCAGCAGAAATAGGCTTGGACAAAAAAATAACATTTAGATAGCCGACCACCTACCGACTTCAGTAGAGTGAATTCATTATATTCAGTGACAATAAAGTAATAAGGTTAACTTCACTAAAATAAGGTATAATCTATTTGTTGAAGAGATTATCTTTAAGGTCAAGAAAAGTAGGTGAACAAAATGGGGAAATATCAATTAGATTACAAAGGTCAGGCAGCTGTGACGAAGTATCATGAAAAACAGACGCCTGCCAAATTTGACAAAAAGCAGCAACTTGAAAAATTACGTGCGGAGTACTTGAAAAAGAAGCAAAAATAAACAGGTGAACTATATCGGCATTGAAATACCGATCTTCCGGGAACACCCATAGCTTGTCCAGCGAGCGTTTATCTCGCGATTGTGATGCGCGTGGCAGTTTGGAAAGTTCCATTCGCGGATATACACACACACTTAAACCGCTCTGTGCCCCCGCCTCCCCTTTTTGCCAATAATTGTAATATGGAGTTTCCATAGAGGTTGCTCCACTTTATTTTGAACACAAAAATGAGTAGCTAATTTTTAAAATTAGCTACTCATTTTTGTGTTCAAATTTAAAAGACACCGTCGTCCGCGATTATCTCTTTCGCGCGCTCCTCGGTTATCTCCTCAAAATCTGCAGAAGCGTTCATGATAATTTCTTCGTACCAATAATCGGATGCTTCCCAGGTTTTGCTCTCCGGAACATACTTAAACATCCAGTCACCGTATTTCAAAAGGAAATTTTTCCGATTCGTCCTCGTCGTTATATAATATTTTGTTTTTCTCATCATTTCATCTCTTCCCTCTAGCTAGCCTCTTTAAGTTATTGATACACCCGTGCTTATGAATATTTATGAATATTTATGCATATATGAATTTTTAGTCTTACATGATCCATTGCATGATCAAAAAAACAGACCTTAGAAAACACAGAAATGGCTCTGTATCAAATTTCCTAGGGTCTGTTAATTTAATTTGATGGAGACGATGGGGCTCGAACCCACGACCTCTTGACTGCCAGTCAAGCACTCTCCCAACTGAGCTACGCCCCCAGAATAACAGGGTATCAATCGCGTTCGGCAAAAACGCCTTATGAATGATATGA
>ERZ1023652.5-NODE-5-length-72161-cov-6.144057_pt1 | contig 72161 bp, 66 predicted proteins | sample MGYA00520879_ERZ1023652 | MGnify/ENA primary metagenome ERZ1023652 (study PRJEB33180, sample SAMEA4044469) | wastewater metagenome | place: Denmark | collected 2016-04-02 | study: EMG produced TPA metagenomics assembly of the PRJEB13832 data set (Local surveillance of...
GTACTTTATGATTTTTATATTTTCCATAATAATGATATGCTATTATAGTTATTGCCATTGCTGGCACAACTAGTGATATAATTCCTAGTAAAAAGCCCCATATACCAAAAACTTCAAATCCTACAACTCCTGCAAATAAAGGTGAAATTGGTCCCGGTGTTGCACTTGCATACCCAAATAGTTCATAGAATCTACCACTATCAAGAAATTGATATTTATTTAAATAATATTCTTGAAAAAATGGAAGAAAACTAACTCCTCCACCAAATGCAAACAAACTAGTTATAATATTAGAATAAACAAAGTCTTTTAAATTACCTCTCATTTCATCCACCTTTACTTTCATTTATAGAATTTTTTTCCACAAATTTAGTATATATGATTATCCCAATTATAAACATTAAAAACATAAGTACAATGTTCAATTTAAAGTATCCTATCAGTAATATTGTTGATAGAATTACAATTATATTGTATGATATTCCAGTTCTGTTAATAGATTTTTTATAAAATTCAAAAATAAAACTTACTAACATGAATATAACAACTGGTAAAATAGCTATAGTTAGTTTTTCTAAATTATCCGGTGAAAGATATGTTTTCATAAATTTTAATAGTATGATTAAAACAATTGGTGTAGAAAACAATAGTCCGCTCAATCCTGCCAAAGCACCTTTATATCCAGCTTTTTTTTTACTTATTAGTAAAACTATTTGTGATATTGTTGGACCTGGTAGAAGATTAGAAAGTATTACCATGTCCGAAAATTCTTCTTCTGAGATCCATTTTCTGTTTTCTAGGTACTCTTTCTTCATAAATGGAATTGCTGATGCACCTCCACCAAATGACAAAAATGCAATTTTAATTCCAGATATAAAACATTCATAGTATTTATTTGCTACCATAATATTCTCTTGCTTCCTTTTTTGTAGCTTTTTTTATTGTGAATGTATCTTTCCCTATTTCTATACGTACAAATTTACCAACTAGTCTAGAGAAATCTTTAGATACATATGCATCTTTATATGTCATCATTGGTACTTCAGTATTTAATTTAACATCTTCTTTTCTCATATCCTTACCAACTATCAAAGCTGATACAAAATATGGAAACTTATCATTCTCAAGTTTATCAATAATCACAATATCTGTTATTGAAAATTTCTTCTTAGAAATGTTTTCTGAAGTAGATTTTCTTAGATATCCATACGCTACTCCAATTTTATTTGCCTTGTATGAAATTTGATCTACTATTTCAGTATTAGATTTCACTGCAATTCCTTCATTTGTTGTATTAGTCGAGTTTGAAAATATCACACTTGACATTATTATTGAAAATATTATCGATATCTTTTTCATATTTGCCTCCAATATTCTTTAATACTTAATTTTACTACACTTCTAATATTTTTTCTAGTTATATTTTGTATTTTCAATTACCTCTTCTTCTAATTTATTGCCATTTTCATCTACCCTAACAATCTTTATATTATCAAGATGTCCTCTCATTGTTTGACGGAATTTATCCATATATAATTTTCTATATTTATCTCGATCTTTTTTTTCTTCTTCAGTTAGCTCTCTCTCTTTAGAAAGTTTTGCATATTCATTTACTTTTTTTATTATTTTGTCCATTTCTTTATCACCCTTCATTCTTTTAATTTCTCTTATTTTTCTTTACTTTGATCGTTTTTTTTGTTATATTATTACTTGAAAGAACAATTAAATATAACAATTAAGGAGGAACTTATGTTTTGTACTCTTATATGTTGCATGGATGGTCGTTTTATACATTTGGCAAATGAATATATTAGGAAAAATTATATCTATACTTATGTAGATACGATTACAGATGCAGGTCCTGTAAGTAAAATTGTAAATGAGAAGTATCTTCACGATGTTGAAGATAAAATAGTTTTAATATCAATTAACAAACACAAATCAGACCATATTTTTGTTGCTGGACACTCGGATTGTGCAGGATGCCCAATTGATGATGATAAACAAAAACAGTATATTAAGGAAGCTGTTGAAATAATTCATAGAGATTTAAATAATGTAAGAACAACTGGTTTCTTCATTTATACCAATGGTGAAATAGAAATTATTAATGATTTATAAGTATTAGACCTAGCATAAAAGACTAGGTCTAATTTTATATTTGTCTATAATTAATTTTTGTTATTTTTTGTATTTGATCAAACATTTCTTCATTTTCAACTTCAATATCTGAATTTTTTGTATACACTATTTCTTTAACATTTACATTAGAATTTGATAGAATTTCATTTGTTAATAAAATATGATTTAAAATTCCTTTTTTATTATTTGCAACTAAAATTATTTCTGAATCTTTTCTAAATTCTCTTATTAAGTCTAATATATTGTATTTCCCATTGAGTGGGAGTAATATGCCTCCTATTATTCTAACAAATACAACATCGTTAGCATTCATCTTATCAACTATTTCTTCCCTTATATCATCAATTTTCGATTCGCTTCCAATATCTTCTTTTATTTTTATTGTCTCATATTTACAGCCATTTTCTAATTCATTCAAATAAATGTTCTCTACTTCTTCTTTTCCCACACCCATATCTGTACCTACAATAAAGTACAACTTCGATTCTTTTTTGTCTCTTTTCTTAACAATATGGTGCCCTCTGCATCTTGCCTCATAGCTTTCATCTGCTCCAACTAAAACAACTGGATCATCATAATATGCAGGTTCCCCATTTATAATTCTTTGGCTCACATACGCAGGATTACCACAAACTGTACATATAGCATGGAATTTATCAACATAATCTGCTATTGACATAAGTTTGGGCATTGGGTCAAATGGTTCTCCCCTGAAGTCCATGTCTAGTCCTGCTACTATTACTCTTTTACCCAAATTAACATATTTCTCGCAAAATTCTACTACATCTGATCCAAAAAATTGAACCTCGTCTATACCAATAACTTCAACATCTGGATGATTTTTAAGAAATTTATCCATCTCTTCAACTGTGCCCGCCGGAAATGCATCTATTTTATCTTTACTATGAGATACTACACTTGCTTCCCCGTATCTTGTATCAATCGAATGTTTGAATACAATAACTTTTTGCTTTGCATACTGAGATCTTCTAAGTCTTCTTATTAATTCTTCACTTTTACCTGAAAACATACTTCCTGTTACAACTTCTAAAATACCGATACTGCTATTTAAATATAAGTTCACATTTCCTCCATATTTTAACTTTTATATTAAATCTATTGACATTGCACCTTCATAATTAATTCTTTTCTTTTCTATTGACCATTCATCTGGTAATTTTGATAACTCATTTTTCATAGCTTCTAAAAAATTATCATTATCATAGTTCAAAGCCATTAATGTCGGTCCTGCTCCACTTATGTATTCTGCAATTGCACCTTTTTCTTCTGTTATTTTAAATATTTTTTCTGAGTTGTTTATTAATTTAAATCTATATGGTTGATGAAGTCTATCTCCTAGTAAAAATCTTAAATCATCGTATTTCTTTTCATAAAATCTACTCACTAGAAGTCCAAGTTTTGACATATTATTAATTGCATCAGATACTTTGTAGTTCTTTGGTAGTACACTCCTAGCTTTCTCTGTAGATAGTCTGAAATTTGGTATCATTACATAAAAGAATAAATTTTCAATATTTGGTAATAATGCATATGATAAATTTTCTTTATCATGAGCTGCTAAAACCATTCCTCCAAAAATAGCTGGAACGACATTATCAGGATGGCCTTCCATTTCAACTGCTAATTTTGCTATTGAATCTCTATCTAACTTATTATTTAAAAATCTATTCACAATCATTATTCCTGCTACAATTGCACTTGAACTACTTCCTAATCCTCTTGCAATTGGTATGTCATTTCTAATAATATTTACTCTATAATTTGGTATTGTTTTATTTAATTTTTTTTGTGTGAAATTTGCTGCTTCAAACATTAGGTTTTCATCAAGTGGAATAGAAAATTCTTTTCCATTTTCAACAAATTCAATTGTTTCACTTTCTGTAACTTCTATTTCTAAATAATAATCTAATGCCACTCCTAAGCAATCATATCCAACACCAATATTTGCTGATGTTCCTGGAACTTTTATTTTAAACTTTAGACTCATTCTTTAGTCTCCTTTTTCTTATTAATTAGTACTTTATTATACAACATACATATATTTTTCGCCACCAATATTTTTAATTTTTACTTAACTAAGTGCTGAAATAAGTAGCATTATATTCAATCCAGAAACTATAGCTCCAATTATCCATAATGAAATCGACATTAATTTTGAATTCCTATATTTCCCCATTACTTTTTTTGATGATGTTAAATAAATTTGTAAAAATATTGTTATTGGTAATTGAACACTCAACAACATTTGAGATATTACTAATCCTTTAAATGGATCTCCTACAAAAAATATTACTAAAAGTCCTGCTCCTGCTGTTATAACTATACCCAACCTTGTCACAGAGCTTTTTATGTTATATTCTTTTCCAAATACACCTGAAAATATCGATCCTCCTGCCATAGCAGCTGTTATACTTGATGATATTCCTGAGAAGAGTAATGCTATTGCAAAAACTAACGAGGCATTCCTCCCTAATAGAGGTACTAGCATCTCCTTTGCTTGTCCTAATTCTGTCACTTTTATTCCCTTTTTAAAAAATTCAGCTGCTAATATTATCATTGAACTATTTATTGCCCATCCTATTACCATTGAGAAAATGGTATCTGTAAACTCATAATCTAGTCTTCTTTTAATTGTTTGTTCGCCCATTTCTGGTATTCTTTGTGATTGTATCGTTTCTGAATGTAGAAATAAGTTATGGGGCATTACAACTGCTCCTAACACACTCATTATAATTAACATTGACCCATGTGGAATTGACACAGTTACTGCAGCTCTTATTGCCTCAGGCCATGTTACATCCGCTAGAAACAATTCAAATAAAAATGATAGCCCTATTATTGACACAAATACTATTATTGCCTTTTCTATGTTCCTATATGTGTTTGTTAAATTTACTATTATGATAACTATTGTAGTAATTATAGACCCAATAATAATTGGAATATTAAACAACAACTGTAATCCTATTCCTGCACCTAAAATCTCTGCCATAGCAGTTGCTATACTCGCTAAAATTGCTGTTGATAGTATTGGCAATGCATATTTTTTAGGGATATTTTCTGTTGTAGATTCCGCTATGCATTTACCTGTAACAATTCCTAAATGTGCCGCATTATGTTGCAATACTATCAACATAATTGTAGATAATGTGACTGTCCATAAAAGTTTATACCCGTATTCAGATCCTGCTGCCATATTTGATGCCCAATTCCCTGGATCAATAAATCCTATTGTTACTAAAATACCTGGTCCAATATATTTAAATGTATCTATTACATCTTTAAATTTTTTCTTCATTCTCCACCTTGCTTTCAAATTTTTCTATTTGGTTATTATAGCATATTTTTCTATCTTTATTAATTGTTTTTCCAAAATAAAATCCTCTGCCGATTAGATTTGTATCTATCGATAGAGGATGAGATTTGACTTATTCCAAATTTAAATAACTAACTTTATTTACTTGTTCTGAGTTTTTAAGAATCTCAATTGACTTTTGCTCTATATTACCATCTACAGATAATATCATCAGTGCACCGTGACCTTTTCTACCTAAAAACATAGTTGCTATATTTATATTTTCTTCTCCTAAAATTCTTCCTACGCTCCCTACAACTCCCGGAACATCATTATTTTCTAGTATTAACATATTGTCTGATATAATCGCATCTACTGAATATCCATTAACATCTATTAGTCTTTCTTCTCCATTACTTCCAACGATTCCAGTTATTTTAAATTTTTCCCCTTTATCATCAGTAATTGTCATTTTTAAAGCACTTGGATAATTTTCATATTTCTCTTCTTTTTTATTACTTATAAAATTTATATCTCTTTTCTTTGCTAAAACTATCGAATTTATATAATTCACTTCTTCTTTTAATACAGGATATAAAAGACCTTTTACTAGTGTTGAGTCCACAATTGCAACTTCTTGTTCTGCTAACTCACCGTAATAGTTTATCTTAACTGTATTGATTGTTCCTTTTCTCATCTGATAATACATCTTACCAATCTTTTCTGCTAATTGAATGTAAGGTTTTATTACAACAAATTCTTCTCTTCCCATAGTTGGTAAGTTAACTGCTGTTTCAACTATCTCACCTCTTAATCCATTCAATACTTGTTTAACAACTTGGTGGCCTACGTTTTTTTGTGCTTCATACGTAGTTGCACCAATATGTGGTGTCGCTATTGCATTTTCAAATTGATATAATTCAGAACTTGTTCTTGGCTCAACTTCATGAACATCATATCCATAACTTGCTATTTTACCACTTTTAAGCCCTTCTATCATTGCTGCTTCTTCAAAAATTCCACCTCTTGCTGCATTTACTAGCCTAACTCCATCTTTCATCTTTTCTAACTCTTTAAATCCAATTATTTTATTTGTTTCTGATGTTTTTGGTGTATGAGCTGTTATTATATCTGCTCTAGCTAAAAATTCATCTAGTGATTCTATTTTTTCACAGCCATATCTTTTAAATCTTTCATCTGATACGTATGGATCATATGCTATCAATTTCATTCCAAATGCTTTCATTCTTGTTGCCATTAGTGAACCAATTCTCCCTAGTCCAATTATCCCTAATGTTTTTTCAAATAATTCACTTCCTACAAAAATTTCTCTTTCCCATTGACCTGTTTTTAAAAAATTATTTGCAGGAACTATATTTCTTGCAGTTGCTAGCATCAAGCCAATTGCAACTTCGCATGCAGATACAGTATTACTATCTGGAGTATTTGCTGCGATCACACCATGATGTGTTGCCTCAACAACATCAATATTATCTATCCCGTTTCCAGCTCTTCCTACTATTTTCAATTTTTTTGCTTTATCCAATAGTTCTTTGTCAACTTTTATAACACTTCTAACTATTAATGCATGATAATTTTCTATTATCTCTAAAATTTCTTCTCTTGAGATTCCAATTTTTATATCTACTTCTACATCGTGTGCTTCTTTTAATTTTGCAATAGCCTCATCATCAATAAATTCACCTACTAGAACCTTATACATGGTTACCTCTTTTCTTATTTTCTTGATTTTTTTATTTTTTTATGTTATACTCATTGGAAGTATTTTAAAAAGTATTTATACTTTATATACTTAAATAATCATAACACATTTTTAGCTTATTGTAGAATATAATTTTTAGATGGTAACATATTTGAAATTAATTTAAGAAATTATAGATTTCTTTTTCAAACTTAGTTCAAATATTTTTCTAAGATAATTCTAAGGATACTATATTATAATTCGTTAAAGTAAAAAAATCGTGTTCAAAAAAATGGAGGATATATATGAGAAAAAAAATATTATTAGTTGGGTTGATGCTGCTATCCACAGTAGGGTTTGCTGCTAAGTCTGATGATGATATTACAAATATCATAGGAAACTACTATTCAAATGGATCAATGTCATTAGAAACTAAAGAAACAGCAAACAATACATCAAGTGCTAAATCTGATGTAAGAGAAAAAATTATAGATTTTGCAAAAACAAAATTAGGATCACCGTATGTATGGGGGGCAACTGGACCTAACTCATTCGACTGTTCAGGATTCGTAGGATATGTTTATCAAAAAACTGCAGGGTTAGTTCTACCTAGAGTTTCAAGAGATCAAGCTGAATTCAGACCAAGAATCTCTTCTATGAATATGAAAAAGGGAGACTTAGTGTTTTTTGAAACAACTGGTAAAGGTGTAATTTCACATGTTGGTATTTACATGGGAGATAGACAGTTTATTCACGCTTCTTCTGGAAGTAATATGAGAGTTACAATATCAAGTTTAGATACAAATTATTATTCAAAAGCATTTAGATGGGCAGTGAACCCATTTAATTAATAAATATAATAAATCAAAAAGTCGGGATTTCATTCCTGACTTTTTTTGTGCTATAATTTAAATAAAATATTTATTTGATTTTGAAAGAGGTGTAAAATGACAATACAGTTAAATAAAGACTTCATAGAATCTCTTTATATTCCGCGAAACATTGACTCTCACAAAGGAAGTTTTGGTCATTCATTAATCATTGCTGGTTCTAATGGTTTTTCAGGCTCAGCAACAATTACTACTAATTCTGCTGTCAGAACAGGTTCTGGTCTAGTTACAGTCATGACAGATCCTCTTATACAAAACATTATTTCATCGCAAGTTCTAGAAGCAATGACAGCTAATTTTAATGAAACTGAACGATTTAAAAATTTGCTTAGAAAATCTAATTCAATAGCTTTTGGTCCAGGATTAGGAAATTCTGAAACAACTCTTTCCCTTTTAGAATTTGTCATTGATAACAGCTCTTCAACTATAATTTTAGATGCTGATGGGATCAATGTTCTTTCTAGAAAAAGTGATCTTCTAATAAAACTAAAAAAGAGATGTATAATAACACCTCATATTGTTGAATTTTCTAGAGTTTCTGGTTATTCTGTTGAAGATATCAATAATGATAAAATAAATATCGTGAGTAATTTTGCAAAGAAGTACTCCCTAATAGTACTGTTAAAAGGTTATAACTCTATAATTAGTAATGGTACTAATAACTATATAAATACAACTGGCAATTCTCACATGGCAAATGGTGGTATGGGCGATTGCTTAACTGGAATAATTACATCCCTTGTCTCTCAAGGTTATACTCCATTAAATGCTCTTATTTTTGGAACATATCTTCATGGTTACATTGGTGATCGATTATTAGAAACACAAGAAATTATAAATGCTAGTCACATCATAGAAAATATTTCTATCTATTTAAAAGATTTTTCTTAGTTATACATTTATCTAATAAAGAAATTAAACGGAGAGGGAACTTATAAATCATTTCCCTCTTCATCTTTTCCTAACGCTTTCCAATTCTGCTTTATTTCCTCGTCTAATGAAATTTGATTATTTTTATTTTTATACTCTCTTTTATTTTGCTTTACTTTATTATTCAAGCTCACTTTTTTACCTATTATTTCTACGCTACTATTTTCTTGAATTTCAGGTATGCTTATTTTATAGTTGCTCCATGTTCTAATTATATTTGTTTCTATTTTTGAGATTGGTTTCTGAGTTATATATTTCTTATTTCCTTCAATTGTTTTACCTACAGAAATAAAACAGAACAATATTAGCAGCATTTTACTATATATTTTTATTGATTTAAAAATAGAATTTCTTGAACTCATTTTAGGCCCGTTCTCTTCAGCTGATATCTCACTATCTAAAATAACTAAATCTCCATCTTTCAAAATTATTTTTTCAGTTCTATTTCTACTAATTTCTAATATTTTCTCTTTATTTCTTATTAGAGAAAACCTTGAATACCCAATATTACCAATGATAGCTTCAGATCTATATATCATAATGATTAGTAGTGATACTTTCTCATCTAATTTGACTTTCTTATCAACTTTCTCTTCCACCAAGGATATAAATGATTGCTTAATAATTGCATCCATATTTTCTATTGTAAACCTCTTTTTTAGTAAATACTGTTCTGACGCAAAGCAACATAAACTTCTAGCAAAGTCATATTCTTGATTTTCATCCTCTGTTACAATCCAGAAATCTATTTTTTTTCCCGGTATGTTTCCATAGTATCTATTTTTATTTTGAAAATGACTCATTTCTATTTTTATTTTTTTTCTCATACCTATCCTTTCATTTAACGATATGAAAACAACATTGGATCTACCGAAAGATTATTTACTATTACTTCAAAACGCATAAATTCCCCCGTTTCACCTATTTTGTCCCCTTCTGCTACTATTGAGTCCTTTTTTACATTAACTGCTGTTAGAAGTGCATATTTTACTTTCAGTCCATCTTTTCTTTCTAATGTAACAGAATATTTTTTATTGTACTCCATTTCTACTGATAATACTTTCCCATTAATTGCTGAGCTTGCTGCCATTCCTGATTTTGTTTGAATAATAACTCCTTTATCTATATCTTTATCTATTTTTGAAGACAGAACAGGCCAATATAATTCATGATCATTGGTTACATCAGTATCATTTGTAACTACTGTTTCGGTCTGTTCTATTATCTCTTTTTTTGGACTTATTTTTGTGTTTAATTTTACAAACTCTTCCAACTTATTAATATTACTTACTTCAACTGCGTTTTCTGCATTAATTTTATTTTTCTCTATAATATCTATATTTATCATCTCTATATTAGGAAATATTGTTAACATTGCATTTACGTATTTATCTCCTTTTTCTTCTTTAGTAAAAATTGGAAACCTAATCATCAATAGTAAAAAGATTATTGCTGTAGGTGCTACAAACCATATTACCTCACTCCTTTTTTTTGTCACATACATCTCTTTCACCCCTTGATATTTGTGTTAATGATTCCCATCAAAAAAACTAATTTTATTTAGTTCATCCTCAAAAGGATAATATTTCTCACTACCAAGATATAATTGATTATCTTCTCTTTTCACAGGACAAACATAAAATCCCCAACTATTCTCGTCTGTATATATGAAAAATCTAGTTAATTCATTTGTTATAGTATCTGTATCATGTTGTGATATTATATATCTAAATCTAGGAATTACTTTTTCAGCATCTAAATCTTCATAGCATTCGTGTCTATTTTCATACATAAATTCTTTTTTTAGTGTTCCTTCAGCATTATGCAGAAACAATTTCAAATCTTTTGCAACTGAAGACTTATCTATATATCCAAATTTTCTTTCTGCTTTTTCTGATGTCTCTAATAGCTCTTCTTTTATTCCATTATATTTCTCTCCCCATATTGAATATGGAACTAAAGGAACTTCATTCATAATATTTACGTTCATATGCCCAAATCTTTTGTAATTTAAATATTTTATAACACCTTCAAGACAATTTAGTTTTAATTCATGATTGTTATCCGCACTCATATCTTTAAATTCTATCATTTTTCCAGGTACAAACTCTTTTAATACCTCTTGGAACATAGTTATTTTTGTAGATTCACCACTTAATTTTATTAACGAATAATCTGCCAATTTACCTTGTTTATAATATGTATCAAGAAATTTTTTCATCATACTATAAATATCTGACTTCACTATTTTTTCAATCTCTCTAATTGTAAATATAACATCAGGAAATTCTGTTATTGTTCTGAAATTATTTTTTTCAATTATATGTATTTTCCATGCTTTCATCTTTGTTATATGGAAATCGTTCTTTTCCACATTATTCTTAGAAATATCAAACTTTGTTCTTAATCTTCCATTTTTACTAAAAAAACTTTTTTTAAGTATTTCTGAAGCTTCCCATAGCATATAGAAATTATTTTTTGTTTTCTTGTATTCTCCACTCATTTTATTTTCATAATCTGAAAACCTTGTCGGAATAATTTTCTCTGCTTTAACATATTCTTTTTCTAGCTTTTCAAATATATTTTTTACACTATCATCTTGATCAATTGTTTTATACAACAAATCCGTATCTATATTTAACAACTTATCTACTGTAATTGCTTCAGAAAAACTATATTTTGATGCTAATATTACTTTTAAAAATTGCATTATTCTATACGTTATATTATTACCACCAAAATTTTCGTCCCCATTTTCGAAGCTTGTCGATATATCAAGATTGTACTTTATAGTATCGTGCTTAACTCTATATTTACATGTGGCTAAATCAGTTGTCCCTCCACCACAATCAATTATCAATGCTTTATACACTTTATCTGCTTCATATGAGTTTCTTTGAATTTGTCTTTCAATAGTATTATACAAAACAGCGATTGCTTCATCCATTGCATTTTCAGTTGTAACTTCATATTCTATTTCTCCATTTACAATAAATATCTTTTGAAACATCTCTAGAAATTGGTGCTTTAATTTCACTGGGCTTGATGCATGTATTTTTTTAAATTTACATTTAAATACATATTCTGCTCTATCAACTATATATTTTAAATATTCCCTTATTATCTTTTGTCTTTTTACATATCTGACATTTCCATATTCATCAATGATTCTCTCCTCTATATCATGCTCATGCACCCATTTTTTAAGTCCATAAAACAGTGTCCCACTTATTACATAATCATTTGCTTCTAATTTTTTTATGACATCATATCCAAATAAATATTTTATGTTCTTTTCATCACTGCAATTTTCAACATATGCTATTGTTGGAAAGATTTCATTATAACTTGATTCTCCATCAAAAAATTTAACATAGTTTATTGCATTTAGTTTTATATTATTATTGAGGATGTCATTTGTTGGAAGTGTTTTAATGTAATGTTGATCAATATAAGTACCTAGTGCTGTATTTGTTGTTCCAAAATCTATGCACAAAGTGGCCTCTGTTTCCTCTAAATCCCTAATTTCAAAATTCTCCATTTCAACTTTATAATAATCTAATTTATGTGGGTATAATTCCATTTTTTGTCCATCACTTATATTGTAAAAATTGTAAATAAACTTAGAATCAACTGATTTAAAAAATACTAGTGAAAATTTATTATTAGTGAGATTTTCAATCCTCAGAAAATTCTTATCACTGATCAAATAATACTCATCTCTTGTTTTTAAATCTTTTTCCAATTGGAATATACCACATAAATAATTATTAGAATTCACGAGAAAAACATTACCTTTATGTATATAATCTGGAATTATAATTTTATAGTTATCTTCCTTTGTTATATTTAGATCTTTATATAGAATTATTTTATGTGGTACTTTTATCTTATTTTCGTTAAAAACTTTATCTCCCATTTTTCTATCAAACAAATGTTGTAGGTATACTAATCCATTTTTCTTATGATTTTTTATTGTGTTTGTTGGCTTTGCTCCTCTATATTTTAAAATAATATTTATTATTTCTTCTCTAGTTGGATTTGTTATATAGTTTTCAATTAATTTCTCATCTATTGCTATTTGATACATTTCATAAAATGACTTTCTTCTTAACTCATCTTCATAAAAAAGTCTCATTTATCCCCCTTTTTAAAACTTCCATATTTCCCACCATTTTTTATTCGCTTTTTTTATTGCTACTTTTAATTTCTTTTCCACTCTTTCAAGTATTTCTCTCCCTACATCACTTTTAGAGAAGCTTTCCTTTGATAATTCATATTGAGTTACAGCTTCTTTCATTTCTCTATTCTTATATTTTTTATCCCCTTGTTCTTCATACAAAAATCCTTCACATTTATTTATTTTCTTATTTATAAATTCTATTTTTGAGCTTTCATCATCATAATCACCAGACATTTTTAATTCATCATATATTTTCTTTGCGTTAGAATATTTCATTATACTTTCTGAGTACCTTTTTAATTCTAGTAACTTATCTGCTTCTATTTCCGAGATTGAAGCTTCTTTTATTTTATTTGATAGCTCCTCTCTTTTCTTCTTCTCTAAAGCTATATTATTTCTTTCTATTTCTAACTCTTCCTCTTTTTTAGCTAATTCACTTTTTGATTTGTTTTCATTTTTCATCAAATTTTGTGCCTGGCTTATGTAATTATCTATACTTTTTGAGTTTGCTGTATCTCCTAATCCATTGTATATTGATTTTGCCTTAGAGAAAAAGTTTAATGATGAACTATAATCATTTATAAGCAACGCATTTAGTCCATCTTGAATATAATTATTAGCCGTTTGAGTATCTACTAACTGTCTATTATTTATCTCTTGAATTTTATTTTCTATTTCCTCACTTCTCTTTTCATCACCAAGCATTTGGTATACTTGCTTCGCAGATAAGTAAATTTCTCTCGCATCATTTGGTTTTATTTGAGATAACATATCTGCTTTATTCTCTATTAATTGTGCACCATCATACGAAAGTTTCACTTTGTCATCAATCTCTTTTATTTTTCTTTCTATTTGTATTGCATATTCCTCTTTTCCATTTAATAGAAATATATTTAATACTCCTTCATATTTTTCTCTAGCTGATTTATAGTTTCCACTTGAAAATAAGTTATCTCCTATTGTAACTACATTTAGTGCTTCTATAAGATTCTTTGTAGAATTTATTCTTATTTTTAGTCCTTCAACTACCTGATCTACATTTAGTTCATCTTTCATATATGATGAACTGCTAAATATATACTTAGCATTCTCATATTTTTTTGATGATTCAAAAAAGTTGTTAATCTCAAATAGGCTATTTCCATCTGATACACTCTTGAATGCTTCTTCCAGTTTTTTATTTTCTACAATCTTATCTTCAATTAATTCTATTTTCGAATTCACTTTTGTTCTTCTATTATTGGCATTTGTAAGTATCCCCAAAAATCCTTGACTGCTTGGTCTTATTTTTTTATATTCTTCTATTGCCATCTCTAATGATTCATTAGCATTATCGAAATTCTTGATTTTTGTACTTTCTTCTGCCTTTTCAACATAGGATACTGCAAGTTTTGTAATTTTATTTTCTTTATGCAGCTTCCATAATAATAGAGCTAAAATCAGCATTAATATAACCACGCTTATTAGTATGATTCTTTTCAACCATTTGTTGCTCTTCTTTTCAGCAATAGGTGGTGCTACTTTATCTATACAAATAGATGCGAATGTATTATTTTCTATGTCTTTGTTTGAACTTCCAAGAACTTTTCTTTTTATCGAATCAATCCACAGCTCTCTTTCTGGAAATTTTGATAATTCCACTTCAATCTCATGTTCATCTATATTTTCCCATATACCTCTTGTTGTTAAGCATATCTTGTCACCTTCTAATAATTTAATTTCATTTGATATTGTAGGCTTTACCTTTGAATAGTCTCCTATAGCTTGTAGCAGGTCATTACGTTGCCTATGACTCTTTATATCTTTTATATCTAAAGCACGTTCTTGGACTAGCAATTGCGAGACACTGTCGTCACTTGACTGGTTCACTATATACCCACCTTGAATATGATACAATCTTGTATTCCCAATATTCCCATACAATATCTTATTGTAATTACTTATAACAATTAGTAATGATGTGTGCATTAGTGAGTATCTCTCCATCTCTTCTTGTTTTTGCTTTATCGTATCATTTGTATATTTGAATAGTTCTTTTATAACTTCTTTATTGAATCTAGGATGTGCTGTAAAATATTCAATAGCTGATTCTACTGATAACTTCGATGCTATATTCGCCCCTTCTTCACCATCGTAACCATCTGCAATAACCCATATAGCATAATTATCTAATTGTACATATCCAAAATAATCATTATTAATTTTTTGAGTTCCACTTTCACTAAAAAATATTGTTTTAAATTCAGATTCCTTTCTCCTCATTTGTCACTTTCCCCCTAAAATATTAAATTATTAACTTTCTTCAATTTCAGGAACATCATCCAATCCAATATTATTTTCTCTATCAAATTTATTCTTTTCTATATTCCAATCAAAATTTTCTCCACACAATGCTACAAATACAAATCTACTTTCCCCTATTTCTATATAGTCAAACGTTCTTAATTCTCTTGATTCATACACTGCTTCATTTCTAACATACACTAAGCCATTCGCTTGTCCTGGTGTTATCATAAATGTTCTAGTTTTCGGGCTATAACTTATAGAACAATGGTTTTTTCTTGATATTGTAGAATCCCCTTGAATACTAATATTCATCTCTTCGCTTCTTCCTACAAAGTTACGCTCACTTATAATCTTAAAATCTTTACCTTTATCCACACCTTCTATACATACTAACCATCCTACTACTGGATCAACTTTCGCTTCTTTTGCCCAATATGCTACTGTTTTTTCATCATCATTCATTTGCTCTACTAAATTTATATTTTCTTCATTTACTTCTGAAACTAATCCTTCTGATTTACAATAAGGACAATCACTATATCTTGATGTATCGTAAATATGACCATTTTTACATCTATCTAATTTCATCTTACACTCCCTTATAATTTATTTTATTAAAATTTTTGTTGTTGCAATATGGATAATATCTCCTGATTCTACTTTAATTGCTCTATTTGGCTTCAATTTTATTTTTCTTCTATCCGATTTCTTTTCAATACCTGATCCATTTTTTGATCCCAAATCTTCATAATACCAAATGTCTTCTACTCTATTTAATACTCCGTGAACTCTACTAACTAAACTTGAGTAAATTGAATTAGTAAGATCAACATCAACTTTATTTGTATGCAGTTTTTTCCCTATCAATATTGAGTTTGCCCTTCCAACATCCCATGTTTTTATATCATAGTCATTTTCATCTTTTACTATTATTTTCTTTATTTGATTATTTTCAATTGTTTCTATTTCTTTTACTCTATCAAGAAAAACATAATGCTCTCTTTCTCTTTCCTCTTTTATATTATATATTTCTTTTTTTATTTCTACTTTTTCTTTGAATCTTTCTATAAATATTAAATAGATTGTAACTAGAGTAAATACAAACAATCCTAAATATATACTTTTTATAGAATATGCTTTTATGTGGATATATATTAACGTAATAAAAATTATCATAATGATCAGTATATTTTGCAAATTTAAAAACTTCTCCACTTTTCTTCCTTTATTTCTTACTTCTCTTCTCTCATATTTCTTTTTTCCTTTATCAACATTTAAATTAGATATTCCTTCTGTTCCATTACTATCTCTTTTTTTATTTCTCATTGCCAGAATTTCTAGTTTTGTTAACCCGCTATTTACTGTTGGTCTTCTAGAGAAAAAACTAAAAAATCTTGGCATTCTCAAATATCTTCTTATTATTCCTAACATAAATCTCCTTTCTAATCTCAATCAACAACTATCTTTTCCGGTCTTTTCCATTTCTTTTCAGATTCTATCTTTTGTTCTGAAAATGATTGTAAAATTTTAAGTAGCCCTGAATATAACTCTGAATTTGAGTATTCTTTACTATTTTTTTTTAGTTTAATATTTATATATGAGTTAATAACATCTCTCTCTATTAAATCACCTTGAATACATTTCTCTGCAAAATTTATATCCACACATTCAAGTCCAGCTTTTCCAATTGCTTCTATCCCCCAAATTTTAAGTACTTTAGGATGTAATGTGCCTTTTAAATGGCGCGAAGAATATTTAGTATTGATTATTTCTAATAAGTTGAAGTCTCGTTTTAAATCTAAAAAATTTCTATAATCATTTCTCAATTCCTCACCTTCTCTTGTGATAAATCTTGTAATTTCAATTTCATGATCTGTTATAGAACTACCTTCTTCCAATATAAATTCTCCTGTTCTTTCATAAAATTTATTATTTTCAATATTTATAGTCATTCTCAATTTTAAAATATAATCTTTTTCTATCATTGGCATTTCAATTTCATAGTCTTCATGCATCCATACAAACTTATTATCTATTTTTGCTATCCCTTTAGTTACTCTAATTATTTTCTCTTCTTTTTTTGTTATTAAATCAAATCCTTTTAGTATTCCATTATTGTAATCACTGTATAATATTTCAAAAATCTCCATTGGATTATCTCTTAGTTTCTCTAACATTTTTTTATCAAGGATATTTCCTGATTTAAATATAGGATATAAATTTTTAAACATCATTCCTCATTTCTTTTTATTATAAGGAGAAGTAGATTACTACTCCCCCAATATACTACTTCACTTATTTCTAACTTTCATTCGCTTGATAGCCACCCTCAATTGTTACTTCTTTTACTTTTTCTTTTTTCTGTTTGATTTTTAGCATGAATACACCTGTTCCAGATTGGTTGCCATATGTCTCTGTGTAATCAACAACAAATGCATTTGGCATCATTATTTTTCTTACCATTTGCCCTGCAGATATTACTTCTAATGATGCAGTTCTATATGCATCTACAGATTCAGCAGGAATTACAGACCATAAAGCTAATTTCCTACTATCATCCTCTTGTTCACCACTTACTGCTGGTGAAATTTTACCTTCAATAATAAGTGTTACCGATAAATCTGTTGCTCTAGCATTCGAATCATCAGGTGTATCAGAATCATATTTAACCATTGTTATAGTTTCCTTTGGTATTATTATTTCTTCCGATTGCCCTTTTACATGTAAATTAAATCCCATTTCTTTCCCCCTTATTTTTTTTATATTAAACACTGTTTAATACCTCAATTAGTTTTTACTTATTTCTACTTGTAGATTTTTCATATTTCCTGAGAATGTTAAATTTAATTGACATAAGTTATTATCTTTGTCAATTATATGCGACAAATCGTCTCCTGTTTGTATTATTGAATTAATATATCTATCTTCTTTAAGCCAAAGTGATTTTTGACTTTCTGGATGTGTACTGAAAAAATGATTTATCTTATCTTCTTTAAAATCAGTAGTAACAAACCTCAATATTCTCTCAATATATGTCGTTGTTAACGTTTTATACAATGGTTCGTAAATACCATTTTCATTTCTAGCCATTGTCCTTGCTTTATAAACAGTAATATTTTTTATTTTCTCTTTTTTTAGATTTGCGCTATCTGAAGAAAAAATAAATCCGTAATTCAAATGATTTATCTTATCTTTTATTGTGTTTGTAAATCCTGATATTTCTTTCGGCATTATAGTTCGTGCTTTGTATGAATTATCTTCTGCTTCAAGATCAAATCTGACCCCAGGAAACACTTGTGAGACTGCTTTAAATCTGTCCTTTAAATAATTTGGGCATTGTGTCGCTGCTATTATTCCTGCTGCGACATATGAAGCATCTATATAAACTCCTTCTATCCAAAATTTTAATAAATCCTCTTTCTCCTTTGAAAGTTCTAGCCCTAATTCTTCATTATACTTCATTTTAAAATCTAACATCACACCAGACTTATCTTTTGGAATAACCGTAAAATTTGGTATAACTGGTATTAAGTATTCAGAATAATTATTATTTTCTAGTTTTTGTGTTTTTTCAATATACTTTTCTATTCCTTCTGTTGATAAATTATCAAATGTCGTTTCATATGTACTTTCAAAGTTAAAGAAGACTTGTATTTTATACTCTCTTAACATAGCCATTAAATTAGTTAATGTCTCTATGCTATTTTTATCTATTTTCTCTTCTTTTTTTGATCCTTGAAATCTCTCTTTTATTGTTCTCTCCCCTTTTTTATCATCTAGATCAACATTAGGGTATATTCCAAACCAAATAGTATCAGAGAAGTCATTTTTAGAATTTACAGTATTCAAATATGCTTGTATTCTCTCTTTATTTCCAGCTTTCATCATCATCTCAGCTTTTATATTAGTTATTAATAGCGTAGGAGTCATACTAGGAATTTTTGCATTGTACTGTTCGAAAAACATCTTTATTCCTAATAATTTCTCTATAAGCGGTTTAGCTATTTTTATGAAATCTTCTTGTGCATTTTTGTAAAATGTCAAATAGTTATTATAATTTTCAACCTCTTTTGATATATTAACTTCAAGTTTCCCTTCTGCTAATGGAACAAATGTTCTAACAACTAAGTCACTTATATATTTACTCGGTGCTTTTGATGAATTTTCATAATCATCTTTAAATGCAATCGCTAGATTATTAGAGTTCCCCTCATCAATTAGAATAATTTCATTCTTTTCTTCTTGCTTGTACTCTATTATTTCTAACTCACCTTTATCACTCACATTAAGCATTCCTAATTTTATTTTCTCTGATTTGTGTTCAGCATTTTCATGCTCTAACAATAATCTTGTTTTTATATCTTCAATTGCTAATGGTAACATACTCAAAACATTATTGTAGTTTTGCGCTGCATCTTCAAACTTATAGTTTAACTTATCCCCAATTTCTAGCCTCTTAGGATTGCCTTCTTCTAATTGTTCATATTTTTGAAATAGGTGAGTTATCTCTTTTCGTGTTTGTTTAATGTCATCTATTACTTTTCGTGGAGATATTAATTCAAGAATGTTTTCGAATTTAAAATCAACATTTCTCTCTCCCTGTGATTTTCTAGTATCAATAAGCGTATTTAGCATTTTGAAAAATACATTACCATTATTAATATTGATTTCTGTAATTAAATTATTATCGACTCCCTCAGGCTTTTTTAGAAGATAATTTATTTTCTGTGTTGCAGCATTGTAATAACTATAGACTTTAGGCTCAAACTTATTCAAAAAATCATCAAAATTTCTAATTAATAAATTATTATTAATTTCTTTTATTGTTTCATCATCTAACGAATCCTTTTCTCTAGAATCCCCTATTAACGTTAACAAATTTAATTTTTCTGGGTTAACCTCATCAAATAAAACTGTCCTATTAGTCTGTTTTATTAAATTAATCAATACTTTTTCCTCCTTTTATTTTAATCTTTTATTTAATCTATTTTTATTATACAACTTTTTCTGAATATGTCAAACATTTTTTTAATTTTTTATTAATGCTTGTCGAAATAGCCAAAATATGGTACTATTTAGATAAAATAAAAATTGTAAGAATTGAAAAGGAGTTTCCATGAATTATAAGAGTACAAGAAGTAAAGATACTAAGAAATCTACGTTTGCAGTGCTACATGGACTTGCAACTGATGGTGGCTTATATATACCTGAAAGCCTTCCAGAAACTACATTTAAATATGAAGAAATGAAAAATATGAGTTATCAAGAAATATCGGAAAAAATTATACAGTTGTTCTTTCCAGAACTAACTAATAGTGATATAAAAACTGCTGTTAATAGTGCTTATAACTCTACTACATTTACTAATGAAGAGATTGTACCATTACATAAATTAACTAAAAATATTAGTTTTGGTGAACTTTTTCATGGTAGAACACTTGCGTTTAAAGATTTAGCATTATCTCTTTTCCCATACTTATTACTTTTAAGTAAAGAAAAAGAGGAAGAAAAGCGTAATATATTAATACTTACAGCCACATCAGGTGATACAGGTAAAGCTGCACTCGAAGGTTTTAAAGATATTCCAGGTATTAATATTGTAGTATTCTATCCTAAAAATGGTGTAAGTCCTATGCAAGAAGAACAAATGAGAAAACAATTAGGTAATAATGTTAAAATTTCTGCTATACATGGAAACTTTGATGATGCACAAAGCGCAATTAAAAATGTGTTTTCAGATAATTCTTATGCAGAGTATGCTAATAATAAAGGAATAATGTTTTCAAGTGCTAATTCTATCAATATAGGAAGACTATTCCCACAAGTAATTTACTATGTAACAACATATATTAATTTAATAAAAAATGGCACAATTACTGAAAATGAAGAATTTAATGTAGTTGTTCCAACAGGTAACTTTGGTAATATTTTAGCCGCTTATGTTGCTAAAAGACTTGGTATTCCTATTAAAAAATTGATTTCTGCATCTAATAAAAATGATGTTCTTTCAGATTTTTTCAAAACTGGTAAATATGATAAGAAAAGAGACTTTTATACTACACTCTCTCCATCTATGGATATATTGCTTTCATCTAATTTCGAAAGATTTTTATATTATGTGTTAGGTGAGGATGATTCTAGAATAAGTAGTTTGATGACTTCATTAAATACAACTGGTGAATTATCTATTTCAAAAGAAGAATTAGAAAGTATAAACAAGAATTTTTATGGTGAGTTTGCAGATGATGACTTAACTGTTAGTGCAATTAAGAATGTCTTTGATAGCTATGGATATTTAATGGATCCACATACTGCCGTTGGTTTTGCAGTTTATGACAAATATGTTGCAGAGACAAATGACACAACACATTCTGTAATAATGTCAACAGCACATCCATTTAAGTTTCCTGAACCTGTTGCGAAAGCATTAAATGTTGATAATAGTAAAGATCCATATTCAATCCTTGATGAAGTTTCAACAATTGCAAATATTTCATTCCCTGAAAAATTGTCAGAAGTTAGAAAATCTGAAATTAGATTCTCTGATGTCATTGAAAAAGAAGAAATTGGAAACTATATAAAAAAATATATTGACGAAATCAGTCAATAATTGAGGTGGTTATATGTTAAATCGTCGATTTAATATACAAAGTATTCGTAAGTTTTATTTTGTGTTATACATTGCTACAACACTAATAGTCGTTTTTTTGCTATTTAAATTAGGTATATTCCTATTCCCATTTGTTTTAGCATTTATATTTTCAATGATTACGCAACCCATTGCCAGATTTATAAATAAAAAAACACATCTTTCAGCAAAAGTCTCAACTATTATATCAATAGTTGCTTTTTTCCTAGTTCTATTTGGTCTGATGAGTGTTGTTTCAATTAAATTTATAGAGGAAATCTATAATCTTTCAAAAAATCTTAGAGGATCTTCCGCGCAATTCAATGAGCTGTGGAACAAATCTTTAGATCAAGGTTTCGTATACATCGATTATCTACCAAAAGAATTTATTACTCAAATTCAGTCATATACAGGTGAATTTATAAATTTTGCTGCTAGAAGTGCTACTACATTTGTGAATCAAACAATTCGATTTATTACATCAATACCTACACTGATTATTTATACATCCATCACAATTTTATCTACTCTACTTATGAGTCTAGATAAAAATGATATTGTTAAGTTTTTAGAACATCAATTTCCAATATCGTGGTTAAACAAAATATATAATATAAAACGTGACATTTTATCAGTTTTTGGTTCATATTTAAGAGCTCAATTAATTTTAGTAACAATATGCTTTTTTGAACTATTAATTGCATTAAACTTATTCCTTTTTCTAGGATTAAATGTTAAGTATCCGCTCATATTTTCAATTGTAATAAGTCTTATAGATGCTTTACCTATATTAGGAGCCGGTGCTATTTTAATTCCTTGGTCTATATTTTCATTTATCACTGGAGATATTAAACTTGGTTTTGCAATATTTATACTTTATGTAATAGTATTAGCAGTTAGGCAACTCTTAGAGCCTAAATTGATTAGTCAGAAAATTGGAGTACATCCTTTAGTAACGCTTGTTTCTATGTACTCAGGATTTAAACTTTTAGGTATAGTTGGGTTTTTAATAGGCCCAATTGTTATGATTATCTTAAAAAATGTTTTTTCAAAAGAACTTGATAATGGATTTTTCAGAGAAATGTTTGAGGATACTACTCAAATTAAGCCTAGTGCCAATGAGCCTGATGATACTAAAAATGATAAACTTTATAAAGAATTTATTGAAGATAAAAAAGTATAAAAAAAAGCGAGTTTTTTCTCGCTTTTTTATTTTTAACTATTTTAATTCATCTTGAAATTCAAATCCTTGTTTACGTAAATTTGCTGCAACTGTTGGGAAATAAATTGTTTGATAGTAATTTGAAATATCTTGAGAATAATTACCCATTTGAGTCATTCCCATATCATCCCACCATTTTCTTAAAACTAAATCATAATCATCTACACCTTTTTCTGTAGCAACTTTATCATATTTTTCAGTATGTGCAAAACTATTTAATGGTACTCTTGGTTTAACAAATGATGGTTTCTCTTCAGTAGGTACTCCTATTGTTGTTCCAACTAATGGGAATGTTCCTTCAGGTAACTCTAACAATTCTATCATTTTATCAGGACTTCTTCTTATTCCACCTATTGCTGTTGTTCCGTATCCAAATGATTCAGCTGCAGTTTGTAATGCATTAAGCATTATTCCACCATCTACTGCACCTACTAATATTCCTTCTGCAGACATTGGTATAACATTTTGTTTACCTTCTTTTTTCATTGCATATGTTGATCTATAAAAATCTATAGTTACTAATATGAATATGTCAGCACCCGCTACTTGTGGTTGCCCCCCTGCAATTTCTGCTATTTTAGCTATTTTATCTTTATCTCTTATAACTACTAATGATATTTGTTCTCCGTTTACTGAAGATGGTGCTTGTTGAGCTGCTACTAAGATTTCTTTTAAGTCCTCGTCTTTTACTGATTCTCCACTGAATCCTCTTACTGATCTTCTATTTTTCATTTGTTCTATAACTTGATTCATAATTTCCTCCTATAATTTGTTTGTATATACAATTTATCACATCGAGTAATTATTGTCAACAATTATTTTAACCATTCATGTAATAAATTGTAGATAGGATTTTCCATTTCATAGTAGTTCTCTAATGCAATTTGCTGACCTAATTCATTATACAATTTGATATTTAATAAATCTAGTTCCTCTATATCAAGCTCTAATTTTATTTTGCCATTCCCATAAAACTCTTTAAGCGCTGTTTCATTTGCTTTACTTTGATAGAATAATTTTCCTTTTTCATCATATTCTTGCTGATTTATATAGAAACCATTTACTAATGTAATTCTTGATTTTATTTTACCATTAGGATAATATTGCTCTACTTTAGCATCACTTTTTGATGTTAATTGATCATATAGTGTTTCTTCATCAGAAGAACCTATGAGCAATCTAATATAATTTTCTATTGTATTTCTAGATACTTTTAACGAAATATCTTTTTTCTTTTCTGGGTAGTAAACATTAACAGCTAGCCCTTCTTTATCCAATATTGCTCCTACAATTTGAAAGAAAAATTCTATTTTTTTTCCTTCTATTATATTTTTCATTATCTCTTGTATTTCACTAAAGTTAGGATTTTTTATATTGATTACATTTTTTCTGTAATCAATTTCAAATCCTTTATCCGTATATTTAACTTCTAATGTTAATTTATCCTTTGAGTTATACGCTTTTATCATGCTAAAATTTATATTCTCTGGAATTTCTGGCTGATTTTTATTATCTACACTTGTTTCCGTTACTGATTCATTTACAACTTCTTCTTCACTTTCTTCACTCTTTGCAACATCTTTTTCAGCTTCCTCAGCTGCTTCATTTAATTTTTTTTGAAATTCCTTATTCAATAATACTGAATCAAAATTATATTCTATTTTTTCATTTGTTATTGGTAATATTATATATCCTTTTTTTAGCTCTCCGTTTACATATTCAGATTCACTTATTTCTTTTCCTTGATTCGTATAATATTTTGCAGTTCCTGTCCCATTTACAAACTCTGTTTCATATAATACTTTTCCATCTTGTGAATACACTATATATTTACCATTTTGAACATTGCTAACTACTTGTATTAATTCATCTGTTTCTGACTTCTCTTCTTCTTTTTTACTTTCTTCTGTTGTCTTATCATTTTTTTCAACTTCTGGCTTTTGTTCTGGCTTTTGTAATGAATAATTTATTTCATGTTTCTTTTGATTATTCTCATAATACATTATCTCTTTTACTAAGAATCCACCTTTTGAATATCTCTCTCTTTTTATATTACCAGAAAAGTAAAATTCTTTTTCAATATTTTCTTCTTTTGCTTTATCTTTCACTTCACTTGACTTCATTATGTTACCATTTTCATAATACAATACTGCATTATCTTCAGGATTGTTCAGGTCTTCAATTTCATAAATTTTACCATTTTTATAGAATTTTTCGATCTTGTCTTTATCTCTTTTGCTCTCTATTTGGCCATTTGAATAATATGTTATCTCTGAAACATTTACATCTTTTTCATAAGTTATTTCTGATGTTAATTTTCCAGAAAAATATTTTTTCCAAATTCCTTCTTTTAAATTATCTTTACTTCCACCTTCTGAGATTAGTTCATCATTTTCATTATATTTTTTATAATATCCTGTTCCATTTTCAAATTTTGTTTTATAAAGCTCACTTCCATTTTTATCATAAATTATGTAGTCCCCATCAATAATATTTGGAACTGATGCTGCAGAATAATCATCCATATCATCTTCATCTGTTTCTGATTTAGGCAGTGATTCCGCTCCACCATAATTTATTTCAGCTCTTTTAACATTATTAATATATAAACTATATTTCCCTTTTATACTTGTATTTCCAATTGAAATGTCATCTAAAGATAATTCTTTGTCATCTTCCATTGAATCTTCATCAACTTCAAATCTCTCTTCTTTAATAAGTTTTTTACCAGTATAGATATACTTGTATACTATATTACCCTCTATCTTATCTACTTTTTTTGTATCAAGAATATTTATTTCTCGATATATTGGATTTTCATTTCCTTCTTTATCTAAATTATATTTTGTTGTTATTTCTAAAAATATATTTTTACTTCTTGATTCGATTAGCTTGTCATTTTTGTATATCGATGTTGATGTTTTTTCATTTTTATTTACATCTCCATTATATTCTTTCCATTCTCCTTCTTTCTTCCCACTTACCATTTTTCCTTCTTTTATAAGCTGATCATAACTATACTCTTTATAATATCCTGTCCCATTTTCAAATTTTGTCTTGTATAACTCTTTTCCATAATAGTTATTCACTACATAATTACCATTAAGAAGTCCATCTTTTCTATTTTCTTCAACTATTGTGATTCCATCTATTTTTTTTGTTATTTTTACATCAGCGATATTGGATGTATCTGGTTCTTCATATGGAGAGGTATTAGTTAGATATTCTAATTCCCCAAGTAAACTTCCACTTGATTCAAATGTTACTTCTTCATCTCTTTCGTCATAATTTTTTCTTTTCAAGAAAATAGTTTTCTTATCGTCTGACAAGTAATTTTCTGTTTCATATTTTTTTTCTTCCTCATCATAGTCACTTGCGTCATATATTAAATTACCGTTTTCATATTTTTTCATTTGGTAATCTGATTTTTCTGATTGCAAGATTCCCATTGAATATACTCTTTCAATTGTTGTTTCACCTTTTATTTCATCAAAATAATATGTTCTTTTCCACAGTCCATCTCTTAATCCCTCTACAAATTTACCTTCATTGGAGCTTTTACTGCCCTCATCATAATCTTTATAGTATCCTGTTCCATTATTAAAGTTCGTTTTATAGTATTCTTTACCATCTTTGTATGCTATATATTCACCATCAAACAATCTGTCTTTATAGTTTATAACTTGTGCTAGTTTATTATCAAATAAAAGTGTTAATTTTCCTGTTATTGTTGGTAATGTTTGGTAAGTATCATAAGAACTGAATAAATATATTTCATCTATAAATTTACTTTTATACCTTACTTCTCTTACTTCCTTATTATCTATAATTTCTTTATAAACGTATTCATTATCATTTAGGTAGAACATTTCTTTGTTTTCAGTATTTTCAGTGTTTTCAGTTTTTAAATAATAAATTTCTTTTTCATTATCATCATATTTTGAATTATATGAACTTATTGTAATATTTTCATCATCTTTACTAATTTCATTACTTTCTTGTAATTTCCCATTTTTGTAAATTGAATTTGTTGTTGTTGTTCTTACCCTACCATCCACATCTAAATATACAATTATTTCTTCCCACGACCCATTTTTTTTACCATCTGCTAAATTTCCTTCAATAACTTCTCGATTACTTAGATCTATTCCTGTGAAATTAAAAATATCTTTATCTATTTTTATATAGTTATACAATATCCCTATATATTTAATATTTTCAGAGTTCCCAAAGTCTATATCTTGCTTTTTCTCTACTCCATTGATTACATCATTATAATAATGTCTACCCCATACTCTTCCATTTTTTATGTTTAATTCCTCAATTAAATTTCCATTTTTATAATATTTGATATTCGCATTTTTAACTACCAGTACTTCCCCCCACTCATTTTTTTCAAAAACTATTTCTTGAGGTGAAGTAAACTCATATATGAGTTTATTATCAATTGTTTCTTTGTCTTCCGATATTTTTTCATCTATTGTTAATATGTTTCCTGTTAGTTTTCTAGTAAATTCATAAATTATCTCGTTTGTTTTCTCCCTTATTTGCTTAAAAGAATAATCAATGCCATTCTCTCCGTATAATAATTCTTCTATTATCCCGGCATCGATTTTCTGAGTTTTCTTAACACTCCCGTTAGGATAAAATTCATAATCCCTTGACCAACTGTCATTCTTTCTATACTCTTCATCTACTTTGAAGTTTAGTAGCGTTCCATTCTCATATCTTCCAATTCCAGATTTTATTACTTTTGTATTTCCATCTACTATATAAGTATTACCATAAAACTCCCATTCACCAACTTTAATTCCATTTTTTATTTCTCCCTTAGAGTACATATATTCTATGTTATTTTCTGCAGATTTCCTATCAACACTATTATAATATTCCATAATAGTTGCATTTCCATTTTCAATTTTTGTTCTAAACTCCGGTATATATTCTTGAGCTGCCAGGTAATATTCACCATTTAATATTCCACCCTTATACTCTTTTCTTTCTAATAATTTACCACTAGAAGAATATAATTCATAAGTTCCATTTTGATTGTTCAATTTTTCCAAATTCAAAGTCTCTTCACTTATAAATTTACTTTTCTTATTTAGAATTAAAATATTTTTACTAACATTTATTTTTTTGTTATTTGCTCTTTCCGATAATTCATAATAATCTAGATTCTCTAACTTATTAAACTTATCCTGATTATCATCTATATAACTACTCAAACTTCTATGCTCAAAATCAGACTCACCCATATTCTCATCAGAATCTACATAATAAGAAATTTGGTACTCCAATTTTTCATAAACTTTTCCATCATCAGATAACTTCTCTACAGATTTCACAACCCCTAAGTCTTCTGCTTCATTATTAACAACCTCTATAAGAATTCCATCGCTATTATATTTTTTTATTAATGTCCCATTATTTTCAGTTATTGTCTTTTCTTCTGATAATGTGAGAATGCTTGTTATCATTAGAATTGCCAGTATTATTTTTTTCATTTCACACTCCTAAAATTTTATTATATATTCTTATTATACCATATTAAATTAAAATTGCATTTGAATAGTTCTTTCATTTATAATATCCACAACTTCCGGATGCTTTTCTTTGTACGATAGCAATGCCCAATTAACATACTCTCTTACTATTTTACTATTATTATCAATATTCTTTAAAAGTAGGTCATATGCTTTTTCATTTTTCATATTTGCGAGTGCTATTGCTGAATTTCTTAACAATACATTCTTACCTCTCCATGCACCGGTCATATTTCCATATTTCTCTTGAAATTCTGATTTGCTCATATTAAATAATTCTTCAATATCTACTAATCCTAATGTCTTTTCTGGCAAATAGCTCTTATCCTCTGTTAGATGAACACTTTTATTATGTGGGCACACTAATTGGCAAATATCGCATCCATACACTTGTAGACCCATTTTTGACCTTAATTCATATGGTATTTCTTCTTTTGTTTGTGTTAAATACGAGACGCACTTTTTAGAGTCCATTGTGTAGTCACCTCTTAATGCTTTTGTCGGACATGCATTAACGCAAATATTACATTCACCACAGTCTGTTTTTTGAGCATTACTACTACTAACCTCAAAGTCTGTCATTTCTATGTCTGTTAACAAATATCCAATACTTATTTTAGATCCATATTTTTCATTTATTATTAGTGTATTTTTTCCTTGCCACCCTATTCCCGCTTTTAGTGCAATTGCCTTATCAAGCAAAGGTCCTGTGTCTACAAACTTTCTCCATTCAAAAGTAATACCCGATTCTTCTATCTTAGTTGCCAACAAATCAAGCTTTTCATTGACTATATTATGATAATCTTCCCCGTATGAGATACTTGATAACTTCCCATAAAGTGTATTATTGTCATTGACTTCAGTTTTATATCCTGTATTATAGGAAATCCCAACTACAATTATTGATTTTGCTGATTCGAGTAAAAGTTTAGGATCTATTCTCTTTTCAACATTGGTCTCTTCAAACTCTACATTTGCATTAGATTCTATTCGTTTTTCCAAATATTCTTTGTATTCTGATAGAGGATTAGCATCAGTAACTGATATTATATCTATTCCTATTTCTTTTGCTATATTTTCAAGTATTTTCTTATTCATTTCTCACCCTTACGATTTATATTTTATTTTTATTATATCATATGAATTCCCACTATTCACTTATTTTTAGCACATGAAAAATTTATATTTCAAATTTGTTTAAAAAATGCTATAATTTCCATACTAAAAAACTATGACTAGGAGCAAGTAAATGAGAAAAATATGCCTTTTAGCTTTATTTTTAATAACTTCTATCTTTACATTTAGTTTAGAAGAAAGTAATTATATTGTCTATAATGTAGACTTCAAGAAAGAAAATGTAAAATTCTATTGGCTTAATAATGATGGTATTCCGTTTGAAAAAATAGATAACCTTTTGAAATTAAATCCAAATAAATTTAAATTTATTATGAATGGTGGAATTTACAATGATGATTTTACTCCTGAAGGATTATATATTGAAAATGGTAAAGAGTTCACACCAATCAATCTAAATGATGGTGCTGGTAATTTTTATGAAAAACCTAATGGTGTGTTCTATTTCTATAAAAATAAACCATTTATTGTTACATCTGAAAAATTTAAATCGAACAGCAAAATTAATTATGCACTTCAATCGGGTCCTATGCTAATTACTAATGGGGAATTGAATCCGAGTTTTACTGATAAATCAACTTCGAAATTTATTCGAAATGGTGTTTGTTTAACTAAGAATAATAGCTTAATATTTATTGTATCTCGAAACCCCGTAACTTTATACGAATTTTCAGCTTATGCAAAGTCTACTCAGAATTGTTACAACTTTTTATATATGGATGGGAGTTTGTCGAGAGCATATAAATATAATGAAATGAATGCTCCACAAAAAAAACCTTTTGTTACAATGATTGCTGTAGAAATAAAATAATGTTCCAATTATAGGAGAAATAAAATATGAATATAAATTTTAGAAAGTACTTAATAATATTATTAGGTGCTTTATTTTTAAACTCGTGCTCTTTACTGACACGTAGTGGTATATCTAATACTTCAAAAATATATTACTCAGATGACGTAAATTTTTACTATGATCTGACTTATCGTAAAGATAATAAAGTAAACTATGAACGTCAAATTTGGGAAAAAGCATATAAAATGTTAGATGAATCTCAAGATTTCTTTTTGATGGATGTTTTTACATTCAATGATTTTATAAAAAAGGAATTTGCTGAGAAAGTTGATCCCATTTACATAGGAAAAGAGTTCGCTGATAAAATATTGGAAAAAAGAAAGAAAGATCCTAATGTTGAAATTTATCTTATTTTAGATGAGAATAATACTTTTTATGGAGCGTTTGATAATGAAACACATGAGAAACTTAGAAAGGCAGGCGTAAAAATAGGATATACTGACCTATCTAAATTAAATGATCCAATTAGCCTTTATTCATCAGTTTGGAGAATATTTATTCAACCATTTGGTAATCCTAAAAATATAGGAACCAAAACAAATCCACTCTATCCAGATGAAAAAAAAGTTACAATGAGGAGTATTTTACGTGCTGCTAATGGAAAAGCTAATCATAGAAAAGTTATTATGAATGAAAAAGAAGTCCTACTTCCGTCAGCAAATCCACACGCAGAAGGTTCAAGACATTCAAATATTGCATTTTCATTTAGTAGTCCTATCATAAAAGAAATTTATGACTTTGAAAATGATTCTGCAAAATTAACTAAAAAAGATGGTGACATCAGTGATGGTCTTCCTGAAAAGATATTTAATATACCAGAATCTAATAATAACAAAATTTCACTTCAGTATTTTACAGAAGGTAAGATTGGTCGAACTATAACTGATGAGATAAAGAATACTGTTGCTGGCGAAGAAATACAAATTGCTCAGTTCTTTTTATCAGATAACCGTGTAATAAAAGCATTGAAAGCTGCCTCTAATCGTGGAGTGACAGTAAAACTAATATTGAATAATTCACCAGCTGGATTACCAAATAAAGCTGCTTCTGGCGAAATAATGAAAGGAACTAATAGAAAGGCACAGATTCGTTTTTATAATAAAGGAGCTGAAGAATTCCACTCAAAATTACTACTGTTCTTGAAAAAAGATAATTTAGTTATTTATGGAGGATCATCAAATCTTACTCGTCGTAATCTTAGAAATTATAATCTTGAAGATGAAATAAAAATCACTGCTTCATATGATCAAAATATTTCGAAGGAAGTTCTAGATTACTTTGATAGACTTTGGACTAACCGTGATGGTGATTTTACACTTCCATATGATGATTGGAAGAATGAAAAGTTCACTAATTACATGCTTTTTAGAATTATGGAGTCAACGGGATTTGGAATTTTCTAGAAAGGATTTGAGCCATGATAAAAAAAATTATATTTTTATTTTTTGTAGTACTTGCCATTATCTATTTTCGTGGTATAAATAATCACATGAAAACCAATAATAGTAACTCAAAAATACGAATTGTATCATTGTCACCATCTGTTACCAAAAAAATAATTGAACTAGATAAAACAGAATATTTAGTAGGTCGTACATTCTTTTGCAACTATAATGAAGTTAAAAATGTTGATGTCGTATCTGATCTTACACATTTTAATATTGATAAAATTATTTTATTACATCCAACACATGTTATTTCTGAGTATCCAATTGATGAGAAATCACTATATATATTAAAGAAAAATAATATAAATGTTATTTCATTAAATACTCCAAAATCAATAAAAGATATAATTGCAAATACTGAAATAATAGCTCATATTACAAGCTCTGAAAATAAATTGAAGCAATTGATAAAAGAATTTAACGGGCTTAAACCATTAAAGCAATTTACTAATCACAGTATCTATTTTGTCTTAGCGAGTGGAACTTCAGAATTCACTGCCGGGAAAAACACATATATTAATGACTTTATAAACTTAATTGGCGCTAAAAATATTGCAAGTAATGTAAACAATTGGAGTTATAGTAAAGAATATTTATTGAATAGCAATCCTGAGTTCTTTATGGGTAGTACTTTCAGTATTGATCAAATATCAAAAATTAGTCAATATAAAAATATCACTGCTATTAAAAGTAAAAATTATATTTATATTCTACCTGAAGTACTTAATGTACCAACTATCGGAAATATAATAAGTAGTTACAAATACATATCAAATCAAAAAATAAATTAAAAACAAAATATGGAGGTATCAAATGATTTCATTATTAACAAAAAAAACTAAAATTGTAGCTACCCTTGGTCCAGCTACTGCATCACCTGAAATACTTGAAAAATTACTAACTAATGGTGCTAATGTAATTAGACTCAACTTCTCTCATGGAGAACAAGAAATACACAAAAAAAGTATAGAAATGATTAGAGAAATTTCTGGTAAACTAGGTATCCATGTAGGTATTCTTGCAGATATAAAAGGCCCAAAAATACGTGCTGGCGAATTTAAGGAAGATACACAATTAATAAAAGGAAATAATATAATTATACAAAAAAATCAAATTATAGGTACGAAAGACTCTTTTTCTGTTAGCTATCCAGGATTCATAGATGATGCTAATATTAATGATACAGTTATGCTTGATGATGGTAATCTGAACTTAACTATTATTGATAAGGACTCTGAAAAATTAATTTGTAGAATAGAAAACGATGGGATTATGAAGAGCCGTAAAGGTGTAGGACTACCTGGAAAAGCAGTTAATATCGAATTTATGAGTGATAAAGATAGAAGTGATCTAGAATTTATTGCACAAAGTGATGTTAACTTTATCGCAGCATCTTTTATTAGAAATAAATCAGATTTAGCATCTATAAGAGAAGTCTTAGCAAAATTTGATAAGCATAACACTCCTATTATTTCAAAAATAGAAACTCAAATGGCAGTTGATAATATCGATGAGATAATCGAGTATTCCGATGGTATTATGGTTGCTCGTGGAGATTTAGGTATAGATTTACCATTATATAAAGTCCCTATTGTACAAAAAATGATAATTAAAAAATGTAATTTAGTTGGTAAACCTGTCATAACAGCTACTCAAATGCTAGAATCAATGATTGAAAACCCAAGAGCTACTCGTGCTGAAATTAGTGATGTTGCTAATGCAATCCTTGATGGTACTGATGCAGTTATGTTATCAGGTGAGTCAGCGGTAGGTAAATATCCTGTTGAAGCTGTTGCTACAATGAATGAAATTGCATCTCATGTTGAGCAAATTATTGATTATCATAAACTTATGTCGGAATTTACATTACATGTTAATTTACTACAATCAGATGAATCAACGGCATTTAGTGTTGTACATGCTGCAAATAATATTAATGCAAAACTGATAGTCGCTGCAACTCAATCAGGTAAATCAGCAAAATTAATATCAAAATATAGACCAAGTACTAATATTGTTGCACTTTGTCCTAATAGTAGTGTTGCTCAAAGTTTATCACTTTACTCAGGTGTTATTTCAGTAGTCGGAAGTAATTTTTCTGATATGATGGAATTAATAGATGAATCAAGAAAAGTTGCAGTAGAGAAATTCTCTCTCAAACCAGGTGATAGCATGATTACTGTTGGAGGAATACCAATTGCAACTAGTAAAACTAACTTTATGAAGATAACGGAATTATAAAATTGAAAGATGCCTATTAGTAAGGCATCTTTTTATTTAATGTACCATTTATTATCGTATTGAAACAGTTCTATATTCACCAGTTCTGAATCAATGGCTTTACTAATAACTTGATTTACAAATTCATTACTCGTTCCACAATAATTAATTACTCCTTTTTCCAGCAAAACAATATTATCGCATTCATTTATAGCAATGTTTAATTCATGCATTGCTATTATTATCGTTTTCCCTTGCATTTTCAACTTTTTCAATAACTTTATCAATTCTTTTTGAAAAGTAATATCTAGATTATTGAATGGTTCATCAAATAATATCACTGGTGTATCCTGCACTAATATTTTTGCAATAAATACTTTTTGTAATTCTCCACCTGAAAGTTGACTTGTTTCACGACCATAAAGATTATCTATTTTTAGTTCAGCCATTATTTTATTTACTTCTAAGTAGTCTTTTTCTGTATAGTTTTCGAATAGATTTTTTCTATTATATTTTCCAAAAACTATAAATTTTTCAATATTTATTGAGTCTGAGATAGAATCTGAAAATTCATTTCTTTGTTCCAATAACCCTACTATTTGTGATACTTTCTTATATTCCATATTTTTTATATTTTCATCTATAAGTTCTATTTTCCCATCATACTTCAAATGCTTTTCATTCGTTTTACTTATTAGTTTGAGTAATGTAGACTTCCCTGAACCATTTGATCCAATTAGTGCTGTTATTGTACCTTCTTTTATATTCAAATTTATATTTCTTAGTACTTCTTCGCCTTTGCTATATCTATATGACACATTTATTGCTTTAATCATAATTCTTCACCACCATATAATATATGAAAAATGCTCCACCAAGTAACGATGTTATAATTCCTACTGGTAATTCTAGCGGTGGTAAAATCATCCTAGATACTAAATCTGCAACAACAAGTAGAATTCCCCCCCATACTAGCATTGTGGCAAGCTTATTTTTAATGTTTAACATTTTTACAATATTTGGAACAATAATTCCAATAAAGCCAATCGTACCGCATACGCTCACAACAACTGCAGTTAATATTACCGATATTATTAAAAAATAATTACTATATCTGTGATAGTCTACACCTGTATTAGTAGAAAATTTCTCACCCATACTAATCAATTCGTATTCTTTATTTAGTATTATTATAAAGGCTAATGATACAAGGAAAACCACTAAAATAGCAACTAATAATTCTAAATTATATATTTCTAAACTTCCCATTGCCCAAAATACAAAGCTTTTAAATTCCGCACCTTCAGTTTTCACATATAACAAAATACTATTAATTGAAGAAATTGCTGTAGATACTGAAAATCCAATCAAAATCATAACTATATTTTTTCTTTGCCCTACTTTTTTGCTAACTAGTAATATTATTGATAGTGTTATCATACTCATAAATACTGAAAATATAATTCTAATAATGAGATTTTCAACATTTAAAATAAGTAATAATATGTTAGCAAATACTACTGTTGATGACACACCTAGTATATAAGGATCCATCAGTGGATTCTTTGTTACTTTTTGTGTTATATCTCCTGCCAATGAAAGTGATGCCCCCACTAGAAAAGCAAACAACACCCTAAATAACCTTATGTTTATTACTATTATTTGCAAATTTGGATTCCAATTTTCTTTAAATAAACTGTGCCCAAACAAAGAATTTATTAGTATTTCAGATGTAGTCAATGGATTTATTATAACTGACCCTAATGAAAGAGATAATACAAATAGTACTATTCCAATCAATATATTTCTTGTCTTTTTCATTATTTGAATATCCTCTCTAATCGTATCTTTTATAGTATAAATGTTTTCGTAAAATATATTTTTAATGGCTTTCCATTATATGATAATTTTGAAAACTTCCATTGCTTTAGCGCTTTTATTACTTCTGCATGAATTCCATATGGATTTGCACCTGATATAATGGATACACTTTCAACTTTTCCACTTTCTGACACTAATATTTTTGCTTTTATAACAAGCTTTTCACTATAATTTCTTTGACTTAATATAGTTGTATCTGGATTAACTTGTGATAATATTTGATAATTGATTCCTGAAACATTAGCATTTTCAGCTAAGTAATAACTTCCTTTATCTACCAGCCCAGATGGCATATTCATCGAACCATTACTAATATTTTTTGTGTTCGCATCTATTTCTACTTTTCCAGCTATGCCTGCACTTTTAGCTTCACTTTTGACTTCATTTCTGACTTCATTTCTTGTAGTTGCCATAGTTGTCGCTGTTTTGACATTATCTACCTCTATTTTTTTTCCTTTTCCCATACTCAATTCACTAGAATTTATAATGTCATTCTTACTAACCACTTGATTGCTACTAACTATGCTAATCTCAGGATTAGTATTTTTATTTTCTTCTATATTTAATTTCCCTTTCAATAGACTTCCATATATGAAAAGACTTGAAATAATAATAAGATTTATCACTATAGATAATGTGACGTCTAAACTATCTGGATTCAGAGATTTTTTAATTGATAGATTTGTCATAATTATAATTTTTCTCCCTCACTCATACTATTTAGATTTATCTTCGTTATACCTATACTTTTTAATTTATCAATTATTTCAATTACATTTTTATATTCTGTACTTTTATCTATACTAAGTAACACTTCGTCTTTATTACTTAGATATCTATCTAGCTCATTAAGCTTAACTGTAAAAACTTTCTTATCACTGCTATCAATCAATATTTTGTTGCTAGAAATAAATGTTATCGATTTGTATTTATTTTCTGTATTATTAACTATGCTTTTTTTTACTGTTGGTAAATTTACTTTATATATTTGATTTTTAAAACTATTACCACCACAAACAAAAAAATATATTAATATTAAAAAAACTACATCCATTACCGGAGTTATATTTATATCTTCCAATTCATTTCTCATTTTTTTTCGTTGCCTCATACTATATCAGTTCTTTCTTTCTTTTTTTCATCCAATTCGATTATATCGAGTATATTTTCTATTCTTTCTGTGAATAATGAGTAAAAGAAATGTATTATCATAGCTAGTACAAGTCCTATTGCCGTTGTTACTAGTGCCTGTGATATACTCGCTGATACAACTACCTGACTTGTTTCTATAGATGAAAATGCATTCATAAGTCCTAACACTGTTCCTAAAATACCTAGTAATGGAGCAACTAAGTATGAGAATCTTAATACCCACATATTATGATACAATTCTATCTCTTTCATTTTTAGTAAAATTTCTAAATTATTGAAACTTCTATCTTGTATTTTATATATACTTTCGTTCTTATATAACAGTCTAGTTTTATTGATTACAATTGCAATAGATATTACAGATACAATTACTAATACTACAGTTGTTACTCCTCCATACCTTCTAAATATTAATTCGTAGTTATTCATTTTTTTTACCCCCATCTAATATATAATCAAATTTAATGTAATAAGTCCTTTCATCAGCTGGATATGATGCTAATTTATTACTTAGTGATGAATATACTGTATAATCATTATATTTTTCATTAAATAGATTATTTATTCCTAACTGTACTATAAAATTAGTATTTACATTATACTTTAAATCCACATTTACAACACTATATCCTTTTTGCTTATCTTTTTTATTATAAAAATCTGATATTGCATATTGTGAACCTCTATATGAATAATTTGCTGATGCTTGTAATTTATCAATTGGATAGAATTCTGCCCCTAGATTAAATATTGCATTAGATGTTCCAGGTATTTTTGAGTTTTTATATATCCCATCATTTATTTTACTATTCAACAATGTCACAGATTCTCTTAAATTAAGCTTACTATACTTTTGTTCTACCCGCGCTTCTATTCCATATCTTATTGTCTTTCCATCTATATTGCCATTATTTCCCCATCCGTAATTTCCGTTTGGATCATAATAAATTTCATTTTTTGTTTCCACATAGAATGCATTTAGATCTATTATGTTTTTCTTGTAATAATCGCTTATTCCAAATTCAAATTCACTATTTTCTTGTACTTTAAATTTATCTCCTAGTCCGTAAAGTGGATTTATTTCGTCTGTATTTGGCGTTCTAAAGCTTTTGTTGTAACCAGCATATAGTTTACCAGTATCACTATATTTATATTCTCCTGAGAGTTCATATGCTTCATTTGTATATCTCACATCTGACACTCCACTGTATTTAGTTTTTTGTATTCTTATTCCTTCTTTAAAAATAAAATTTTTGTAATTATTAGTATTAAGTAGATAAGTTCCTAATGAAGTTTTCTCATTTTTACTATTCCCATAATTAGTTTCTGTTTTAATTTTGCCATTTTCTATATCCAATCCAACTATAATATTAGAGCTAGAGTTGTAATTGTAGGTTGCTTTTGTATTTACGTTATATGATTTCTCTTTATCTGAACGAACATAAGAAAAATATGGATCTATATACTCACCTACTGTTTTTCTTGTTTGATAGTTTAGAGTTGATTGAATATTATAATTTTCTTTTGAATATAGAAAATCTAATAAGAAGTTGTTCTTTTCTCTTGAAAATTTATCATTATCATCGCCATAAGTTCGTCCATATTTACTCATATTCGATTCTGAAACTGAACCAGGAAGACCTCTTTTTGATTCCAAATAGTTATATTTACCTTTTATTACTAAATCTTCGCCAAATTTTTGAGTGATTCCAGAATATACATTCAATTCATCTAATCCGGAATTTATTCTATATCCATCACTATCTTTTTTCTCTACTCCAAAATTTATAGTTGTATTTTCTGAAATAATTTTATTAATATCTAATTTTTCATTGAATGTATTATTTGTAGCTATGTAGCTCTCAATTTTGTATAAATCATTTTTCACTAAATCTTTCGTTGTTATAATTACTGTCCCGCCTGTCGATCCATCTCCAAAAAGTACACCTGAACCACCACTAATAACCTCAATTAATTTTATATTTTCTAACGAGATGCTATTAATATCTACTCCACTGCCATCTATTGGATTCACAGCAACACCATCTACTATAATTTTAGTGTTGTTTAATGCTGTTTCCCCGTATCCTCTAATATCCACAACACCAGTTCCAGTATATCCATTCTTTACATTTACTGATGTCATTTTTTGTAGTAACTCAATAATATTATTTGAAGCTGATTCTTTAATTTCTTTTTCTGTTATTTTTTGTGTATAATTTTTATTTGATGAATCTGCTTTCTTTTCAAGATTATCATCTCTATCTATTTTCTCTCTCGGGATAACAGTTTCTCCAAGATCAATCGTAGTTTCCGCTTTTAATTGATACAAATTCAATGTTAAAATACTTATTATTACTAGTTTTAAAGTTATATTCTTTTTCATCATTTTCTCCTCTTTTTTATTATTTTTTAGTTTTTCTAATATTTCATTAGTTACTTTTTCTATTTTACCATTTTTATTAGTGAATACATTTGTTGTATTTGCCTTTGCTTTAAGGACGCCTTCTTGATCAAATATCGTATATTCAAAAATAACTTTAACACTTGTCAATTCTTTTATCTCAATTTGAATACTAATCATGTCATCATATTTTACTGAATTTATATACTCAATATTTAAGCTTTTAACAGGCATTACTATTCCCATTTCTTCAAGCGACTTGTATGATATTGTGTCTCTTAAATACTCTGTCCTTGCTATTTCTAACCACTTCAAATAGTTAGAATGATATACAACTCCCATTTGATCTGTTTCATAATAATATATACGATGCTTGAATTCTCTCATATCTATTACCTTAAAATTCTTTTACTTCTATTTTTACTATTTTCTTATCTTTTTTTGCCACAGAAGATACTAATGTTCTTAAAGATGTTATTACTCTTCCATTTTTTCCAATTATTTTACCCATACTTTCTTTTTTTACATTTACTAATATGTTAATAAATTTCCCTTTTTCATTGCTTTCTATTGTGTAATCACCTGTATCATCTAACAAATTTTCCATCCAGAAATCTGTCATTTCAAAATATCTACTCATTATTTTCTCCTCGTTTCACATTTATTCTACAAAATTCCTAACCATTCACGTTTTTCTAATATCTCAATCATTATTCCTTCTCGTTGAAGCTTTGATAATAATCTATCAACATCATCTAAAAAATAAATTGAAGTTATTATTTTGACAAGGCCTGCATGACTGTCAAGCGTTCTTACATTTCCTAAATCTTCACATGCTTCAAAAATCTTATTTATGAAATCAATGTCTGATCTTTTCGTTTGTATTATATATTCCCAACTTTTCATTGTTTCTCCAATAATTCAATAAAATTTATAAACTCTTGTACCGAAAATTCTTCAGTTCTTGTTAATCTTTGTTTCCCCATTATTTCTAATGTATTTGCAACTTTTTCTTTTGAATAACCAAGTGATAACATATTATTTGTTATACTCTTTCGTTTATTTGAAAATGCTGCTTTTAAGTATTTAAAGTACTTTTCTTCTGTTATTTGACTAATATATTTATCATCATTTAGCACTTTTATTTTCAGAAATGCTGAGTCGACTTTTGGAACTGGAGTAAACATTTCTTTTTTTACAGTAAATAAATACTCTGCTTCAGCGAAAAATTGAACTGAATGGGTTAATATACTCATATTTTTACTATTTGGTTTTGATGCAATCCGTTCTGCAACTTCTTTTTGAACCATTAAATATATTTCACTAATATTGCTTCTAAATTCTAAAAGTCTACTTATAATTGGAGATGTTATGTAGTATGGTATATTTGCAACAACTTTAATATTCTTTTTTCCTTCTACAATTTTATTAAGATCATATGCTAGAAAATCTTCATTTATAAGCTCAAAATTGTCATTATCCCCAAATTTTTTAGTCAAAATGGGTATTAGTCCTTTATCAATTTCAAATGCTGTAATTTTTTTTGATTTTTTTATTAGAATATCTGTTAGAAACCCTAGTCCTGGACCTATTTCAATAACTTCTGTCTCATCAGTTAATGAAGCACTCTCAATAATTTCTAAAAGCAAATTATTATCTTCTAGAAAATTTTGACCATATTTCTTCTTTGCATTATAGTTTGTTTCTTCTGATTTATTTATAAATTTACTCAACCGGTTCTCCCATAACAGCAATGTAAGGTATATTTCTATATTCTTGTTTGTAATCTAATCCATATCCTAAAACGAATTCATCAGGAATTTCAAATCCTACATATTGAACTTCAATATCTGCTTGTCTTCTTTCCTTCTTATCCAGTAATGTACATAGCGAAACTGATTTTGGCCCTCTTCCACCTAGCATTTTTAAAACTTTCTTCAATGTTAATCCAGAATCAATAATATCTTCTACAACAAGTATGTTTTTACCCATTATGCTTCCTTCTAAATCCTTAAGTATTCTAACTTCTCTTGATGTTTCAAATTCATCTCCATAGCTTGATATCTCCATGAAATCAATTGTTAAAGGTATTTTTATTTCTCTTATTAAATCTGCCATAAACAGCAAAGAACCTTTTAATAAACCTACAACTATAAGTGTTTCATCAGTATTTTTGTAGTCATTTGTTATTTGTTCTCCTAATTCTCGTATTCTTTTTTGTAGTGTTTCTTCGTCTATTAACTTTCTACAAATACCATATTCCCAATCTCTTTTCATTTTCTCAGCTCCTTATTTTATTTTTCTAGATTATATCATTAAATATCCTAATTTTCAAGCATATTAAGGCAATTGCGTTTTGACTCTATTTATGATATTATATTTGTGGACATTACTAATTATAAAAGGGGTAGATATGAGTACGAAATTTAAACCTAATTTTTTAAAAATTACAATTATAACGCTTTGCCTTCTCACACTATTAACAATAGGTAGAGGAGTTTTTTATAGACATTTTTTCAATACACAGCTTACCACAATTCCTGATGTTACATCACTCAATAAAAATGATGCTGTCGATTACTTAAAGAAATCAGGATTGAAAATTAAAGTTATTAGTTCGAAGACTGAAAAAGTGGGACTTAATCAAGTATTCATACAATTCCCTACAGGTGGTAGAGTTGTGAAAGTCAATAGAACTATTCAAATTTGGGTTAATAATGGTGAGGGACAAGAAGTTCCTAATATTGTTGGACTTGAATTACTTGAAGCCCGTTCTAAGCTTCAAGGTGAAAATATACAAATCCAAAAAATTGATTATTTACCTTCTAATCAAAAATACAATACAATTCTAGGTGTATATCCAGCACCAGGAACAAAATTAGAAATAAATCAAAAAATAAGTATACTTGTTTCTTCTAGAATGGTTACAGATCCATCTGTTATGCCAAATTTAATTGGATTAGATATAAATGATGCAAGAGTTTTACTTGCTCAAATAGGATTAACTGTTAGTACTATTAACAATGGTAGCGATGCTACATTACCTATAAACACTATTATTTCAACAAATCCAACACCTGGGGCAAAAGTTGTAAAAGGACAAAAAATCACAATAATTGTGAATTCTGGTGTAGTTCAACAACAACAAGGACCTAGTGTTGAACAAATAATTAATGAGACAAATCAAGAAATCAACAATAAAGACATTGAAACTATAATAGATGATACGTTAAAGAAAATTGATGAAAAAGAGACTGATAAAAACACCACACCTACTGCTCCTGCAACTCCGGATACACCAAAACAGTAGAGATTAGAGGATAAATTATTAAAGGAAAAATTATTAGAAAAATAAAAGGTTTTTATTACGTTTTACCTGAAGGCAAAACAGACAATGTCAATGACTCTTACGAATGTAAACTAAGAGGTATCCTTAAAAGAAAAAATGACAAATTGAACTGTATTATTGGTGACTTTGTTGAGTTTGATGAGGATGAAAGAGTCATTACTAATGTGCTTGAACGTTCTAATATATTAGAGAGACCACTGATATCTAATGTCGATTTTCTTGGAATCACATTTTCTATAGAATCTCCTAACTTTGATATTGTTAATTTTCAGAAAGTTATGATCAATTCATTTTCTCAAAATATAAATCCTATACTTATTTTGACTAAGATTGATCTAGTTACTGTAGATGAATTGAGCTCTTTCATAGAGAATCTTAATTCTATTTTCAATGGTATGTTTGAAATCTTTCCGATATCAATTGAAACAAATCAAGGAATATCTGAATTAAGAAAATATTTATTGAATAAAACTACTATTATAACAGGACCAAGCGGTGTTGGCAAATCTACATTAATAAACTTATTAGTTGGAAATGAAGTTCTAGAAACTAATACTGTAAGTAGAAAAACAGAACGAGGACGTCACACTACTACAGAAAGCCGATTTTTCAAATTAGAAAACGATACTACTTTCATAGTTGATACACCTGGATTTTCAACTCTGGATTTTCCAAAATTATCACAAAAAAAAGATCTCGATTCACTTTTTCCAGATTTTACTAAATATATAGAAAACTGTAAATTTCGAGATTGCATTCATATTAATGAGCCTAATTGTGCTATTAAACTTGCTGTTGAGAAAGGTGAACTCCCGCAAGAAAGATACGATTTTTACATATACTCTATGAATCAAATTTTCAAATAATAAGGAGATACTTTATGGAAAAGAAAATAATTATAGCACCCTCTCTTCTTGCAGCAGACTTTAGTATTCTTAAGGAAGAGATTACAAATATTGAAAATGCTGGTGCTGAATATTTACATTTAGATGTAATGGATGGCAACTTTGTGCCGAATATTAGTTTTGGACCCGTTGTCATAAAATCACTTAGAGCACATTCTAACTTGATTTTCGATGTACATTTGATGATTGAAAATCCTGATAAATATGTTGCTGACTTTGTAGATGCTGGCGCTGACATAATATGTGTTCACGTTGAATCAACAAAGCATCTTAATCGAACTATTCAACTTATTAAATCTTACAAGAAAAAAGTTGGCGTTGCACTTAATCCGTCAACATCTCTTGATACTATTAAGTATGATTTAGATAATATTGATATGGTTCTTATAATGACTGTTAATCCTGGATTTGGTGGACAGAAGTTTATTCCACAAATGTTACAAAAAATAAAAGAACTTAGAAAAATCGCACCTAACATTGATATCCAAGTTGATGGCGGTATTAATGATGAAATTTCAAAATTAGTTATTGAAGCTGGTGCAAATGTTCTTGTCGCAGGATCATATGTGTTCAATGGAAATTATAAAGATAAAATAGATTCTCTTAGACCATAAATAAAATAAAACAAATGGAGGTTATTATGTATTCTGCAATTGAAATTCTATTAGATGAGTTTTATAAAACTTACTATAAAATAGAAGAAATAAATCTGAATCAAGTTATAAAATGTCTTACTACAACTGAATTACATGTTATAGAGGCTATTGGTGAAGAGTCACTTACGATGAATGAATTATCTGATAAATTAGGAATAACTATGGGAACTGCTTCTGTTGCTATTAATAAACTTTCGGATAAGAACTTTATTGATCGTGAACGTTCTGAAGATGACAGACGAAAAGTATATGTTAAACTTGCCAAAAAAGGACTGTTAGCATTTAAATACCATGGTAATTTTCATACAAATATTCTTGAGAAAATAACTACACAAATCCCAGCTGATAAAATGAATACATTTTTAGAAGTTTTTGGATTGATGGTTAAGAATCTTGATAAAGTTAAAAAAGATATACAACCAGAAACTATTATGAACTTTGAAATTGGTGATATTGTTCAGGTTTCTTCAATTAAAGGAAGTCCTGCAATTAAGAAATATCTTAATGAAAAAGGTGTTCATACTAAGTCAATTATAAAAGTAAATGAAAAAAATAAACATATAATCGTTCTTCTTATTGACGGAGACGAAAAGATAATAAATGTTGAAGATGCAAGTGACATTATGGTTATAAGAAATTACGTATAATAAAAGGCAGTCTCTTGGCTGCTTTTATTTTATTATAATACCGAAAAGGAGTTTTTGAAATGTTGTATATTGATGGAATTGGAATATCATTTTTAATAAAAGAACTAAAAGAAAAGGTTTTAAATTATAGACTTACAAAGATTCATCAATATGATAAATCTTCTCTTACACTATATTTTGGAAAACAAAATTTGCTTTTCCAAGTAAAAGATAATCATTCTATTGTCTATGTGAAAAATGAAAAAGATACTAATACAGATTTTCAATCAAAATTTTTATTATCTCTCAAAAAACACATTCTCAATTCCATATTAATAGATATTAGACAAGAAGGATTTGATAGAATTATTTACTTTGATTTTGAAAAGCTAAATCAATTTGGAGATATAGAAAAATACACTTTGATTTTTGAAATCATGGGTAAATCTAGTAACATATTCTTAACAGAGACAAATAAAATACTCAATATGCTTTCTTTCTCATCATTGGATCAAGGGAATAGAATATTAATGACAGGTGCTTATTATGCTCTACCATTTGAAACTAGTAAAACCAGTCCTATGAAATTCAATAATGAGAACTTTATTTTTGAGTCAGTTGAGGACTTAATGTCTAAAATTGAAGGTGTTGGTAAACATTTTGCTGTTTCAACATACAATAATTTTGATTTATTCGAAAAAAATCTTAATGTGTATAAACCTACTTTGTACATTATTAATAAAGGTAACACAAAGCAGGAAATAGCCTCTTACAATGAATTTTCAACTTTTGAGGAGCAATATGTAACTAAAGTCTCTTTTGACTCTTTAAATGCACTTTTAAATGAATATTTCAAATTGACTATTACTACAAGTATATCAGATGACAAAAAGAAAACATTACTGAAGTATATTGAAACACAAATAAAGAAAAATAATAAGATTCTGAAAAACATAAGTGTTGATATTGAGTCTAATAAAAATAATGAGAAAATAAAGCAAACAGCTGATATACTTGCTGCAAATATGCACGCATTGAAGATGGGATTATCTGAAATAAATGTATATGATTTTTATGAGAATAAAGATAGTATTATTCAACTTAATCCACTGAAGTCTCCAAAAGAAAATTTGAATATCTATTATTCTAAATATAACAAAGCTAAACGTACTATTGATATATTAGAGGAGCGTACACTAACAATAAAATCAGAACTTGACTATTTAGAGGAAATGAAACTTTATGTAGAGAAAGAAACTGATTTTATAGGATTGGAAGAGATTGAGACTGAACTCAAAATACAGACTAATAAAAGAAAAATTAAGCTTAATAAACATAAGAAAAGGGAATTGCTAAGTTATGAATATAATGATCATAAGATTTTAGTAGGACGAAATAATAAAGAAAATGATGAAATTACATTCTCAAAAGGCCAATTTTCTGATATTTGGTTACATATTAAGAATTTACCAGGAAGTCATGTGCTAATAATAAAAGGAAATTCTAAAATAGACGATGATACATTGCTTTATGCTGCTAAATTAGCTGCTGAATTTTCAAAAGCTTCACCTGGTGATAAAGTCACAGTTGACTATTGTGAAAAAAGATTTGTAAAGAAAATAAAAGGTGGAAAACTAGGAAATGTAACATATTCTGGTAATAATTCATTAACTTTGATTGTTTAGCTATCATTTAGAAGAATAAAAATTGAAAAAAATTTTTCATAATGATTGACAAAATTCTGAAACTATTGTAGAATTCATTATATTAATAATATAATTATACAATTCTAAGGAGGAACATTATGGCTAGTAAAACTGTAACTATGACAAACCCAACTGGACTACATACAAGACCGGGTGGAATATTTGTAGCAAAGGCTAAAGAATTTGAAAGTGATGTTTTCGTTGAAAATGATGGAAAAAAAGTAAACGGGAAATCTTTATTAAAACTTTTATCTATAGGGATAAAAAACGGATCAGAAATAACAGTTTATGCTGAAGGTGCAGATGCTGATAAAGCTGTTGAAGTTTTAGGTGACTTATTAGCTAACATAAGAGATTAATTATAACTTTAAAAGGCTGTCAAATGACAGCCTTTTTTTATACATGCTATTTTATTTTTCTCTTTTTTCTAATATTGCTTCTATCCAACCACTGAATAATGGGTGTGGATTTGTAGGTCTACTTTTGAATTCAGGATGATATTGTACAGCTATAAAATATGGATGATTTTCTAATTCAACTGCTTCCACATATTTACCATCTGGGGAAGTTCCAACTATTTTCATTCCATTTTTTTCAAATACTTCTTTATATTTATTGTTAAATTCAAATCTGTGTCTATGTCTTTCACTAATTTCTTTTTCATTGTATAGCTGAGAAATTTTACTTCCTTCTTCCAAAAGACATGGATATGCACCTAGTCTCATTGTTCCTCCCATATCTTCTATCCCTTCTTGTTCAGCCATCAAACTTATTATAGGATATGGTGTTTCTTTATCAAATTCTGTTGACGTAGCTCCCTCGTATCCAAGAACATTTCTTGCAAATTCTATTGTTGCAGTTTGCATTCCAAGGCATATTCCTAAAAATGGGATTTTATTTTCCCTTGCATATCTAATTGCTTCTAATTTTCCTTCTATTCCTCTATCCCCAAATCCACCGGGAACTAATATTCCTTCGTAATTTTTCAGACTTCTAACATCGATGTTTTCTGCTTGTAGATATTCTATCTCAACTTTTGTATCTTTGTTGAATCCTGCATGCTCTATTGACTCATTTATACTCATATATGCGTCTTTTAATTCTACATATTTCCCAACAACTGCAACTTTCATAATTTTCTTAGGATTTTTGAATTTCTCAATCATTTTTTTCCATTCCGCAAGTGATGGTTTTTCTGCTGTTAACCCTAGATATTTACACGCAACATCTGCTAATCCTAATCTTTCCATTGTTAATGGAATTTCATATAATATTTCTGCGTCATTTGCTTCTATTACTGCTTCTTCTTCAATATCACAAAATAATGAAATCTTTTTCTTTATATTTTGATCAACCATGTGTTCGCTTCTAAGTACAATTATATCAGGTGATATCCCTAAGCTTTGAAGCATCTTGACACTGTGCTGTGTAGGCTTCGTTTTTAGCTCTCCTGCTGCTTTTAAATATGGAAGCAATGTTACATGTATATATAGAATATTATCTCGTCCTGCCTCTTTTTTGAACTGTCTTATTGCTTCTATAAATGGATCACTTTCTATATCTCCGATTGTCCCACCTATTTCAGTTATAACTATATCTGAATTACTTGCATCTCCAGCTCTTTTTATGTTTTCTTTTATTTCATCAGTAACATGAGGTACTATTTGCACTGTTCCACCTAGAAACTCACCTCTACGCTCTTTAGAAATTACTGTAGACATAATTCTTCCTGTTGTCAAATTATTATATTGAGTTAAGTTCTCGTTTATGAATCTTTCGTAATGCCCTAAATCTAAATCTGTTTCTGCTCCATCATCTGTTACGAATACTTCACCGTGTTGGTATGGACTCATTGTTCCTGGATCAACATTTATATATGGATCAAATTTTTGTATAGTTACTCTGTAACCTCTTTCTTTTAATAATCTTCCTAATGATGATGCTGTTATTCCTTTTCCCAGTGATGATACTACTCCACCTGTTACAAATATATATTTTCTTGCTGCCTTGGTATTACTTTGCATCTTTATCTCTCCAATCTTAAATAAATTTTGTAAAATTAAAAAGGCGAAAAAAAAAATATTTTCGCCTTTCTAGACAATTCTCTTATAATTATTTATTATTTTTTGTATTAACTATTTAACTACTGCTTTTTTATATGCATTTTCTGAACCAAATACTGTTTTGATTTTATCCATATAATAAGCTTTCATGTATTCTTTTGCAGGTGTTAAATATTTTCTTGGATCAAATTCACCTGGGTTAGTTCCAAAAACTTCTCTTATTCCTGCTGTAAATGCTAATCTTCCATCAGTATCAACGTTTATTTTTGCTACTGCTGATTTAGATGCTGCTCTTAATTGCTCATCTGGTATTCCAATTGCATCTGCAATTTTTCCACCATATTGGTTAATTAAGTCAACGAATTTTTTAGGTACTGATGATGAACCATGTAATACAATTGGGAATCCTGGTATTCTTGTTTCTATTTCTTTTAGAATATCTAATCTAATAACTGGATTATCCCCAGGTTTGAATTTATGTGCACCATGTGAAGTTCCTATAGCTATTGCTAATGAATCTACACCTGCTTTTTTTACAAATTCTTCAACTTCATCAGGTTGTGTATAGATGTGAGCTTCTGCAACTACGTCATCTTCTACTCCAGCTAATACTCCTAATTCTGCTTCTACTGTTACATCGTTTTGGTGTGCATAATCTGCAACTTCTTTTGATTCTCTTATATTTTCTTCAAATGAATGATGCGAAGCATCTATCATTACTGATGAAAACCCATAATCGATACAATCTTTACATGTTGCAAGATCTGGACCATGATCTAAATGTAATGCTATAGGTATGTTAGAATCTACTGATTTAACATATTCTGTAGCTGCTTGTGCTAAGAAAGGAACCATTTCTTTTCCTATATATTCTCTTGCACCTTTTGATACTTGTAAAATTACTGGTGAACCCATTTCAGCACATGCTTCAACGATAGCTTTTAATTGCTCTAAGTTATTAAAGTTAAATGCTGGTACTGAATAACCTTCTTTATTTGCTTTTGCAAACATTTCTTTAGTGTTACTTAGTCCTAAATCTTTAAAATGATATTTCATTTCATAGCCTCCTAAGAATTTTATATTATAATTATTTGTTTATAGATTTATATTATCACCTTTTTTGAATAAAATCAAGTACATAATAGAATTTTGTTACTTTATTCTGTTCTTTTCTATGAATTCATCTATTGTTCCCTCATTCAATGTGTTTTTATCAGTAAACCCGTCTATCCCAGCTACTCTTCCTCTACTCGAATATTGCCAAATTGACCATTCTTTATCTTCTGGTAATTTAGGATAGAACTTCTTATCACTTATCCATATAGGGTTTTCAGAAAACTCACCTTTCACAAACGAATTATATGTTTTATATGTAACGTATAAAATAACTCTCTTTTTATAATAATTTTCAAGAATATCAATCATATCTTTCAGTTCTTTATTTACTTCTGCTCTTAAATATTTTGATGATATTTCAATATCAATAACAGGTGGAATAGAGTTGTCTATATTAGGAACTTTACTTATGTAGTACTCTGCTTGATCTTTTCCAGAACTTGTCATTGTAAAAAAATGATATGCTCCTACTTTAAGTCCATTTAATTGAGCATTTGTCCAGTTGTAGAAAAAATCCGTGTCTAGGAAATCCTTTCCTTCTGTTGCTTTCATTATTACAAATTTATATTTTTTGTTATCTACCTGTTTCCAATTAATCCTTATTTGATGATGCGATATATCAATTCCCTGTTCTTTGTAACGCATTGCTAAAGTATCAGTTGGATAATAATATCCTGTAACTCCCAGCAGAATAAATACTAAAATCATAGACGATAGTACAACAATAAATTTTACTAGTTTTTTCATTTTATCCCACCACTTTCTGCATATTTATCTTTATTTTTCTATGACTTCTTTTCCAATATAAGGAACTAAAACACTCGGAACTTTTATACTTCCATCTTCTTGTTGATAATTTTCCATTATAGCTAGTAATGTTCTTCCAATTGCTAATCCTGAACCATTTAGTGTATGTACATAGTAACTCTTCCCGTCATCCTTTGATCTATATTTTATCATTGCTCTTCTTGCTTGAAAATCTTCTGTATTTGAACAAGATGAGATTTCTCTATATTTATCTTGACTTGGTACCCATACTTCTAAATCATACGTTTTTGCGGCTCCAAATCCTATATCGCCACTACATAAAGATAGTAATCTATATGGTAATTCTAATTTTTGTAATATTTTTTCAGCATTTCCTACCATTTTTTCAAGTTCATCATAAGAATTTTCTGGCTTAACTAACTTTACCATCTCAACTTTATTGAATTGGTGCTGTCTTATTAGACCTTTCACATCTTTTCCATGTGATCCGGCTTCTTTTCTAAAACATGCTGTAAATCCACAGTAATATTTAGGTAATTCCTCTTCTTGCAAAATTTCTCCATTATGCAAATTTGTTAATGTAACTTCTGCTGTTGGTATAAGATACATTTCTTCACCTTCTATTTTATATGCATCATCTGAAAACTTAGGTAGTTGACCTGTCCCGATCATCATTTCTTTTTTTACTAATTGAGGTGTTAATATTTCCTCATATCCATGTTCTGATGTATGTGTGTCTAGCATGAAATTTATAAGTGCTCTCTCTAATTTAGCTGCTCCACCTTTATATACAGTAAATCTTGATCCACCTAATTTAGAACCTCTCTCAAAATCAAGAATTCCTAAATCTACTCCTAATTCATCATGCGATTTTGGAGTAAATGTAAACTTCTTAGGCTCTCCCCATTTTTTTATTTCAATATTATCTTCTTCACCGCTACCTGTAGGTGTAGAACTGTGCAGCATATTCGGTATTGTTAATAACATATACTCTTGTTTCTTATCAATTTCAGAAAGTTGCTCATCCAAATCTTTTATTTGTCCACTTATTTTTTGCATTCTATCCATTAATTCAGTTGTATCTGTTCCCTCTTTTTTATACTTTCCTATTAAGGCACTCGAATCATTTCTTTCTTTTTTTAATACTTCTACTTCTTGTAATAATTCTCTTCTCTTAACATCAAAACTTAATAGCTCATCTACATTATAATCACTATTTCTCTTTTTTAAGTTCTCTTTTACTAATTCTATATTTTCTCTAACAAATCTCATTTCTAACATTTAATTCCTCCATATTTTGTTTATTTATATAAATTCTTTTCAATAATATAATTGTAAACTTCTCTTGGTATCAATTGTTCAATACTATATTTATTTTCTAATTTATTTCTTATTTCTGTCGCTGATACATCCAAATATGGTGCTTTCAATAATTTCATTTTAGGAAGTAAATCAACACTGTGACCTCTTCGCGAATAAACTATAACATTTGATATTTCTAGTATTTTATTGTGGTTTTGCCAAAGATGAAAGCTCTCTGCTGCATCACCACCTATTATTGTATATAATTCATTCACACCATATTCGTTATTTATATCTTCTATAATATCTAGAGTATCTCGTACTTCTTTAGATACTATCTCTTTATCAAATACTTCAAATTGTTTGTTATCTTTAACTGCTAACTTTACCATTTCAAGTCTATATTCTGGGGCTTCTAACTCTTCCAATGACTTATGAAATGGTTTATATAGTGGCACCCATATTATCTTATCTAGCTTTTCTTTTTCCAAAATCCACTTTGCCACATTAATGTGACCGTTATGGATCGGGTTAAAGCTACCGCAGTAAACACCTATTTTCATTTATTTAACCCTCTAATTCTTGTTATTTTGTAAATATTCTAATATTATTTGTTTTGTTGTTGAAAGTTCTAACGTCGTTTCCTGTAGATTTTTAGCTAGTTCCAATTTTACATTCTCATTTATTTTGCTATTTTTTATTTTGTTATCATAAATTTTATGATAAATAAAATTATATAGACTATCTAATCTTTCTTCTGTAAAATGTTTTATTTCCTTCACAGAATCATAATAAATATAGTCATTTCTCGATTTAACAAAATAATTTATAATATTCTTGATCAACTCAATAGAGTATCCATTATCATTATAAATAATTTCACATAAATACGTTTTTATAAGTTTATTAGTATCTTTTGATATGATTGAATATTTGTACATTAACTCAAAAAATATTTGTGCATCTCTAATTACAAGTTCATTCCCTAATTTCAATGAATGTATTTTATCTTGATTCAATAGTGTTCTCCAAAATCTCTCTTTCAATAATTCAATTTCTATTTTGGACTGTCGTTCTATTTTTTTTTCCTGTGATTTGTATGTTTGTAAAGATTCTTTTTTGATTATCTCTTCGATTTCTAATTTCTTTTCATCATTCAAACTACCATTTTTTTTATATTTGTAATAAATATATCCTAATTCTATTATATATGATGGCTCTCTTCTCTCAATCATTAAGTCATCATTTACTTTTAAATACTTTCTCTTTTCAAATTTATTTTTATTTTCTTCTAAAAATATTTCATATGTTTCTTCAATTTTTATTCCATTCAACACTTATTCACCTTGCTTTTCTTTATATTTTATTGTATAGTAAATTCCATTTTCAAAACTAGTAAATTATCAATTTTTTTATTAATCTTAACAATGTCTTTTTCTGTTGTTATTACATAGTCGTAATCTTTTGACTCACTTATTATTTCTTCGATTTCTTCAGTCGAATAAATATGGTGATCCGTAAACATTATATCTTTAATTGATAACGGTTCTAACCGTTCAACTGTCTGATAAAAAACTTTAGGATTTGCTATTGATGAAAAAAGAAGTATATTTTTGCTCTTTATTACTGATAAATCATATGCATTTTGACTTTGATCATAAAAACTTTTTTCAATATATTTGCTTAAAAATATTTCTTTATTGTATTTTTTTAATCTATCCAATATTGATTTTAGTTCTTCTTTATTTATATAATTTGACTTTGTTACTACAATTTTGTCTGTTCTTTTTATTTCTGATAAAGATTCTCGCAATCTTCCTTTTGGAAGATACTCATCTCCACCAAATGGGTTTGTCGCATCAACTAAAAGAACATTCTCTGTTTTCTTTAACTTTCTATGTTGAAATCCATCATCCATAATTATAACTTTAACATCAAACTTCTCTTTCAGTAGCTTTGCTCCTTTATATCGATCTTTTGATACTACAACCGGTATATTTAGGTTCAATGCATGAAAATACGCCTCATCCCCCGATTCAATTGGTGTACAATGTATTTTATCATAGTCTCTTACTAGAAATGGATTTTTATCTCTTTTCCCTTTGTAACCTCTACTCAAAATACCTACTTTTTTACCTTCTAATATATATTTATTCGCATAGTATTGCACTGCTGGTGTTTTCCCTGCGCCTCCAACAACAATATTCCCTACACAGATAATTTCAGTATCCTCTAGTACTTTCTCTTTTAGTATTTTACAATCATAAAGTCTATTTCTTATATAAACTACAATTCCATATATAATTGAAAGGAATTTCATTGTTTTACCTCACTTCTAATGCTTAATATCTTCTTCTAGATTATTATATATTTCTTCAATTCGCCTAAATCTATTCCTAATTCCTGATTTTGATATATTCATAGTCTCACCTAATTCTTGTAGTGACATATCAATATTTTCTATTCTAGCCTTTGCAGCATCTCGTAAAACTGCTGATAAATTGTTAAGTCCGATCTCATCATCTATCTTCTGAATCATTCGTAATTGCTTTTCAGATGTTGATATTTTTTTAGTTTCGTTAGCTATTTCCCAATTCATATTTCTATTTATTTTATTTCTTATTTCTTTATTTATTGTCGTCTCTTCAAAATCAAAAAAAGTATTTAACCCACCAATCATATAAATAATATCCATAATATCTTCTGAATTTCTCATATAAACTAAACTTTTAGATTTTTTATCTGTTTGAAACACTCTTTTTCCCATTTCTTTGAATAAATAGTAAAGAAATGTTGCTGCATCTTCTGTATCTACAAAGAAGTCTAATGCATAGCCTTTAATGGGCGCTCTTACATATCCACAACTAAAGAAAAATCCTCTGATTATTCCTTTTATTTTTTCTTCACTTTTTACTACTTCAAAATTTTTATGCGAAAATAATTTTTTTAAGAAATTTGTGAATTCTTCTTTTTCACTTTTTCTATATTGAATGACAATCTCATAAACATTATGAATTCCTAGCTTCTTACTTGTTAAATATCTAATTTGAATATTTAATTTTAAAATTTTCTTCAAATGTGAATAAACACGTTTTGCAAGTGAAGTATTCTCCGTACTGAAATATACTTCTTGCTCTGTTATATAGGCTTTAGAAATAAATACTCCGAATAATTCTGCATATATCTCGTCAATTTCAGTTATTTCTATATTAAATAGTTCTTCTTTTAACACTGATGAATAAGACACCTTACCTCCATTTCAACTATTTTACTAGTTATTTATGAGTGTTCCATTTTCGTATTCTTTAATAGAAATCACTAATTTATTTTTATCGTAGAATTTCCATTTTCCTGAACGTTTATTGTCAACTAATGTCCCTTCGAAATTTATATTTCCATCAGGAAAGTAAGCTTTTATTTTTGTTTCTGATTCATCAATATCAGCTTCATAAAATATATTTCCATTTCCTTGATATCTGATAGTTTTTCCATATAATTCCCCATTAATATAATTTGCTTCTGTATCTTTTTTTCCGGTACTTGACCATTCTATCCATTCATCTACTTTTTGATTATTATAATAGTTTCCTTCTGAACTCTTTTCTCCATTTTCATAGTACTCTGTCCATTTCCCATCTTTTACACCATCTTTATAATTACCACATTCTGAATATTTCATTGTAGATGTATAATTTTTATAATGTTCCCCGTTCAATTTATCATCCTTATATTCATCTTTTATCCATAATTTACCTGTTTCTGAATATGTCTTCCACGATTCCTGTTTCATACCATTCGTATATTTTCCTATTATGTAAAGTTCTCCATTTTCATAGTATTCTTTGAACTCTCCATCAATCTGTCCATTTTTTATTGTAGCAATAACACTTCTACCACCTTCATCAATAACCGTATATTCTCCATCAACAGACTCTTTTATGAGGTCACCGTCTTTTATTGTATATAAATTACCAAAAGAAATCTTATAATTTGAAAATATTGTTTGACTCATCATCATAGCACTTGATATTACAAAAAGTGAAACTGTAAAAACTAATTTTTTTATTATCTTCATATAAACACTCCATATAATTGTCGAATTTACTACATTATATCACAAATATCTGTTTTTTTAAATTTTTTTATTTTCTTTGGTTTTTTCATTTTTTATGGTAAAATAAGTAATATTATGTGGCTTAATTACTCACGTAAAAAAAATAGGATGGTGTTATAAATAGATGTTAGATAAAATAGATATTCTAAGTTTTAATTTAGAAAAATTACAGAATGCATTTGTAACTCTTGGATTGAAGAAATACAATGCTTCTCAAGTTTATGAATGGTTACATAATAAAATGGAATTTGACTTTGATAACTTCAGTAATCTGTCAAAAGAAAATCGTGAAACACTAAAGAAACGTTTTTACTTACCAAAGCTTGAATATAAAGAGCACCAAATATCAGTTGAAGATGATACAGAAAAGTTTTTATTTGAACTCCAAGATAACAGATTAATAGAAAGCGTACTAATTGGGCATAAAAATAGATATACACTTTGTGTTTCTTCTCAAATTGGATGTCTGTTAGGATGTGACTTTTGCGCAACAGCATTGATGAATTATGAGAGAAATTTGGAAGTCTCTGAAATTTTACTTCAGTACTACTATGTTGAAAAATATCTTAGAGAGAAAAATGAAACATTAAGTAATGTTGTTTTTATGGGGATGGGAGAGCCATTTCTTAATTATGATAATGTTATTGAATCAATTAATATGTTAAACTCAAAATCTGGATTAAATGTATCTAAGCGTAATTTCACTATATCAACAAGTGGAATTGTTCCAGCGATAAAGAAATTTACCGAAGAGGAACACCAAATAAATTTAGCTGTTTCACTGCATTCTGTTAAAGATAATGTTCGTAGTCAGCTAATGCCTATTAATAAAAAATATCCTTTGACTGAACTAAAAAGTGCTCTTGTTAACTATCAAATAAAAACAAAAAACAGAATAACATTTGAGTATATTCTGATTGATGAATTAAATTGTGAGAAAAAAGATGCTTTTGATCTTGCAGCATTTCTAAGATCTTTCTCATCTTTAGTAAATTTAATACCTTATAATCCTGTAGGTGAAAAAGAGTATAGTGCTCCGTCTAAGAAAAAGCAAAAAGAATTTTATAGTATTTTAAAAGAAAGAAATATAAATGTTACATTAAGAGAAACAAAAGGTCAAGATATAGCCGCAGCATGTGGCCAATTAAAAGCAAAGAAGGAGATGGATAACAGTGAAACAAAATAAAGATACTCCTGTTAGTGGAACTACAGTAAAGAAAAAGTCATTATTAAATATTCTATTGAAAATATTTGGTGCTTTGTTTATAGCTTTTTTAGGATTTCTACTCTACATTCTATTAACTTTAAATGCAGGTGTCGCTACCAATTTGGTTGATAGCTATAGTCCTATTTCACCATCTATAATTTATGATATTAATGGAAATCAAATTGATATTATTTCAACAGAAAGTAGAGATCCTATTTCTGTTAAGGATATTCCATTGAATGTGCAGAATGCTTTTTTAGCAATAGAGGATAGAAAATTTCGTACTCATCATGGTTTTGATTTTATGAGGGTCGGAAAAGCTATTTTCGGTTATTTCACTCGTACTAGTAAAGAAGGTGGAAGTTCAATAACTCAACAGTTAGCTAAGAATGCTTTCTTAACACCAGAAAGAACCCCTATTAGAAAATTCAAAGAAGCATTCCTTGCTATTGAAATAGAAAGAAGATATACAAAGGATGAAATTCTTGAAAATTATTTAAACACAATTTATTTTGGTCAAGGTGCTTATGGAATAAAAAATGCTTCTCTTACATATTTTGGAAAAGAACCTAAAAATCTTTCCATTGCTCAAAGTGCTATTTTAGCAAGTTTACCTAAATCACCTTCCAAGTATTCAAAAATTGAAAACGCAATACCTCGACAAAGAACTGTTTTAGGGCAAATGAAAAAATATGGTTTTATAACTGAAGCTGAATATGAGAAAGCAATGAATGAAAAAATTGTATTTCTTAATAATAAAAATAATAAGAATGAAGAAGAAAATATTTCTTCAACAAATATCGCCCCAGAGTTTACAACAATTGTACTTAGTGAAGTGAAAAAAATTCTTAAAATAGAAGATGGCGACGAAAAATTTTTATTTGATGGTTATAAAATATATGCAACTATGGATTTAGATATTCAACGTGCAGCATACAAGTCATTTAATAGTAATTATAATTTACGTAACAATCAAAAGTTAAATGGTGCATTAATATCAATTGATCCTTCCAATGGGTTCGTGAAGGCAATGGTTGGTGGTAAGAACTACAAAAAAGGGGACTTTAATAGATCAATTAATGGTTTAAGACAACCAGGATCATCATTTAAACCATTTGTATATTTAGCTGCAATTCAATCTGGAATTCCTATGAATACCGTAATTGAAGATTCACCATTTGTAACTCAAGGCTGGACTCCAAAAAACTATGATGGGAAATATAGAGATTCAATGACATTAATTGATGCTATAGAAATTTCGAATAATATTATTCCCGTTAAACTTCTTTCACGTGTTGGAATAGATAAAGTTGAAAAAATATGGAAAGATACTGGTAACATTGATGGAGACTTTCCTAAAGATCTAACACTTGCATTAGGTTCTATAACTACTAGACCTATTGATATGGCAGTTGCTTATGCTGCACTTGCAAACGGTGGTTATAGTGTTAAACCAATCTATATTTATAAAATTGAAAATAAATATGGCGAAGTTATTTATGAATCAAAAATTGAGAAAAAGAAAATTTTTGAGCCAGAAGATGTCGCTCTTGTTACTTATATGCTACAAAGTGCAGTTGCTAATGGTACAGGTCAACCTGCTAGAATATTTAAAAACGGGGCTCAAATACCCCAAGCAGGTAAAACTGGAACAACAAGTAATTATGTATCTGCATGGTTTACTGGCTACATACCTACACTTGCTACTGTTGTTTATGTAGGAAATGATGATAACAAACCTATGTCGTATGGTATGACGGGTGGGGCTGCTGCTGCACCAATATGGAAAAACTTTATGCAAACTGTTGTTAATATTGAAAATTTCAATGTAGGTTCATTTGAATATATTGATGATTACCTCAAACGAAAAGATCTTGTTATTAGAGATATAGATATTAAAACTGGCTTACTCGACACCGATGGAGTTAATAAGCGTTCTGCTTTATTTAAGACTGGAACAGAACCAGTAGAGACAGAAAATAAATTTAAAAATGGAATTCCTGGATACTAATATTCAAAAAAAATCAGTCATAAATGACTGATTTTTTTATTGTATATTATATTGAAAATAATTTAGAAAATGCATCTTTTGAAATTTCTATAAATGATAATAAATCTGTTTGAGTAAATGTTGATTCTTCCCCAGTACCTTGAATTTCTATAAATTCATCTTTATCATTCATAATTATATTCATATCAACATCCGCTTTAGAATCTTCTACATAATCTAAATCTAATAATATTTCTCCTCTAACTTTCCCTATACTTATTGCTGCTACTTTTGAAATTATTGGTGAAGATGTTAATTTCCCAGAATCAATTAGTTTTTTTACTGCTATTTCTAAAGCAATATATCCTCCTGTTATTGATGCTGTTCTTGTTCCTCCATCTGCTTGAATAACATCACAGTCAATTATTATTGATCGTTCACCTAATTTTTGTAAATTAACACTTGATCTTAATGCTCTTCCTATTAATCGTTGAATTTCCATCGTTCGTCCTGTTACTTTCCCTTTTGATGCTTCTCTTTGATTTCTTGTATTTGTTGATCTAGGTAGCATACTATATTCTGCAGTAACCCATCCAGTTCCCTTTCCTTTTAAAAAAGGAGGAACTTTTTCTTCTATTGTTGCATTACATATTACTTTTGTATTACCAAATTCTATTAATACTGACCCTTCCGGATGCATTATATAGTTTTTAGTAACTTTTACTTCTCTCATTTCATTATTTTTTCTATTATTATCTCTCAATTCTCTCTCCGCTTCTAATTCTTATTAATTATTAGTTTTAACCTTTATATAAAGGAAATTTTTTCATTAATTCCACTACTTCTATTTTTACTTCCGCAATTGCTTTGTCATCATTTACATTTTCTAAAACTTTTAATATTAATCTTCCTATTATCTTCATTTCTTCTTCTTTTAGTCCTCTTGTTGTAACTGCAGGAGTTCCTAATCTAACACCACTTGTTACAAATGGTTTTTCAGGATCATTTGGTATAGCATTTTTGTTACATGTTATCCCTGCTGCTTCTAATTTTTCTTCAGCTAATTTCCCAGTAACATTTTTTGCTCTCAAATCAACTAACATCAAATGATTATCTGTTCCACCACTTACTATTCTTAATCCACCATCAACTAATGTTTGTGCTAAAACTTTAGCATTTTTTGCAACTTGTATTTGGTATTCAGTAAACGAAGGATCAAGTGCTTCTTTAAATGCTATCGCTTTTGCTGCAATTATATGCATTAATGGTCCACCTTGAATTCCTGGGAATATATTTCTATCTATTTTTTTTGCAATTTCTTCATCGTTTGTTATTATTATTCCACCACGTGGTCCTCTTAATGTTTTATGTGTTGTAGAAGTAACAATATGAGCATATTCTACAGGACTTGGATGGACTCCAGCTGCAACTAGACCAGCTATGTGTGCCATATCAACTAATAAGTATGCCCCTACTTCATCTGCAATTTCTCTAAATTTCTTAAAATCTATTTCTTTTGAGTAAGCACTTGCTCCCGCTACAATCAATTTTGGTTTGTGTTCTATTGCTAGTTCTCTTACTTTATCATAATCTATAAGTTCTGTTTTCTCATCTAATCCGTATCCAATACCTACATAATTTTTTCCAGAAAAATTAATTTTATATCCATGTGTTAAATGACCACCTGCATCTAGACTCATTCCTAATATAGTATCGCCTGGATTAAGTAATGCTACATAGACACCCATATTTGCTTGTGAACCTGAGTGTGGCTGAACATTTGCATATTTAACGTTAAAAAGCTTCTTAAGACGTTCTATTGCTAAATCTTCTACAACATCGACATTAACACATCCACCGTAATATCTTCTGTGAGGGTATCCTTCTGCATATTTATTTGTCATAACTGATCCACATGCTTCCATTACCGCTTTAGAAACAAAGTTTTCTGATGCTATTAATTCTATGCCTTCTTCTTGACGTATTTCTTCTTCAACTATTGCATTATAAACGTCTACATCTACCTCTTTTAAATAATTCATAAATTAAATACCTCCTAAGATTTATATTATCCAAAAACATTATAGCACTTATTTTTTATTTTTCAAAATTTTTCTAATTTAATACAATTGCCGTTGAATACTTACTTTTTATTTCAAAAACTAGATCATCTAATTGCTTTTCTAGTTCTTCTCTCTTAGCAATTTCTCCTTTAATAGCAACTCTTATATGTATAGACTTCTCCTTTGCATAAGGTGCAACTGTGGGATTTGACATATTAAAATAGTCTTTCAAGTCTTCATCAATTCTACCTTCTGGAACACCCGTTACTTCTATTATTTTTGTAAGCAATATATCACTAGATATTTCTTTTAAGTGAGGTAGCACTTCATCATTCATCATTGGTTCCATTTCTTTAGGTGGTCCTGGCAATACAAATATCTTTTTCCCATCATTTTCATATAAAAAACCTGGTGCTAGTCCTACACTATTATTTAATATTTTAGATCCTTTAATTATAGATGATTCTTTTTTAGCACCTTCTACTATTTCATATCCTCTTTCATTATACTTTTCTACAACTCTATCATAATAACTTTCCATTACTACTAATTCTTTATTATAATACTTAGAAACAACTTCTTTTGTTCTATCATCAATTGTTGGACCTAGCCCACCTGTTGTTATTACAATATCCACTCTACTAAATGCTATATCTAAGCATTCTGTTATTCTAGTCTCATTATCGCCAACTGTAGTTTGATAAAGTAAATCTACACCTACTTCTTGAAGTTTTTCTGCTATATATTTTGCATTTGTATTAACTATTTCTCCCATCAACAATTCAGTTCCTATTGATATAATTTCTGCTCTCATTTATTGCCTCTTTTCTAGTTTACTTATTTATAAATTATATCAAATTCTGCATAAAAAGAAAAGCACAACATACATAATGTACGCTGTGCAATTCATATTAAATATTATTTCCAAAATTAATCTGTTAAACTTCCTTTGTTTAATTTTGTTTTGCTAAATACAAATGTTAATCCAAATGCTAATCCGAATGTTACAAGAGTTGCTAACATAAATATTCCCATGCTACTTGCTTTAATTGATAACCATGCAAGTGCTACTCCTCCAACACCGATTCCATTTGCTAATACTGTAAAGTGTGTACATATTAATGCTCCTGCTGCAGATCCTATTAATGCTGCATAGAATGGATACATAAATTTCATATTTGCCCCAAACATCGCTGGTTCAGTAATTCCAAATGCAGCTGATACAAATCCTGACATTGATACTGATTCTTGTTTTTTATCAGATTTATATAAGAAGTAAGTTGCAAGAACTGCTCCTGCTTGTGCTATATTTGATATTGCTATCATTGGCCATATAAATGTTCCACCAGTTGAAGCTGCTAATTGTAAATCAACTGCGATAAATGTATGGTGTAATCCTGTTATTACTAACGGCGCATATAATGATCCAAATAATAATGCTCCTAAGTATTTTAATCCTGGTGTTTTAAATAAGAATCCGAAGAATCCAGTTAATAATTCACCTAATGTTCTTGCGAATGGTCCTATAAATAATATAGTTAAGAATCCAGTTACTACTAATGTAATGAATGGAACCCAAACTAATTTTAATACTTCTGGTGTTCTTTTGTTAAAGAATTTCTCAACATAACATAATGTGATTGCTGCAAACATTGCTGGTAATACTTGTGCTTGATAACCAATCATTAATATTTTGTAGAATCCTAAGTTTAATACATATTCTCCTGCTTTTATTCCTGCTTTTGGATCTCCATTTATTAATACGTCTCTTACATTTCCACCTGCTGTGGCTATTGCAGAGTATGTGTAAGCATTTAACATGAATCCTGGTAGAATTAACATTAACCCTAATACAATTCCTAGTATTTGAGTTCCACCAAATTTTCTAGTTGTTGACCATGATACTAATACTGGTATCATTCCAAATACTGCTACTCCAATCCATACCATGAATTGTGAAATTGGTTGTAAAAACGGGAATGATTCTATAGGTGTTTTTCCACCTAATGCTGGTAATGCTGCTCCTAAAAAGTTATTTAACCCTAGCATTAACCCTCCAGCTACTAACGCTGGTATTAATGGTACAAATATTTCTGCTAAATGTGCTACCATTCTTTGTAAAAATGGTTGGCTTTGTGCTGCTGCTTTTTTTACATCTTCTTTAGATGCTTCTTGAATTCCTGCTCCTGCTAAGAAATCTTTACTAAAGTCCGAAACATCATTTCCTATAATTACTTGAAACTGACCCGCATTTGTAAATGTTCCTTTTACTGTTGGTAATTGTTGAATCGCTTTTACATTTGCTTTTGCGTCATCTGCTAATGCAAATCTCATTCTTGTTGCACAATGTGTTACGCTTACAACGTTCTCTTTTCCTCCAACTAGCTCAAGTAGTTGTTTTGCTTCATCTTGATACTTCCCCATAATTCCTCCTAAAAAATATAATATAGTATGTAAGTTCCAAGGGAACGTTCCCCCGAAAATTTATCTATTTATTTTTACCTCATAAATAGTATAAAGTCAATAGCTAAGTTAAAAAAGTTTTTATTTTTTTTTCTTGTCATTTATGACTTTGCCATTCACAACTAATTTTGATTTAAAAACTTTCTTGTTATTTATAGTTTCTCCTACAAAATCACTATTTCTCTTTATCTTCTCTATCATAAGCTTTCCAGCGTGCTCTCCCGATTCTTTATATAAAAAATCAACTGTTATATGATCTCTATATAAAAAGCTTAATAAATCATTATTTCCAACTCCAGAAACTATTATATCTTCTCTACTTTTTTCAAAAAGATATTTACGAAGTCCTAATGCAATATTATCTGTCGCACATATTACAGAGTCAACTTCATTTTCTAACATTTCCATTCCATACTCGTATCCTGTTTTATATTTAAAATCACCAAAATAGCTAATATTTTTTATTTTTTTACTGTTAACAAAATCTTCATATGCGAGATATCTTTGTTTTCCTGTTGTAAAATCATTTTGAACTAATCCTATATACCCAATTTTTCGTTTCTTCAATACTTCCCATAAATAATTTGAAATTTTCTTTATTGCATTGTAGTCTTCGTATGTTATATTATCAAATCCAGCGACATTTTGACCTATTATTATAACTCCATCTTTTTCTTTTATAAAATCATAATTTTCATTTGCAATTGCAAATATAACAATTTCATCGATTCCCTTTTCTATAAGTGTTTCATAATATTTTTTTGTCTTATCAATTGAAAAATCTGTCTCAAATATTACATACTCAACATCATTTTTGTAAAATACATCAATCATTCCTCTAATTGTTTCAGTTTCTGAATTAGAATGTAATCTAGTTGCCAATATCCCAACTGTTCTACTCTTCTTACCACGTAATTCTCGCGCACTTTTAGAAGGGCTAAAATTATACTTTTCAATAATATCCAAAATTTTATCTTTTGTTTTTATATCTATTCCGTGACCATTATTTATTGCTCTTGAAACTGTTGATTTACTCACTCCTGCTTCACGTGCAATATCTTTTATAGTTATTCTATCTTCTTTCATATGTCTCCTTATACGTCAATCATTAGCTTTATATATTTTATATCGACAATATAGTTTTAACATATATTTTTAAAAAGTCAATTGCTTTTCAAATTAATTATTTACACCATATTTTTTTGCTTCCAACATTTTATCTAATATAACTATTGCTGTTGCTGCTTCAACTACAACAATTGCTCTTGGAACTATTGATGGATCATGCCTACCTTTTACTTCCAATGTATCATTTTCTTTAGTGTCTACATTGACTGTTTTTTGCATTTTCTCTATTGATGCAGGTGGTTTTATTGCAACTTTGAAATTTATTGGCATACCTGTTGTTATTCCACCAATTATTCCACCATTATTGTTAGTATATGACTTGATCTTTCCGTTCTCATCAAAATATAACTCATCATTTGCTTCATAACCTGTCATCTTAGTTATTGCAAAACCTGCTCCAAATTCAATTCCTTTTACAGAAGGCACTGAGAACATCATACTAGCTATTTCTGTCTCGACAGAGCTAAAGAATGGATCTCCTACTCCAGCAGGTACTCCTGTTACCATAACTTCTAGAATCCCGCCTATTGAATCTTTGTTTTCTCTCGTTTCTAAAATAACTTTTTCCATTTTTTCTGCTACTGTTTTATCTAATACAGGTAGCACCATTTCTCTTAATTCGTTGATATTCTTTACACTTACATCTGACTCAATAAAATCTCTATCTTCTACATCTTTTATTGATTTTATATGTGCAGCAACTAAAATACCATTTTCAAGTAATATTTGCTTTGCAATAGCACCTGCAAATACAAGTGATGCAGTAATTCTACCAGAAAAATGTCCGCTTCCTCTTATATCATTAAATCCATCATATCTTGTATTACCACTGTAATCAGCATGCCCAGGACGTAATTTTTTTGCTATTTCTGAGTAATCTTTTGATTGTTGATTTGTATTTCTAATTATCATTGCAAGTGGTGTTCCTGTTGTTAATTCATTAAAGTACCCACTTAATATTTCAAAATCATCCTTTTCTACTCTAGGTGTTGTAAGAGCAGACCTTCCTGGAGCTCTTCGTTTCATTTCTTCTCTTATAAAATCTAAGTTAAGCTTTGTTCCTGCAGGTATTCCATCAATATTAATACCCAATGCAACGCCATGAGACTCACCAAATATTGAAACTTTGAAATTTTTTCCCCAATTTGCACTCATCTCTATTTCACCATACTTTCATTTTTATATTTTTTCTACATCTCCGCCCATTTTTTTGAAATCTTCCCAAAAATGTGGATATGATTTTTTTACACTTTCTGCTTCATCAATTACTATTTCTCCATCACATTTTATACTTGCGATAGCTAGTGACATGGCTATTCTATGATCATTCCAAGCACTAAGTTCCGTACTTCCAGTCAATCTCTCGACACCATTTATTACTAATGAATCTCCGACTTCTTCAACATTTGCACCTAATTTGTTTAACTCAGTTTTTATTGATGTTATTCTATCTGATTCTTTTATTCTAAGTCTTTCAGCATTGATTATTTTTGTTTCACCTTTACTAAGTGCTGCTAACACAGTCAATATTGGTCCAATATCAGGACATTGTGATATATCAATGACTGTACCATATGTTTGTGATGGTTTTACTATTATGTAATCATCAAATATTTCTACGTTTGCACCCATTCTTTGAACTATTTCAATAATTTCTCTATCTCCTTGAAGTGAATCTTTCTTTACATGTAAACATTTTATTTCGCTTCCTAATATTCCTGCAACAATCCAAAATGCAACCTGTGAATAATCCCCTTCTATTACATAATCAAATGGATTATATTTTTGATTTCCTTTTATAAAAAAGCTTTTATAATTATTATTTTCTACTTTTATTCCTGACATTTCTAATATTTCTAATGTCAAATCTATATATCCTTTTGACTCCAATGTTTTATTAATTTTCAATTCAGAATCACCGTTTAATAATGGTAAAGCATATAATAATCCTGTTATATATTGTGAACTTATATTTCCCTCAATCTCATATTTCCCAGATTTCAATTGTCCATCAACATTAAGTGGTAGCCATCCATTATTATTACTATATTTTATTCCTTGTTCATCAAATATTTTATAATATGAATCTAATGGTCTCTCTACAAGTTTACCTTTTCCATCAAATACAATTTTATTGTTACTTGATAGCCCTATAGGTATTAGGAATCTTATTGTAGATCCTGATTCATTACATTGTGTATATTCATCTTTTGGATTTACTATACCTGAATTCCCTTTGATTATCTCAAAATCTTCGCCTATTTCAATATTTGCTCCCCAATTTTCCATTATTTCTGTTGTTGTTGTTATATCAACAGAATATTTTAAATTGTCTATTCGTGACACTTCTTTGTCTTTATTTGGTGTTGCTAATGCTGCTGCAATTATAGCTCTGTGTGAATAACTTTTTGATGGCGGTATCGGTATCGTACCTCCCAATTTTTTTGGCTTTATTTTTACTTTCATAAACTCTCCCACTAGTTAACTTTCTCTTTATTTTCTGTTTTCCATAACTTCTTCTGAAGACATTTTTATTATTTCAACTTTTCCTATCTCTTTTAAAAATATAAAGCTTATTCCGTCACTCTTACTTTTTTTATCTCGCTTCATTATATTTGTTATCTTATCAATTGGGTAATCATCAGTAATTGGTAATTTCAATCTTTCTAACAATTTCTGAATTCTTATAATTTCGTCTTTTTTTGTTATTCCTAATTTTTCTCCTATATTTACAATATCAATCATTCCAATAGATACTGCTTCCCCATGAGAATGTTTTTCAAAATTATAATATTGTTCAATCGCATGACCAATAGTATGCCCAAAGTTTAAAATCATTCTTAAATTACTTTCTTTCTCATCTTTTTCCACAACTTCTTTTTTTATTTCACATGATCTATATACAATATCTTCCATATTATCCATTAAATTCTTTCTTAAATGGTCTTCTTTTACTATATTCTCTAATTTTGAAAATAATTCTTTATCATATATACATCCGTATTTTACAATTTCAGCAAATCCATCGAAGAAATATCGTGTTTCAAGAGTTCTTAAGAATGCTATATCGATCAACACTAATTTAGGTTGATAAAATGCTCCAACTAAATTCTTTCCAGCTGGTAAATCTACACCTACTTTTCCTCCAACACTGCTATCTACTTGTGACACAACTGTTGTTGGTATTTGAATAAACTTTACCCCTCTTAAGTATGTTGCTGCAACAAATCCTGCTATATCTCCTACAACTCCTCCACCAAATGCTACAACTAGGTCATCTCTTGTTACTCCGTCTTCTATCATTGACGTGTATATATCTTTTACTGTTTCAAGATGTTTATTTTTTTCCCCAGCTTCTATAATATGGAGTGTATACTCATAACCTTCAAAGAATGTAGGTATTTTAGATGCGTATAACTTCTCAATATTAGAATCTGTGATGATAAATAATTTTTTTCCTTTATATATTTCGCTAATATATTTAGGAAATTCTGATGTAAAGTTAGTTCCTATAATTATGTCATATGAATTTTCTTTTAAACCAACATGTAATTTTTTCATATTTTACCTCTCTAATTTATTTTTTCTCTTCGATTACTTGAAATAATAAATTCTTCTTTTAGTTTTTCACCGTCTTCGTCATTCAGTGCTTTTTTTATAACTTCTAATTTCTTTTCAAATTGCTCTATCATTTTCAATAAATTATCTTTATTACCCAAAAAAAGTTCAGACCATAGATCCTCATTTATCTTAGCTATTCTTGTTAAATCTCTAAATGAATCTCCAATATATTTATTAGTTTCATACTTCTCATTATCACTATTCATAAGCGCTACAGCGATTGCATGAGTTAATTGGCTAGTAAATGCTATTATTTCGTCATGTTCTTCTTTTGTTAAAAAATTAATATTTTTAAACCCTAGTTTATGGATGAGGTTTTCAAATAAGTCTATATTTTCTTTTTTATTTTCTATATCATTTATTAATATATAATTAGCATTTTGAAAAACTTTAGAATCTGCAAAATCTATTCCTCTCTTTTCTCTTCCAGCCATTGGATGACCAAAAATAAAATCTATTTTATTTTTAGATTTCTCAAGAATAGGTTTCAATTCATCTATTATTTTACTTTTTATTCCCACTGCATCTGTTACAATACTACCTTCTTTGAAAAACTCTATGTTCTCTTCCATAAAATTTTTCAATAAATTAGGGTATAGAGAAATAATAACAATATCAGAATTAGAGATTGGGATTTTTGCATTCAAAAATCCTTCGTCGATTATTCCTTTAGCCTTTGCTTTAATAAGTGTCTGAGTATCTATATCAACTCCATATACTTCTCCTACACCTATATTTTTTAGTCCTTCTGCAAATGCTCCACCGACTACTCCTAACCCTATAATACTTACTATTAATTCATCTATACCCTTTTTCATATTCTATGTACTCCCAGAATTTTATTTTTGAATTTTATTAAAAGAATTTCTTTCCTAAAACATTAGCGATTGCTTGAACATCTTTCATTAATTCTTCAAATTTAGCTGGTTTCAAAGATTGTGGTCCATCAGAAAATGCTTTATCAGGTTCATGGTGAACTTCTACCATTAAACCATCTGCACCAACTGCAACTCCTGCTCTAGAAAGATCTCTTACCATCCACCATTTTCCTGTTCCATGTGCTGAATCTACAACAATTGGTAAATGCGTCAAGCTTCTTAACATCGGAACAGCATTTAAATCCATAACATTTCTATATGCTGTTTCATATGTTCTTATTCCTCTTTCACATAAGACAACATTCTCATTTCCACCTGCTAATATATACTCTGCTGACATCAACCATTCTTCAATTGTTGCTGACATTCCTCTTTTTAATAATACTGGTATTTTTGTTTTACCAATTTCTTTCAATAAATCAAAGTTTTGCATGTTTCTTGCTCCAACTTGGATCATATCCAAATGTGAACCAAATTCATGTAACTGCTCTATTGACATTACTTCACAAACTATTGGTAATCCTGTTTCTGCTTTTGCTTTTTTCATAAGCTCTATTCCAGCCATTCCCATTCCTTGGAATGCATATGGTGATGTTCTTGGTTTAACAACTCCACCTCTGTACATATTTGCTCCTGCTTTTTTTACTGCTCTTGCAATTGTCATAACTTGCTCTTCATTCTCAACTGCACATGGCCCAGCCATCATAACTAGAGTATCCCCACCAATTTCAAGATCTCCTATTTTAACTATTGTGTTTTCTGGTTTGAATTTTCTACTTGCTCTTTTGTAAGGCTCTTGTATTCTTTGAACATCAACAACATGATCTAATGATAAAATATGTTCTATGTCTATGCTACTTGTATCCCCTACTAATCCTAATATTGAGTACTCTTCCCCTATTGTTTCTTGGATTTGTACATTAAATTCACTTTTTAATCTTGCAATTAATTTTGCTAATCTTTCTGCCGGTATTGTTCCATCTACCTTCACTATCATAAAATCCACTTCTCCTCCTAAAAAAATTTTTGTATTTAATAAAAAAAACTCTCTAATATAGCCAACTTATGGCAGAGAGTGCTTTAAATAATACAAAATAAAACCATTAATAATTTCAAAATAAATGCATATTAAAATAATAAACATACTCTACTCTTCACCTACAAATATTTACACCTACAATTAATTGTCTAAATATCTAAATGATCCCTACTTTTTGAAATTATAATTTTATTTCTTATTTAATTACTAACTCCTACTACCCTACTATCCTACAATTTGTTACTATCTATATTAGATTTCTAAATAAATAGTATCAAATTTATTCTCTTTTGTCAATATATTCAATAGTATATTATGTTTAAGATACGTATTTAGTTTATATATGTATGCCTTTATTTGACTTTTTAAGTTTGGAAGCAAAAAAGCATCTTCTAAAAAGAAGATGCTTTTCTATTACTGTATTGATTTTATTGGCATCGCTATTCCGTGTGAAAGTAACAGTGATTTCCCTGCCTCTGTTTCCGGTAAGTATCCTAAATGAACTAAATCTTGAGTATATAGTTTATTATAGAGAAACGAGAACACAATTGAAGAAAGTGATGATGTAAAAATTGCTGCAAAAAACATTATCGCTGCCCACTTCATATCTCCTCTAGTTAATGGTACAAAAAAACCAAAGAAGAACGTTGTCCATGAGAATCCAACTTTTCCGACTTTTGTTATTCCAAAATTTTCATTTTTTAATAAAATATCCATAGTATCAAACTCCTTTCAGTAATTTAAAATATAAATTTTATTTTTATTTTATATGTATATATTTTATACCATATTATCTAATACTTTGTCAATTTTTAGTTATTTAGTGTTCTTTTTTCCTATCATGTAGTAATAAGCATATCCAAATATTGGAACAATTAAGAAAAATATGATTAAAAAGTTAATTGACAGTTTATTTAAATATTCAACACCATCAGGAGTTTTAGCATATATCAATCCTTTGTAGTTATATACTAATACTAGTATAATACTTAATATAAATCCAACAATTGGAAATACAAATTCTGTCAGTTTAGAACGAACAATGTGTCTCCATTTTGCATCTTTACTTAAAGCCATTTTGATAACTGCAAGTGGTACTAATGTGTATTGTATGAATCTAATAATAACTCCTAGTCCAATTAATGCTGTTGTATCAAAGTGTAGTGCTAATGGGAACGCTAATGCAAATACCACTGTTATTATAAATGCTATAGCTGGAACCCCATATTT
>ERZ1023652.6-NODE-6-length-71978-cov-6.773462_pt1 | contig 71978 bp, 71 predicted proteins | sample MGYA00520879_ERZ1023652 | MGnify/ENA primary metagenome ERZ1023652 (study PRJEB33180, sample SAMEA4044469) | wastewater metagenome | place: Denmark | collected 2016-04-02 | study: EMG produced TPA metagenomics assembly of the PRJEB13832 data set (Local surveillance of...
GGTCAGTTGTATCATGTTTCTAAGCCATCAAAGATGGCAAGAACCATGACAAGTCGAACAGTATGTCTTGGCTCGCAGAGACAAGAGGTTCCTTATTCTTTTTTCCGAAGGGCTAACCCGTGAAGCTAGCCAACGTTTTGGATGCTCAAAATATTTTTCAAGCCAAAAAGGACTGAACAGCAATCAATCTCGCTGTTCAGTCCTTTTTAGTTTGTATTGGGTTACACGTTTAGCGGTAGTGTTCCATGCAGGCCTGGTAGATCGGCAGCAGTTCACGGAAAGTATCCTCCAACACTGCCAGCGTACCTGCTTCCGTCGCTAAGCGCGGATCGGTTGGCGCCAACTTGCGGCCGATCAACAGCTCAGCTTTCTTCACATCCCGCAACCGGATCAGGATAGACTCCCAATTGACTGCCTCAATCGGAAGCACATCCGGCACGGTATGATCGACCGAAACGACGTAATCATGCGGCAATCTTTCCAGTTCCGGAATCCGTTCCAATAAAGCGGCCGCCATTTCTTTCTCTTTGACGGGTTGGTCGATCAGACAAAGGTAGAAGCTGACCCCTTCCTTCGCAATGCCGATCTGGAAGTGCGGATATTTCTTGTAGCCCCTCGCATCCCCACCGATGGCGCACCAGGTATTCTCGGGCGCATGTTTTGTGCGGCGCAGATGCTTGGCGACATGTACAGGCACCGACTCGGGACCCGCTTCCGAAACGATGAGGTGGGCACCCGCTTCCGCAAAATGCCTGAACTTGGGCTGGATCCGGTCGCGGATGCCTGCCATCCTTTCATCGAGTCCCTGAATATCAAAAACGTTGAAGTCTGCCTTATCGAAATGATAACCTGCCAAATTGTGCACCTCTTTCTGATTTGCTTCCATCATTATAGAGAAAAAATCAGAAGCTGGACAATTTTTTGCTTACTGGTAGCCCACTGCGATCTCTTCGATCATCAAATGGATTGATTCTATCCCACCACCTGAAAGATACCACAAGTCGGAAGACAGGTTGATGATTTTATTGTTTTTGTAAGCATCCGTTTGATAAACGAAATCATTCTCCAACAACGCCGCATTTTCATCAGAGGCTGTCCCAAGAGCTGCCGTACGGTCGATGACAAACAAAATCTGCGGATTGATTTCCAACAACCCTTCGTACCCGACGGACTGCCCATGTGTGGAATCCTCAATCGCTGCATCGACAGGAGTGAAGCCCAGTGTCTCATAGATGAAGCCGAAACGCGAGCCTGTGCTGAAAGCGGACATGCTGCCGTCATTCAGGAGTAACGTCAATGTTTTCTCGCTGATTCCTGCTGTCTTCGCTTTGACGGACTCAATCTCCTCATTCAAAGTTACAATGGCTTCTTCAGCGGCTTCCTCTTCGTCAAAGATGACTCCTAAAGTTGTGATGTTTTTTTGCACAGATCCCCAATAGTCCGTGTAATCGACGCTGAGCACGACTACAGGGGCGATTTCCTCCAACTGTTCCGCGAAGTCCAACAAGCGGTTGGAAATGATGATGAGCTCCGGCGCCAAATTCGCCAATGCTTCCACATTCGGTTCCTTAAGTGTCCCTACATTCTCGAATTGATCTGCCTTATCCGCCAAATAAGCCGGCATGTTGTCTGTCGCAGTTCCTGTGACTGCATCTTGCTTGCCCAAGGCGATCAATGTGTCCAAATGGCCAAAATCCAAAACAGCTACATTTTCAGGATCTTTCGGTACTTCTACGGAGCCACGCGCATCCTCGATGGTCACTGTCGTTTCAGTTTCCGCATTCGAAGTCACTGTTGTTGAGTCTGCCGCATCGGCAGCCCCTTCTTGGGCGCCGCAAGCCGCCAAGGTAAAGATTGAAGCCAAACTGATGATTGTCTTTTGCCATTTTTTCATTTTCCATTCTCCTCTATGTTAAATTGCTTGATACGTGCAATGTTTTTTTCCATCTGCAGTCGTGATGACTTCCAATGGCACTTCATATAATTCCTGCAGAACTTGAGTCCGGATCACTTCCTCGACCGTGCCGCTCCGGAAGACTTTCCCATTTTTCATGGCGATGATGTTGTCCGAAAAAACGGAGGCGAAATTGACGTCGTGGATGACGACCAGAATGGTTTTACCCAATTCATCCGCCAAATTCCGGATGGTCTGCATCGTCACAATGCTCTGCTTCAAATCGAGATTGTTCAGCGGTTCATCCAATAAGATATACTCGGTATCCTGCACCAAGATCATCGCGATGGCCGCCCGCTGGAGTTGCCCCCCAGACAACGTATCCAAATAGCGGTTGGAGAATTCCACCAGGTTCAGATAGCCCAAAACCTTGTCGATTATAGCATGATCTTCTTCATTCAGCCTTCCCTTCGTATAGGGGAACCTGCCGAACGAGACTAGTTCACGGACCGTCATACGCACTTGATAAGCATTCTGTTGTTTCAGGATCGAAAGCTCCCTCGCCAGTTCATCGGATTGCCAGGCCTCAATTTCTTTCCCGTGTATCGTCAATATGCCTTCGTCCTTTGTCAACAGACGGCTGATGACTGAAAGGAGCGTACTTTTGCCTGCCCCGTTTGGACCGATGAAAGCCGTTATTTTACCTCTCTCGATAGCCAAAGAGATATCATCCAATACTTTTTCATCCTCATAGGCTTTGCTGACATGACTGATTTTCATAACTTACTCCTTTCCTTCCATAATAACCAAAAGAAATAGATTCCCCCGAACAGTTCGACCAGAATGCTTAAATTCGTCTGCAACTTGAAAACTTCTTCTGCCAGAAATTGTCCGGCCACGACCATCACAAAACTGAGTAGACTCGCACCAGGCAGCAGATAGTTCAGGCAATACGTCCTGAACAGACGATAAGCGATATTCGCCGCCACAAAACCGAGAAACATCATCGGCCCGACGAGCGCTGCAGAGACAGTCATCAACAGGATGACATGCATGAAGGTGAGCTTGGTCTCCTTTTCGACGGAGATCCCTAAATTTTTGGCCGTTTGTGTACCCAGTCCCATAACTTCCAACACCTTCCGCTTGCGCCACAGACTGATGATCGAAAACATGGCGATCGGAACAGCCAAAACAAGTACAGAATCATTGATGTTCTGAAAACTGGCATACAGCTTCGTCTGCAGTTTGTCGTACTCATTCGGATCCATCAGCACCTGCATGAAGGAACTGATACTGTTGAAAAAAGTCCCCATGACAAGCCCGATCATCAAAATGATTTGCATATCGTAATTTTTCCGGTTCCACGAAAGCCGGTACAGCAAGAAATAACTGCCCAACATCAAGAATACCAGGAAAACGAACTGCCATTCCGCATTCAATTGGCTGCCCAGCAACGAGAAGCTGAAGAACATCAACACTGTCTGCAGAAGGCGGTAGAAGGATTCGACCCCTAGAATGCTAGGGGTCAAAAAGTTACTGTGCACAATCGTCTGAAAGCTGACTGTCGCAAAAGCAGTGCTGATACTGATGACCGCAAATGTCAAAAGTTTCGCGCTCCGCAACTTCATAATGAACAAATTACCGATACCCTGGTTCCAAAAAAAATAAACCAAAGCCACAGCCACTGCCATCACCGCCAGCCGCTTCATAATGATGCGATTTTTCAACACGTTTTTCATGCAGTCCGCCCTCCTTTCAGCAACAGCCACAAGAACAGGCCACCGCCGAAAACACCCAGTACCGTTTCTACCGGTATTTCGTATGGAGGGATAACCGCGCGCGAAAAGATATCGCACAGCAACAGGAAAACCGCTCCAAAAAGCGCAACCTTGCCGTGGGTATTGCGGATGTTGTCGCCGAAGCGCAATGATACAAGATTCGGGATGATGACTCCCAAAAACGGCAGATTTCCGACCGTACTCAAGATGACAGCAACCGTCAAGGATACGAATAGTGTCCCGATGAACAGGACCGCTTCAAAAGGCAAACCAAGATTTTTGGCCGCGTCTTTCCCAAAACGCGCAATCGTAAAATGGTCGGCAAAAAAATAAAGTGCCAAAAATAACAGGAAAATGAGATACATCCCCTCGTATTGTCCTTTGATGACCAATGAGAAATCTCCTTGCATCCAGGCCGAAAGATTTTGCGTGACGTTGAAGCGGAAGGCAAAGAAATTAGCTACGCCTCCCAAAATATTTCCGTACATCAACCCTAATAAAGGGATTGTCATCTGGCTCTTGAAAGGTAAGCGATTCACCACCACCAAAAAAAGGAAGGTTCCCGCTGCCGCAAAGAAGAAAGAGAGGGCCATCTTTCCCACAACCGATAAACCCGGAAAGAGAATCATGCCGCAGAGCATCCCAACTCTCGCTGCATCCACCGTTCCGACTGTATCAGGGGCAGCAAAACGGTTCTGTGTCAAGGATTGCATGATCAACCCGGATAAAGACAATCCCGCACCTGCCAAGAGAACCGTAACCGTCCTCGGCAGCCTTGACGACAATAGGATCAGACGATCCGTGTTACTCCCGACCAGAAACTGTTCAACCGAAAACGCAGCCGTTCCCACACTCAGGGAAAGCACGATCACTCCCGCCAATGCGAGAGTAAGCAGTAATTTCTTCAACATCTCTTCACCATCTTCCAAAAACAACTCCTTAATGAGAACAATTCTAATTGAGAATCATTCTCAATTAATGATATAGATGTTATTCTAATGGATGAGGAAATAAAACACAATACCAAATATGAGATTTTCATGAAAAAAAGTAAGTTATTTTAAGGAAAGCGTCACCAATATCCAGAAAAATTGTAAAGACCGAAAAAGTAAGGGCGCGTCATCAATGACTGGCTTTTACTTTTTCGGTCTGTTTTCATTTTTTCAAGATGCCCAAAATGCCACGCGAGATGACGCGCCCGACTTCCCTGCCTACTTGGGACATCAAATTTTTTGTGAATCTGTCCATTGTGGAATCGCGGGAACTGCTCGTTCGTTTTTGTTGGGTTTGTTCTTTTTGTTTTTGGTGCTCTATTTCGAGTTGCTTCAACTGTTCGGCTTTTTCCCTGTCTCTCGCGGCAAGCTCTTCATTTTCCTCCAACTCAATCGCCTTGATTTCCGACAATCGTTGCAGTTGTTCGTAGGAGGATTCCCTGTCGATTGCCTCGCTGTATTTATAATACAGCAAGGAACGGTTGATTTTTTCTTCCTTTACGAGCGGATCCAGGATGCCCATTTTGCTCTCCGGAGGATAAATCATGACCTGCTGAACATAGCCGGGAATTCCTTCCGGATCGAGAAAGGAAACCAGCGCTTCACCGACTTTCAGTTCCGTCAATTTCTTTTCCAATTCCTCTCCTTCCTGTTGGCGGAAAGTTTCGGCAACTGCTTTGACGGTCTTTTGTTCCTTCGGCGTAAAGGCTCGCAAAGCATGCTGAATTTTGTTGCCCAATTGGCTCAAAATGGCATTCGGCAGATCGGTGGGATTTTGCGTCACGAAATAAACACCGACTCCCTTGGAACGGATCAGCCGGACTATGAGTTCGATTTTTTCCTCCAACACATCCGGAACATCCTGGAAAAGGACATGCGCTTCATCAAAAAAGAAGACAATCTTTGGTTTTTCAAGGTCACCGACTTCCGGCAATTGCTCATACAGCTCCGAAAGAAACCATAGCAGGAAAGTCGAGTAGAGTTTAGGAGACATGAACAGGCGGTTCGCCATGAGAATGTTCACATAGCCGCGCCCAGCTGCATCTGTTTTCAATAAATCCTGGATATCGAACATCGGCTCCCCGAAGAAAAGGTCGCCTCCCTGTTCCTCAATAACCAATAGACCTCTTAAGATCGCACCGATCGATTGCTTGGAAATATTCCCGTATTCACGACGCAATTCTGTGGCGTTGTCTCCGACAAAATTCAACATCGCCCGCAAATCTTTGATGTCGATGAGCAAGAGTTGTTTTTCATCGGCTACTTTGAACGCAATGTTCAGGATACCCTCTTGTGTTTCATTGAGTCCCAGCAGACGCGACAACAAAATCGGCCCCATATCGGAAATGGTTGTCCGCACCGGTACACCGTTCGCTCCGAATATATCCAAGAGTTCAACAGGATATGCGCGCGGCTCAAAATCCTCCGGTTGCAGTTTCGCTGCTCGCTCCAGTATCTTTTCGCTCAACTCACCCGGTTCCGCAATGCTCGCCAGGTCCCCTTTGACGTCCGCGAGGAATACCGGAATACCAGCTTTGCTCAATTTTTCCGCTATCACTTTCAAAGTCACCGTCTTCCCTGTTCCGGTCGCTCCGGCTATCAAGCCGTGTCGATTCAACTTATCCAAATGGATGATGGCCGGTTTTTCCCCTTGTCCGATAACCAGTTCTTGGCGCATCCAAAATCCCTCCTTAGCCTGACATTTCATCCTTATTGTACAGTATTTTGAAAAACCCTTACAACAGTAAGCCCTTCCTTTTCTGAAGTAACAGCGCTCCAAAATTCTGCAGAAAGCAAAAACCACTCAGCCATTATCGGATGAGCGGTTCAATTTCGGACTATGCTCCGTTATTTTTCAGTAATTCGATGACCATTTCCGCTGATTTCTTTCCGGCTTCAACGATGAATTCGTCGAAACTCAGGGCTGCACCATCGCTTGCGCCGTCCGAAATGGCACGAATGATGGCGAAGGGGGTCCCCAGAACGTAGCAAGCCTGTGCTATCGATGCGCCCTCCATTTCGGTCGCATAGGCATCAGGGAAATGTTCCTTGATGCGGTTTGTGCCGCTTTCAGACGCGATGAAGGAATCACTTGAGACAATCGTTCCTTGGACAGCGTGCAAGCCGACTTTTTCAGCTGCCCGCGTAATCTTTTCAACGACTTTTTTATCGGCCGTATAATAATGCGGCATCTGTGGTACTTGTCCAACCGAATAACCGAAGGCGGTAGCGTCCACATCATGATAAGCAACCTTATCCGCTACGACGACATCGCCTACATGCAAAGCTGTGTTCAACCCACCGGCGGAACCGGTATTGATGACGAAGTCGGGACGGTAGCGATCGATGATAAAAGCGGTAGCTATAGCCGAATTGACTTTACCGATACCGGATTGCACCAGCACCACTTCCTGGTTTTCGATTTTCCCTCTTGTAAAAACAAGGTGGAAATGCGTTTCCTCTGTTTTTTCTGCCATATTTTCCAACAAAATACGGTTTTCTTCTTCCATTGCTCCAATAATTCCGATCATGAGTGTTTCCTTCCTTGTATCTGCATTGTTATGTTATAGGACAAAGGCTATCGCAAAAACCAAAATGATCAACAAGATGACGATCAGGATGGCTTTGTTCAGATAGCCGTCCAGCTTTCGGCCTCTTTCTTTGTCCGACAAACGCTCCACCTTTGTTGAGGCTGCCGGTTTGTCGGCCTTCCGGAACAGCTTCGCTTTTGGCTTGGCGGTTTTGGCTTTATTGCCGTTTTCCGAACGTTTCTTTTCAGCCGGAATACTGCTTTTCTCGCCCGCAGAAGCAGTTGATTGCTTGTTGTTTTTTTCCGTTGCCGGAGTGTGTTTCTTTTCGTCGGTCACCAGCGGTTTAGTCTGGTCCCTTTTATACTGACGATAGCGTTCCCTGGTGATCAGCGGTTTCTTTGGTTCTGGCATGCTATCCCTCTATTCTTTCCCGCAAAAGACGCATTTCCCAGAACAGCATGGCATAGATTGTTTTCGAATCGCAGATTTCTCCGGATTCCTGCAAAGCTTTCGCTTCATCGTAGGTCAATTCCAATATTTCGATGAATTCATCTTCGTCCATAGGCAAAGAATTTTCGACTTTCGTCAAGCCTTCCGCCAAATAGATTGTGATTTTTTCATCCAAATAAGCCGGTGTCGGGTAAAAAACCGTCAATTCAGACCATTTTTCTGCGCGATAATCGGTCTCTTCCTCCAGCTCACGGATCGCTGCCAGCAAAGGTTCCGCATCGGAAGTCTCCAATTTGCCTGCCGGTATTTCGACAACGGTCCGATCCAACGGTTTCCGGAACTGTCTGACCATGACCATTTTCCCGTCGGAAGTAAATGGTATCATCGCTACCGCACCCGGATGTCTGATCATCTCTCTGACTGAAGTTTTTCCGTTCGGCAGCAGCACTTCTTCCCTAACTAAATGCAACAAGACACCGTCGAATATTTTTTCGCTTTTCAATGTTTTTTCTTCAAATTCCATTTCTGTACCTCCCAATCCACTTTCCTCATCATCTAATATCATAACCTATCTTTTCCGCCATTTACAAGAGCCGCGAGAAATTCAGGCTAAATGGGCAGCGGATACGAAAATCATCCTTTCGGCCGATAGGTGCTCAATAGACTTTTATGCTAGAATAATAGCATAAGCACAGACAAAGTGAACAGCACGTTATCAAAGGAGGAAAAATTTATGTGGAGCAACATCAAAGATATACTGAAATATACGTTTTCCAGCGTAGTCTGCCTGATTGCATTAGTGATTTTCTTTTTCATCTTCGGATTCGATTTCTGGACGTCGATCGCGATGACCATCGGCTTGGGCGTTTGCTTGTATTACGTCCAAAACGGCGGAAGGATGCAATGGTCGCCTAAGGCAAAAAAACAACGAGGCACACTCGGAAAAGTGAGCGCCGACAAAGAAGCCTTCTACCAATCCAAAGGGATGACCAAGGAACAGATTGCCTATTTCCGCAGCACGATGGATCAAGCCAAAACAACAATTCAAGAAATCGAATTCAACCTGCAGCAGCGCTCAAAATTAAAAGCTATCGCGGCACGCAACGATACGATGGACATACTGAAGGATTTCTTCAAAAATATCGTCAATCAACCGAATCGTCTTCATGAGGTTGATAAATTCCTGTATACACATCTTCCCAGCCTGAAAGAGCTGACAGAAAAATACATCGCAATCGATGGCCACGTTTCCAAGACAAAAGAAACCTATACAGCCTTGGACAACTGCGCCAGAACAATCGATGATATGAGCCGGCTTATCGGCGAAGATTACGTTCACTTCATGTCCAACGATATCGAAGATATGGATATCGAGTTGGAACTTGCAAAGCAAGTTTTGAAAAGGGATAATGAAGGAAAAAGCAATGCAAATGCTTTGGACGAAGAACTATAGGGGGAATACTGATGGACCAATTTGATGCTACCGGACAAAATAAACAAACTGACAGCAAAAATGTCAATCAAGAATTGGAAGATTTGCTGGCCAATCCTTTTTCGGATCCATTTGCGCAACCAGCAGTTGTTGCTGATGCAATCGAAGCCACAGCCGAGGTGATCAATCCGGATCGCCTGATCGATCGCTTACCGGAAGAACGGCAAAAACAGGCGTTGGCGTTAGCCGGCCAAATCGATGAGAACAACATGCAAGCCATCATCAGTTATGGCGCTGCAGCCCAAAAACAATTGGGTGAATTTTCCCATTCGATGCTGGACCATGTTCAGAACCAGGACACCGGCGAAATCGGCGACTCCTTGAACGATCTGATGTATCGTTTGAATGAGGCCAAACCGGAAGACCTCCGGGCAGAAGACAACAATGTCTTCCGCAAGATCTTCGGCAAGGTAAAACAATCCGCTTACGAAATGACCGCAAAATACCAAAAGATCGGTGCCCAAATCGATAAGATCGCGATCAAACTGGATAAAGAAAAAAATAGCTTGCTCAATGACAACATCACGTTGGAGCAGCTATATCAAAAAAATAAGGATTATTTTGAAGCCTTGAATATCTATATCGCGGCCGGTGAGGTGAAAATGGAGGATCTTCAGAAAAACGCAATCCCGAAAGCGATCCAGACTGCTGAGGCTTCCCAAAGCCAAATGGATGTGCAGATCGTCAACGACCTGAAACAGTTCCTTGACCGACTTGAAAAACGTACCCATGACTTGCGTTTAACCAGACAAATGACGATCCAGCAAGCGCCACAGATCCGGTTGATCCAAAACACCAATCAAGCGTTGGCTGAGAAAATCCAGTCCTCGATCCACACTGCCATCCCGTTATGGAAAAACCAAGTGGCCATCGCCCTTACGCTGCTGCGCCAAAAGGATGCCGTAACGGCGCAAAGGCAAGTATCGCAGACCACGAATGATCTGATGCGCAAGAATTCCGAAATGCTGAAAATATCAGCCATCGAAACTGCCAAAGAAAATGAACGGGGTGTGATCGATATCGAAACGCTCAAACAGACACAGCAGGATCTGATCGAAACTTTGGAAGAGACGCTGAAAATCCAGCAAGAAGGTCGGATCAAACGCAAAGAGGCTGAAAAAGAACTCTCTATGATGGAGGACGATTTGAAAGTTAAACTGTTGAATATCCACCAACAGGAACAACAACTCCACTGATACCTTAGGGCTGCCTCGTCTTTTCGGGGCAGCTCTTTATTTATCCTCTTATCCTGATTTTTGTTCTTTGTGAAACTGAGCTTTTCTCGCATCAGATGGCTGACTCCCACTTCCTGTTTTCAGAAAAACTACCATCTCGAGGGCTTATTATTTGTAATGTGACTCATTTTATATATAATAAGAGTATAGTTAATTGGAAATAACTATATTGTTACTGCACTCGTATTAGAAAAAGGAGGAAGAGAAATGGGCTTTATTTGGTCTTTAATTGTTGGTGGCGTCTTAGGAGCATTAGCAGGATCGTTCATGGGTAAGGATATTCCCGGTGGTATTATCGGTAACATCATTGCTGGTTTCGTCGGTTCATGGTTAGGAACAACTCTGTTTGGAGCATGGGGTCCAGAAATCGGAGGCTTCTACATTGTTCCTGCATTAGTCGGAGCAGTCATCCTGATTTTCATCGTATCCTTTGCTATGAGAAGTATGAAGAAGTAACCTGTCACTACATAAACTAAGCAGACAGCCGTCTGTTTTCTCATAAAACCGTTGTTTGGCAATCCTGATATGGATTGCCGAACAACGGTTTTCTTTGCATGTAAAAAGCGCCACAGATAAACTCTGGGCGCTTTGAATTCGCTAAGGTTAAAAAGAATAGGATTATAATTTTACAACGTTAGCTGCTTGAGGGCCACGGTTGCCGTCAACGATTTCGAATTCAACATCTTGGCCTTCTTCTAAAGTTTTGAAACCTTCGCCTTGGATAGCTGAGAAATGTACGAATACATCGTCTTTTCCGTCAACTTCGATAAATCCAAAACCTTTTTCGCCGTTAAACCATTTTACTTTGCCTTGTTCCATAATCGTGTAATACCTCCAAAATTTTCATTGGTAAAATGCTAATACAAATAAATACTATCATATTAGTACAAATTACTAATATAATTATAACGAATATCTCATCTAAATTCAAGAGGAATTTATGCGCTTTCCTTAAAAACTTTAACAGTAATGGAACCATCTTTGATTTACGCTTAAAATCAAAAGGAGCACGCAGGAATGCCGTCAGAAGACGTCTTCCTGCGTACTCTTTACTTTTCATTCACATGCCCTTACCAATTTTGTTCCGAGCGATAAGGTTATGCCTCTTCTGGCACGAGTGCTTCTGGGTATTCAGATTTCACAATATCTGCACAACGTCCGCAAAGTGTAGCTGCATCTTCGATCGTTCCGACTTCTTCTTTAATGGCACGGCATCTTTCGCAGGTTTCCCCATGGGCATGCTCTACAAGAATGGCAAGATTATCGAACTGCATCGCTTCAGCTGGAGCAGCCGTCAATTCATTGATGTCAAGCTGTGAAACGATGAATAACTGTTCCAGATTCGCATCAAGGGACGCGAACAAGGCTTTTGTTTCTTCATCAACGAATAAGGATAGATGCGCCTCAAAGGATTTCCCGATTGTTTTTTCATTACGCGCAACTTCCAATGCTTTCAAAGCTGCATCGCGGATATCCATGAATTTTCCCCATTGACCCAGAATCGCTGCCTGGTCTTCACGGATGCTGCTTTCCGGCAATTCAGCCAGTTGGGCGTATTGTTCCTCTTCCTTCAGGAAACTCCAGATTTCTTCTGTTGTGTGTGGGATGATCGGTGTCAAAAGTTTAGCCAACTTAACCAATACTTCGTAAAATACGGTCTGCATGGCGCGTCTTTCCAGATTATCCTCTTTTTCGATGTAGACAACATCTTTCGCAAAATCAAGATAGAATGCCGACAAATCAACTGTACAGAAGTTCATGATTGTTTGATAGATGGTCGAGAACTCATATTCCTTATAAGCTGTCACACATGTTTCAACCACTTGATCCAAGCGCGCCATCAGGTATTGATCGACACTGCGCAGCTCTTCGTAGGCTACGGCATGTTCCTTCGGTTGGAAATCTTCCGTATTCCCGATCAAGAAACGCATGGTGTTGCGGATTTTGCGGTAAGTTTCAGAAACTTGCTTCAGAATATCGTCACTGATTCTCACATCGGATTCGTAATCGACACTGGACACCCATAAACGGATGATATCGGCGCCCATATTCTTGACGACTTTTTCAGGCAGAACAGTATTGCCTAATGATTTGCTCATTTTGCGCCCTTCTCCATCCAATACGAAACCTTGGGAAAGAACTGTCTTGTATGGCGCAACCCCATTGATCGCAACGCTTGTCGTGATGCTTGAATTGAACCAACCACGGTATTGATCGGAGCCTTCCAAGTACATATCGGCAGGGAATGTCAAATCTTCTCTTGCCCGAAGCACAGCTTCATGCGAAGATCCGGAATCGAACCAGACATCCATGATGTCCATTTCTTTGGTAAATTCCCCGTTCGGGCTGCCAGGATGCGTGAACCCTTCAGGCAGCAGGTCTTTCGCTTCTCTTTCGAACCAGACGTTCGATCCGAATTCACCGATCAATTTCGCAGCGTGGTCGATCGTTTCCGGCGTGATGACAGGTTCTCCATTTTCCGCATAGAAGATCGGCAACGGAACGCCCCAGACACGTTGACGGGAAATGACCCAATCGCCGCGGTCGCGGATCATGTTGAACAAGCGGACTTTGCCGGATGGGTGCAGCCACTCTACATTTTCGATTTCGTCCAGAATGTCTTGACGGAATTTATCGATGGATGCGAACCATTGCGGCGTTGCGCGATAGATGACCGGTTTCTTTGTGCGCCAGTCATGCGGATAGCTGTGGACGAAGAAATCCAGTTTCAGCAAAGCGCCTTTTTCCGCCAACAGGTCGGTGATCGGTTTATTGGCTTTGTCGTAGAACATGCCCTCGAAACCAGGGGCTTCAGCCGTATAGCAACCTTTGTTGTCGACCGGAGATAATACGTCTAGACCATATTTTTTGCTGACAAGGTAGTCATCTTCACCATGTCCTGGAGCGGTATGGACTAACCCGGTACCCGCTTCAAGTGTGACATGGTCGCCCACCATGACCAAGGACTCACGATCATAAAACGGATGCTGAACGGTCATGTACTCCAAATCTGATCCCTTCAGTTCTTGCAGGACTTCCACAGATTCCCATCCGATGGCTTCCTTGACTGTGTCCAACAATTCTTTTGCGACAACAAATTTTCTTCCGTCAGCGGAAACAACCACATAATCGAAGGCAGCATTTGCGGAAATGCCTAAGTTTGCCGGCAAAGTCCACGGTGTTGTCGTCCAGATGATGAAGGCAGTATCGTTAGCAAGAAGGCCTTTGCCGTCTTTGACTTGGAAAGCCACGTAGATTGAAGGAGATTTTACATCTTTATATTCGATTTCGGCTTCCGCAAGCGAGGATTCACTCGATGGCGACCAATAGATTGGCTTCAAGCCTTTGTAGATGTAGCCTTTTTCCGCCATTTTTCCGAATACACGGATTTCAGCTTCTTCATATTTCGGCAACAGCGTCACATATGGGTTTTCCCAGTCACCAGCGATGCCCAAGCGTTTGAAGACGGTTCTTTGTCCGTCGATCTGTTTCCAAGCATAATCTTCACACAATTTACGGAAATCAGCCAAGCTCATCGCTTTGCGGTTCACACCTGTATTCGTTAAGGCTTGTTCGATCGGTAAACCATGCGTATCCCAACCAGGGACAAAAGGCGCGCGGAAGCCAGACATGGATTTCGAGCGGACGATGATGTCCTTGCTGATTTTGTTCAAGGCATGTCCCATATGGACAGCACCGTTGGCGTACGGAGGGCCATCGTGAAGCACAAAAGTCGGTTTATCCGCGTTTTTTTCTTGTCGTTTTACATAAATATCTTTTTCTTCCCATTCCTTTTGCCATTCCAATTCACGGACAGGCAGGTTGGCTTTCATAGGAAAAGCTGTTTTCCCCAGGTGCAGCGTATCTTTCATTTTCATTGTCGGAAGCTCCCTTATCATTATTTTTTTCTACAAAAAAAGACCCGTCTCCAAAAGGGACGAAGTCTTCGTGGTACCACCCAAATTCAAAGCGAAAACGGCCGGAACAGGCTGTCATGCTTCCTCATTCAAACCGTTAACGCTGTTCAGGCGACCTTTTCTACTTATGTTTGTTCAAAAAGATTCTCATGGAGGATCCTAAAAAAAGAGGGACTTATTGGCCTTTCACCGTTTACCAATTCGCTGGAAGTGTCTTTTCTTCGGGTGTTCCATTCTTCAATACATCGATTTTACTTGTTTTCTTGCGGAATTTCAATAGCTTCCACAGCAACTTCAGCAAGTTTCTCTTCGGCGCTGGCTTCTTCGGCCAATCTTCCGCCGACTTCGAACTCGGCTGCGTCATCGGAATTGGCGACCAATTCATCGATGATGCGTGTGCGGTTGGACAACACTTCATTCAAAGTAGGTGTTGAAACTTGCCCTTCCGGTGAAGCATTCAACAGATTATTCCATTCATCATTCATGATGAGGTTCAATTGCGACTCAACCAAAAGTTGCAGTTTCTGTTTGAAGTTGCGGCTTTCCTTGCGGACGCCGTCGGTTTCTTCATTGATTTTTGTCGCTTTTCCTGCTGCTTCATGCAATAAATGATCCGCACTTTTTTCGGCTTCAAACAGAATGATTTCAGCTTCTTTGCGTGCATTTTCTTTCAGTCTGTCGGCAGCATCCTGCGCCACAACGATCGACTTGTTCAAAGCATCCTGCAGGTTGCTGAAATACTGAAGCTTTTCCTCGGCAAATTTCAGTTGCTTTTGCAGATTTTTATTTTGTCTGATGATTTCTTCAAATTCTTTTGTGACATTATCCAAAAAGTCATTGACTTGTTCTTTATCGTACCCTTTTATTTTGACAGGGAATTCCTTGTGTTGGATATCTAATGGAGTCAAACTCATCTTATACACACCTTTCGTTCTTGTCATTCTTATTTGTACAATACGCCAAATTCGACGCGCCATTTGTCTTTCTTGGATTTCCCTTCTATGGCCTTAATCTGGATCCGGCCATAACCGCGGATGGACACGATATCCAACAGTCCCAATTCAAAATCGGGACGTTCAAATACCGACCAGTTCAACTTTACTTTCCCACTGCTCACCAGTTCTTTTGCGCGTTGCCTGGATATGTTGTAGATGGCAGCAATCACAGTATCCAAGCGCAGAGAACTGACAGTATCATGCACAATCGTCCAATCATCGATAGGCATGATCAGATCAGTATACGTCCGACTCTCTAGGCGGACACTGACCTTGCCTATCTTGGTGATTTGCGAATGCACGTAGCTTGCTATATTCGACGCCAATAAAAACTGCCAGCGCGTCCCGTCAGACAGGATATCCCCGAAAAGTTCCCTTTTCATGCCAGTCCCGATCAGCGTCCCCAGTATTTTCCCATGGGTAAGACTGGCAAATTTTGAAGGATACACAACCTCAGTAAGTTCGATTTCAAAGTCGCTTTGATTCGGACTGAAATACTCGGGGCAAATGATTGCCCGTTTACGTTCGGCTGCTTCATAGCCTCCATAAAATTGGAGATGGACTTCACCTTTTTTTCCAACCAGCATTTCAAGAATATACTGCTGTCTTGGATCCAAGAAATCCGTCAAATACGGTGTATAGGTTTCCTCTGCTTGCGTAATCCAAGATTGGGCACTATCTATAAATGGCTGCTCTTCCTTGCGGAAATGTTGATAAACTTCTTGCATACGAATCCCTCACTTTTTCGTTTGATGAAAAAATGTCCGTCAATTCAGCAATCTGATCAGGAACAGAATCACGACTTGTGCTCCATACTCCACCAAATTCAGGAATAGGATCCCCGCCACTACACTGAAGCTCACCATACCCACAGATGGGATCAATCTTCTGAATATATCCAGGTAAGGCTCCACAATACTGGAGATAAAGTACCCAAATTTGGAACTTCTGGCTCCCGGTAACCAACTCATCAATGCATATACCAGCAATACCGTTGAATACGCGGATATGCCCCAACGAATAATCTGTAAAAGCCAAATCAATATTTGTGTCATTTTGCTTCCTTTCTAGTAAAACGAACGCTCTTCTTCAAGTGTTTCGGCCAGTGCGCCTTCGACTCCGACTGAAGCAGGGGTGCATAAAAAGATTTCATCACCAACGCGTTGGATTTCTCCCCCGATCGCATATACCGTTCCGGTGAGAAAGTCCACGATCCGCTTTGCTTGTTCCGCATCTATCCTTTTGAAATTAAGCAGTACTGCTTGATTCTTCAACAGATTATCGGCAATCTTTTCCACTTCGGAATAGACTCTCGGCTCCACAACATGGATACTTGCCTTTTCGGTCATTGTTTGTTGATTCATAGGAATTACCTTTGCTTTCGTCGATCTCTTTTGGGTGCTCCTTTGAGATGGGGCCCCTTCTTCATTGCGCTCGGACCTACGGACTGGAACGACAGTCGATGGTTCATCTACTTCCTCGTATCCGTCATCCTCGTCTTCAATTACAAAGTACTTTCGGAATAAATCTTTCAGACCCATAAGACCCCTCACTTCTTCTTCGTCTATGCTTCTGTTTCAGCAAAGAATGCCGATCCGACACGTACGAAGGTCGCACCTTCGGCAATCGCTATCGGATAATCCTGGCTCATGCCCATGCTCGTTTCCGTACAGGGGGCGTGAGCCAAGTTCAACGCCGCTACTTGCTCTTGTATTATTTTTAGATCTTTGAAACATCGGCGCAACTCCACGTCTGTTGCATCAATGGGTGCCATCGTCATCAAGCCGACAACAGTGATATTTGGGAAGCCCTCCAGACTCTTGATGAAAGGTATTGCCTCGGATGCGGAAAGCCCATGTTTCGAGCTTTCCCCTGTAACGTTGACCTGCACGAAGCAAGAAACAGGCTCTTCCGCCCGTTCATTGATTTCCTTTGCCAATGACATGCGATCCAATGCGTGGAAGTAGGCGATACGATTGATCACCTGCTTCACTTTCCTTGTCTGTAAAGTACCGATATAATGCCAGTAGATGTCTTCTTGTGGAAGAGCTGTCTGCTTTTCGATCAGACCTTCAGGACGATTTTCTGCAAAATGACGGTAGCCCAAGCGATATAGTTCTTCCACTTGCTCTACAGGTTTTGTCTTCGTGACGGCGACAACCGTCACTTCCTCGCGTTTGCGTCCGGCTGTAAGGCAGGCTGCTTCCACAGTTGACTCAACTTTCCGGCAATTTTGTTCAATAGTCATACTTATCTGCGTCTCTTGCGGAAGAAAGGTGGTGTGTCCAATGAATCCTCTCCACCATTTCTGTCTTCTTTATTTTCGTGATAACGTGGATAATTATCTTCTGTTTGTTTCACAGAGTATTCTTCTGGCTCAGGTTGGGCCGATTTTGGCGCCTGTTCCCTCACGCTTGTGTCTCTACGGATATCCCAATCGCCGAATAGATCTTTGGCTGGTTTTTCTTCTGCTCTTTCAGTCGGGAGTTGTTTTTCTGGGTATGAAACAGGTGTGTTCCCTACTTCTTTACGTCCCTTAAAAGCACTTCCTCCGCGATTAGCGGTTTTTTTTTCATCTTTTTTTTTGTCGTCGATTCCTGTAGCGATTACGGTAACAATAACTTCATCGCCTAAGTTTTCGTTGATGGATGTACCGAAGATGATATTGACTTCAGATGTTGAAGCTTGTGCTACGATATCACTCGCGTCTTGCGCTTCGAACAACGTCAAGTCCGAACCACCCGTGATGTTCAACAGGATCTGTTCAGCGCCATCGATGGAAACTTCCAACAATGGTGAAGAAATGGCTTTTTTGGTTGCTTCAGCCGTACGGTTTTCGCCGGAGGCGATACCGATACCCATCAAGGCAGAACCTTGATCTTTCATGACTGTTTTCACATCAGCGAAGTCCAAGTTGACGTATCCTGGAGCTGTGATCAGGTCAGAGATCCCTTGAACCCCTTGGCGCAAGACATTATCTGCTTCACGGAAGGCTTCCAGCATAGGAGTCTTTTTGTCCACGATTTCCAATAGGCGATTGTTTGAGATGATGACCAATGTATCAACGTTCGCTTTTAATTCAGCGATTCCTTCGGCTGCATAACGGCCTCTTTTCGGACCTTCAAAAGTGAATGGACGCGTTACAACACCGACAGTCAGTGCGCCCAGGTCCTTCGCGATTCTGGCTACGATAGGAGCTGCACCCGTACCGGTACCGCCACCCATTCCGCATGTGACAAAGATCATATCTGCTCCAGCCAAGGCTTCAGAAATTTGTTGTTCGCTCTCTTCAGCAGCTTTGCGGCCTACTTCAGGAATCGAGCCTGCACCCAACCCTTTCGTCAATTTAGGTCCGAGTTGGATTCTTGTTTCCGCTCTTGATGCATTTAAGGCTTGCGTATCTGTGTTGGCGACGATGAATTCCACACCTTGTACGCCTTCTTCGATCATACGGTTTACGGCATTGCTACCCGCCCCACCGACACCGATAACTTTAATTTTTGCTCCATCATTCATGCTTGAATCGAATTCCAATTCCATTTCATTTCCTCCTATTTCATACCATTCATTTTATATACAGCGTGATTATTCAAATAAATTGTTGAACCAACGTTTTAATTTTCCGACTAAACTTTCTTCGTAATTTTCCTCATCGGCATAAGTCTCCGTTTCATAGACAGGTTCTTCTATGACTGCCGGTTGTTTCACAGTTTTGGACTGCAAAGGGATCACTTTGCCTGTCGCCTGTACTTTTCCTTTGGCGACACGGTAAATATCATCCAACCCAGCTACATACTTGATCAGGCCGATGCTCGTTGCATAGATCGGATTGCGCATCCCCATCTGTTCTGGGATATACAGCTTGACGTTGATTTCGAAGATTTCTTTCGCCAGATCGACGACGCCCGGTAATGCCGCTGCGCCCCCGGTCAGAATGATACCACCTGGAAGATCGCGTGCTTCCACTTTATCCAAGGCACGTTTGATGTTTTCAAAAATCTGTACAAAACGCGCTTCGATGATTTCGGACAGATATCTTTCATCGACTTTTACTGGTTCTTCTTTGCCGATTGTTTCGACAGGGAAAAATTCCTCATCGGACGTGTCTTCGGAAATGGCATACCCATATTCGCGTTTTACGCGCTCCGCATTTTCCAGTGTCGTGTTCAAAATGATGGAAATGTCCTTGGTCACAAGGTCGCCACCCTCGGGATCAACAAATGCAAATTTCAATTGATCGTCGTGCATGACAGAGGCACTTGTTTGGCCGCCACCCATATCGATAAGAATGGTCCCGAAATCCCGCTCGCCTTTGTTCATGGCTACGCTTGAAATGGCCAATGGCTGTACGACCATATCTTCGATTTGAAGACCAGCTTTCTCTACACAACGTTTGATGTTATGGATGATTGTTTTTGGACCTGTGATCATGCTTGCGTACAATTCAAGACGTACGCCAATCATGCCTCTCGGATCTCTGATACCATCGAATCCATCTACGATGAACTCTTCAGGGATGACGGAAATGATTTCTCTCTCGGGCGGAACAGAACGGACTTTTGCAGCAGCGAAGACGTTCTGGACATCCTTATCTGTGATTTCCTTGTTTTCGCTTGCGACTGCATACATTCCGTGGCAAGGTTCGATACTGATTTGGTTGCTTGGTATGCCTACGATGACGTTTGATATCTGAATGTTCGCTTTTCTTTCAGCTTGACTGACTGCACTGCGGATCGATTCGACCGTTTCATCGATATCAACGATGACGCCACGGCTAAGACCTTTGGAAATTTCATTCCCGACTCCAATAATGTTCATTTGATCTTTCACATATTCTGCGACTACAACTTTTATTGAAGTGGTTCCAATATCTAGACTGACGTATATTCCTGAATTCTTCATGGTTTTATTGAAACCTCCGTTTGACATAATGGCTTGTGTAAACATCCGCATTGTTCCGAAAAAAACTATCGGTTACTTATACGCGATGACAGAAAGCTATACCTTTTCATTTTATCATAATAACTCTTCATTTACGAAGATTTTTACAAATAATTCTATCCGATAGAAGTTTGGCAAAAGTTATTCAATCCCTCAACAATGATCGCAATCATTGTTCAAGGATTGACTGCAAGTCAATCCTGATCTCTTTTCCACTCATTCGGATGGAATGGCGGAATCTGCCGAAGCAGATGCATCCTCTTCTGTTGTTTGCGTGAAGGGTGTAAAGTAGACGCCCACTTCTAGATCGATGGTCCCTTTCGTCTCTCCCAATTGGCTTACGATGTCAGGATAGTACAAGATTTTCTCAGCGAAGGATGGCAAGCTCGCCTTCACTTCATTCCCATCGTTCATATATACCGTGATTGTGTATGGATTTTCTTCCGTTCCGGTATATTTGATTTCCGAGATGCTGTTCTGGACACTGTCCGTCAACTGCATATATTGTTCGAGCAGGTCATCCAGATTCTGGTTCATTTCAAAGCTCGTTATGATTGGGTTGTTGCCGATCGGAACCTTCAGTTCCGTATTGGCTACGGTCCCGTTATCCAACACATTGTAGTAATAGCCGTCCGATGAAACATAAGCAATGGTTTCGTGTTCCGTTACATGAATTGTGATGTCATTCAGGCCCCGCAGCGTCACCTCAGCTGTTTTGACTTGGGGCAAAACAGCAGTGATAAAGGCATCGACCTTATCATCATTCCAGACGACTCCCAAGGCGGTCAGATTCCCATTGATGTGACTGGCATCGATGATGCTTTGTTCCGGAACAGCTTGGGCGCCTTCCACATAGATGTCCTTGATTTTCCCGTAGGGGGAAATCAGAAAACCGCTGAGGACCAACCCAACCGAGAAAATGCCGTACCATCCAAAGTATCTTTGACGTTTGTCTGTTCCAGTGGCTTCAGGAAGGTGTTTACTTTTTTTTAATTTCGCTTTTTTTTCTCCCGACAAATGCTTCATGCCGGATTTTTTTGAAGTCTTTTGCTTTTTCTCAGCTTTGTTTTGCTTTTCCAACTCAGCAGTTGCACGCTGCCAGGGAGTCCCTTCCGACGAACCCTTACTCTTCAGCTTCTGCCGGATTTTTTTGAAAGCCATCTGGCCTCCCTCCCTTTCTCAATTCTTCAAAGCCAGGATGACATCGATGATGCGGTCTGATGCATCTGTTATACCCATCTGTTTGGCTTGAAGAGCCATTTCTTTGCGTACCGTTTCATCGATCATCAGCTTATCGATAGCTTCAAACAATGATTGTGCCAAAAGGTCTTTCTCGAGGATCATTTCTGCAGCCCCGTTTTTCACTAGGCTTTCGGCATTTTTTTGCTGATGGTTGTTTGTGACATAAGGGCTCGGAATCAGAATGCTCGGCAAACCCAAAGCCATCACTTCCGTCAACGTGGTTGCGCCGCTGCGCGATACAATCAAGTCGGTACGCTTGAATAATTTCGGCATATCATGGATGTACGGCACAATCCGGACATTGTCCAAACGATCCGTCAGTGCGCTGATTTCTTGCTCCACTGCATTGAAGTGGACGTCTCCGGTAGCCAGCAGCACTTGATATGGTTTGTCTTTGAAGAGCGGATAGGCCGCTACGAAAGATTCATTCAGTTTCTTGGCTCCCCGGCTACCTCCAAAAATCAAAACGGTCGGAACGCCTTCCTTCAATCCGTATTCCTTCAGGTCGGCACACTCCTTCAAGGAGGCTACTTCCTGCGCTCGGGGATTCCCCGTGAACACAATTTTATCCGGATAGGCGGAGAAGTCACTACGGGCATCCTCAAAACAAATGCAGATGCGGTCCACAACCCGGCTCAAAAATTTATTTGTGACTCCTGCGACTGAATTTTGCTCATGGATGATGGTCGGTATGCCCAGTTTGGAGGCCGCATAGAGGACAGGCGCGCAAACATAACCACCCGTCCCGATGACGACATCCGGTTGGAAGGCCTTGATGATTTTCTTCGAGTCCGAAATGCTCTTGATCATCAGGTAGACCGTCTTCAGGTTCTGAAGCGATAAACTCCGGCGCAGCCCTTGGATCTTGACGGATTTAAAGGCCACACCGGCTTTCGGTACGATTGTGCTTTCCAAACCGCGGTCCGTCCCTACGTAAAGGAATTCACTGTCCGGATATTTTTCTTTGATTCGGTTCATCAGGGCTAACGCCGGGTAGATGTGCCCGCCCGTTCCCCCACCGGATAATACTATTTTCATAAGCGTACAGGTTCTCTAGAAAGAACCCTCCTCCTCACTCGTGGCTTTGACCAAGGAATGGACAGCATCCGTGAATGTTTTACCGCGCACTTCAAAATTTTTGTACTGATCCCAGCTCGCGCAGGCCGGAGACAACAGGACCGTGTCTCCTTCTTCGCTGTACTGATAGCTGATCGGAACGGCAGTGGCAACATTATCAGTCACCACGATTTCTTCGATGCCGGCTTTTTCGCCTGCGTCCTTCAATTTCTCGGCAGTCTCCCCGAAGACAATCAAAGTCTTCACGTTTTCAAGAAAGGGAATGAGTTCATCGAAGGTATTCCCCCGGTCCAATCCGCCTGCCAGCAGGACAACCGGAGTCCGGAAGCTGCTTAGGGCTGTTTTGGTTGCAAGGATATTCGTTGCTTTCGAATCATTGTAGAACTTTCTTCCGTTCAGTTCGGCTACGAATTGGATCCGGTGCTCGACGCCGTAAAAGAGATGGAAAGCTGAAATGATGGCCTCATTGGCTACACCTGATAGTTTCGCTACAGCGATTGCGGCCAAAGCGTTTTCGATGTTGTGCTCACCTGGAACCCTCAAATCAGAAATAGCCATCACATTTTCGCCCTTGAAATACAGAGAACCTTCTGATGCATAGGCGCCATCTTCGAGAACCTGTGTGCGGGAAAAAGGAACGATTTGCGCTTTTGAGAGTTGGGACATCTCACGCAGTTCTTCTTGATCCCAATTCAAAACAAGATAATCATCCGCGGTTTGATTCTCGGTTATGCGCCACTTCGCTTTGACGTATTCCTTGCGGTCCCCATGATAATCCAGATGGGCTTCCGTGATATTCGTGATGACTGCGATGGCAGGCAGCATCGCTTCGATACCCATCAATTGGAAGCTCGACAGCTCCATCACGACATCATCGTCTGCAGTCGCCACACGCGCCACTGCCGATGCAGGCACGCCGATATTGCCGGCTTTGTAGGCTTTCCCTATTTTTCTGCCTGCATTCAAAAGATCCGTGATCATTGTCGTGGTAGTGGTTTTTCCGTTCGTTCCGGTCACACCGATCAGTCGGCCTTCGAGAATTTCTGCTGCCAGTTCGACCTCCGTCAGCACAGGAATTCCCAATTCAAGAGCACGTTTAACCATCGGATTGTTGTAAGGGATGCCCGGATTCTTGACCATGAACGAGAAAGATTCATCCAACAACTCGATCGGATGTGATCCGGCAATCACTTTGATGCCGGATGAAATCAACTCCTTTGCATCCGGATTGTCGTTCAATTCCTTTGCGTCATTGACTGTGACCATTGCGCCAAGTTCTAGGAGCAGCTTGGCAGCATTCATACCGCTGAGCGCCAAGCCCAGCACCAACACTTTTTTATTTTCGAATCGATTATTTATTCTCATGTATTTATCTCCCTTCACTTAGACGAGCAGCCACAAGGCTAAAATTGCCGAAACCAGACCAACAGCCCAGAAAGTCAGAACGACGCGCCATTCGCTCCATCCGCTCATTTCGAAATGATGATGGATCGGAGACATCTTGAAGATGCGTTTGCCGCGCAATTTGAAGGATCCTACCTGTAGCATGACGCTGGCCGTTTCGATCACGAAAACAAGGCCGATCAGCAACAAAGACCATTCCAGATGCAACGCCAGCGAAACGACGGCAAGTCCTGCACCCAATGCCAACGAGCCGACGTCGCCCATAAAGATCTTAGCTGGTTTTTTATTGAAAAAGAAGAAACCGATCAGGCCACCCACGATTGCAATGCAAAACAGCAATACTTCCAATTGTCCTTGGCGGTGTGCCAATATGCCATACGCGGTATAGGCGATGCCTGCTGTACCGGCAACCAGGCCGTCCAATCCATCGGTCAGATTCACAGCGTTCGAAAAACCCGTGATCCAGATGATCGTAAATACAGCGAACACCACCCAGTTGTGGATCTGTCCAAAGAATGGGATTGTGATCAAAGGATCCGAACCCGACAGGAAGAACAGCGCAACAAAGACGAAGGATCCCACCAATTGCGAAAGGAACTTCTGCTTGGAGGTCAGTCCTTCGTTTTGTTTTTTGAATATTTTCAGGAAATCATCCAAAAAACCAATAGCTGCAAAAAATAACAGCACAAAAAGCAACATAGCCAGTTTTACGGTGAGGACATCCTTCCAGATTGCTGTCCCGATAACGGTAAGGGTCGCAGCGATGATGAAGACGACCCCTCCCATCGTCGGTGTGCCGCTTTTGACTTGATGCCATTTCGGGCCTTCTTCCCTTGTGATCTGTCCGAATTGTTTCACTTTAAAATAGCCGATGAAAATTGGCATCATGCTGATTGTAATGGCAAAGCTGATCGATAAAGGCAACAGCATTTCTGTCCAATGCATATGATTTCCTCCTAATAGGTGCTTAACTTTTTTTGATTGATTTTGTGAGTGTTGCTTCTGAACGCTTACTCCAGAATGATCTGGACTTCAGTAGCAGCGTTCAGGATGGAACCCGTCTCCAGACTCTGGAATACGACATAGCCTTCGCCTTCAAAAGTGAAGTTGATGCCTGCGATTTCTGCTACTTTCAGGACATCATCTTTTGACCACCCGTAGACGTCAGGCATCGTCATCGCACCTTCCGTCATGAGGATCGTCTTCTGGTTCGTGATTGTCTGTGTCCCGGCGTATGGGTATTGTTGGACGATCCGGCTACCGCTGCCGATGATTGCTGTATCATTGTAGCCGACAGCAGTCAGGGCCGCCAAAGCCTCATCTTTGGACAAATTTGTCACTTCCGGCATCGAGGCTTGATTGACGTCCCCGGTGATTTCTGTATTCAGGTTGTCATATTCGATTGCCCTTGTCATGAATGGGTTGAATATTTCCGACAGATACTTTGAGCCATTCAGACTGTCCAAGTTTGCAGGCCGTTTCATTGTCAAATACAGGATGTAGCTGGGATCATCCGCCGGCGCGAATCCGACTACCGAGTAAAGATAATTGGAATAGCCAGTGTAATATCCGCCTGTTGTGGAATTCACCACTTCCGCCGTACCGGTTTTGGCAGCGATCTCGGTACCCTCGATCTGGTACGCTTGACCGGATCCATTCTCGTTGTAGACGACTTCTTTCAGATAGGTCAGCACCGTCTGGGCGGTTTCCGCTGTGATCGGAGATCCCACTTCTTCAGGTTCGATAGCGGTGACCTCACCCGTATTCGGATCTTCTGTGCGATCCAGGTAGTTCAGTTTCATCATGGTGCCTTCATTTGCGATTGACGTAAAAGCCTGCATCAATTGGAAAGGCGTAACGGTTACCCCTTGTCCGAATGCCGTATTCGCCTTTTCCAAAGGATACGTATAGTTATAATTCCCCGTTGCTTCATTTTCAAGTCCCGAATCGGTCGATTGGCCGATGCCGAAAGCTTTCATATAGGATTCCCAAACGTCGTAACCCATCGCTTGCACCAGCTTTACGAAAGCCACGTTACTCGAGTGGGCTAATCCTTCAAGATAGGTGATTTTGCCCCAACCGTCCTTATTGTAATCACGGATGGTGCCGCCTTCCACTTCCACGCTTCCGGAAGTATAGGTCGCAAAAGGACTGAATACGCCCTCGTTCACAGCTGCCGCCAAAGTCAAAATTTTGAAAGTGGAACCCGGTTCATAGGTATCCTCGACCAACAGATTCTGCCATTGCGCATCTATGCCTTCTTTGGTGGTAGCGTTGAAGGTGGGTCGTTGAGAAGCCGCAAGTATGGCGCCGGTTTCCGGATCGACCAACATAGCTGTCATCGACTCCGGATTGGCTTCTGCATACACTTGCGACATCAGGCTTTCCAGATAGATCTGCAAGCGACTGTCCAGCGTCAGATAAAGATTATCGCCTTCAACAGGTTCCTTTTCCTGAATCTGAGTGCCTGGAATCAGGTAGCCATTGGAGTCTTCTTGATAGGTGACTTCACCATCACTGCCGTCCAAATCATCATCGTACAGGGATTCGATCCCCATCATCCCGACCAGTTTCTTTTCTTCATTTGCATCTGCTTCTTCTTCGCTGGCTGAACTTTGCGCAAAGCCGACAAGATGGGAAGCAAAAATCCCATTCGGATAAAGCCTGGAAGGTGTTTCCTCGAACGTGATCCCCGGAAGGTTTTCCGCTTCAATGCTGGATTTTGTAGCATAGTTCAGGTTAGTCCCTGCGCTTCCGAATTCGACTTGCTTCAGATCGGCTTGGTTCAGGATAGTCAGAATTTCGCCTTCGCTCATGCTGATGTATTGTGCCAGAACTTCAGCTGTTTTTTCCTTGTCGACGATATGGTTCGGATTTTCCGTATCCTCACTCCATTCATCGGTCAAAACCGCCACCAACGAATAAGAAGTAGCATCCAAGGCAATAGGATTACCACCTATGTCATAGATGGTACCTCTTTTTGCGGCAAGGATACTACTTCTGGTATATAAGTTATTAACATGCTCGCTTAGATTCTCGCCATTTACCTTCTTGGTGATCATGATCATAGAAAAACGAAAAATAAATACAAGAAATAGTAAACCTGTCAACCCAACCATGATACGAGTCATTTTTTTTCGGTTTTTTTGAGGATTAGCTGTTTTTTTCATCGCGTAACATTCCTAACGTTTGCTTCATTCATTTCCAGACCAAGTTCTTTCGCTATTTCAATGATGCGGTCATATCTTGAAAGTTCTTGGACTTCCTGCTCCAAATTTTGATTTTCCAGACTGATCGCAACGCTATCATTTTGTAAGTCCTGCAACGCTCTATTCTGATTGGAGAGGGTCACTTGTGTAGCCAGAGACAACAATAATACGATCAAAGCACTTAACAAAGTGATGGTGATGGCAAATTTTTCAATTTTTATATATTTAACTCTAACGGCTCTATAGCCTTTCGGATCAGGCTGGCCTTTTCTAGGTTCTGTCAATTCTTTTGGCAGCTTCGGTTCTGCAATCGCCGCCCTATATTCAGGTAATGCCACTTAATCCTCTCCTCCCCCGCAGTCAATTATACAGCTACTGCACAATTGACTGGTTCCGACTGATGATCTTTCGTTACAGAGCTGATGCGCTCCTGTTACTTCTTGATTCTTTCGATGATACGCAATTTTGCACTTTGGGAGCGTGAATTTTCACTCAATTCCGCTTCATTGGGCAGGATTGGTTTTCGACTGATCAGCTTGTAGTCCGCTTCATATTCCTCGGGAAGAATAGGCAGCAAAGGTAATGTATCCTCTTTCGAGCTGGCTTCTTTGAAAAGGACTTTAACGATCCGGTCCTCCAAGGATTGGAAGGAAATGACGCTCATGCGTCCTCCGACGTTCAACATTTTCAAGCCATCTTCTATCGAATCTTCAATAGCGGACAATTCATCATTGACGGCGATTCGCAAAGCTTGAAAAATGCGTTTGGCCGGGTGCCCACCCTTTCTTCTGGCAGGCGCAGGGATGCAGTCTTTGATGATTTCGACCAATTCGCCGGTCGTCTCGATCGGTTGGGTTTCTCTGATTTTTTCTATTTTGCGGGCAATCTGTTTTGAGAATTTTTCTTCGCCATAACGATAAAAAATCTTCACTAATTCACCAAAAGGCCACTCATTCACAATGACGCGGGCCGTCAATTCCTGTTCTTGGTCCATACGCATATCGAGTGGGGCATCATAGCGGTAACTGAACCCTCTTTCAGCTTGGTCCAATTGCGGGGAAGACACTCCCAAATCGTACAGGATGCCGTCTACGCCATAAACACCAAGGGTTTCCAGTTCTTCTTTGATATTCCGAAAATTAGCCTTGATGAGTGTCACCATGCCTTTTTCGATATAAGTCGCCAACATTGCTTCAGCATTTTCGATAGCGATCCGGTCTTGGTCAAAGGCATACAGATGCCCATTTTCGTTTAGTTTTGATAAAATCACACTGCTGTGTCCGGCACCACCTAAAGTGCAATCGACATAAATGCCATCTGGTTTGATGTTCAAACCATCGATGGACTCGTTTAACAACACGCTATAATGTTCAAATTTTTCCATTTTTACACCTACAATCCAAAGTCGATCATCGTTTCAGCAATATCCTCGAAGTTTTCGGCAGCTTCATCAGCAAATGCTTCCCACTTCTCGTTGCTCCATATTTCAATACGGTCGGCTACTCCGACAATACGACATTCTTTTTCAATTTTCGCATAATCCAATAATGTTTGAGGGATATTGATGCGCCCTTGTTTATCCAATTCAGCTTCCATAGCGGCTGAATAGAAGAAACGGGTAAAAGCACGCGCATCTTTTTTGGCAAGGGGCAGTTGTTTCAATTTCTCTTGGAGCAGCTCCCATTGGCTTAACGGATAGCCGAACAAACAGCCGTCCAATCCACGGGTGACGATGAATGTATCGCCTAATGCCTCACGAAATTTTGCGGGCATGATCAATCTGCCTTTGGCGTCTATATTGTGTTTGAATTCGCCCATCAACATAAAGACACTCGCCCCCACCTTCAAATATGTTTTCAGTCTACCACATCGCCCCACTTTCTACCACATTTTCCCGAACAATTCATAAAAAAAACAAATTGATTTCGAAAAATAATCGAAATCAATTTGTTTTTAGTTGTCATCTATCATTTTGTCCCTGGAACCGACATTCCCCCACCATCCGACTTATGCAGCTGGATGGCTGTTTCGTAGGCACTCCTCAATTCAGAACCAATGCAACGGAGATCCTTCTGACGGATACGCTCCTGTCCTGCGGCTTTCAGAGAAGGCAAATCCCCTTCCAGGATGCCGTTGATCAGCCTTTGGAAATCGTCATTCGTCTTACCTTTGTAGACATGTTTGCCATCGACCAAATCACCCTCATAGATCGGTATATCCCGGATCAGGATCTCCTGTCCCATAGCGAGCGCCTCCAGAAGAACGATTCCTTCCGTTTCTTCGTAAGTTGGGAAGAAAAACAAGTCCGCACCACAGTATGCATTTCTGAGTTCATCAGGGGCCACATAACCGGCAAATTGCAGATTGGGTAATTTTGTTTCCACAGCTTCCCGAATTTCATGCGGAACTTGGTGAAGGTTTAAGTATCCGAACCAGATAAACTGATAAGCAGGCATCGCTTTGGCCAAGGCGACAAAATCAAGAATCCCTTTGCGTTTGATGTAAAGGCCGACAGACATGATGACTTTGTCCGTTTCCTTGTACCCGTACTTCTGCCGAAAAGACGCCCCCATCTCCGCAGTCGCTTTGTAAAACGACAAATCAATTCCGTTCGAAATCGGTATGATCGGTTGTTCTAAACCTGCTTGCTGCAGCAATTGCTTGGAATATGGAGTAGGCGTCAAGACCACGTCGCCATGACTGTAGCAGTGCAGAATCCACTTGCTGAACAACGGTGCAGCAGCATTGGAGAAAATAAAGGAATTCTGGAAATCCTCCTTTGTGGAGTGGGCATGATAAACGATCGGTTTCCCCTGCTTTTTGACTTTATGCAGCAGACGATAAGATTGCCCGAAGTAGGTATTGATGTGCATCAGATCAAAATCATCTCTGTAATCTGTCGTAAAAGAGATCCCTTCCAGTGTGAGAGCTTTTTTCTGATGCTCGATCGCTCTGCCTAAACCGGATTTCCCGATGTATTTCATGCCTTCAGAGTACAATAATACTTTCATGCTTTCGTATCACCTCGTTCTTCAATTTTCGGACTATCCTCTTATAAGGAAATAAACGCGCAACAGCACTAAAGAGTAATAAAAAAGCAGTGCCATCAAAAATAGTATTTTAATGAAATAACGATAAAACCGCTTCGGCTCATGGTTTTTTTTACGTTTGTCGAAATACAGCGTCTGCACCAGACCGACGATGCAGGCAGCCAGTAAAAAATGAGGCAGCAGCGAATAAGTCAGGCTGTAGACACTCAACAGGTGGATGCCCACCAGCAAAAACGGCAACACGACGTCCGCAATCGACAATCGGATAATTTGTTTGTACCTGAGATACGGTCGAAAAAATTGATTTATCAGAATGATTTCTAAAACCGGAAAAACATACAAAAGGATTTCAAAATAGTGGAAGTTTTGCATCCCGACGCTCCTTTGCTAAAATATGGAATTCTTACCGCATGCATATATTTTACCTCATCCAAGCAAATTATGCCTCCTTGAAAAATGGGAACAAAAAAAGCCAACAGAAAATTCATTCTGCTGACTGGAAATGCGGATGGTATTTCATGATTAGCTTTGTTTTTCGATAACTACTTCTCCATCATATTGTCCGCATGATGCGCAAACGTGGTGGCTCTTTTTCAATTCGCCACAGTTAGGGCATGCGTTCAAGCCTGGAATCGATAACTTGAAGTGCGTACGTCTTTTTGCTTTTCTTGCTTTAGATGTTCTTCTTTTAGGTACTGCCATTTCCTTACACCTCCCTGTATTAATCGCTGTATTTGTTTAAAAAATCAGCGTCAAAAATTTCACTCTGTTTTTTCTTCGTCTTCTAACAGGGCCTTCAGACCAGCTAATCGCGGATCGATCTGATCGGTTTTTTCCTCTTGTTTCTTTCTTGCGAAAGATTCTTCAGAAACAACTTCCCATTCAGCGCCACTAGGCATTTCATCGGACACCATCTCTTCCGGCGTGAAGACTTGTAGAGGCAGATTCAGCAGAATGTTGTCCTCGATAGCGGGGACCAGATTCACTTCATCACCTTCAAGCGGCAACACGACTTCCGCAGGTTTATCCTGCTCGAGATAGAGTGATTCACTTTCAGTGTACACTTCTTCGATTGCTAATTGCAAGGGTACCTCAACTAATTCCAACGACCTTGACGAAGGCAGGGTAATCGTTAAATCGATTCGGAAATTGGCAAGCACAGAATGATTTTCGTATAATAAGAAACCTTCCGCCTTAATCGGCGACACTGCTTTGATTTCATTATTTCTTTGCATCAATGAACTTTCCCGGTCTATCATCCGAGAGAAATAGTACGGTTCACCACGATGTTCTTGTAATTCTTTTAATGGCCACTTCATTTCCATCACCCCTAAAATAACAAATTGAATTATACTAGTGAAAAAAAACTTTGTCAATGTATTTTCCTTTACATCCAAAAAAGGAAAACGTTTTTTTACGCTTTTAACTCTTTGGCCAACGAAATCGTTTTGTCCAAAAGTACCTTTTCCGCATCGACAACCGGATAACGTCGTTCTTTATCTTCGCTGTTCATCAACGAAACTTCCGTGCATCCCAATAACACAATGTCCGCACCGCAATTTTTGAAGTCTTCCAAAATTTCGTAGTACAAAGGGAAAAATAAATGCGATCTCTCTTTGATGTAATAATAAATCATTTTATTGATTTTGTCTTGTAAAGCTCTGTCCGGCAATACTACTTGATAGCCTTTTTCAATAAGCCGATTTTCGTAGATGCGACTTTGATGCGTTCCTTCAGTGGCAAATAATCCGACTTTTTTTGCGCCCTCATAATGTTCCGCAATATAGCCGACTGTAAGATCAACCATATTCAAAATCGGAATATCCGTTTCCTTTTGAATATCATCGAAGAAATAATGGATAGTATTGCAGGGCATGATGATGAATTCTGGCTGCAGAAGATTCAACATATGAACATCTTCTATCACTGCTTCCACCGGATTCGGTTTGGTCGGATCCAAAATGAATTCCGTACGATCGGGAATATCAGCGTGATTCATCAGAATGTAATTGAAATAATCCTGGTCGTTTTCGGGGAAATGACGCTTATTCATTTCAACAAGAAAATTGGTCGTCGCCAGCGTTCCCATTCCTCCAAGAATACCAAAAAATTTTTTCATACTTTCTCATCCCTCGTTTCCCGTTTGTTTCAGTTCATTCCTCTGGCGGATACTCTTTGAATTTTTTGTAATAATTAAATTTGGAAGCCAACACATAAAATTTTCTTTTTGGGCTGACTTCAAAAGGCGCATCCAATGGGTGCACGACTTTCCCGTCCTTGTATAACTCTTTTACTTTTTTTCTTAAAACATCAGACTCGATGTATTTCAGCAAAAGTTTTTTTGGTGTCATCGTGAACAAAGCTTCATTCGTGTTGATGGTCAACCCAAGTTTTTTCTTGGCGATGAAGTCTTCAACATAGTATTTCGCGACATTATTTTCGCTGGCAGTAACGTAGTAGTTGCTTACGCCAAGCCGACCGTTCAGTTCAAAGAAAACATAGTCATCTTTGCGCTTATCGTACTTCACATCAAAATTGGAAAAACCATAAAACTCGGTTTCAGCAATCAACTTTTGGACAGAAGCAACAATCTTCTGCTCTTCCCTGGCCCAAATCGTCAGATGGTTTCCGATGGCGGATGGCGTATGGTCTTCCAAGAGGATATGGCCGAATGCAATCAGCTTAATTTCCTTGTCACGTGGCGATGTGTACACCGTCACGACGCCAAGATAGGTGTCATCGCCAGGAACGTACTCCTGCAGGATCAGGTTGTCCGTATAGCCATTGTCACGCACTAAATGGTAGATGCGTTCAAGATCCTTCTCGTCGCGTCCGATGAAGACTTTTTCTTTACCCTCAAAATGCAACCCCTGGTACATGATGGCATTCGAAGGCTTGATGATGATCGGAAATTCAAACGGCAAATCAAGGGAAAATTCATCCATGACTACAGTCTTCGGATAGGGAACGCCTGTTTTTTCACAAATGGCGTAAAAACTTTCCTTATTGGTCGCCCGTAGGAAAACTGGTTCATCCACATACGGAATGATCCAATCATCACCGAATCGGTCTTTCGTCCGGATCAGCAGTTCCGCATAGCGATCGTCTGCCCCGAAGATGATTTTTTTCATATTCGGATAGTCCCGACCGATCTGATGGATGGTTTCAAAAAAAAGATCCAGGTCATCGATTCCCGGTTGAATGTAATGCTTGATGATGCGGGAATTGCCGATAGGCCCTATAATCATCGGGCTGATGAGATTCGTTTTAACTTGGTACGCTTCATAGAAAGCTCTCGCCAAACTATAGGCTCCTCGGTTCCCCCCTACGATTACGGGAACGAAACTGACGGAGTTGGCTTCTTCGCTCATTTGATTGTCCTCCTTAGTGCCTAAAGCCGAATGTTAAAGGCTCTAGCATCTATTAACCTATCTATTATATTTCTTTGGTTGTAGCCCGTCAAACGCTTCTTGCTTTTTTTCATTAAAGTTTTCAATAAATTTCGGAAAAATTTTATTTCAGATTATGCAATTCATTTCGGATGTAAATCGGTGACCGGGTGAAATTCTGCTCATCCAAAACCGGAAAGCCTCCCAAACGGTAGATGCGGTCACTCCTGATTTCCAGTTGCAAGCCCGCTGTATGTGGCTCACGCAATTTCGTTACGATCGGGGTCTCCGTTTTTTTTTTCAAGCTGTTCAGATAGCGTCTTCCGGCTTCCGTAAATCCGAGCAACCGGATGGTGTCCGCTTTTTCCTGGAAGGCATGCGCTTCTGCCTTGGTTATCCCCAACAAAATATAGGTACAGACCCGCTGCAACCGGGCCCACGTCCAGCGCTTGTTCTTCGTGCGCCGAATGAAAGCCATAAAATCGGCTGCATCCTCGGCCTCTTTTTTCAACCTGTATTCGATACCTTCTTCAACTTGATAGATGTTCCGGAGTTCCGCATGCGAAAGCAGCATGAGCTGATATTGCAGCATCCCCCAGTATGGAGCCCAATCAAGCAGAGGAAGCCTCTCCAGCGCCTCTAACGTCTCTTCCGGCACAAACCTGCCCATGTCATTCCCTTCGCTTTGCTTTCCGTGGTGGAGCGCCCATTCGCGAATGGCGGTCCCACTTGCAAATTCTTCGCCGAAAGCTTCACTGTCGTTATGTCCGGCACCGCGCCTAAGCACGATGGCCGTTTCCATCGGTTCGGGGAATTGTTCATTTTCTTTGACATACGCCAATCCGAGCTGATTATTGGGCGTTGAAAAGGAAATAGCAGAACCTTGTGGGCTCAGGATCTCGGCAATGGCCGTCTCCAGTTGCGCAGCATAGGTTCTGCCATCATTTCGGTACGTCTGAAAAATCCGATTGATTTCCGCTTCGTGTTCGCGCAAGAAACGGCTGTGCGAAATGAAATCTTCCGCCGTCCCTTCTTCAGCACCGAACGCAAAGGCATCGCACTGCATCGCCTGCAATAAACGGATGCCTGCTCTTGCGAACAGATCCGCGGACTGCACACTCCCCAAAATCGGCATTTCCACGACGATGTCGGCACCGTTCCGCAAAGCGATTTCCGCACGCGTCCATTTATCCAACAAAGCCGGCGCGCCCCTTTGGACAAAATTGCCGCTCATTGCGACAACCATGACATCGCTCTTCGTCATCCGCCTGGCTTCCGACAGTTGGTAGCGGTGACCGTTATGGAAAGGATTGTATTCTGCAATTACACCACAAGCTTTCATCGAAGCGCCCCTTTTGGTTTCATTGTATGGTCGCGCGGTTTTTTTGCCTTGGCTTACTTAAGCTTTTTTGCAGGCAAAAAACCAGCGCGGACTGTCATCGCGCACATCAGCTTCACCAAATTCGGCTGTGGCCGTCACATCGGTGAAGCCGGCTTCTTCAAGGAGCCGCTTGTAGACTTCCAGCGGATACGTGCGTTCGCGATGGTATTCCGAATGACGTTCAAACAATTCCGGATTACTCTGGGATCCCACGAAGAAAGTCAAATCATGCTCGACACTGTTCGCAGCATCGCCGGCAAAACTTTCCCAGAGGAAGGCTCCCGCTTCATCCTGATAGATGTATTGATATCCCGGAAAAACGTCATTCACTTGATGCATCGAGTGGACGTCGAACAAAAAAACACCGCCAGGTCCGAGATTCCGGCTCACGCTTTGAAAGACTTCCGACACTTCAGCTTCATCAGACATGTAGCAAAGAGAATCAGAGAAGCACGTCACGACGTCAAAATCCCCCATCGGCTCCAGGGAACGCATATCCCCTACCGCCAAGGAAAGCGTTACGCCTTCTTCTTGCATGCGATTGTAGGCAAGCGAGAGCATTTCATCGGATAGATCGACCCCGGTTACCTGATGCCCTTTTTTCGCCAAATCCACTGCAATTTTACCAGTTCCGCAAGCCAGTTCCATGATGTCCAGGCCAGATTTCCCGGCTGTGTATTTTTCAACATAAAGAAGCCAGCTGTCGTAGACAGACTGGTCCATTATTTCATCATAGTAATGGGCAAAGATGTCATAGCTCATTGCTCAGAGACCATCCCCGAGATGTCGACCATTGGCGCATCACTCCATAATTTTTCGATGTTGTAATAACCGCGTTCCTCATGGTTGAATACATGCACGATAACGTCATTCAGGTCGATCAATGTCCACTTGCCAGAATCTTTCCCTTCGACGTTTTTGATTTCGCCTTTGTTTTTGTGCACGTTCTCCACAATAGATTCAACGATTGCAGCCACTTGCTTCTCATTACGGCCGTTCATGACGACAAAATAATCACCGATTGATGTCAAACCGCGTACATCCAATGCCATGATATCCTGAGCCAATTTGTCATCTGCAGCTTTAACCACTACTTCCAATAATTCTTCACTTGTCATTTTCATTCTGAATTCCCCACTTTTCTTTGGATCCAACTGTTGTAGACATGGATCGTGCCGGGATAAATCGGCAGTTCCTTCTTCACCAGATGAATGATTGTTTTTTCTATTTTAAAATAAGCTGCCTCGTCCAGGCTGATTTCCGCCAGTCTTCTGGCTTCATCCACGCCCGTGAACGTACGGCCCGGTTCGATGTAATCGGCAATGAATAGGACTTTTCCGATCAGGGTCATCACCTCACCGCCGATTGTATGCTGACGAATCGCGTCAAGGATAGCCCTATCCATGATTCCGAATACCTTTTCAGCATAATAAGCACCGACAGGCCCATGCATGATTTCGCTGCCGTAACCGGTCATCTCGCTGTCCAACGCTTGGGACAGGACGATTTTCTTCATACTTTTTGCGTCATGCTCTTTTGCAAAGTCGTGCAGGAGAGCGGCCAACGAGCACGCTTCCAAAGATGCACCATATTTTTTTGCCAACGCGATGGAACAGGCTTCAACCCGCAGCACATGCTGGAAGCGCGATGGTTTCATCTGTTTTTCCACTTCCGCCAAAATGGCTTCCCGCGTCCAATCTGTATAGCGTCCTGTGTATACAAGCTCAGTCTTCGTCCTCAAGATAGAGTCCTTCTTCCAAAATGTAATCTTTGACATCCTCTTTAACCAAATACCGGATCGAACGGCCCGTTTTGACCATCTTACGGATTTCCGTCGAACTGATGTCGATCAACGGTGCGTCGACCCAGATGATCGGATAAACGCTTTCCCTTCCATATCCTGGCCGAGCAACGCCAACGAACTGCACAAGTTGCACCAATGCATCGATGTCTTTCCACTTCGGCAAGTATTCAACCATATCCCCGCCGATGATGAAATAATAATCGGTGTCCGGATGCATGGCCGTCAATAATTTCATCGTATCGATCGTATAGCTTTTGCCGCCGCGCTCCAACTCGATCGTTTCGATATCGAACAAAGGATTGCCTGAAATGGACAATCGCACCATCCGCTCACGATGCTTCGCCGAAATCGATTCTTTTTCATCGATATGAGGCGGTTCGGCATCGGGCATGAAATAGATTTTATCCAAACCGAGCTGTTCCCCAACCTGCTGCGCAACGATCAGATGGCCCAAATGGGGTGGACTGAAGGTTCCACCCATGATGCCGATGCGTTTCCGGTCCTGGAAAGCAATCTGTGTCTCAACCTCGGTTTCTTCGATGATCATGTAATCCGTTTGTCCGATCAAATTTAAAGTTGTGATCAATTTTTTCTCACCTCAATAAAATAGGAATTGGCCTGCCTTTAGATTTTTTCAACGACAGTCGAATAACGACGATTTTTTTCTTTAGATGATGGTTTGAACAATACAAGTGTGCGTCCGATCTGTTGGACGACGGTCGCTCGCAGTTTTTCTTCGATGACTGCAGCAACAGCATCCGTTTCCTCATCCGTGTTCTGCAGAAGAGCGATTTTCAGCAATTCCCTTTTCTCCAGTGCTTCCCCGATTTGGTAAAGCATCTCTTCGTTCAACCCACCCTTACCCACTTGGAAGAGCGGATTCATATGGTGTGCTTCTTTTTTCAAATATTGTTTTTGTTTGCCTCTTAATTCCATTCGACACCTCAGTCTTATTATTCTAAGAAAATATATTTTTTTCAAAAGTGCATCACCGTTGGTGTTTTATTTATTCCCAAAGTAATTCTGCACCTCATATGATGGCTAGCGATCCAAGCCTGCCTCTCGGAAATTAGATAAATCTGACCCATTGCGCTCTACGATGCTCATTCAGGGGCAGATTTCCTAAATTTCTTTCGAGGCAGAGCGGGCTTGTACCGCTTTTCTACTTAAATGATCGGTTTGCGCATTACTGTGTCCACGCCTTGCGGGACCCATGCTGCGACTTTACCCGGTTTGCGGACAGTGATCCATCCCAATCCGGAAAATACGATATCGGACGGTACTTTGACATTGAATTCTCGTCTGACCAACGGCGGGAAATTTTCCGCATCTTCCGCAGATGGCGGTTGCAGCAGCGTACCCAGATGTTTTGCATAGAATTCATCCGCTTTTTCCAATTTGGTGCGGTGAATTTTCAAGTCGTTTGCGAAATAGCAAGTGAAGGATGATTTTTCCCCACTGATGAAATCAAAACGCGATGCGCCACCCAAGAAAAGCGTCTGCTCCGGGTTCAATTGATAAGTGATCGGTTTGATTTCGTGTTGCGGAGCTACGAGCTTCAATTCTTTCGGGCTCAGAACATGCGCCATTTGATGGTGATGGATAATCCCCGGTGTATCGATGAGGAAATGCCCATCATCCAAAGGAATACGGATCTGATCCAACGTTGTGCCCGGGAACTGGGAAGTCGTGATGACATCTTCCTTGTTGCCTGTAGCCGCACGGATGATTTGGTTCATGACAGTAGATTTACCCACGTTCGTAACACCCACGACATAAACATCTTTGCCGTCCCGGTGTTCTTCGATGGTTTCCAACAGATCATCGATGGAAGTTGCTTTCTTGCCGCTCACAAGCATGACATCAACCGGGCGCAAGCCTACTGACTGCACCTGCTCCGTCAGCCATTGCTTCACTCGGGATAGTTTGACCGACTTCGGCAAAACATCCACTTTGTTTCCGACAACCAATACTTTATTATTGCCCGCAAAGCGATGCAAGCCAGGGATCATGCTGCCGTATACATCGAACAGATCGATAACGTTGACGATCAAAGCATCTTCCATCGAGATGGTGTTCAGCATCGCCAAAAATTCATCATCCGTGACGGAAACTTTTTCCATCTGATTGTAATGGCGCAATCTGAAACAGCGTTGGCAGTATACTTGCCCGGAATCCAATCCCTTTTGCAGAGCGGCCGCTGGGGTATACCCTCGTTCGGTCGGATCATCGGTCTGGATTTTAGCCCCGCAGCCGATGCAATAGAGATCTTCTGTTAATTCTTCTTTAATCAAGTGATTTCCTCCATATCATTCCTGGATCATTTTTCAACAAACGTTTCAGCAATTTTCTTTCAAAAAATCGATTTATGCGCGTATTCCACCCGTCCGAATTGATGATCGGCATTACCCACACACTCTTGACTCCCGCTCGATTTGCGCCAAAAACATCCGTAAGCAATTGATCCCCAACCATCAGGCATTGATCCAACGGAAGCTGAAGCTGCTCAGCCGCCTTGATGTACCCACGGCGGGAAGGCTTCATCGACCTTGGCACATAAGCCAATTGCAGCTTATCCGCGATTATCTTGATACGCTTATCGCTGTTGTTGGAAATGATGACGACAGGTATCGCATTTTTTTTCATCAAGGCGATCCAATCTTTCAATTCCTGCGTCCCCTCCGGATTGTTCCAGGCAATCAAGGTATTGTCCAAATCGGTCAGAACGCCTTTGATGCCATTCTTTTCAATTTGTTCCGGAGTAATGTGATAGATGGACTCAACCATCCATGTCGGTTTGAATTTATTTAGCATAATGTCTCCTCATTAAAAAAATAAGAGGATGGGAAAAAGCAACAACGTCACTTTTCAAGCAGAACCTGAGAGAACTCCCCCAAGTCGCGCCCCAAAACCGAATAACTGCACGGCACACAATCCGAAACAAGCACCCTGTACCCCGCAAAAAAGTTTTGACCCAGCCTCACTACTATCCAATTGTATATTATAACCCCATTCCAATAACATTATAAAGCATAAACCAAAAAATACAAGAGCGCGATGCTATGCGGTAGGGGGCGAGCACTAAACGGATTAGCCGCAATGGGCTGCTTTTTGCCCATGTAGGCTAATCAGATTAGGCGGAACCCCCTGCATAGCAGAGCGCGTCTAAGATGAGCGCGATGATTCGCGCCTAGACATCCGGACGTTGGAGCAAGCGGCTGACGTTCACCTCTTTTGTGGACGACAGCCACTTGCGAAACGGGAGTGGTGTCTGCGAATCAGAGCGCGTTTAAGAAGGCGCGATGCTATGCGGGAGAGTGTCGGGTAGCACTGTGGTCGCAAGCGCCCAAGTGTATCATGTCTCTATGCGATTGAAATCGCAAGAGCCATGACAAATCCCGGGTAGAAATCGAGCACTAAGAGGACTAACACTAAACGGACGCTTTTTGTCCGTGTGTGATAGTCAGCTTAGGCACAGATTTCTGGGATTCAGAACACGTTTGATATGGCGCTATGCCCATTTGCACTTGTCAGCTTGCGCTCGGGCCTGGAAAGATGGATAACTTTCCGTTATTCATCTTTTCTGCTCGCTTTCGCCCCTAATCTTGCGGGCGCCCCCCAAAAAAATACAAAAAACCCAAGGATTTCTCCTCGGGCCCACAATTATTTGATTACTTGCACGCCATTTTTTTCAACATGCAGCAACTTGACTTCACTATTTTTTACAGCGGCTTTTGCCGAAGCAACGAACGCTGCTGCCTTTTCAGGATGGATCATCGTGAGGATCGTCGTACCGGCCCCACTCAGGTAAGTACCGTACGCGCCCATCTCATGCCCCAATTCCCGGACTTGACTCAACTCTGGAACCAATTTGCCGCGATAAGGCTCATGGAAAACATCCTGTTCCATAAGTGCTCCCGCTTTTTCGATATCACCCGAAAAAACAGCTGCTACTAACATATTGGAGATGCTGCTGCCTTTGACTGCTTCCTTGAACGGAAGCGAATCCGGCAAAACAGCCCGGCTCTCCTTCGTCAACAATTCCTTTTCCGGAATCGTCACTACCAAGGCAACCTCTGGGAAACTCGCCTTCGTCCAATATACTTTGGAATCCAGAACGGTCCCGACCGTGAAATCACCGGTGATGGCTGGCGTCACATTATCGGGATGACCTTCGATGCGTGTTGCGATCTGAATTTTATCATCAATGCTCAATTGCAGATCTGCGCATTGATTGGCCAACTCGATCCCGGCAACGATGGCAGCTGAACTGCTGCCCAATCCTCTGGCAGCAGGCACTTCACTCGTCATCGTGATTTTTCTTGGTGTCATGTTCGGCGCCAAAGACAACGCGGTTTCAATAATCAGATTCGTTTTGTCAGTCGGGATCCCCGCTCCCAAATCATGGAGAATTTCCCACTCGTCGGCCTCTTCTTTTACAGCCAACGTCAAATATAATGATACGGCCAATCCAAGGGAATCAAAACCTGGCCCTAAATTGGCGGAAGTTGCCGGTACACGGATATCGAACATCCTACTAATCAATCCTTTCCAAAAGAACGATGGTCCATCATTTCTTGATTTTTAATGTATTCAAATTAGGATCGAAATCCAATCAATGTTCCAGTACTTTGAAATGGACCTTCAATTTCATGTCATCGTTATCTTCCATGGCCTGGATGATTTCGTTTTCTTGCGCTTTCGACATCGGATGCGTAACAATGACAATGATGGCTTTACCGTTCGCCAAGGGTTCTTGAATGATCTTGTCAAAGCTGACTTGTGCAGTGGCAAAAATTTTCGCCAATTCCAAAAACTGGCCGGCACGATCGGTAACTTCCAAGCGCATGAATACCGGATTGATTACCTGCTCAGGTTTCGCGATCAAAGTCTCTACCTCATACTCGTTGAAGACATTTCCGGTTGTCTCCAAAAGGATGTTCTTAGCGATATTCATTACATCGCTGACTACGGCTGTTGCGGTAGGCAACTCGCCAGCTCCTGCACCATAGAACATCGTTTCCCCAAGAGCTTCTCCGGCGACAAAGACAGCGTTCATTTCATTATTGACGCTGGCCAAAGGATGTGACTCCGGAACAAACACGGGTCCGACTTCCACATTGACGCTGTCGTCGATTTTTTCGGCAGTACCGATCAGTTTGATTTTGTATCCTAAACGGTTCGCCAACTTGATGTCATTGATGGAAACATTGCGGATACCCGTCACTGCTACATCATCCAACGTCACATCATTCGTCCCGAAAGCAAGGCGAGCCAAAATGACCATTTTGCGCGCTGCATCCAATCCATCGACATCGCTTGTCGGGTTCTTCTCGGCAAAACCCAATTCCTGAGCCAATGCCAGAGCTTCATCGTAAGAGTAGCCTTCTTTGTCCATTTTCGTCATCATGAAGTTGGTTGTGCCGTTCACGATTCCCATGACTTTTTGGATGTTGTCGGAAGCGAAACTTTCCGTGATCGCACGCAAAATCGGAACCCCGCCCGCAACAGCTGCTTCATACAAGAAATCGCATTTGTTCGCTTTAGCCAGGTTGACCAATTCTTTGCCATGTAAAGCCACAAGATCTTTGTTTGCTGAAACGACATGCTTCCCGGCCGATAATGCTTTGGAAATATAATCTTTTGCTGCCGGAACATATCCGATCAATTCTACGATGATTGAAATTTCTTCGTCATTCAAAATATCATCAAAATTATCAGTGCAATGGACAGCCTCGCCAAAGAAAGTTTTGCATTTATCAATATCGCGATCCAAAACCGTTTTGATGACTACTTCCTGTCCGACGACTTGCTTGATTTTATGCTGGTGGCCATCTATGATGCGGGCAACGCCAGTCCCTATTGTTCCTAGTCCTAATAAACCTATATAAATCTTCTTTGCCATTATTCCACCTCTTCAATTATTTCCTTATTACACAGTATACTGAAAGTTACAGAATTACTCTACATAAAAATTAAAAACTTTTAATGTTTGCCACTTTATTCCAATGAAAATAAAAAAACAAAAAGGCAGCGGAAAAATGAGCCGGCTCATTTTTCCGCTGCCTTAGTTCATGCAAGGATGGATGAATTAATCTTGTAATAATTCGTAAATTTCAATGGCAACTAAATCAAGATCATCAAATTGATAAGTTTGGTTTGAATCGTGTTCTTCCAATTCAAAACTTTCCGTATCGCGGTTGTATTTTACGACGCAACGTTCCACGCCTTCTTTTTCAAAACGACGGATCTCGACATCACCATTGTCTTCCATCATTACTTCTAGGCGACGAAGGATCGCTGAGAGCTGTGAAGGTTTCATGATATTTCCCCTTTCAAGACTAACTTCTTATTTATTCTAGCACTTTTTTTCTGACTTCGCATCAATTTACTGTAATTTATGCAAGAAAAACAATATTTGAGTAATGCACCATTAGGTTTGTGCAAAACCCGCCGCAACGATATATCCTAATAAGGGGTTTCAGAAATCCGTCGACCTCCAAGTCTAGATTTCAGCGTACTCTCCCCACCAAAGCTTCACCAACGCTTGCGTCCCATCGTCGGCGAAACCTTTGCTCGCCAATTGTTCATACAATTGTGCAGCCTGTCTCGTAGCAGGTAAATCGATACCCAGCTTATCTGCTTCATCCAGTGCAATCTTCAGATCTTTGACAAAATGTTTGACGAAGAAACCTGCACTGTAATCTTCTTTCAGGATCCTAGGGGCATAGTTTGTCAAAGACCAGTTAGCGGCGCTTCCGGAACCGACTTGTTCGATCACGCGTTCCAAATCCAATCCTGCCGCTTTCGAATAAACAAGCAATTCGGTCATGCCGGTCATCGTGCCCGCCACCATTATCTGGTTGGCCATTTTTGTGTGCTGACCACTGCCGGCCGGCCCTTGCAGCATCACTTTGCTCGAAAAAACAGACAAAACTCCTTTAACGGCATCAAACGTTCCTTCCTCACCACCGACCATCGTTGTGAGCGTTCCATTTTGAGCACCCTTATCTCCTCCAGAAACTGGAGCATCCAACGTGCGGACCCCGCTTTCTTTGCCGAAAGCAGCTATTTTCCTGGCCAAAGTCGGCGTACTGGTCGTCATATCAATGAGAATATGGTGGTCGTCCGCTTTCGAAAAGATACCGCTCTCCCCAAAATAAGTCTCTTCAACATCTTTCGGATAACCCACCATCGTGATGACAATATCCGATTGCGCCGTAACAGCAGCAGGGGTGTCACACCACACTGCTCCTTCAGAGACAACAGCATCCGCCCTGCTTTTCGTCCGATTATAGACTTGGACTGGATAACCCGCATTCAAAAGATGTTTGATCATGGATGAGCCCATGACACCTGTTCCGATAAAACCAATTTTTTCCATTTATAAAACCGCCCCTTCTAAACACTATGTCAACAGTATACCTTACGCTTAGCTCAGATAAAAACAAAAAAACACAGGGAAGCAGATTATCCAAGCAATCTGTTTCCCGGTGTTCCGACTCAACGTTTGATTTTTTCCAAAAGATTCACTTTTAATTTCAATTCTTCACGCGGCTGTGACTCATAAATGTCAATACTCGCCTGATAATAGCTCAATACGGCATCCGCAAATGCCTTTGAAGAAATCTCCTGCATCAGTCCATCCCATACTTCTTGCTTTGTCGCAACATCTGAGTTGTGATAAAAATCCGCATAGGCGTTGATAGTCTTGCCGATTTGGTCATCCTCGTCGAACAACATCCCCAGACTGTCTTCTTTAATCAACCCTGATAAATAGTCATTCCGCTTAGCGATGACCGGACAACCGTTTACGATCGATTCCAGATAGGTCAAGCCTTGGGTTTCCGAATCCGAAGCATTTATATAAATATCTGCCATTTGATAATACTCGCTCACATCTTCATTTTTGACTTCTCCGACAAAAATGACATTTCTGGTCAAACCCATTTCCGACACCTGTGTCTCCAACTCGTGACGCACCGGTCCGTCACCAACAAAAATAAGCTTCGCGGAAGGATAGGCTGCTACGACCTCAGGAAAGGCGTGAACAAGTTTATCCAGTTTTTTTTCCGAGGACAGCCTACTCAAAGAGAGCAACACCAATTCGGAATCCGAAATCCCCAGTTCTTCGCGCTTTTTGGCTTTGATGCCGTCAATCCGATCCGGTATCCGGACGCCCGTTGGGATGACGCGAATTTCCTTATAGATGTTGTAGGAAGCTAATTTCTCTTTCATTTGCTGACTTGGAGCAATAATGCCCATCGTTCGATTGCAAAAGTAGCGGGAAGCAATTTTAACTGCCTTAGGTTTCACCACTCTTCCATTAGCGATGTAATGCAGATATTTTTCGTACATAGTGTGGTAGGTATGCACGGTAGGAATCTGCAGCATGTAGCCGACAAATTTGCCCGTCAAACCCAAACTGAACTCCGTATGCGTATGCACAATATCTATCTTCTGTTTCTTCGCTTCCCTAAGCGCTTTGTTCATACCTTTGACAGCAATCCTGCGATCTTTGAAAGACAAGAACGGGATACTGGTCAAACGGATTATATTTTTTTCATCTTCATCGGCTTTTGGATCTGTGGTGGTAAAAATGATGACCTCATGCCCCTCTGCCTCCAATTCCTCTTTCAAGGTGCGGATTGATGTTGACACGCCGCTCACTTGAGGAAAATACGAATCTGTAAACATGCCTATTCTCATGACTTCACCTCGAAAAAATCCCATCAAATTTATAATGACTCAATATGTTCAGTATATAGAACATTCTGATATTTGTCACTCCTCCCTACGCCCTACTTGCAAAATATATCCACACGAACAAGCCTGCGGAAATGATGGATTCAGCTTCCGAAATCGCTTTGAATTCACTGGCACGCAAAAAGACCAGGCATGCAAGCATGCCCGGTCTTTTTGCGCCTGAATCGGCTTAAACTAATTTAGCTTTCATTTCTTCAACTAATGCGATGACTTCTTCGACAGTCGTACATTCGTTGATTGCTTTGTCCGCTAATTTTTCCATTTCTTTTGAATCCAAACGTTTCATCAAGCTGCGTGTTTTCAGGACGCTGGATGCGCTCATGGAGAACTCATCCAAACCAAGACCCACCAACAACGGAACCGCTGTTTGGTCACCCGCCATCTCGCCACACATACCAGTCCATTTGCCTTCAGCATGAGAAGCATCGATAACATGCTTGATCAGCGTAAGGATAGCTGGGTTGTAAGGTTGATACAAGTAAGAAACCTGTTGGTTCATGCGGTCTGCCGCCATTGTGTATTGGATCAAGTCATTTGTTCCGATACTGAAGAAATCTACTTCTTTAGCGAATTGATGAGCTAATACAGCAGCTGCTGGGATTTCGATCATGATACCTACTTGGATATCATCAGCGACTTCTACGCCATCGGCTAATAGATTCGCTTTTTCTTCCTCCAACATCGCTTTAGCTGCTCTAAATTCGTTCAGAGTAGCAATCATCGGGAACATGATGCGCAATTTACCGTAAACGGAAGCACGCAACAAGGCACGCAATTGTGTACGGAACATTTCCGGTTCAGCCAAGCAAATCCGGATTGCACGGTAACCCAAGAATGGATTCATTTCTTTCGGCAATTCCAAATAAGGCAATTCTTTATCCCCACCAATGTCCATTGTACGAACAACGACAGGTTTGCCTTCCATGCCTTCCAAAACAGCTTTATAAGCATCAAATTGCTCATCTTCTGTCGGGAAGTCTGAAGAGTCCATGTACAGGAATTCAGTACGGTACAATCCTACCGCTTCAGCGCCATTAGCGACAACGCCTTCTAAATCTTTAGGCGTTCCGATGTTGGCTGCCAATTCGATATGTTTACCGTCTGCAGTAACTGTATTTGCATTTTTCAGTTTGTGCCATTCTGCTTGCATTGCAGAAAACTCTTCAGCTTTCTTCTTGTATGCAGCTAATGTTTCTTCATCAGGATTGATGAAGACGTCGCCGTCCAAACCATCCAAAATGATGATATCGCCATCTTTGACGATTTGTGTGATTTCTTTTGACCCTACGATTGCAGGAATTTCCAGAGAACGGGCCATGATTGCGCTATGGGATGTGCGTCCACCGATATCAGTAACGAATCCTTTAACATAATCACGGTTCAATTGAGCTGTGTCACTAGGAGTCAAATCTTTGGCAACGACGATCACTTCTTCAGTGATTGTCGATGGGTTAGGGATTTTGACACCCAACAAGTGGCTCAACACACGTTCCGTAACGTCGCGGATATCCGCAGCACGTTCTTGCATGTATGGGTTGTCTTCCATCGCTTCGAACATACCGATGAACATGCCGGCAACATCAGAAAGTGCCGATTCAGCATTGACACCGTTGTCTCGGATGTTGGCGTTCATCGATCCGATCATTTCCGGATCGGACAATACCATCAAATGTGCATCAAAAACTTGTGCTTCTTCTTCGCCAAGTGATACTGCCGCTTTTTCTCGGATTGCACTTACCTCTGATTTAGCGGTTTCAAAGCTTTCCAAAAGACGAGCAACTTCGCCTTCTGAATCTTCCACTTTACGCTTTTCAAAGGACAGATCCGGTTCAGTAAGCAAATATGCTTTCGCAATTGCAATACCATCACTAGCTGCTATTCCTTGTAAGTGGTTTTTCATATTACTCTGCTAGCCCTTCTTTTACCATTGTTTCAGTGATTCCAGCCATAGCGTCTGCTTCGTCCGGACCTTCTGCAGTGATGACAACATCAGCGCCTTGGCCTACGCCTAATGACATTACACCCATGATGGATTTTAAGTTAACAGATTTACCTTTGTATTCTAAATTAATATCAGAATTGAATTTGCTTGCAGTTTGCACCAATAAAGTTGCTGGACGTGCATGAATCCCTGTTTCTGCGATTACGTGATATTCTTTTCTTTCCATAGTCATAAACCCCTTTGAGATGTATTTATTTAAGGTACTTTTGATACGTTCCTATTATAACAGAAAAATGGAAAAACGTATGAAAAATAACCCTTTCATAAAATAAGATTAACATCTTTCGCTTTATACTACAACTGTTTTAAATAGAATCGTTCAAATTTTTGTCATAATTGCTGAAATAACACTTATTTAATACAACCCCCATTTGGCTGAAAACCGTCCCGGAATGAATATTTTGCTTCATTCCAAGTCAAACCTCTTGAAAGTCAAAATAGGTCAATGTATAATGGATCCATAAGGTCAGAGTTGGTCAGTGAACCTTCTTGTGAGTGTCCCTTAGCCGTTACTACTATAATATACATGTAACTATGATCCATATAGAAAGGAAGATTGCCATGCTTTGTCAACATTGCGGAAAAAAACAAGCCTCCATTCATCTGTATGCCAGCGTGAATGGACAAAGACGCCAAATCGACTTATGCCAGAACTGCTACCAAGAGTTCAAAAATGCTCAATCGCAACAAAACAATCCGAACCCAAGATCTCAAGGACCTGTAGACCCCTTTTCTTTCGGTAATCTGGATTCGTTCTTCAAACAAATACAACAGAACCAAGAACAGAATTATCAACAGCCCCCTGCCTCGGAAGTTGCCCGCGGCGGTAAAGGTGGCAAAGGCGGCTTACTGGACGAATACGGCATCAACTTGACCCAACTGGCCCGCGATGGCGGTATCGACCCTGTCATCGGAAGAGACAGCGAAATCGCACGCGTCATTGAGATTCTGAATCGCCGCACGAAAAATAATCCGGTACTAACAGGGGAAGCCGGTGTCGGCAAAACTGCGGTAGTGGAAGGTCTTGCCCAGAAAATCGTGGACGGTGATGTCCCTCAGAAATTGCTGGACAAAGAAGTGATCCGCTTGGATGTCGTCTCACTCGTCCAAGGAACCGGCATCCGCGGTCAATTCGAAGAACGGATGCAGAAACTGATGGATGAAATCCGCGCGAACAAACAGATCATCCTCTTCATCGATGAAATCCATGAAATCGTCGGAGCAGGAAGCGCTGAAGGAAGCATGGATGCAGGCAATATCCTGAAGCCAGCCCTAGCAAGAGGCGAACTGCAATTGGTCGGCGCAACAACACTGAACGAGTACCGCAGAATCGAGAAGGACGCTGCACTGGAACGCCGATTCCAGCCCGTCCGCGTGAATGAACCAACACCCGAACAGACGTTGATCATCCTCCAAGGAATCCGTCCGAAATATGAAGATTATCACCATGTCAAATATTCGGATAAGGCGCTGGAAGCGGCAGTCAAATTGTCGCATCGCTACATCCAGGATCGTTTCCTTCCCGACAAAGCTATCGACCTACTTGATGAGTCCGGATCCAAAAAGAACTTGACGATCAAGCCCATCGATCCGAAACAGATAGAGGAACGCATCGAAACGGCCGAAAGGGAAAAACAAGCCGCCCTGCATGCGGAAGATTACGAAAAAGCTGCCTATTATCGCGATCAGATCACGAATCTTAATAAAATGAAACAGAATCCGGCCCCAGCCGATGGCGATCCTGTCATAACAGAGCAGGATATCCAAAAGATCATTGAGATCAAGACAAATATCCCGGTCGGTGAGCTACTTGAAAAAGAACAGACGCAATTGAAAAATCTTGATGCCGATCTGAAGAAAAACGTCATCGGTCAAGATGAAGCCATCGACAAAGTATCGAAAGCCATCCGCAGAAACCGAATCGGATTGAGCCGTAAAAACCGACCTATCGGTTCCTTCCTGTTCGTAGGGCCTACCGGTGTCGGTAAGACCGAATTGGCCAAACAGTTGGCAATCGAAATGTTCGGAACCGAAGACGCGATCATCCGCTTCGACATGAGCGAATACATGGAAAAGCATGCCGTCTCCAAATTGATCGGATCGCCTCCGGGTTACATCGGCTATGACGAAGCCGGTCAATTGACCGAACGCGTCCGCCGCAGCCCGTACAGCATTTTACTGTTGGATGAAGTCGAAAAAGCCCATCCGGATGTCATGCATCTCTTCCTGCAGATTCTTGACGACGGTCGCCTGACGGACTCCCAAGGCAGGACTGTGAGCTTCAAAGACACCATCATCATCATGACCAGCAATGCCGGTACGGGCGTCCAGGAAGCCAGTGTAGGTTTTGGAGCAGCCATGAAAGGCAAGACGCATTCCATTCTGAATCGCTTGAGTGATTACTTCAAGCCTGAATTCATCAACCGCTTCGATGCGATTGTCGAGTTCAACCAGCTTTCCAAAGAAAATTTGAGCAGAATCGTCACCCTTATGTTGGATGACGTCAACGAATTGCTGAAGGACAAGGAAATCAGCGTCACCGTCTCTCAGAAAGCAAAAGATCGCCTAATCGATCTGGGATATGACCCAAGCATGGGCGCTCGCCCGCTGCGCCGCGTTATTCAAGATCAGATTGAGGATCAAGTAGCTGAATTCTACTTGGATAATCCGAAAATCAAAGATTTATTTGTCGATGCAGACGAAGAAGGTAATCTGATGGTCGTCAGCAAAGTCGACCAAGCAGAAACAACGACTTCTGAATAATATTCGGTTCCGAAAGGCAAGAGCCCAAAAGTCAGCTCTTGCCTTTCTCATCTTAAAAATCCAAGAAAATTATTCATTTGTTTGTTTACTCTTTAAATAAATTAACAGTTGTTATATAATTATTCTATAAACAGCCAACCTAAGTTAGGGGTGTTCGTCCATGAAATTGATCGATGTTACAAATAGCCACGCTGATCTTGTACGTGAGCAATTGGCCAACACCGATGCTCAATTTGTCAAAGTTTATTCTTTGGGACAAACTACAGTCATCTTTACCGGTGCCGCAACGCATGAGGATGTCATTATCCTCAACAAAAACCGTCGTGTGAAGCAAAGTGAAATCGACTTTGTGCTGACGAAATTGTTGCATCTTACCGTTGATGACGTGGAAGTTATGCCTGGTCATAACTTCGTGGAGCTATCTCATCTCAAATGATTGACATTTTTGGCACTCGAAAAAAACTCTTCTTAACACAAAAACGCACACTGCTTTTCAGCAATGTGCGTTTTTTGTTTCCTTTGATCAAATTAAAGTAAAGATGTCAATTTGACTTCTGGATATTTATCCTCAAACCAACGCATAGCAAATTGATTTTCGAAAAGGAACACAGGATCCCCAAAACGGTCGCGACACAATAAGTTACGGCTGGATGACATATTCGGATCCAAATCTTCCGGATCGATCCATCGCGCAATTTTTGAGCCCATCGGTGTCATTTCTACTTCTGCATTGTATTCGTGCAACAAACGGTACTGGAACACTTCAAACTGCAATTGACCGACTGCACCCAAAATATAATCTTCTGTATGGTACGTTTTGTACAACTGGATGGCCCCTTCTTGAACCAACTGCTGCACCCCTTTATGGAAAGATTTCTGTTTCATGACGTTTTTCGGAGTGACTTTCATGAACAGTTCAGGTGTAAATTGCGGCAACGCTTCAAACTCAAGTGCTTTTTTGCCTTCATGGATCGTATCGCCGATCTGGAAGTTCCCAGTATCGTAAAGTCCGATGATATCACCTGCTACAGCGGTCTGGACTTGCTCACGGGAATCGGCCATGAACTGCGTTGTATGCGCCAATTTGATTTTTTTGCCGGTACGGGTCACAAAAACATCCATCCCGGGTTTGAATTCACCGGAGCAGACACGCACGAAAGCAATCCTATCTCGGTGAGCGGGATTCATATTTGCTTGGATTTTGAAGATGAAGCCGGTGAAGTTTTCGTCAGTAGGTTCAACGATTTCATCCGCCACCGTCAGATGCTCACTTGGACTCGGAGCAAAATCCACAAAGGCATCTAAGAACGTCTGAACGCCAAAGCCCGTTAAAGCGGAACCGAAGAAGACCGGCGTCAGTTTACCGGCTGCAATCGCTTCTTCAGAAAAATCGTTACCAGCCTCTTTCAATAATTGGACATCTTCAACCGCTTGGGTATAGATGGTTGATTGCGTCACTTGATAATCGCCTTCGATTTCGCCGTCTTCATTCAGCGGAAGAAAATCATTGTCTTCATTCTCTTCAGGATGAGTCAATTCTACGCGGTTATTGTAAATATCATACAGACCCAACAAATTTTTACCCATGCCCATCGGCCAGTTCATCGGATACGCATCGATCTCCAACACTTCTTCCAATTCCGCAATCAGATCCATCGGCTCGCGGCCATCACGGTCCAATTTATTGATGAAAGTGAAGATCGGAATCCCTCGCATACTGCAGACTTTAAATAATTTCTTTGTCTGCGGCTCAATCCCTTTCCCGCTATCGATGACCATCACTGCACTATCCACAGCCATCAGAGTACGGTATGTATCTTCCGAGAAATCCTCATGTCCGGGCGTATCCAAAATATTGATCTGCTTTCCGTCGTAATCAACTTGCATGACCGAACTGGTTACAGAAATACCCCTTTGTTTTTCAATATCCATCCAATCTGATTTGGCGAATTTCCCTGATTTTTTTCCCTTTACCGTCCCGGCTTGACGGATTGCGCCCCCAAACAACAGCAACTGCTCCGTGATGGTCGTTTTACCGGCATCCGGATGGGAAATGATGGCAAATGTTCTTCTTGCTTTAACTTTATCTGCTAATGTATGAGTCATATTTTTCCCCTTTTTTCCAAATATCTCTATCGTGAATGTAAGAAAAGCTGAGCGGGTTCGCTTAGCCCTGAGCATGGAAACACTGCAATCTGATCGTTCTCATTTCCGCAGGGCAAACCCGTGGAGCTAGCCATTTATATTGGGAGCAGGAAACATTTTGAAAAACCATCACACGTCTGCAGCGGCGAACGCTTGGTTTCAAAATATCATCTGCTTTCCTTTACACAAAAAGATAGCATGAGCAATATGCACACGCTAATCCACGACAATACCTTTGTTATTATACAAGAAATCCGAGCATTCCACAAGAATTCCCTTGCGAGAGCATACGGAGCCAAAAAAACAGCCCCTCCCGGATCGATGTTCATCGATCCGGGCTAAGCTGCTCACCATTCAGTCTCTTTCTTCTGTTTCTTCCGCTCCATCGGCAGTTTCAGCTGCCTCGTCCTCTTTGAAACGTTCTTTTGCAGGCCGATCATTCTCATTGATATAAGACACGCCAACTTTTAAAAGCCGGCGGTTATCGAACGCCAATGTTTTGATGATCAACCCGTTCTCCTCGATGGATGCTTGCTCATTTTCTTCCGGAAACTCACCCAACTCCGTCAACAGATAACCGGCGATCGTATCGACATCCGCTGACTCAAGTTGCGTACCAAAATAATCATTGAAGCGATGCAAAGGCGTAGCCCCATCGGCTTCGTATACATTATCTCCAATCCGTTCGATCAGAACATAACTTTCATCATACTCATCCTCGATATCGCCAACAATTTCCTCAAGAATGTCCTCCAAGGTCACAATCCCGACCATACCGCCATACTCGTCATGAAGCAACGCCAACTGGTTATGGCTTTTCTTCAGGTAAGACATCAACTCATCCGTGAGTATGGTTTCTGGAACAAATAGTGGCTCATTCATGATTTTCCGCAAATCAATCTGTTCGATGGGCGTATTTTTGGATTCCTTCAATAAATTTTTCAAATGCAACACACCAATGATATTATCCTTGTCGTCCTCGTAAATCGGTATGCGTGTATAAGGAGAATCCAGCGCGGCTTCTATGTTTTCTTCGACATCATCGTTCACATCCAGCATGAAGGTATCCGTCCGGGGTACCATTACTTCCCTAGCCATCTTATTGTCCATGGAAAGCACACCTTTAAGCATATTGAATTCCATCCGTTCGATGGTCCCTTCATCACTGCTCTTCTCCAACAATTCACGCACTTCTTCACGCGAAAACATGTCATTTCCGCTTGTGAAAGTGATCGGTGTCATTTTCTCAAGAACACTCGTTGAAAAAGACAAGAACCAAACGAAAGGTCTCATCAGTTTTTGTACGACAGTGATGAAACCCGCACCGGCCCGCGCCACCTCTTCCGGCCGTTGCAGTCCCAGTTGTTTCGGATACAACTCACCGAATACCAAGGAAATGTAGGAGAGTGCTAACGTCACGATCAGGATGGCTGCCTGTTCTGCTCCTGGTATATTACTCAGGTAGGGATCGAGTTTGGCTGCGAATGTATTGGCAGCCGAAGCACTGGAAAGGAAGCCCGCGAAAGTGATGGCAACTTGGATGGTCGCCAAAAAGTCATCGGAATGATCCAAAAGCGCCAAAATTTTGCGTGCTTTTTCATCACCTTTGATTGCCTGGTTCGCCACCCTGTTTTTATTCAATGAAACAAATGCGATTTCAGATGCCGCAAAAAATGCGTTCACCAATGTCAATACCGCAATCAACAACAATTGCCAAAGCAATGTCTGATTACTGGGGTCTGTGGTCATAGAATGTTTCTCCTTCGTTTTTTAGATCTCTTTGAAAGTTGATTGTTATCTTTCATTATCTAATGACCCGGCAAAAAAAACAAGTATTTTATCCGGATATACCCTTTCTCCAACAAAAGAACCCCTCCGATAATCAACAAGCGATCACGGAGGGGTTCCAAATTATGGAATTGAATTATTTAGCAGCTAATTCAGCTTCTTGTTCCAAAGCCTTTTGAGCCAACAAGTTCAAGTAGTTCCAAGGACGGTCAAAATGAGGTTGGAAGAAGAAGTCAACAAGTGCCAAATCTTCAATCGTCATTTTGTTTTGGATAGCCAATGATAATGTGTTGGCTGATTGTGTGATGTCATATTTGGACATCAGTTGTGCGCCAACGATGCGGGTTGTGCCTACTTCATAGACAAGTTTCATCAATATTTTTTCGTTTGATGGCATGAATTCAGGACGGTAGAAATCCTCAAGAATTACGGAACGTGTTTCAAGACCGAATGCTTCGGCACTTGCGGAATTCACACCTGTTGAGCCAATGTTGAATCCGTTTAGGTATAAGCCTGAAGTGGACTGGGTTCCACGGTATTTCATTTTAGGTCCGTTGATGTTTTTCCCTACCAACATTCCCATACGTACTGCATTTGTTGCTAACGGAATATAAGCGTGCCCACCATTCGGATTATAGTTTACCGCACAGCTGTCCCCTGCTGCATAAACATCAGGCAAGCTTGTTTGCATGTAATCATTCACGATGATTGCGCCATTTCCCATCATTTCCACTTGGCCTTTGACAAGCTCAGTGCTCGGTCTGAATCCGACACAAAGAATGACCAACTCAGCGTCATATTCTCCGCCAGTAGTAACTACGGTAGTGATGTCACCCGCTTCGTTGTCTTTGAAACCTTTAACCATTTCGTTCAATTGAACTTTTACGCCATGTGCGCGCAAGTCATCTTCAAGGATATCCGTGAATTCAGTATCCAAATATTTATTCAGAATGCGATCTAAACCATCAACTAATGTTACTTCTTTTCCATCGTTGGCAAATGCTTCCACCAATTCGATACCGATGTAACCGCCGCCGACAACAACGATTTTCTTTTTATCGTCTTTACGTGCGATGATTTCTTTTGCTTGGTTGTAGTTTTTGCAAAGCAAAACATTTTTGCTCTGGATGCCTTCGATTGGCGGGATGATTGGCCATGAACCAGTAGTCAGAACCAATTTATCATAAGTGTCTTGGATTTCTTCCCCAGTAACTAAATTTTTCACAGAAACAGTTTTTGCCGCTGTATCAATGTTTGTTACATCATGTTGCATGTTTACGTTTGCGCCCAACGAAGCAAGTTCCTCAGGGTTAGAATAGAATAATCCTTGTGGATCTTTCACGACACCGCCGACGTAAAGCGCAATCCCGCATGACAAGAACGAAACGTTATCGTTTCTTTCGTATACCGTTACTTCAGTCCCTGGATTCTCCTTCAAAATTGTCTTCACTGCTGATGTTCCGGCATGTGTACATCCCACTACGATTACTTTCATTGTACTTCCTCCTAAATTTTCCGCATTAATATATTTTGCACAAATCAACCGCAGCGATTCTCATAATTCATAATAAAAACTGCACAAATTGATTCGTTATGCTCTTAATACTTTTTATATAATAAAGGATTCCAAAGGTAAAAAGCAATCAATAACCCTTGGAATCCATATTAATTTTCATTATTCTTTATATAACACTTTTTTCTTCCTGTTTTTAACGTATCTGTGGACATATTGAACGATGGTTTTTACGACTGCATACGTAGGAATCGCCAATATCATTCCCAGAACACCGGAAATCTTGCCGACAGCCAACAACAAAAAGAGAATCGTCAGCGGATGCATATCCAATGTTTTGCCCAAGACGTTTGGTGAAATGATGTTCGATTCCACTTGCTGTACTACTAAGACAACCGCACAGACCAAGAGCGCTTTCGCCGGCGAGACTGTCAATCCAATTATTGCGGCCGGAATTAAGCCGATGTAGGGTCCAAGATAAGGAATAATGTTTGTGACGGCTGCAGTGACTCCAAGCAGGAAGGCGTAAGGCAATCCGATCAGTAGATATCCGATAAAGGTGAATGTCCCTACGAACAAACAAACGAGTGCCTGTCCGCTGATATATTTGGCGATTGTTTTGTTGATTTCCTTCAGGAGCGCCAAAACATCTGCTGAATACTCCTGAGGCAATAACTGAGCGACCGCTTCCGGAAACTTATGTCCATCTTTCAGCATATAGAAAAAAATCAACGGAATGATGACGACAAGCAAGGCAATATTGGCTACGGCCGACAGAACAGAACCGATGCTGCCAGTCAGGCCATTGAGAAAGGCGGTGATACTGCTTTGAATATTTCCGCTCAACTGGGACAATTGGGTCGGAATGTCCAGCCGCGCAACCCATTCCTGTTCAATCACTTGCTTATAGATATTATTCAGGGAACGGATAACACCAGGCAAATTTGTCAGCAACTCTCCGATCTGGTTTACAAGATTCGGAATGAGCGCCAAAAACGAGAAGATGACGATGCCGATCAGAAGCAACATGACTATCAGGATGCCTATCGGACGTTTGATGTTCAGCCTGTGCTCAAGCAGTTCGATGAACGGCGTGAAGATATAATACAGAAATCCTCCCACAAGAACTGGTGTAAAGATCGTAGAGATGAAGGCCCCGATCGGATAAAAAATAAAATCGATTTTGGTGGAAACCCAGACTAAGCACGCCATCACTAAGAGCCAAATACTCCAGTAAAGCAGATTTGTTTTCTTTGACTTTTCCATTGAATATCCCCTTTTTGCGAATCTAGTTTTCGATCATCGGAGCGGACAGATACGCTTCCAACAAGCTCGCGCACGCATCGAGAGACTTCCGATGGGTCCGCTCGTAGGCATGGCTTGCATCGATTCCCGGTCCGATCAAAGCATGGCGAACATCCCAACCCGCTTTCATGGCTGCAGAGGCATCACTGCCGTAAAAAGGATAGATATCCAACTTGTAAGGAATGGCCTTTGATTCGCACAATCCGACCAATTGTTGACGAAGTCCGAAGTGATAAGGGCCCGATCCGTCCTTCACGCAGATGGACACGGTATACTCGTCAGTCTGCTGATCATCGCCCATCGCACCCATATCGACAGCCAAATATTCCATCGTGTGCGGTGGCATATTCGAGTTGCCGCCGTAGCCGATTTCCTCGTTGTTCGAAAAGAAGAAACAAGTCGTATACGGTAACATCAGGTTTTCGTCCGCGATACGGTGCAGGAACTGCAGCAAGATAGCCGCACTCGCTTTATCGTCCAGATGTCTTGACTTGATGTAACCGGATGGCGTAATCTCTGTCCGGGGAGCAAAGCTGATGAAATCCCCTACCCCTATGCCAAGCGAAGCGACATCCTTTGCAGAGTGCACTTCCGCGTCCAGACGAATCTCCATATTGTCTTGACTGCGTTCAGCCGTTCGCGCATCTTTGTATACATGGACACTGGTTTGGTGCAACAATATCGTACCCGTCCACTCTTTTCCGGTAGCAGCACTATGGATCGTGCAGTATTCACCATCAATTGAATGGTAAGTGAACCCGCCGATCAGCTCTATTTTTAAGCGACCATCCGGTTTGATTGCGCGCACCATCGCCCCCAGCGTATCGATATGCGCAGTCACAAAACGCCTTTTGTGGTCTTCGTTCCCTTTAACCGTCACCATCAAACTTCCTTTATGATTCCGTTCAGGCTGATATCCCTTTTTTTTCAGATTTTCATCCAAGAATCCGATGATTTCCGCCGTATATCCTGTTGGCGATGGAATGTTTGTCAATTGTTGGATTGTTTCAATTATGTCAAGCATACTATTCCTCCTCTAGCTGATTATATAAGTATAGCAAAAGAAAGGCTTTAAAAAAGACAAAAGCAATTATTTCAGACAAAAAATGCTGATTCAGGTAAAATAAGAACAGAGGTTCCAACGAACCTAGTAAATTTTGAAAGCGAGGAATACGCGTTGTTGCATTTTGAATGGACACAAAATCTAAAATCCAAAACCTACAAGGATGCCTTGGACATCCGCAAAGAAGTATTCGTGGAGGAGCAGCAGGTACCGGTCTCGATAGAAATTGACGATTTGGAAGATAAAACCCTACACCTCGTTGGCTATGAAAAATCCATTCCGGTTGCCACTGCCCGCATTTATCCGATGGAAAACGGTAAATACAAGGTGCAGCGCGTTGCCATCCGCAAAGTCGTAAGAGAAAAGAAATACGGCAGCATTCTCATGCAAGAAATAGAAAGATACATACGTGAGCTCGGTGGCAAGCGCCTGTTCCTCGGCGCTCAGAACCATGCCATCGGATTTTACGAAAAAGTCGGCTATACCATCTGCGGCGAAGAATACGAAGAAGCCGGAATCCTGCATCATGATATGGATAAAATGATAGAGCGTGATGAATCCCGGGTAGAAATCGAGCACTAAGAGGACTAACACTAAGCGGACGTTTTTTTGTCCGTGTGTGGTAGTCAGCTTAGGCACAGATTTCTGGGATTCAGAACGCGTTTGATAGAGCGTGATGAATCCCGGGTAGAAATCGAGCACTAAGAGGACTAACACTAAGCGGATGTTTTTTTGTCCGTGTGTGGTAGTCAGCTTAGGCACAGATTTCTGGGATTCAGAACGCGTTTGATAGAGCGTGACAATTCGAATTTAGGGCATGAGCACTAACCCCGTTAAAAAATAGGCAATGGACAAAGCGTTTGCTTGTTCATTGCCTATTTTTGCACCTACATAAGCGTGTTGATAAAATGTTTTGCGATATTGAAATAGATCAAAACGGATGTCAAATCGCTGAATGTCGAGATGAACGGTCCGCTTGCGACGGCAGGATCAAAGCCAAGACGATCCATCAATACCGGAATCAAGCTGCCGGCCAGATTCGCAACCGTGATGGCAACCAACATGGAAATGCCGATGATCCCACCCAAAATGAAATTCTGTTTCCAAACACCGATGACGAGCGCAATCGTGACACCAGTAACCAATCCGGAAATCACCCCGGTCGCCAACTCGGATAAAATGGTACGGAACAAATTTTTCTCCTCATCATCCTGCATGCCGATCTTGCGGACTGCGACGGCAAGCGATTGTGTCCCCGCATTACCGGATGTTCCGGTGATCAAGGTGACAAACACGGAAAGGATCGATGCATCCGAAATCAAACCTTCATATTGGCTGATCAAAGTGGATGTTCCCATACCCAAGAATAATAGCGTAATCAACCACGGCAACCGCTTGGATGCCGCCACAAAAGGATTTTCCGATTGCTCCTCAACGTCGACCCCGGCCAAACCGGAGAAGTCGCTGACGGCTTCCTCATCGATGACGTCGATGATGTCATCGACGGTGATGATCCCCAGCAATACATTGTTTTCGTCGACTACCGGTACAGCCAGAAAGTCATAGTCCCTGATTTTATGAGCTACATCTTCTTGCCCTTCGTTTACGTTCACGGAAACGATCCGCTCGCTCATGATATCGCCAATCATCATATCTTCATCGTTCACGATCAGATCCCTCAAGGAAATGACGCCGACCAGTACATTATCCACATTGACGACGTAAATATAGTAGATGGTTTCCGCATCAGGCGCTTTACTCTTGAGGATGGCCATCGCTGAACGAACCGTTTGGTTGGCGACGATCGAGACGAATTCCGGCGTCATGATGGCCCCGGCAGTCTCATCTTCATAATTCAACAGGGCGCGAATTTCTTTTGCCGCCTCTATAGGCATAAGGCGCAGATACAACCAAATCCGCTCGTCCTTCAGCTGTTTCAGCATATCGACGGCATTATCGGCATACATGTTGGCCAACATATCAGCCGCATATTGATTGTTCATTTCCAAAAGATACGCTTCGATCGACTCGACATCTTCTTCGATAATTTCGAACATGTCAGCCATTTCATTTACGGAGAGATAATTGTACATCGCAATACGTTCCTCAGGCGCCAGGGCCAGATAGATCTGGGCCTGATCGTAGAGGTGATAGTCCAAAAAATCGGAACGGAATTTTTCCATATCCTCGCCTTGGAGTGATTCGCGGATTTTCGCAAACGCTTCGTCCAGTTCAAATTCATATTGTGGTTCCAACACGGACATCAGCCTCCTTGTCTCTCTGTCTGCTTTCCCATTTGATAAAATCATCCGGCAACGGCGCTTCTATCTTTAAGGGCTCCCCACTGATCGGATGCACAAATGCCAATGACTCACAATGCAGGGCTTGCCGCAACATTTCTGGGTCAGCCTTTCCTCCATAAAGGTCATCTCCAAGCAGAGGCGCACCGATGGAGGTGAAATGCACCCGAATCTGATGGGTCCTTCCCGTATGTAACTTGATTTTCACAGTCTGCCCATCAGGATAGGTCTTATCCAACCAATATTCCGTCAGCGCTTGTTTACCGTCTTCCCTGACCATTCGCGTCATGATCGAATCCTCTGTCCTGCCGATGGGGGCATCGATGAATCCGTGGGGTTGCGTCAGCACCGGTTCGGATAAGATCGCTCGGTACGTTTTGTCGACTTCCTTGTTGCGCAATAACGTGTCCATCAGAGCATGCGCATACCCATGCCTTGCAAAAAGCATCACACCGGTCGTATCGCGATCCAATCGCGTGACAATATGGATGACTTGGTCCACGTAGCCTTGACGTTGGTAGTAGCCTTTGACGCGATTCGCCATTGAAAGACGCGGGTGCACCTTTGATGGTATGGAGGCAGCGCCAAATGGTTTGTTCACAATTAAAAAGTGGTCGTCCTCAAACAATATGTCCAAAGGCATATCCACTCCGACAGTCGTTTCATGCTCCCCTTCATCCGGAATCCGGATCATTACTTTATCGCCCTTTTTCAAGGTCGCCAAGACCGTTCTTTCTTTACCGTTCAGCCAGATACTGCCACCATCAAATTTGATCGTAGCAAGCAGACTTTTTGATATACCCTTGGAACGTAAAAAAGTCTTCATTTGTATCGTCTCTTCTTTTTCATATATCCAGCTAAAAATCACTACACACTACCCCTACTCTATACCAAATCTCTACATGCGGATCAGCCGGATTGATTGTTTCTTTGCTGGTCCGGATATTGAACAGATCACCAAGCATTACAATGATCCTGAAAGCTTCAGGATTCAGCCCGGTAACATACATTCCTATTCTAACCAAAATGAGCACATTCCACAACTCATGCCCCGCCATCATGTGAAAAAAATTGGCAAAAAAGACCGCACCTGCCAAGTCGCTGGTGCAGCCCTTCTTTATCTGTTAATATTTCTTCCCAAAATCAATCAGATTACGGCTTGGTTTGCCGTCTTCTTTGTAACTCTTTGCGTTCTCCAAGACAACTTCAAACAGACTGTCCCGGAAATGTTCAACCACACCCGAAAAGTGCGGCGTAATCAGTACCTTTTCATGCCTCCATAATGGACTTTCTGCCGGCAACGGTTCCTCGTCGAACACATCCAAAGCCGCGTAGGCCACCGTCCCATTGTCCAACGCTTTGATGAGACTATCGCTGTCCACCGTGGCGCCACGCCCTACATTCACGAATAGAACACCCTTTTTCATGCGCGAGAATAGAGCATCATTGAACACACGATAGGTTTCATCCGTTTGGGGAAGGATATCCACGACAACATCCGCAAAATCGATGACTGTAACAATATCATCCTTTTTGACCGTCACATCCATGCCAGGTAAATCCTTACCGCTGCGATTGACAGCGATGACTTTCATACCGAATGCTTTGGCCAGTTCTCCCAGCCGATTCCCGATGTGACCCGCACCTACGATCATCATCGTCTTGCCTTTCAGTTCCTGGAGTTCCATGGTCTGTTCCCATTTGCGTTGCGGCTGATTCAGGATCGCAGCCTTCAATCCGCGCATATGCGAAAGCAATACGCCGATGACGTATTCAGCAATCGGTTCAGCATGGATGCCGCTCGCGTTCGTCAAGTAGATTCCCTTTCTTTCAAAGGTTTCTAAGGGAAGACTGTTCACGCCTGCCGAAATCGCTTGGACCCATTTCAATGAAGGCAACTTTCCTTCCTCCAACAGGTTGGTCAATTCGTCGTTCCATCCGACAGTCCATTCGACTGCACTGAACCCTTCTGTTTCCGCGTCATCGGTAATCATCTCGTAATCCGGGTAGAGCCCCTTCAGCGCTTCGATGTGCTGTTCCTTCAAACGCGCCTTCAGCAGCCACTTTTTGGTTGACATATTCACCGCTCCTTTGTCCGTTCGTTCCTATCGTTTTTCTTCACGCCGATGAACGCATCCTCCACCCGATCCCAGAAATGCGTGTGACGGTAACGCGCAAAATGCACGCGCTCCTGAGCAATCCGGTAAACCAGTCGTTCGATGCTTCGTTTCTTGAATGTCAAATGATCCACAGACAAAATCAAGCGATCTTCCTTGTGAGGATAAATAACAATCCATTCGTCTTTCGCTATGATCATGGGTGAACTCAGCGTCCGATAGATGCGGTTATTCACCGAGGCCATCTCGGTCAGCTGGATAGCTTCCGTGCGAGGATGGATAACGGCTCCACCAAGCGATTTGCTGAACCCGGTCGAACCTGTAGGAGTGGAAACACAAAGACCATCACCCCGGAATGTCTCGAACAGCTCATCCTTCACGTAGATATCGCAAACCATCGTTCCGTCCATTTTCTTCAAACTTGCTTCGTTCAGAGCGATGTAGCGGGTTTCTTCCTCCTCATCAGCATACTTGACGCGCACATCGAGCAGTGGATAGCTGACGCTTTCCCCTTTGTCATGCTTCAGGCTTTCCACAAGTTCCGGCAGTTCATAAGTACGCCAATCCGTATAGAAGCCCAGATGTCCAGTATGGATTCCCACAAATCGCACATGGTTCAATTGTTCTTCGTATTTATGGAAAGCCGAAAGCAATGTGCCATCGCCCCCGATCGATACCACAAGATCCGGATGGTCCGTGATAATTTCAATTTTTTCAGAGAGGCACATCTCTTTGAACTTCGCCGCAACGGATAACGTCTCTGGCGTCTGGTTATGGACCAGTGCAATTTTCATATCCGATCTCCTCTCGAATAATTTTATCGTCCATCTTCTTTCTTATCGGAAAAATAACGTTGAGCATCCTTGATTTCTTCGCGTATTTCCGACATTTCTTCGTCAAGACGAAAGGCAGCTTCTGCCGCGCGTATCAGACGGTCATGCAATTCTTCCGGATATTCGCCCCGATATTTGTAGTTCAACGAATGTTCGATCGTTGCCCAAAAATTCATGGCTAATGTCCTGATCTGAATTTCGACGAGTATTTTTTTCTCTTCATAAATGCGTTGGACCGGATATTCGATCACCATATGGTACGAGCGATAGCCGCTCTCTTTTTTATGCGTAATGTAATCCCGTTCTATGATGATCTTAAAGTCTTTTCTTGCGCGCAAAAGGCGCACAACTTCGTGTATATCCTCTACAAATTGGCACATGATCCGCAATCCGGCAATATCCTGTACGTCTTGTTCCAGTCTGGTCAAGTCGATATCCCGGACTTCCGCCTTTTCCAATATGCTTTCCTTTGTTTTGACACGTCCCGTAATGAATTCGATGGGGGCGTGCGTATTCTCATCGCGATATTGCTTGCGGATCCCCTTCAGCTTAACTTTTAGTTCCTCTACCGCTTGTTCGTACGGCGCTAAAAATGAATCCCAGTTTTCAACTTCCTTATTTTCCATAGAACGACACCCTATCATATAGTATATGCTACTTTATTTTATCACAATTATTTATGATTCTATACAATTCTTGTCGAAAAGGGACGAATTCATTTTTTATTCAAATATAAACAATACGCACTTTACATCAGTATCGCTAAATGATAACCAATGCAAAACTTATGATACAATATGATTAAGATTTTGCATCACCTACTCGATTATGTGCTGATGAATGGATTTGACGCACATTCGAATTTTGATCAGCTACCGCGATCAAAACGACCCTCTTAACAGAAAGGAAGTACCGACAATGAGCCAAAATATTGAAAAAGAATTCAAAAACCTATTAAATAAAGAAGAATACGAAGCGTTGATCGTTGCCTTCGACCTTGATGAAACTGAACCGACCAAACAAACCAATATCTATTTCGATACACCTGACTTTAAACTGAAGGGTCTGAACAGTGGACTGCGCATCCGGATGTATGAAGATAAAGGTGAAATTACACTGAAGACGCCTATCCAAGAAAATGAAAAATTGGAAACGAATGATGATTTGACTCTCGATGAAGCAAAAACATTGGTCGAAGCTCATCTGATGAAAGCAACAGGGAATGTAGCCGACAAATTGAAGGGATTAGGTATCGCGCCAGGGGACCTTGTCATAATCGGACAACTCTCGACCATCCGCTATGATTTCCCGGGTGACAAAGGTACCTTCTTCTTGGATAAAAGTTTCTACCAGGATCAGATGGATTACGAATTAGAATTCGAGTCCGAGTCTTTGGAAGAAGGAGCCCTCATATTCCAGAATTTTCTGAAGCTCCATGGCATCAAAGTCCGAAAAGCGAAACAAAAAATCGAACGTATGCTGGCCTATCCAAATTCGACGACACATCATTAGTAGATAATTTCCGCCGATCCATTCTATATAAAAAGATCCATTCTCCGCAGAATCGAACGAAGAATGGATCTTTTTGCTTATTTCATCGCGTAAAACAGACAAAAGCGCAAAATTCTTCTGTCTGAATCGAATTTCAAGCTATACAAGATAAAAAAAATCAATCGATTTAGTTGCAAATTAGTTCATTGTCTCGTAAAATACACCTTGACAATGAAACAGCCGATACTGAACAAGAAAAAAGAAGGTCATAAGGAAGAACTATTGCCGGTCTTCAACAGGCAACTCTTCGGGAAGCCTTATTGCTACTTGTTTGGGATTTTTTTTGGTAAACTAATAGTAAGCAAAACAGGAAAGAGGGAGGATTAAAATGTATAGGTCAAAACAGAATACAGCTGATTCTATCTCTTCTCCTCAACAGATTTTTGAGCTTTATCTATTCGTGAACCCGATAGGCCACAAGTGCTACCTTACCGAACAAGAAGTTCTGAAATTCATGAGTTCATTGGAAGGCCCGAAAGTTCACTTCCGCTTCATCACTTTCCATAATTTCAATACCGTGACGCAGTACATGAAGAGATTAAATTTGCCGGAAAAAGATTTAACCTTACGCAATCAAATATACAGTTCCATCTATGATGCCTCTTTGGCATATAAGGCTGCCTTGATGCAAGGCAAAAAACGCGGCCGCAACTTTTTGCTTCACCTGCAGAAATCACTTGCGGACGGTAAGACCGCCTACTCTAAAGAACTATTAACGGTAGTGGCTATCAAAGCTAATCTGGATGTCGACATGTTTTTTGAGGACAAAGAATCGCCTTTCGTAAAAAGCAGCTATGAAGCAGATCAGCATATCGCCCAAGAGATGAACATCAAAACGAATCCTTCGCTTGTCATCTTTGATAATCTGAATTATCAATACGGCCTCTTGTTGGAAGACAACATCACTGCCGAAGTATTGCATGAAGTAATCAAGGATTGCTCGGTAGCGTGCGACCAGAAGAATGCCAACCTGAAGAAAGCAAACATCACGACAATCGGAAAAAACTACCAACGCATCACCCACTGATTAAGAAAAGCTTCGCGACCCTCGGAGGGCCGCGAAGCTTTTTCTAATGAAGACTATTATTAGAAGGACTCATTTGATTAAGCCTGTTGCGCTGCAATCAATTGTTCGAGTTCATTCAGACGTTCCTCGAACACTTTCATAGCATCCTCGATGTAAGCTGACTGAGTCATGTCCACGCCTGCTTTTTTCATAACTTCAATCGGATAGTCGCTGTTTCCTGCTTTCAGATAGGAAAGGTACTTCTCTAACGCGCCCTCTTCACCCTCCACGATGCGTTTAGCCAATGCCGTCGCAGCCGAAAAGCCGGTAGCGTATTGGTAGACGTAATAATTATAGTAGAAATGCGGAATACGGGTCCATTCGATGCCGATTTCAGGATCCTTTTCGACGCTCGGACCATAATACTTGGCATTCAATTCCGCATAATAAGAAGTCATGAAATCTTGCGTCAACGGAACACCTGCCAAGGCTTGCTGATGGATATAGTGTTCAAATTCGGCAAATTGGGTTTGGCGGAATATCGTTCCTTTGAAACCATCCAGGTAATGATTCAAAATATAGATGCGGACTTTAGGATCGGTTTGCGTCTTCAACAAATAATCGGTCAAAATATTTTCATTCGTTGTCGAAGCGATTTCGGCCAGGAAAATCGAATAATCTCCGTACACATAAGGCTGGTTCTTTCTTGTCAGATAGCTGTGCACGCTGTGTCCCAATTCATGGACCAATGTATACAATTGATTCAACGAATCTTGCCAATTCATCAGGATATACGGATTCGTGTCGTAGGCACCGGAAGAATAAGCTCCGCTGCGTTTCCCCTCATTCTCAAGCCAGTCGATCCAACGATTGTCAAATGCTTCCTGGAGGATAGCCAAATAGTCCTCTCCAAGCGGCTGAAGACCTTTCAAGGTTTCTTCCATCGCCGCCTCGATGCTGTATTTGATTGGGGCTTCCCCTGTCAATGGCGTATACATATCGTACATATGCAACTCCTCGACCCCCAACAAGTCTTTACGCAAGTCCACATAGCGATGCAACAAAGGTAGATGTTCATTCACCACATCCAACAACGTGTCGTAAACGGATTCCGGAATGTGATTATTCGCCAGAGCGGCTGCACGGGCGGATTCATATTTATGTACTTTGGCTTTGTAATTGTGCGCCTTCACGTTAGTCGATAAGGTAGTCGCAAACGTATTTTTCAGACCATCATATGTCTTGTATAGTGCTTTGAAGGCTCCTTCACGGACTTCCCGATCCGGGCTTTCCATCAACTTTCCATACAAACCATGAGTCAATTGGACCTCCTGGCCCTCTTCATTTTTCACTTTCGGGAATGTCATGTCAGCATTATTGAGAACGGAAAAAGTCTTGCTTGGCGCAGCAAAAATTTCTCCCGCACCCGCCAATAACTCTTCTTCTCTGGCGGTAAGGACGTGCTCACGAGCAGAGGTAAGGCTATCCAATAAATGCGCGTAAGGTTTCAGCTTATCGTTTTCTGCTAAGTACTTCTCCAGTTCATCCTCCGGAATCTCCATGATTTCTGGCTCGAACCAAGAGGTAGCTTCACTGACGCTCGTCAAAATCGACAAGGCTTTATCGTGCAAATTCTGATACAGACTGTCCGCCGTATCCTGATCATTCTTCAGATGGGAATAGACATAGACCCGTTCCAACTTTTGATTGATTTCGAGGACTTCTTCAATCCCTTTCAATAGAGCTTGACTGCTCGAGCCGATGGTTCCCTGCAAAGCCCGTATGAAAGGAACCGCTCCCGCTAATTCATCCAACTCTTTCTCGAAAGCTGCATCCGTCGGAAAGATCGCTGTCAAATCCCACGTGGAAGCCTCAGGGACTTCCGCTCTCTTTAAATGTTTCTCTGTGTTTGTCATCCACTTTCCCCCTAAAATTATTTCAATAGTATAATTTTAGCATACCTTAGGGCCGAAAGGGTACTGGCAAGAATATACAGATTCTAACTCAAACACGAATGATGATCCGTTTCATTTCTGTTCAACGGCTCGGATAGCAGGACCCATGCTTCCCTGCCAATGGCTGCGGCGTGGCCATCCTCGACCAACCGCATCATGAATTGGAGCAAGGGTTCCCATAGAAGTTCCATGTTGGCCTCCATCGCAACACGTGTCCGGATTCTGTTCGTGCGTATACAAGTTGACAGCCACTCGAGAAGGTGTTTTTTTGTGAGAAGCTTTGCCGTTTCCGGATTACTGAAGTCTTTAAGAAGATAGTAACGCCAGATGTAGGCCGGCGTTCGGATGCCTAACGTTCGACAAGGTAACTCAAACAGGAATGCCGGCAAATGATACAAATCCTTCCGATCGAGATAGACCGCCAAAAGAAATTTCCGATGCTCCGGATCGGTTCGATACCGCAACAGATTGATATCCTTCGCCTGCATATGTTTGCGGTCAACGATTTTGCCGGCAGACGGCAGCAGCAAATCTTTGTACCCTGGCAAGCAACCTTTTGCGTAAAGACTTTCTAAAGCAACAACTTTAAGATCATCCACCGGAATCGCAATCTTCATAAAATGAAAGCGATCATCGCTGCTCAACTTTAGATGGTGATGGATGGCTATTTCATTCGCTGCTGTATCCAAAATACAAATCCAATTCCCGAGTGCATCGGAATGATTCAAGAATTGGCAGATCGACTGCGTTATTTTGATGCCCCCCGGTTGATAATGCGTTCCACAAATCCACCACACTTCGTAGCCGAATCTTTGGTACCCCTGTGTACGTGCCCTAAGATCGGCAGGCGAAATCGGACTGCATTGGTACTCCACAGCAATTTTCTTTCCATTTTCCAGAACCAGCAGGAGATCCGGACGCTGCTGCAATTCCGGAAGCCAACACTCCAAAGTGACAGCAACCCCTTCACGCCGAAATTTCTCCAGAAGCATTTGTTTTCCCATCAGGTGAGGAAGTGTTTCACCTTCCGAAAAAACGGCGCAATCCGATTGTTGGTGATGGGCAAAATGAGCGATCATGACATCCCCTTTTTTCAGCACCAACCTCCCCTTACAGGCCGGGCAATAATACTCCCCGATAGTTTTGCCTTTTTGTTTTGAGGCTTGATAAGCTGGAATCAATTCCCCACTTGCATTTCTAGCGATCAACATAAACAACCGCCCTTTCTTTCTGTTTCCCATAATATCCGCGAATGGACAAGAAAAAATCCGACCCAGTCGAGGGTCGGATCAGATTTTTTTATTTATTTGAAGTAATGTCTGGCTGATTCCAATGCGTTGTCTTGGATAACCAGCTTGCCGTATTCGCCAAGTATCTCAACAGCGATATCAGATTCCTCAGAAAATTCCAGCGCCTTCAAGATTTCGTTGTCGATATTCGTTTCCGTCATCTCATCTATGAAATAGACAACCGCCAAATAATACTGATTATCATAGTAGTAAAGCGAAGAGACGCCGCTCTCCAAAAACATCCGTTTCGCCAGCTCCAAAAAGTCGTCAAAACTCTGGAATTTGAATACGACTTCCAAAGGTGCCATATCCTCTTCTTCAGTAGCAGCCGTTTTGTCACGTTCATTGAAACTCTTCGTCTGTTTTTTGATGTAATCCACTACATGCTCCAATTGATTGGAGCCATTCGCCATATCGAAGTCGTCTTCGTTATTCATCCCTTTACTGATGAATAACTCTAACCCATTTCCATTAGGCAGCACTTGGAAAGTAATTGCATCTGATTCATGAAATTGATTATCGACATCTACTTCCTCGAGGATGCTGTAAAAAAAGCTCTCGATTTGCTTTTGATTTCCTAATAAATCCAGAAAGGTGATACCTCTTTCCTCCAAATCAGAATTCTCAATCAAAACGCGAATTGTGTTTTCGTTGATGTTTTCCATTTCCATCATGCTTCACCCCACTTTTCTTTCCCTATTTTTCTTATACCCATTGTAAATCAAATCGCAAAAATGTAAAGACAAAAGCACAAAATCTTTCAACTTCTCATTTACTTTCTCATCTATTCGTTTCTTTCCGTAAAAAAGACAAGTACAACCGTTTTTCCGGTGCACTTGTCTGTTGATTCTTTTTTGATTGCTTTTGACTAGAAGTTTGCCAATCTTTGCGCTTTTTGTAATTCCAGCGCGCGGACTTCCCTTGGCAAGAAACGACGGATTTCATCTTCGTTGTATCCCACTTGCAAACGTTTTTCGTCCAAAATGATCGGACGACGCAACAGACCGGGATTATCCTCGATCAAAGTGAATAATGTATTTAAAGGTAATTCGTCTAAGTCGATGTTAAGTTCTTGGAATGCTTTGGATCGAGTGGAAATAATCTCCTCAGTGCCTTCTTCAGTCATTTTTAGGATGCTCTTGATTTCAATTTCTGTCAAAGGTTCGGAGAATATATTCCTTTCAGTATAAGGGATGTTATTTTCTTCTAGCCATGCACGTGCCTTGCGACATGAGGTACAACTTGGGGAAGTATATAATGTTACCATCTCTGATCTCTCCTTTATTCGTAAGTTTTGTTTGTGAATCACTTACAAGACTTATTATAAACCAATCTAAGCACAATAGCTATCCTTTTTTTAAGGACTCTACAAATTTCAGACACATTTCAGACACATTTACACTTTTTTAAAGTCAGCAAAAACATTGTGAAACCTTTATTTAAAGGCTTTTTTACATCAGACATCTTTCTTATGAAACTTTATAATTTATAATAAATATCGTTTGATAATTATTTTTTTTCGAATTCAGCCTAATTAATAAAAACGCTTCCACTCGTTCCGCAATCGTTCAACTTTGTGCATTCGAATAAAATCGTGAATACAAGCCGGATTTGCGTTATAATAAAAAGTGACGTACTTAACCTAGGAGGCATTTATGAAAAAGAAAATATTTTCCGGCGTTCAGCCCAGCGGCATCCCGACAATCGGGAACTATATCGGAGCGATGAAGCAATTTGTGCAGCGTCAAGAAGATTATGACTGCACCTACTGCATCGTAAACCAGCATGCGATTACCGTTCCACAAGATCCAGCCACCCTTACAGAAAGGACACGTGGGTTGGCAGCTCTTTATCTGGCGCTTGGAATCGATCCGAACAAATCGACTATTTTCATCCAATCGGAAGTCCCTGCGCATGCTCAAGCTGCTTGGATCGTCCAATGCAACACTTACTTGGGCGAATTGGAGAGAATGACCCAATTCAAAGATAAATCTTCCAAACAAGAGACCGTTTCGGCCGGATTACTGACTTACCCTCCATTGATGGTAGCTGATATCATCCTTTACAATACGGATTTCGTCCCTGTTGGCGAAGACCAGAAGCAGCACATGGAATTGACAAGGGACTTTGTGCAACGTTTCAACAACAAGTATGGAAAAGGCAACAAAATCCTGTCGATGCCGGAACCGATGATTCCAGAAGACGGCGGACGGATCATGAGCATCCAAGACCCTACCAGCAAAATGAGCAAATCCGACAAGAATACCAAAGGATACATTTCCTTACTGGATGAGCCAAAAGTCATCCGCAAAAAAATCAAGAGTGCCGTCACCGACTCAAGCGGCATCATCGAATACGATAAAGAAAACAAGCCTGGCATCTCGAATTTGTTGACGATTTTCTCGGCCTTCACCGATAAATCGATTGATGAATTGGTCAAAGAATTTGCCGGTTCAGGTTACGGTAATTTCAAAGAAAAATTGGCGGATGCCATCATCGCTGAATTGGAACCAATGCAGATTCGTTATTATGAGCTATTGAGTTCCAAAGAACTGGATGACATTTTGGATGCAGGAGCTAAACAAGCGAATGCAGTTGCTTCGGAAACACTGAGACGCATGGAAACAGCAATCGGCCTCCACAGATAATTAGAAAAGCGGTACAAGCCCGTTCTGACTCGAAAGAAATTTAGGAAATCTGGCCTCGCAACGTTCCCTGCGGTCACCTTGTACTGGGAATCTAAGGGATGAATCCCTAAGACTCCCATGCAAATGAGCATCGCAGAGCGCAATGGGTCAGAT